>Ga0209189_1000985_pt1 | contig 21990 bp, 12 predicted proteins | sample C_130820_EF_Meta_FD_187308 | JGI IMG/M metagenome (GOLD analysis project Ga0209189, IMG submission 187308) | Freshwater microbial communities from Lake Croche, Canada to study carbon cycling - C_130820_EF_MetaG (SPAdes) (version 3) | ecosystem: Environmental > Aquatic > Freshwater > Lake... | reverse complement strand
ACACCCATCACACCCATCACACCCATCACACCCATCACACCCATCACACCCATCACACCCATCACACCCATCACGCCTGTGACGCCAGTAACACCTGTGACGCCAGTAACACCTGTGACGCCAGTAACACCTGTGACGCCTGTGACGCCAGTAAAGCCAGTAACACCTGTGACGCCTGTGACGCCTGTGACGCCTGTGACGCCAGTAACACCTGTGACGCCAGTAACACCTGTGACGCCAGTAACGCCAGTAACACCTGTGACGCCTGTGACGCCAGTAACACCTGTGACGCCAGTAACACCTACGACAACTTCTCTCACCCCAGGTCAAATATTAACGGGTTTACAAAATGGCACGTTAACAATACAAGATGTAATTGATATGGGATTTACGCTCACAACTGATAATAATACAAATACAACGGGTAGCGGTATCACTACTTTAGTTACGCCCACAACTAATAATAATAATAATACAAATACAACTGGCGGTGGTATTCCTACTTTAGTCACGCCTACAACTGATAATAATACAAGTACAACTGGCGGTGGTATTCCTACTTTAGTCACGCCTGTGAATGATAGTACTAATGGTGGAGGTTCTGGAACTAATGGTGGAGGTTCTGGAACTAATGGTGGAGGTTCTGGAACTATTGAAGGTACTGGTGCTGCCGGTACTAAAGATAGTGGAAAATTATCTACCGAAGACATATCAAATACACTTGCAAACATTCTTACCGATAGCAGCTTAACAACACAACAACAAAAAGATGCCGCAAACGCATTTTTAACTAATAATCATATTTCTATTAAGGATGCAGCAGGTGCTATGGGAGTTGATGCAACCACGGCAACGGCATTTTTAACTAATGTACAAGATCCAAACGCTATCCCTACAACTGATAATAATACTGTATCGTTTACAACATTTGATACAACAAATGGTGTAGACAGTCATCCAGTATCAGCTGTGGGTACGATAGACTCGTCTGGGCATTTTGTTGACAATTCTGGTGGTGGCGGTGGTGGACACAATAATTTTGGTGGTCATGCTGAAGAAGATGCCAAAGGCGGGTTGACAGGTATTGCAAAACTTTTGTACCGTTATGCTGCTGGCGGTATGCCAATGATGGGGCATTTAGGAGGCTACTCAGATGGGGGGCGTTTACTTCGTGGCCCGGGCGATGGTGTCTCTGATTCTATCCCTGCATCTATTGGAAACCGTCAGCCTGCTCGTCTTGCTGATGGCGAGTTTGTGGTTCCTGCTCGGATCGTTTCTGAACTTGGGAATGGATCAACTGAGGCAGGCGCTCGTCAACTTTACAAAATGATGGATCGCATTCAAAGTGCTCGTAAAAAAACCACGGGCAAAAACCAAGTGGCGGCCAATCCCCGCGCTGAACAATACTTACCCGCATAAGGATAGATCATGGCAGATACCTCAACACCTACACAAATAACGCAGTATCAACAAGGGTACGCGCCTGAGATTGCGCCTTATGCACAAGGGCTTTTGGGTCAAGCCGCGGCTACAACTTATAAGTACGATACTTCTCAAATAGATCCCGTAACAGGAATGCCTAAGATCACAGGTTTCCAGCCTTATCAAGCATACACAGGCGATCAAACAGCCCAGTTTAGCCCCTTACAACAGCAATCATACGCTGGGGCACAGAACATGCAAGCGGCTCCCCAATTGGCGGGTGCTTCACAGATTGCGGGCATGGCAGGGCTTGGTGCTTTAGGTACAAACTATTCATATCAACCACAAAGCTTTACATCTGATATTGCCAAGCAATACATGAGTCCCTACACGGATGTCATGGATCAAGCAACTAGAAGAAATGCGGCAATAGCTCAACAGCAACAACAAGCCCAAGCCGCACAACACGGAGCCTTTGGTGGTAGTGGCGACTACCTGATGCGTGCCCAAGGCAACGCAGATTTGCAACGTCAGTTGGGTATGAATCAAGCCAACGCATTTCAAAACGCTCAAAATCAATTCAATACACAACAACAACTTGGCGCACAAAACGCACAGTTTGGAGCCAACCTTGGCCTTCAGGGATTGAACACAGCACTACAAGGCGCCAACACTTTGGGCAATTTGGGTCAGACTCAGTACGGTCAGCAAATGGGAATCAATCAGTTGCAAAACCAGTATGGTGGCCAGCAACAGCAACAAATGCAAAACGTACTTAATAATCAGTACCAAAACTTTCTTAACGCTCAAAATTATCCATATAAACAAATGGGTTTCTTATCCGATATTATCAACAAACTACCCATGTCTGCACAAGGTCAGACCATGTATCAAGCACCACCTTCCGCGTTATCTCAAATTGGGGGTTTAGGACTTACTGCCGCATCGCTTTTGAAAGCCAAGGGTGGAGCAATTAAAGAATCGCACGGTATACAAGACCTTGCATTAGCACAGATGGGAGCATAAGATGGCAATGAATCCAATGTTTCCAATGGGCGGCGTAGCGCCCTCTACAGGCAACGTCATGCAAATTACCTCTACACTTAGAGGTATGTCTGACCAACAGCTACAGCAATATGCGGCAATGCACAAGAGCGATCCATTTGTGTTTCCATTAGCGTTTCAAGAAAGTCAAACACGCCAGCAAATGCGTGCTGGGCAAGCTGCGCAAATGGCAGGTCAAAAACCACCTCCTGTAGTGGATCAAGATCTGGCGCAAATGACACCTACTCCTTTAACAGGTGGTGCAGGACAAACAATTACAGGCGGTCATGGACAAGCCATCAATGTTTTGCCAGAAGATCAAGGCATTGGTGCATTGAACGCCCCTAACTTACAGAACATGGCTGACGGAGGTATTGCTGGATATGCCGATGGTGGCCAGCAACCAGGTATGTTTAACTATGCTCAAATGGCCCCCGCTGTAGATTTGCGCCCCGATAGTGGCGTGACTTCAAGAAACATGGCTGGTGGTGGGATTACGGGTTATGCCACAGGTGGTTCCCCTGATTACTCTCCTGATGTATACCGTCGCTATGCACTACAAAAAGCAAGAGAAATGGGCGTGTCTCCAGAACTTGCCGATCGCATTTTTAGTATTGAATCAGGATACAAACCATACGCTAAGTCTCCTACAGGCCCAGTAGGTATTGGGCAATTGACTAAAAAAACAGGTCTACATTACGGCGTTAAACCTGAAGAACGTACTGATGGTTTTAAAAATATTGATGCTTCTTTGGCGTTCATTAAAGACCTACAAAGCAAGTACAACAACGACCCACAAAAAATAGCCGTGGCCTACAACCAAGGTGAAAAGTTTTTAAACAAGCACTTAAAACAAAATGAGGGTGCGCTTGTTCCTGAAAAACTAAACAAACCAGAAGCCAACAACTATCTTAAAAAGTTGGGAACGGCAGTTACTAGTTTTATCCCTTCTGCACAAGCAGAAACCGTACCCGGAAGAGCACCTGCGGATTTAATACCCGGCGTTAATCCTGCTATTGCAAAAGAACAAGCAGCTAAAGCAGCGGCAACACCGCAGGCCATTACAGGTAACCAAGGCTTAATTGGTGCAGGCGAAACAGCTTTGCAGTACGGTACTGGGTTATTGTCAATTCCTACGGCAGGAATTGCAGCGCTTGGCAATAAGGTTTTTAATGGCGTTCCAATGGAAGACACATTCAAGCGTTTGTCAAGTCAAGTCACATACGCCCCCCGTACTGAAGGCGGTAAAGCGGTTTCTCAAGCTTTTGGTAAAAACTTAGAAGATTTAAAAATACCTCCTTATCTTGCGCATATTGGTCTTGGTGAATCTATTAAGCGTCCTTCAGGCGGTATTGCTGAAACAGAAGCCGCAATGCAACAAGCTATTGAACGCGGTAAGCGCAAGACTTTGACGCCAGAAGGTACGACACAACCAAGGCTTGAAATGTCACGCCCCGGAGAGCCTATTGTTGTAGATTCACAAGGCAACGCTATGCCTGCTTCGCGTCGTCAAAATATGATTAACGCAATCAATGACGAACAAGGTATGCCTGCAAATGCGGCTGAAGTTGAAGCGTGGAAAAAAGCTAATCAAACAGCCAAAAATGTAGAAGCCGCTAGAGAAGTTAGCGCAGAAAATCGCGGTGAGGCAGCGCGTATGCAAGGGGTTGCTTCTACTTTGGGAGTGGTTCCGCAAATTGCGGCGACCACCAACGCTGCGGGTATTGAGCCCCAGTACCCTAACGAGAACGGCCCAGAAGATCGGCTTTATATGCCACCCCCATCTGGAGAAACAGGACAAGGATTGCAACCCAACAAACCCACAGGCGAAGGACTCAAACCCAGCCGTGATTGGAATGATCTGTTGTTGAACTTGGGTCTTGGTTTGATGGCTGGTCAGTCGCCTTATGCGCTACAAAATTTGGGTAATGCTGGACTTGGCGCTTTAAGAAACGAGCAAGAAAAGAAACGTGCGATGCTTGAAGAACGCAAGCAAAACGCTTTGGAAGCATTACAAAAACAACAAGGTCAACTATACGGCGCTCAAGCCGGATACTACGAAGATATACGTGGGCCACAAGCAGCGCTTGCTTCTGCTGATAGAAACTTTGCCGAATGGCAAAAGAACCCATTGCATCTCAATGCAACACCTGAACAAGCACGTATGGCGTACCAAACTTTTATCCAAGACGCATACAAGAATTTGGGTATAATTCATCCAAGTCGTATATCAGAACAAGCAAAAGCGGATTTTTCTAAATATTATTCACAATAGGGTATTCCTATGAGACTTAACGAGGTTCTGACGGCTTTGCACAATGCAGATGCCGCAGGAGACGTCGAAGCAGCTAGACGTCTTGCACAATTGGCAAAAGATTTCATGCAGGAAGAGACCCCTGAAGAAATACCTACGCCTAAAGCAGAACCCAAACACGGCTTTATGCCAGCCCTTGAGTCAAGTTATGAATCTCTTAAAGGTGGCCTTGGTGCTTTAGCTGGCAAACTGGGCATTACTGATCCGCAACAAGCGGAAGCGTATTTTAGAGCCCAGCAAGAAAAGTCTAGGCAAGCTTTCCAACCTACAGAAAAAAGTTTTTTAGAAGCACCTTTAACTAAATTTGGTGAGCTTGTTGGTGGGTCTCTACCTTATATGGTTGCTCCTGCTGTTGCGGGTGTGGGAGCTGCAATTGCCGCACCTGAGTTGGCTATTGCTGGATTAGGTGCGGGTACTTTGGCCGCGTTTGGTGCGGGTACTGGGCAATTTACTGCGACCAATTTAGCTCGTCAAATGGAAGAAGGCAAACGCTTAGCGGATACTAGTCTTGGTGCCGCTGCCCTAGCCGCCGTGCCACAGGCGGCTTTGGATACCTTTGGTTTACGCATGATACCCGGCGTTAAGGGATTGTTTGGTGAAGCCGGTATTGCTTTGACCAACGCAGAAGCTAAAAAGATTGCAGAACAAGGACTTACTAGAACCCTCGGTGATTACGCTTTAACAGGTGGTAAAGTTGCTGGTGCTGAAGGTTTGACAGAAGCTGGGCAACAAGTCTTTGAGCGTTTACAAGCAGGGTTATCCCTTACTGATCCTGAAGCTCGTCAAGAATACTTAGACAACTTCCTTGGCGGTGCTGTCCTTGGTGGTGTTTTATCTGTCCCCGGTCGTGCTGTGGAACGTGGGCGTGCAAAAGCACAAGCTAAACTTGCAGGGGCTGAAGAAGAACAGCCAATACCACCCGCACCTCCTGCGGAACCTCAACTTGCACTACCCGCACCTGAACAATTATTAGCGTTGCCCGCACCTACTGGCCCTGCACCCGCACCGTTGCCTACAGGAATTACTGAAACAAATGTGGCACCGCCTGCAAGACTGGCCAATGAGCCTGCCCCCAATGCGCAACGTTTGGTAGATGAACACGATGCTATGCAACGCCAAGCAAGGCAGTTGGAAGCACAAATTAACGATGCTGTTAAAGCCCGAGACACAGGCGCTATTGCCCAACTGACCGATCAGCATAAAAAACTCCAAGATCGTATTGGTGCTTTGAGTTCTACTATTCAACAAATGGGTGGCGTCACTCAGCCTCAAGGCGAGTTTGAAACGCAAGCGGCTGCCGATCTTAAAATCAAGCAAAGTAAGATTGCTTCTACAGAAAAGAAACTAGATACCGCCCAGTCTGTAGGCGACTTTGAAGCGGTAGCCAAACACGCTGCTGCCTTGGAGCAACACAAAAAAGAACTAACTGATTTAGAAAAAGAACACGCCCGTCAACGCGCTGCCTACGAAGAACAACAAGCCAACGTCCAACAACGTGGGCAGACCCGTGAATTATTTACGCGAGAAGAAGCGCCTTTACCTCCTATAAAACAAGAGGCAGCTCCCGAAGAACCCGGGATGGCTAAGACACCTAAAGAAGCGTTGTCTTATTCTTTGGCTGATGTGACAAAGCGTCAAACGGAAGTAAATAAAAGAATTCAAGAAGCCGAAAAGAAACTTGATCGTGCTAACAAAGAATTGCCAGCACTTGTAAAAGGCGGTGACCAACTGGCCATCAACGCCAAGACAGACGAGATCAACAAGACAGAAGCTGAAATCAAGCGTTTGCTGGCGTCCAACAAACCCAGTCGTCAGATCACGGATATTTTTAGTACCACCAATAAAATGCGTAACGCCATCAACGAAGGCAATATGCAAGAGGTGTTGAACTTGTCTGTGCCTTACCGCGAAGAGCAACGCGTTAAAAGAGAAACTGAGAAAGATAAGGCGGCTGCCGATAAAGAAGCGTTGATTAAATCTTTGGACGAGCGTCTTAACTTGGCGGGTACTAAACTTACACGCACGGCGGATGAAGACACTTACGATTCGGTGACCAACCAAATTCAGGGTTTGATGCGCCATGTGCTAACCCGACAAAAGAACAACAAGTTTTCGTACTATCAACAATTGGAGATGATGGCCAATGAGTACGACGATCTTGAGAAAAGACTAGAGACAGGTATCGCACGCCCAAACATGCGTGAAAAAGCCGCTGCCCTCCAAGCCAAATTAGGCAAAGGAGAAGCCCCCGCAGAACGGCAAATGGATGCGTCAGAAAAGTTTCAAGTCAAACGCAAAATGCAAACTTTGCAAAGGCGCTACGATGCTTTGGTGGCTAAAGAAATTGCGCCTACCCGCAAAAAGATTGAAGAGTTGCACAGGTCTTTATACGAAGTCAAGCCTGCGGCTAAAGCCAGCGACATTAAAGCCGAGCAACGCGCTGAAGAATTGCGTCGTTCAAAAGAACGTACCAAGACGGGTAAAGTTCCTGTGTCTCGTGCGGCAGCAACAGCCAAACGCATCAATGCCGGAGATGTAAGCAAAGAAGCTGAACAGACCACAGCTTTAAAAGACCTTGCCAAACAAAAAGGCATGGAGTCTCCTGAATACCAAGCAATGATAGACGATCAAGTCAAACGCTTGGATAACCTGCGCAAAAAACATGGTGCTAACGACAAAGCTGTAAACGACTACCGTATTGCAATCGGTAATGAGCGTGTTGAAAAAGCCTTGGAGTTGGGTAAGAAAACACCTGAGTACAAGCAAGCCCTTGCTGAACAAGTTAAAAAACTTCAAGAAGCCTTGGCTACTACTGGCACACAGCAAGTGCCTTCTAAACGCACACCGCAAGAAACACGCAATGCTTCGGGTGCTCCCGGACAATTCAGAACTTCTTCTGCTGAAAGCAAAACAGAAACTGCGCAACGTACCCAACGCTACAACCGACTCAAAGGTATCCAAAGAGATTTTGAAGAAGGTATCCAGTCTGAGAAAGAAGGCGAACGATTGGCTCGTGGCGTAGAGACCCAAACGCCTGACCTGACTGAGACACAAATCAAACATCTTGAGAACAACGACATCCAAGCAGCGCTTACAGATTTGGCTAACGCCAAGGGTACATCTAAGATTGCCAAGGTAGTTGCCGCACGCCTCGCGGCTTTGCTGGACAACACAGATGTTAAGTTGGTCAACAGCATGACTGACAAGAATGGCAATGAAGTTTTGGGTTCTGCCATCAGTACAAAGGTCACACTTAATCGGAATGGTGGTCTGTCTGAAGAAATTTTATTGCACGAAGGAACTCATGCAGGCGCTGAACGTGTAATTGTTCAGTACGAGAAAGACCCAAGCAAGCTCACAGAGATGCAAAGGGTTGCTGTTAAAGAGTTGATGTTGTTACACAATGTCGTCAAGAATGACCCACGCTTTACTAGCGTCAACGCCAAGAGCAGTCTGTCTGAGTTTGTGGCAGAGGTTATGTCCAACCGCAATTTGCAAGAACAACTCAAGGGTAAGCGTTGGAAATTACAAGACGCATGGAACGGATTTAAGAGCATTATCTTGCGTATGTTGGGCTTTGATGCAGAAGCCCAGACCATGTTGGGCGCAGCGCTCCAGTCTGTTGATGCGTTGTTCATTCCTTCCAGCACCAAACTTGGTGGCAAAGAAAAGGCTGTAAACCAACGGTTGTCAGCAAAAGACATAGCCGCGCTCCATACGGGTAGTAACTCAATGAAGCAGTTTGCGGATCAGTTTGGTGGAGACATCAAACAAAAAGACCGTACACCCGAGGACGCCAACCGCATTGGTCGTGACTACTTGGATGACATGTACAACGAAGTGGCAACACCTCAAGGAAAGCTAGATTTTAGTTCTGGTAAATATATCAAGTTTGCGGATCCAAATAAACTGGATTACAGCACCGTCATGTCTGACGGTAAAAACTACGATCCTAATAGTGCGTTGCATTATGTTGAAGCGGAACCCGCTACATTTGCCAATTTAAAAGCACAAAATGATAGTCTTTTAAGAGACAGGGAAGCACAGTCAATCAATGCTGAGCGCAGAAAAAGTCTTAGAAGTCTTATCAAAAATATGATGGATCACGGCGGTTATACGTTTGTAGAACAAGCCTTGGTTGCTAAAGCTGCCGCTAAATACGCAATTCTATCAGGCAAAGATGGTCGTTTAAAAATTGCGACCATTGAACCCAATAATCGGCATTCAGTAGCGGTAGTTAGTATTGATGATGCGCACGCCGTGATTGAAGAACTGCGTGCAGGCAAACCGCTCAAAGAAGCATTCTTAGATGGTATGCAAAAAGTTGCAGATAAGAATGCTAAAAACAATCAACGCAAAGAAGGTTGGCAAAAGTTTGACCAGTCTGATGAATACGATGCCGCTGTTGCATTAAATGCAGGCGCTGCAAATACGCCTTGGTGTACAGGTTCAGGTGTTTCTACGGCACAAACCCAAATTACAAACGGCGATTTTTATATTTACTATAGTAACGGCAGACCCGAAGTTGCTGTACGCATGAACGGAACAAACGATGTTGGTGAGATTAGAGGTAATAGCCCTAATCAAGCGCTTAGTGATGCGCAACAAAAAATAGCCAAAGATTTTTTGGCCAAAAATAATTTTGCAAACACGTCTAGATACGTAGAAGAATTTGATCGTAAACAATTTTTGATAGGGGTTCTTAAAGGCGATAAAGAACTTACCACACCTATGCTTTTTAGTATGGGTGACTATTTAAGAGATACCCCCAATAAAGGTTTGGCTGTTTACGACTACGCAGTTGAAAAATTATTGGCGTTTAGAGTTGTTGACGGGTACTCTAACAGACCAGACCCTTCAGCTAAAGTCGTTAAAGAAATTACAAACATTTTAGAAGACGCCACAGAAAAAGCTTTTGCTTCAAATTATTTTCCGGGGCAACATTTGACTTTTAGTTCTAGCTCTCCCGTCGTTTTTGAATTTGAATTCAAAGGAAAAACATACTCAGCAGATGCTAAAACTATTAAGGGTTTAAACCACTTAAATGTGTACGAAACATATACTGAAGACACCTTTCCAAGTTTAGAGATTGTGAATGATATTAGTAACTTTAAAAAAGTTTTAAAATTACCCAGTTTAACCAGTCCTATAGATGAACTCATCCTTTTTAAAGACAGCACAATATACACGCCTGTCGGGGCTGTAATTAACAAAATACGCCCAGCTTCACAAAGCGTTGATGCGACTATTTATGGCGTTCAAACTGTCAAAGATTTAGTTTTAAATTACAGTTCAACAGTTAGTTTGAATTTAAAATTACCTGATGCGCTATATGTTAACGAGCAAAAATTTGATGCTAAAGACATGGCGAATAGTGTTGTTGGTTCTATACGCGCAATGCTACGTCAAAAAGCCAGAAGTGGTTTAGTTGATACGGCAGAACTATCTAACCCGTTGACCTCTGCTTTAAAAGACGCAGGGTTTAAACGTCTTGTAGACTCTATTAAAAAACAATTTGAAAATGCGTTTAATAAACAGTTTGTTTATGCTGTTGATAGGGCAATGACAGATGACAGTAGTTTTTCTGATTGGTTAGAAACTGCCACTAATAAACTTTATGTAGAACCAAATCTAGCACCAAAAGAAATTTTGGAAATAAATAAAAAAATAAACAAAGAGTTTTTTAATACGCCAGAAACTAAAGATAGAGCGCTGTTTACCGAATACGGAAAAGTAGACGCACCAAACAAAATTGCCGACTCACCACCCGTACAGGCTATGACCGAAGAGCCTGAAGAGGAGCGCTATGCTCCCAAGGCTCAAGCACCGGGCTTTGAAAAGGTTTTGGCAACAGCCGACAAAGTAATTGCAAGTCCTAAGTCTATCCGTCAGCGTGTGGAAGCCAACCTTGGTTTGGCATTCAGAACCCAAGTGCTTGACCGCTTTGCTCCGCTTGAGAAGATTGCGGGTGAAATGAAAGACGCATTCAAGGGTATGCAGATGATGTATTACCTGCGTATGTACGATCAACGTATGTCTTTTACCCAGCAAGCAGTCGGCATAGGCGTCCCACAACGCGTGGCTTATACCCGTAAAGACGGGCGTACCGAGTATGTGATTGAGAGCGTGCCCGGTGCTAACTTGGCTAGAGTTGTGAGCATCCTTAAAGAAGCTCCCAATATGAACGCTGAAGCCGCCAACCGTTTGTTCAGTCTTTATTTGTTGGGTAAACGTGCAGAGCGCGTAGGTTACGCCAAACTTAACTACAAAGTTAAAGAAGCTGATCTACGTGATGCCGTCAAACAAATTGAGGGCAATCAAAAACTGCACTCTGTATTTACTCAAGCTCGTAATGAGTACAACAAATACAACAAAGATTTGATGAAGTTTTTGGCAGACACAGGCGCCTTGAGTCCAGACGAAGCCAAAGCCTTGGCCGATTCTAATGACTACATACCCTACTACCGAGAGCGCAACGGCAATGCAGAGTTAATGATTGGCGCTGAGAATCCTATTAAAGTGGGCAACTTGCGTGAGCAGCCTTATCTGCATGAGTTGATTGGTGGTGAAGAAAAGATACTGGACTTCTTGACAAGTTCAGTACAAAACACATCTATGCTTGTGGATATGGGCTTGCGTAACTTGGCAACCAAGAACGCAATGTACGAGCTAATTGGCATGAAGCTAGCGCATACTGTAGCCAAGTCTACATCAGGCCCAGATATTGTGCGCTTTAGGGACAAGGGCGAAGATAAGTTTGTGGTGGTTGATACCAAGACGCTGGGTATTCCTGCCGACTTACTTGTAAAAGGTTTGGAAGGTATTCCATTAAACAACAGCGCTGTTGTTAAGGCCATGTCTTTGCCTGCTACATTCTTACGCAAAGCTGTGACCATTTCTCCTATCTACGCGTTTCGTCAGCTAGTACGCGACTCGGTTGCAGCTCCGCTGTTATCAGGTGCTGACTTTACTCCTGTGATGGGCGCTATCAAAGAGTTGGGCAAGTCTGCCACCAAAGAAAAATTAGAAAGACGCGGTATCACAGGCGGTCAAATCTTTACTGGAACCAACGAAGACTTGTCCAAGATATTGCGAGACATCCAAGCGGGTAGAGCCGATTGGACACAACTAATCAGCAAAGCTGAAGGTCTCACAATGGAAGCGGATGCAGCCACCCGCCGTGCTCAGTACAACAGTTACATTGCCCAAGGTTTGTCTGAAATGGAAGCCACGCTCATGTCTCTTGAAGCCATGAACTTTAACCGTCGTGGCGTGTCTCCTAGCGTTGGATTGGCATCTAAATTGATACCTTTCTTCAATGCCCAGCTACAAAGTTTGGATGTTCTATACCGTGCCTTTACAGGTAAGATGCCCATGAATGAGCGTTTGCAAATCCAAAACAAGCTGTTCCAACGTGGTGCTTTATTGGCTTTAACTGCTGTGGCTTACACGTTGTTGATGCAAGACGATGACACGTATAAGAACGCCAACCCTGATGAAAAGTATGGCAACTTCTTTGTACACATCCCCGGCATTTCAGAAGCAGTTCGTGTGCCCGTACCATTTGAGATTGGATATATCTTTAAAGGAATTCCAGAAGCGCTCATCAATTCAATGCGCAGTTCTGAGGGTGGTGAAGATGCGTACAAGGCGTTCAAGACCATTGCAATCCAAACCATACCCGGCGGTTCATCCATGTTCTTGCCCGAAGCAATTAAACCTTTTATTGAAAACGTAGCCAACTATTCGTTCTATACTGGGCGTTCATTAGAATCTCTTAAAGAACAGAACTTGCAAGCTGGCCAACGCTATCGTGACAATACGTCTGAAGTAGCCAAAGGTTTGGGCAAAGCGTTTGATATCTCGCCTATTAAAATTGAAAACTTGGTACGCGGGTATACGGGTTCTATGGGTGTGGCATTGCTCCAAGCATTGAATGTAGCAGCGCCTACGTCTGATACGCCAGAGCAAGCGGTTAAGCGTTTGTCTGATACAGCGGTTATTGGTTCTTTGTTCCAGCCTGCGGATGCAGGAGGTCGCATCAGTGCTGTGTATGACCATATGCACGAGCTAACACAAGTACAAAACACCTTTAAAGATTTACTCCAAGAAGGCAAGCGCTCCGAAGCCAACGCATATTTGCAAGACCATATCAACGAGCTTGCCTCGGCTTCTGTTGTGGGTAATGTGACAAAGCAACTGGCCACCATCACGCGAGCTGAGAATGCTATCAAAGCATCTACTATGACGCCACAAGAAAAGCGGGCAAAGCTGGACGAGATGCGCCAACTAAAAATTAAAATTGCAAATACTATGCGCGGGGTCTTCGATAGAACTGAACACCCAACAGACCGTTCTTAATTCCAATTTTAGCTTTAGCGTCAAATACTCTATAACGAACAGAAGCCTTGAGTCCTTCAACTCGGACAGTTTCGGGGTCTAGGCAGGGGATGAAAAACCCCTGCCCTTTGTCAAGTTTTATCCACGGGTAGCGCAATGATTTCATTGGCTTCCTCTTCTCGTCTGGATATTTTCATTACTGCTACTCGCATCTGTGGGCCGTTGGTCTTGGCCATCAAATCTTTCTTAGGGATGTAGGAGACCATATAAGCCTTCTCCATCTGACGCTTGAAGTCGGTATAGCCAAAGCTCATGGAAGAACAATAAGATTTCAGTAAGCGCTCTTCGATAAAGAAATCTTTGCATCCCGCAGTCACGCCGTTCTCGACTCGCCCCATGACGTTGGACTTGGTTGTGGCCTTATCAATCATAGAGCCGTCCCCCATTGCTGCCGCCAATCCCCCACGCTCTCCGTAGTTGACAATGACAAAGTGCCCCCAATGGTCACGGATGAATCCGTTGAGGACATCCTCGGCCACACGCTTTCCGCTTCGGATATTGACGCGCATATAATCAATACGGCGCTTGAATGCGTTAATGATCTCTTGCATGGGAAACTCAACCACATCGGCGTGTTTGCTATTACAAATAACCCCGCTTGCAATCGTAGCGCCTATACCCGCCATCCAAAACCGCTCATCGTTCGTTGCTTCAAAATCTATATACATTTGTCTGACGCAAGTGGGCACTAACTTAGCAAGCTCTTCAGTGTGGTCTACAAAGTACTGGGCAAGGATGTGTCCAGCAACCGCATAGTTCTGCGCCAAGGATTTAATGATCTCGATCTCGTCAGCTTCCCATGACAGTTCTTCGTCCATCACAAACTCAATCAAGCGTCTGAGTTCACCTTCGGCGGCGTGCTTTCTTTCACCCGTTAAGATGTCAACCACGTGGGTATTGGACGACATGATCGCGTTGGTCATCCATGTAGACAGATTGACACGCTCTTTGTTGGAGCCTGACTCCATACGCTCCTTGCCACGACCCTCGGTCATGTCCAGTAAAAATTCCGGAAACCATTCAAAGTTATTCCGGTTTTTAGATGTGATCTCGTCCGTAATTAAAGGACAACTATTAAGGAGTCCAAGTCTTTGTTGCATTGCAACAGGAGAAGTTCCCTTTCCCGTACGATAGTGTACGGGGTGTCCCCACACAGACGCCGCGCCTTCCAACGCAAGAGATTTTCCTGTCCCTGACTCAGTGCTACCACAATGGAAAGTAATACCGTAAATACCAGTAAAACGCATAAGGGGCGCTCCAATACCCGCCAGAATGATTGCCAAATGGTCATACATTTTCTTTCTAATAAGTAAGTTAATAAAATTGCGCCACGCATCTAGCGTCCCAGTTGGCTGGGTGTTATCGACAATGTTTTCTAGTCCCTCCATAGGAATTTCAACTGGTTTTTTGTTTGCTGAATAGATGCATCCTGCAAAGACAAAATCTTCATTGGCTTGCCATCCATAGCTTGTGGGTATTTCAATTGTGTTTTTTTCTGTACTCATTTTTTCATAACTCGCTCGTACGTAATCGTACAAATTTTTATCGTTTCCCGATCCAAAAGAACTTAAGACGTTTTGATCAACTAACGCTTTTGTAACTTCAACGGGGCTCCCGATCATTTTGGTTGGTAATGTAATGGTCTTTATGCCTTGCGGACGCAAAGCCATCATGTGTAGTGTGTGAGAACCTTTGTTGCTTAATATGTGCACAGGAAACAAATCGTAAGAAAGTAGCATGACCATTCGTTTGATTTTGTTGCCGTTGGCGTCCTCATCTTCTTTCTCGATAAAGACACCGCCGTGCTCACCATAAGCATATCCTCTGGGTGTTTCTGGTCTATGGACTGTTTCATTCTCCTTTGTAATGATTGTTTTTTCTAAGCGCGTCACGGCTGTTTCTCTGCCCAACGCTAACGGGTTTGTAATCTTGCCCCAATGCTTACATGAAATACACACACCGGGGTTTTCACTATCAAACTTGGTGCATGGATAGGGCCCTTTAATCTCCGCTAACTTTTGGTGCATACGCTCATGCGGGTATGGGTGCATATCTGAGAGCCAGACTGCTGCCTTCTCTCCATCCACGCATTTCTGCGTAATGCTCAAGAGCCCACGCCAAAGAGGTTCCATGCCGTCATCACTTGCGTTGTTAACGTAGTAGTCAAGCTGACCGCACCCATTCCCTTGCTTGGTGAGCATGATAATTTTTTTGAACCGAGTCACCGAGTTTTGGAACAAAGAGACACTGGTCGCTCCCACCGGAGCCGTGCCGGGTAGTATGAGGGTATTGGACGGCTTTGTAATCTTCTCGTAGGCTGTGCCTGTAAGATGTTTCTCAACTAAAGCGCGGATGTCTGTAAGCTCAAAGAAGTCCCCTTCATTCTTGAAACGAACATTGGTTGCTTCCCTAACCCTCTTGTTGGCTTTAACACCTGTGTTGATGGTGTCTGGCACGCGTAATACCCGAGAGGCATCGCTTGTGATTGTTGGATCGATGGCCAGCTTCTTTTGAAAGCATAGGCGCTTAAACCCTTCAGCCACAGGCAACCACTCATCTTTCTCAACGGCTTCTTTGAACGGCCAGTAAGCGTGTACGCCACCGCCAGATGCGACCAACCAAGGGCGACCCAAGTCGCTCAGTCCTATCTCATCACAAAACGTCATCAACGCCGATACTGCGGACTGCGCAGAAGCGTACGCCTTGGACTTTACAGCGCCTGTGCTATCAGGGATGTCTTTGGGATGGTTGCAGTCAATATCAACGGCGATACATTTGACCATCTGCACATTGGTAGCGGTTCGGGAGTAGTTGTTTTTCTTGTCATTCAACTCATTGCCAAACGTACCCAATGCAAAGTAAATGTCATAGTTGCTTTTTTTCCACGAGTCTATTTTCGTTTGCGCTTCTTCAAGTGTCTCCACATAGTAGTGCTCCTTCTTCTTCGTGAGTTCGGCTACGCAATAGCGTCCGTGACCCGGTGGCGGTAAAACCGCCGCTAGAAACTCAAGCGGTTCCATCTAGTTCCTTCGGGTTATTTGAATAAGTCTGCTTGACCTTCTTGGGGATAAAGGTGTGTCTCTGTTGGGGCAAGCTCTGTATATCTGCGCAGCAATTCTTTTTGCCATTCAAGGGGCATTCCATCAGGTGCGTTTACCAACATATCTGAGTAAATAATCAGTTCCGAGTTACTGAGGGATCTAGGTTGTATTCCTTGCATATTCTTCTCCATGCTTCGTCAGCCGTTTTAGAGGATGACATTATTTTTGTTAAAAGTTCTACCCTGTTTTGATACGCAACAAAGACGTCTTTACCTTCAAACCAGTTGTACACGGTTTGTCGGGTGACCCCCAGCGCATATGCTATTTTAGTTACAGGAAAGTCCAAATGTATCGCCCACCGACCTAGGGTACTCCCTAATGTTTTTGGCGAACGGGCTACTAAATCTACAATTTTGTCTGAGTATGGCATAGTGGTTTAATTTAAGGGTGGGGGTAGCGTGATGCTTTTCCATCAGAGGAAACGCAACCGTAGGTATGTTCCTATCTAACGAGGACAGAAAGGTTCAACAAACCAACCCCGACCTACACGTTGCGACCGCTCTTGCTACCCCCTAAACCTTATTTACTCGTCATCCCAATCAGCTACGATGTCAGCAAGTTTGCCTTTCTTTGCGGGTACAGCGCTAGGCTTTGCCGTTTCCTTGCGGACTTCGGGCTCATCGTCAACTTCAGCTACAGGCTCGGCTTTGGCTTTTGCCTTGGCCGCAATAGGCTCGTATACTGGAGCGTCTTCTTCCTTGGTCAACTCACCCATAGGGCGTGTGCCTTCTAGCTTCAAAGGGGCTCTAGGTTTTACACCATCAGACTGAGAGGCCGTCATACGCACAGCATCCAATGCTTCTTGCGTGTGTCCTTTGGCTTTGCTCAACTCAAACTCTACCGTTGTCAACCAACGTACAGGAGAGAAGAACAACTTGGGGCTCTCAGCTTTGGTATCAAACTTCATGCGAGTGACGATCTTCTCAACATCCACAGGAGGGGACGCTAATGCGAGGTGACGCACATAGGCTTGGAGTGGGCGCTTGTCGCCTTCTTCCTTACCAAACACAGACGTTGCAGGCAACGTGAGTTGCAAAATGTCATCGGGGTTATCCGCTAACATGACTGCCATGCGCTGTTGATAACGGCAAGCACGGCTATTGCCCTGACCTGAACCCGCAATGTTTTGTGAGCAAGTCATGCAAGTCGCAGACTGAGGAGCCTTGATAGACGCATCGGGTTTGTCGCCATCATTAGACCAACAATCGGGGCCTGTGATGTTATCGCCATCGTATGACTTTGCATAGAAGATACGGCTGACTTTGGGTGCAGCTTTTACCACGATGACATCAAGATGGCGCTCTTCAATAGATGCGATCTCTTTGCCACCAGCCACGATACGGAACACACCACCTTTGATAGAGATGCGTCTGCTCGTGCTGATTGAGCCACCCATAAGGGCTTTAGCTGTGTCGGATAACTCACCACCTTGGGCGAATGCGGGTACTTGTGCGGGATTAAAGATTGATAAATTTGACATGATGATTAACTTGCTTTATAAAGTTTGATCTCAAACTCTGTATTAGAGTTGAGGCCGGGTGGCACGAGGCCGGGGTTCTCTTCCAAAAACTTTGACATGTTTAGTTGGGCGATACGTTTTTCCAATAGATCAACGACATCATTCTGGACAACAAAGGTCTTGAACGAGTCCCAATCATTTGTGGAATACCGTGTCTTGGTTACCAAGCTAAGCGTACCAAAGTCCGTCTTAACAGATTTAGCGCCCTGCGCTTTCATCTGATCTTTGATCTCTGTCTTAACTTCATCCAGTTGTGCGGCTAAAGTTTCGAGTTGAGTATCAAATTCTTTTTGCACAAGATCCATACGCGTTTTTATTTTGCGATAGATTTTGGCCAGTTGGTCGAGCGGTATATGCTCTGTTTCTGCTTCGACTGTCATTACTTTTCTCCTTGTTTAATTTAGATTTCTTGTCAAGCGTTAGACATTGTACATGGATTTTAGTTCATTGCAACTCCTTTTTAATATTTAATTTCATTCTCAAACATTTGAGTAATTAGTAAGTTATCACTAACCTTGGACTCCAATGCCTTGAACATTTTCTTCTCGATGGGTGAGCCTTGGATGTGGATGACTGTTACTTTCTCTGAGTCTTGTCCCTTGCGATCAGCCCTTGCAATCGCTTGCGTGTACTGCTCAACGCTCATCAGGGGGCCATAGAATATCACAGTGTCGGCTCTTGTCAAGGTGATGCCATGCGCTGTTGCTTGGGGTTGCATGACGAGTACTCTAGGCGTATCTTCATTCTGAAACCTACGAATAATATCCGAGCGTTTTGATGGGTTAACCGTGCCGTTGATGAACTCCGCGGTGATATTGCGTTTAAGTAAATGGGTGTGGATGGTGTCGATTGTGGAACGAAACATAGCAAATATGATAACTTTGCGTGTTGTCTCCTCTAGTATTTCTTCCAAGACATTTAACCTTGGTGCTGAATCAAACTCCACAACCTCATGGTCATCGGTGTAGGCTGCACCACAACTGATCTGTAATAACTTGGATACACTAGCCGCCGCATTGACTGCGCTAATTGTTTCACCTGATGCCTCGACCATCATCTTTTCTTTGAGCAAGTTGTAATACTTGGCTTGTTGTGGGGTCAGCGGTACTTCCCGAGTCATGGTCAGCACAGGCGGTAGATCCAAGCATTGATCTTTGGTGAACCTGATGGCGGGTTGCAAGGCTTCATGTACCAAGGCTTTTGCTTCAGGCTTGGGCGCCCACTTGTACATCGTCATCTTGTTCATTACTTTGTCTCGCCATCCAGTAAAGAACATCGGCACACCGCTAGGGTTCACGAGCTTAGCCAAGCCATACGCATCAACAGGGGACTGCGATGCAGGAGTTCCCGTCATCATCCACAAGTGTGTGTCTGGACGTAGTATGGACTTCAAGGCTTTCCATCTTTTAGTAGAAACTGTTTTGTATGCGTTGGCTTCATCAACTATCACAAGATCAAAGCGGCCATCATTGATGATCTCGTTTGCAATTAAGTTCAACCCGTCATAGTTGGCAATGACAAACTCGTAGTTCTGTTGGATCATTTCTATTCTGCGGGTAGCCTGCGAGTGGTGTGCGACTACGGCAGAACGATGGATGATGCTGTTGTTCAAGTCTGATAGCCATGCTGACTGCATGATGGACAAAGGGCAAAGAATTAAGCAGCGCCTAACATCCCCCCTTGTCATTAAATAGTCTGCTGACCACAACGCTGATAGCGTCTTGCCTGTGCCGGGCTCCGAGAACACAAAGGCTTTTTTGTGCAAAGTAAGAAACGAAGATGTTTCGATCTGATGTTCCATAGGTATGAACCGACCCGGCCAGTTGTAGCGTTTGGTAATTGGGGAAGGAACATTTTTTACACCAAGATTTTTTAAAATCTTAGCTTCTTCCAAACCCCAATACACTGCTACTTCGTAGCCGTCATCGACTTCAAATACTTTGTGCTTCGGAATGATGCTGTACTTTTCGGGGTTCCGCGTTCGGAACACCAAAGCTCTGTCTTCAACAATTTCCATTTACTTCTCTCTTTATTTATTGTCGCCTTGATTGGCGCTTTTATTTCTTAGTCTTAGATTGCCCGGCTCGGTCTTACCACCTTTACGCAAGGGCGTGATGTGATCGATGTCTTTGCCTTTGCGATCAATACCTTTCTTGTCGTACTCGCGTCTGGCCTTTTGGCGTTCAAGTTGGTCTTGTGTTTCACCTGTTTTCTTTTGCAATTTGTATGCGTGTTTGTAGTCACGCTTGCCGTTGGTCTGTGTCATCTTTCACTCCTTTTATTTGGGATGGTATTCACACGTTACTACTGGGCACCACGGACAAAGACCAGACGATCTTGGATTCCAAATACCTGTAGCATGTGCCTGTTCAATTCTAGCAACTCGCTCTCTGTACTGCCACCATTCGGGCTCTGCTTGCTCAAATGTCATGTTGTGCTTTACAAAGTCTTCTTTAACTACAAACAACAGCGCTGAGTTAATCTTTCTGATGTGTGGCATGTGCGCAAAAACCATGAGTGACATGAGTTTAAGTTGTTCCCTATCAGGGTATTTGTTGTTGCCTGTCTTATAGTCCACGACCCAAGCGGTTAAGTTATCGTCGTCAACTATAAGCAAGTCAGCAACACCCCTGACCCACACATCTTCTGAAAACCATCCAGTTGGTTGCAACTGAATATTAAGCGCCATCTGATACTCACACAATTTTCGCCCTTCCTTTTTCTTTAAGGCATCAAGAGTGGCTCTACTGTATTCAAATTGTGGTGGAAGTTCTTTGTCTTCCTTGATGTAGTCCTCTGCTGCTTTATGAAACTCTTTACCATACAACGTGGCTTGATTATCTTTGAACGGGAAGTTCTTTAATACTTTGACCTCGTGGTATCGGCGTGGGCATCCCTCATAATCTTTGAGGGAACTGTGTGACCATGTTACTTTCATTAGAATCTCGCTGATTGAATTGCTTTGGTTAAGCGGTTTGCAAATCCTGTAACAAACTTCTCATTGTTGTTCAATAAATCTTCACCCATGTCATTGAGTATGGCGTGAACCAACTCGTGCCAAAAGGTATCGGTCATCATTGCTTTGGTGTAAGCCCTACCTGTATAGTTACTCCTACGCCCAATCTGAATAAGTTGTTTGTCATGGTCTATCGTACCCATTACTCGACGCTGAAGCAACGCTTCAACAACTTCGATGGAATATCTTTTTTTGCCAACTCTAATTGTTTTTGGTATTGGCATTTTGTTTATTGGCATATTTCTCCTTTAATTTTTAGCTAACCCATAGCGCTTGTGAGCGCCGACATCTGCCTCTAATGGTATGCCTTGCATATAGCTTGGCTCCATAGTCATTTGAGCCAAGACCCAAGTCTTAGCTTCTTCCACTTCCGACTCAGGCACGACAGCGATTAGCTCGTCGTGTACTGTGCCTGCTATGAAGTATCTTTTGGATACTCTGAGCATTCCGTCCGTCATTACAATGCGAGCTAACGCCTGCGTGACATTGTTTGTTATCTTTCCTGCGTATAACTTGGTAGCGTCTGGCCCGTATACATACTGGCTCCTACCTTTTTCATCTTTGATGATTCTTAAATTTGGGTACAGCAATTTCATGCCGTTGGGTAATTCTATTTCTTCCTTGCGAAATGTCAAGCACTTATATTGGCGCTCTTCGCCCTCGTACAAACACTTCTCCATGAGCGTGGCGCATGTTTCCCAAAATGACACGACTTGGTATGCTGTTTTGCGGTAAATGTCTATGATTCTTTTGGAAGCTATAGCGTGCTCTACAAGTTCTCGTAGTGTACAAGTGTGAGGGATATCCCTAAGTTTGATTTCGGTGTCTTTCCATTCCACAAACTGATCGCAGAAGTCTTTGCTTACGCCTAGTGCTTTCGCAAACTTCCTTTCATACCTGACTGGCGGAGCACCAAGGAACCCCACCAAAAGTTGCGAGGCAAATGACGCCCATCCGAGGCCGTAACCGCAACCCAGTAACGCACTCTTCGCAGACTGCCGTAAATCGGGATGCGACTCTTTACTAAGTCCGGGTATGTTAAACATCTGCGCACCGAACGCGGCATAAGGGTCAGCACCTGACCGAAAGATGTCAAGCATCTCTTCGTAATCCGAAAGCCACGCAAGTACTCGCGGTTCAATTTGCGAGAGGTCGCCGACGACCAGACTTTGCC
>Ga0209189_1000984_pt1 | contig 21993 bp, 8 predicted proteins | sample C_130820_EF_Meta_FD_187308 | JGI IMG/M metagenome (GOLD analysis project Ga0209189, IMG submission 187308) | Freshwater microbial communities from Lake Croche, Canada to study carbon cycling - C_130820_EF_MetaG (SPAdes) (version 3) | ecosystem: Environmental > Aquatic > Freshwater > Lake | place... | reverse complement strand
GGCTGTGGAGGAGCGTCTCGAGCCAGCCGGTGTGCTGCATGGCGTCGGCGACGCCGCCGCCGATGATGCAGATGTGGTCTCCCTCCTGGATCTCGAGCCGCTCGGCGCGGGCGGAAACCGCGGGGAACGCGAGCCCGAGCAGGACGGCACAGCGCAGGACGACACGGCGCAGGGCCGTCGAGCCGATGGGACGCGCGAAAAACGACGAGCAGCAACGCGCGGGCGAGGTCATGAGAGCGGCTCCAAGGCTCCCGTCGGGGGACCGGCCGACCGGGAATGCGGGAGTATATCCCGGGGAGCGTGCCGGTCCCACGGTGCCGCGAGCGGCGGAACGTCCCGCCGGCGTCAGCGTGATTGGATGCGATCGCCGCGGTCGAGGCAGGCCGTGGGCCGATCGCCTGCTACGCCAGCAGCTCGGGGATCACGCGGGCGGGCTCCACGCCCGTGAGCCGCTGATCGAGGCCGAGATGGCGGTGCGTGAACCGCTCGTGGTCGAAGCCCAGCAACTGCAGCACCGTCGCGTGGAAGTCGCGGATGTGCACCGGGTCCTTGACGATGTTGTATGAGAAGTCGTCGGTCTCGCCGTAGACCTGCCCCGGGCGGGCGCCGCCGCCGCACATCCACATCGTGAAGCAGCGGGGATGGTGGTCGCGGCCGTAGTTCTCCTTGGAGAGCCCTCCCTGCGAGTAGACGGTGCGGCCGAACTCGCCCCCCCAGATGATCAGCGTCTCGTCGAGCAGCCCGCGGGCCTGGAGGTCGTGCACGAGACCGTGGCAGGCCTTGTCGATGTCCTTGCCCTGCGACGGGAGCCGTCCGGCGGCGTTGCCGTGCGTGTCCCAGTTGTTCAAGTAAATCTGCACGAACCGCACGCCCCGCTCCACCATCCGGCGGGCCATGAGCACGGAGTTTGCGAAGGTGGACGGCTTCCGCGCCTCGTCGCCGTAGAGGGCGAACGTGCTCTCCGGCTCGCTCGCGAGGTTCGTCAGCTCCGGCACGCTCGACTGCATGCGGAAGGCCATCTCGTACTGTGCGATCCGCGTGCGGGTTTCCGGATCGCCCACCTGCTCGAGCGTGCGCTGGTTGAGCGCCTGCAGGCCGTCGAGCGTGCGGCGGCGGACCTCCGCCGGCACGCCCGGCGGGTTGTTGATGTAGAGGATCGGGTCGCCGGCGGAGCGGAAGCTCACCCCCGCGTACTCGCCGGAGAGGTAGCCGCTCGACCAGAGGCGGGCGCCGATCGCCTGATTCTGCTCGTTGTTGGTGGGCCGCGCCACGAGCACCACGAACGTGGGCAGGTCGTGGTTGAGCGAGCCGAGGCCGTAGCTCGCCCACGAGCCGAGGCAGGGGCGGCCCGAGATCTGGTTGCCCGTCTGGATGTAGGTGATCGCCGGCTCGTGGTTGATCGCCTCGGTGTGCATGCTGCGGATGAAGCACATCCGGTCGACCATCGAGGCCGTGTGCGGCAACAGCTCGCTCACCCACATGCCCGACTGGCCGTGGCGGGCGAACTGGAACTTCGTCGGCGCGATCGGAAACCGCTTCTGGCCGCTCGTCATCGTCGTCAGCCGCTGGCCGTTGCGGATGCTCTCGGGCAGGTCCTTGTCGTACCAGTCGGCGAGCCCCGGCTTGTGGTCGAAGAAGTCGAGCTGCGACGGGCCCCCCACCATGTGCAGGTAGATGACGTGCTTCGCCCGCGGGGCGAAGTGGGGGCCGACCGCTCCCGCCACGCGGGCAAAGTCCGGTTCAACGGCATTGGCCGCGGCCTGCCGCTCGCCGAGCAGCGTCGCGAGCGCCGCACCGCCGAGCAGGTGGCTGCCCCGCTCGAAGAAGCGGCGCCGCGTCAGGCTGCGGGCGAACTCGGCGATCGCGGAGGGGGGGACGTCGAGCGGATGCATCGTGGGCCTCATTTGCAGAGGACTTCGTCGAGGTTCATGAGCTCGTTGGCGAGCATCGTCCAGGCGGCGAGCCGCGTCGGATCGGCGGCCCGCGGCTGCGATTCACCGACCGCGATCAGGGCCTTGGCGTCGTCGGGGTGGGCCTTGTACCAGCCGGCGAGGTCGCCGAGCGACTGCCGCACGATCGCCGTCTCGTCGGCGGCCAGCGGCCGGGAGAGGAGCCGGCGGGCGAGGAAGTCGATCCGCGCGTCGTCGCTCTCGCCGCCGAGCTCGAGCGTGCGGTCGGCCAGCGCCCGCGCGGCCTCGACAAACTGCGGGTCGTTGAGCGTCACGAGCGCCTGCAGGGGCGTGTTCGTCCGCTCGCGGCGCACGGTGCAGCTCTCGCGCGAGGGGGCGTTCATGATGTCGAGCGAGGCCGGCGGCGCCGACCGCTTCCAGAACCAGTACATGCTGCGGCGGTAGAGGTTCGGCCCCTTGTCCTGCTGGTAGCGGCTCGTGTTGCCCCCCATCGAGACCGCCTCCCAGACGCCGTCGGGCTGGTAGGGCTTCACGCTCGGGCCGCCGATCTGCCGCACGAGCAGGCCGCTCGCGGCGAGTGCCTGGTCGCGGACCATCTCGGCGTCCATGCGGAACCGCGGCCCGCGGGAGAGGAGCCGGTTGGCGGCGTCCTTCGTCAGCTTCTCCGGCGTCGTCGCCGCCGACTGCCGGTAGGCGGCGCTCGTCACCATCAGTCGGAAGAGCTTCTTCACGTCCCAGCCCCCCTCGCGGAAGTCCACCGCCAGCCAGTCGAGCAGCTCGGGGTGGCTCGGCAGCTCGCCGGTCGTGCCGAAGTCGCCGCTCGTGCGCACGAGCCCGGTGCCGAAGACCTCCTGCCAGAAGCGGTTCACCGTCACCCGCGCCGTGAGCGGGTGCTCCTGCAGCAAAAGCCACCGCGCCAGTCCCAGCCGGTTTTTCGGCAGGTCGGCCGGGAACGCCGGCAGCACGTCGGGCGTGTCGGCCGGCACCTCGTCGCGACGCTTGTCGTATTCGCCGCGGTCGAGCACGAACGCCTTGGGCATCTCCTGCTTCTCGTTCATCACGTGGGCCACGGTGCCCCGCCGGCGGATCTCCGCCGATTCGGCCTCGAGCTTCGCCGCGGCGGCGACGGCCGTCTTGAAGGGCTCGTCGAACGAGCCGAGCCACCAGTCGTAGAGCCCGGCGGCGGCCTTGGGCCGCTCCGCGGCGGGGAGTTTCACGACCTCGAAGAGCGTTCGCGACCGCGCGATCCCCTCCACCTCGGCCGCCGAGAGGGCCCGGCCGAAGAGCCGCAGGCCGGCGAGGCCGACTCCGTGCAGCGGGGAGCCGGGCGTGCGGCTGCCGATCGTGAGCGGCACCGTCGTGCGGATCGTGTTCTTCTTGAAGGTGTTGTTCTCCACCTTCGTCTTCTGCCGGACGCCGTCGTGGAAGATCGTCACCCCCTCGGCCCTGCCCGAGCCGTCGTAGACCACCGTCACGAGCGTCCAGACGTCGGCCTTGAGCTGCTCCTCGCCGTAGACCTTGAGCGCGTCGTCGGGCCAGGAATGCACGAGGTGGGTCGCCACGCGGCGGCCCTGCAGGAGCACGTCCCAGCCACGGTGCTTCGCCGCGTCGTCCATCCGCGCGATCACCGCGCCGCCGCCGTCGTTGGCCGACGGCCGCACCCAGAAGGTCGCGGTCCAGGGCTGATCGTGCTCGAGGTCGCCGGCGTTGGCGATCTCGCCCGCCTTGCCGGCGAGCACGATCGCCGGCCCGCCGGTCGGCCCGGCCTGCCAGGCCGTCGCCGCCACGAGCGGCAGGTCGCTCTCCTTGCCGCCGACCGTCACGCGGGTCGAGGCCCCCTGCCCTTCCGCGAGCGGCAGGTCGAGAAGCGGCGTGTCCTGCGGCAGCGACCGGGCGATCGACTCCGGCGTCGCCGCCGCGAGCCAGGCGTCGAACGCCCCGCGGGCGGCCTGCTTCCGCGCGTCGACCGCGGCCTTGGCCGGCGGCACGAGCTTCTCGAGCTCGGCGAACCGGCCGCGGTCCTCCGGCAGCGGCACCGCGAGGATCGGCGGCGTGTCTTGGATGTTGCCGTCGCGGGCCCCCTGCGTCGTGTTGTTGAAGAACGCGGCGAACTCGTAGAACTCGCGCTGCGAGAGCGGGTCGAACTTGTGGTCGTGGCAGACCGCGCAGCCGGCGGTGAGGCCCATCCAGACCGCGGCCGTCGTCTCCGTGCGGTCGCGGGCGTAGAGGACGAGATACTCCTCGTCGATGATGCCCCCCTCGTTGGTCGTCATGTTGCAGCGGTTGAAGCCGCTCGCGATCCGGTCGTCGAGCACCTGCTCGGGCGTCGCCCCCGCGCCGGCGACGAGATCGCCCGCCAGCTGCAGGATCGTGAACTGGTCGAAGGGCACGTTGCGGTTGAAGGCGTTCACGACCCACTGACGGTACGTCCACATCTCGCGGAAGTTGTCGAAGTGGATGCCGTGGGTGTCGGCGTAGCGGGCGTAGTCGAGCCAGTGACGGCCGCGGTGCTCCCCCCACTCGAGGCTCGCGAGCAGGGTGTCGACGAGCCGGTCGTAGGCGTCGGGGTGGGGATCGGCCACGAACGACTCGACGAGCGCGGGCTCGGGGGGCAGGCCGGTGAGGTCGAGCGCCACGCGGCGGGCGAGGCGGCGGCGGTCGGCCTCGGGGGCCGGGCCGAGCCCCTCCGCCTCGAGCCGTGCGAGGATGAAGCGGTCGATCGGGTTGCGAACCCAGGCCTCGTTCTTCACCGCCGGCAGCGCGGGCCGCGTGGCCGGGATGAACGACCAGTGGGGCTCATAGGCCGCGCCGGCGGCGATCCACCGCCGCAGCACGTCCTTCTGCACCGCCGAGAGCGGCTTCTTCACCTGCGGCGGCGGCATCACCTCGGCGGGATCGTCGGAAAAGATGCGGTCGAGCGCGACGCTCGAGTCGGCGTCCCCCGGGACGATCGCCCCGTGCTCGATCGCGGCGTCGCGACGGTCGAGCCGCAGGTCGGCCTTGCGGGAGGCGCTGTCGGCGCCGTGGCAGGCGAAACAGTGCTCGACGAGGATCGGCCGGACGTCGCGGTTGAAGAGGATCGCGTCGTCGGCGGCCGCGGCCGGGCCCGGCAGGCCCGCGGCGACGGCGACGGCGATGAGGGCGACGACCGACAGGGGGCGGAGCATGAAACCTCCTGGCTGCTGACAGGCCGTCCGGCCACGTGGCCACGGACGACTTTCGGCGGTGTGTTCCAAGGGTGTCGGCGTTGCGCTCCGCCGGCACGACCACCCTGAAGCATATCACGGAAATCGCCCCGCGATCGCCTGGGGTTTTGCCGCTCGGGGCGCGGTGTACGGGGGTGAGGCAGCCGCCGGTGACGCCCGGGGCCGCCCGTCACCCCGGATTGGGTGTCACTTGGCATGCGCACGTTGCCGGTGACGCCCGGGGCCGCCCGTTGCCTCGGATTGGGTGTCACTTGGCATGCGCACGTCGCCGGTGACGCCCGGGGCCGCCCGTCACCCCGCTCGCCGGACGTTCGCTTCCGGCCTGAGTTGCTTGATTCCAGGCCCGAGGGGCCTGGAATGTCGCTCCCGCGAATCGAAGTGAATTCGATTCGCTCCGCTGGGCCTTCAGCGCACTCGAAGCCGGCTGCGCTCCGGCATCCATGCCTGCGCTTGCCGCCTACGCCGTCTCACGGGGCGACGGGCGGCCCCTCCACCGGATTGAGGACGCGAGGGGGCTGCCCAAACGATGCGCGAGATCGACGAGATCTCACCCTGCGTCGTCGAGGCGAGGGGGGCCGGCGAACGCTTCCCGAGTGGAGGCCGCCGCGGCCGAACGAGGAGACTTTTGCCGCCCCCCTCGCCGTGGATTCACCGACACGGGTCGCACGTCGCTGCGATCCCAAAACGGTGACGCCCGGGGCCGCCCGTACCCCGCTCGCCGGACGTTCGCTTCCGGCCTGTGTTGCTTGATTCCAGGCCCGAGGGGCCTGGAATGTCGCTCCCGCGAATCGAAGTGAATTCGATTCGCTCCGCTTGGGCTGCGGCTCACTCGAAGTTGTCAGCGCTCCGGCATCCATGCCTGCGCTTGCCAACTACGCCGTCTCACGGGGCAACGGGCGGCCCCTCCACCGGATTGAGGAAGCGAGAGGGCTGCCCAAACGATGCGCGAGATCGACGAGTTCTCACCCTGCGTCGTCGAGGCGAGGGGGGCCGGCGAACGCTTCCCGAGTGGAGGCCGCCGCGGCCGAACGAGGAGACTTTTGCCGGCCCCCCTCGCCGTGGATTCACCGACACGGGTGACGGATCGGTGCGATCCCGTCACGGCCCGCCGTTGTAACGATCGCCGGTCCCGCCCGTAGACTTCTCCCGACGAGCTTTTCCTGTCCCCGAGGGTCTCGCCATGCGCGCCGCCGGCAGTCGCTTCGTTCACCGTCCGCCGCGGCGGAGCGCCGGAGCATCGGGGGCGTTCCGCGCCGGCGACTCTCTGCAGGATCTGCTCGCGTTCGCCGTCGTCTTTCTCGGAGCCTGCGCCATGATTCCCTCCTCCTCCTCCGCCGCCGACGTCCCCGCCGGCCCGCGGGCCGAGGCCTGGAAGCGGGTGCAGCAGGCGCTCGATGAGGGGAAGCCGAAGACGGCGATCGAAGGCCTCGCCGGCGTGGAGGCCGCCGCGACGGCCGACAGGCAGTGGGCCGAGGTGGCCCGGGCGATCGCCACCCGGATTCTCGGGGAAACCGGCGACCGGCCGCCCGACGACCCCGAGCGGCTCGTGCTCCTCGCCAACGCCATCGCCAAGGCGCCGCCGGAGACGCGCGGCGTGCTCGACGCGATCGCCGCGAATTGGACCTGGGGCTACTTCCAGATGAACCGCTGGCGGTATCAGCAACGCACGCAGGGGGGCGCCGCCGCCGACACGATCGCGTCGATCGCGGAGTGGGATCTGCCGACCGTCGTCGCCGAGATCCGCCGGCGGTTCGCCACCGCCGTCGCTGCGGAGGGGAGCCCCGAGCGAGCCGCGCTCCAGCGGCTTCCCGTCGGCGAGTGGTCGGCGATCATCCCCCCGGGCACGATGGCCGACGCCTACCGGCCGACCGTGTGGGACGTGATCGTCCGCGACGCGATCGAGTTTTCGGGTTCCGGTGAGCGCGGGCTCGTCGCGCCCGAGGACGCCTTCGAGATCGACGCCGCGAGTCCGGCGCTCGGCTCCCCCGCGGCGTTCCTCGCCTGGCGGCCCGAGGCCGATCCCGCGTTCACCGACGCCGACGCTCCGCTCGTCGATGCGCTGCGGCTCTATCGCGGGCTGCTCCAGTTTCACCAGGAGGCCGTGGACGGACCCGATGGCAGGCCCGCCGCCGGGAAGCCGGCCGACGGCCGCCGCGTCGCCCCCGACCGCGCGGCGTTTCTCGCCGCCGATCTCGACCGCATTCTCTGGGCCGGCGGTGTGGCCGTGGCGGCCGACGCGGACGACCTGTTCGAGGCGAAGCGGGGGGCGCTCGAGGGCTTCGTCGCGCGGGCGGGCGATCACGAGACGGCGGCGCTCGCCCGCTTCCACCTCGCGAATCTCGTGCGGCAGGGCGCCGGGCATCAGGAGAACGACGGCGACGCGGCCGAAGCCCGCCGGATCGCGCTGGCGGGCGCCGAGGCCCACCCGCGGAGCCCCGGCGGCGCGATGTGCCGAAACCTCGTCGCCGAGATCGATTCCCGCGAGCTGTCGCTGCAGGCGGAGCGGTCGTGGGCCGCGCCCTGGCCGACGGTGAGAATCACCTACCGCAACCTCGCGCGGGTGCACCTGCGGCTCGCCCGCGCCGACTGGCAGGCGCGGCTGGCGGCGGGCCGGCCGAACGCCAACTGGCTCGACGACGCCGACCGCCGCACGATCCTCGGCCTCCCCGCGGTGCGGCAGGCGGCCGTCGACCTCCCCGCCACCGACGACTTCCTCACGCGGCACCACGACGTCGACGTCGGGGCCGTGCTCGACGCGGCCACGCTCGAGCCGGGCGCCTACTGGGTGATCGCCAGCCACAAGCCCGACTTCGGCGAAGCGGACAACGTCGTGCAGGCCGTCGGCATCCGCGTGACCCGCCTGGGCATCGTCACGGAGCAGTCGCGGCAGGTGCTCGCCGCCGCCGCGGGCGACGCGGCCCGCAGCCACGGCGGCCACGTCGTCGACATCGCCTCCGGCGAGCCGGTCGCGGGCGCCACGGTGCGACAGTTCGTCCGCGAGCAGCGGGGCAACCGCCAGGCGTTCGTGCCGGCGGCGACGGCCACCACCGACCGCGACGGCCGCTTCGAGATGGCCGGCGAGCAGGGACGCGAATCGGTGCTCGTGGCCGCCGCCGAGATCGGGGGCACGCGGCACGAGGCCGCCACCGAACCGCTCGCCTTCTGGCAGAACGTCGAGGCCGACGTGCGGTCATCGATCGTGCTCGTCACCGACCGCGGCATCCATCGCCCCGGCCAGACCGTCTTCTACAAGGGCATCGCCTGCGGGGGCAACGTGGCCACGGGCGACTACCGCGCCGTCGCCGACCGGGCGATCGACGTCATCCTTCGCGACGCCAACGGTCGGGAAGTGGCCCGGGCCCGCCACGTCTCCACCGTCAACGGCTCGTTCCACGGTGCGTTCCCGATCGCCACGGGCGCGCTGCCCGGGCAGTGGTCGATCGTGGCCGAGGCGGCGGCGCCGGAGGGCTTCTCCGGCAGCGTCGGCGTGCGGGTGGAGGAGTACAAGCGGCCGAAGTTCCTCGTGCGGATGGCGGCGCCGGAGAAGTCGGTGCCGCTCGGCGGCGAGGTGACGCTCACCGGCACGGCGACCACCTACACGGGCGTGGCCGTGGCCGGCGCGAAAGTCCGTTGGCGGGTGGAACGGGCCGTGCGGTTTCCCCTCTGGTGCCGCTGGTTCTTTCCCGGGCTGCCGTTCGACGCGGGGGGACGGCGGATCGCCCGGGGCGCCGCGGTCACCGATGCGGCCGGCCGGTTCAGCGTGCGCTTTCCACTCGTGCCCGACCGGGCCGCGCCCCGTGAGTCGCTGCCCGTCTTCAGCTACACCGTCGTGGCCGACGTGACCGATCCGAGCGGCGAGACGCGGAGCGACGAACGCACCGTGCGGGCGGGCTACACCGACGTCGAGGCGACCGTGGCGGCCGACCCGTGGCAGGCCGTCGCGGCGGGACGCGACGCGGCGGTGACGATCACCGTCGCCACGACCACGCTCGACGGCGGGCCGCGCGCGGCGACGGGCACCCTCGTCGTGTCGCGGCTCGTGCAGCCCGAGGCCGTGAGCCGCGGCGACGTGTTCGGGCCGTCGCCGCAGCCGGGGCCGCGGCCGGTCCGAGGCGGACGCGGGGGCCGGCCCGCCGCCAGGCCCGCACCGCCGCGTCCGGTCGCCACCGACCCGGCCACGTGGGTGGCGGGCGAGGCCGTGTTCACGGGCAGGCTGGAGACCGCCGCGGCGACGGGCCGAGGCGTGGCGACGGCGTCGCTGCCGGCCGGCATCTACAAGGCGGTGTTCGAGATCCCGGCGGCCGGCGACGTGCCCGCGGTGAAGGCGGAGCAGGTGATCGAGGTGGTCGATCCGACAGCCGCGCGGTATGGCACGCGGCGGCCGCTCGCGCTCCTCGCGTCGGGAGCGTCGTGCGAACCGGGCACGCAGTTCACCGCGATCGTCGGCAGCGGCTACGATCCGGCGCGGGCGCTCGTGGAGATCTCGCGGTCGGGGCGGGTGCTCGAGCGGTTCTGGACCGCGGCCGGCCGGACGCAGTGGCCGGTGACGGTGGCGGTGGGGGAGGAGCACCGCGGCGGCTTCACGGTGCGGGCGTGGCTCGTCCGCGACGGTCGGCTCCACGTGGAATCGCGCACGATCGACGTGCCCTGGACGAACCGGAAGCTCGCCATCGCCTGGGAACGCTTCCGGCGGCGGGTCGAGCCCGGCGCGAAGGAGGTGTGGCGGGCGAAGGTGACCGTGCCCGAGGCCGCCCCCGCGGCGGGCGGCGGGCCCCGACCGGCCGGTGCGGATCCGGGCATCTCCGCCACCGCGCTCGAGATGGTGGCCACGCTCTACGACGAGTCGCTCGACGCGCTCGCCGCCCATGCCTGGCCCGCCGACGGCCTGCTCGGCATCTTCCGCCGCGAATCGGGCTGGATGAACCTCGCCTTCACCAACGGCGCCGAGTCGTTCGCCTTCCTCCACGGCTCGTTCACGCCGGGGTCGGTCGCGGTGCCGGAGATGACCTACCGGGAATTGCGGCCGCCGTTCGGCTCGCCGCAGCGGGGCGGCTTCGGCGGCCGGATGATGTTCCGCCGCATGGCCCGCGGCGGCATGCCGATGGCGATGGATGCGGCGCCCATGGCCATGGCCGCGGCGCCGGCGAACGCGCTGGCCAAGGCCGAGTTTGGCGCCGACAAGGCGGGGGGCGAGCGCGAGATGCAGGATCGCAAGCAGTTGCGGGCCGACGAGCCGGGCGGTCCCGCGGGACTCGGCGCGGGGGCCGCCGCGGCCCCGCCGCCGCCGCGGCGCAACCTCGTCGAGACGGCCTTCTTCCTCCCGGCCGTGTTCGCCGACGCCGCCGGCGTCGTCACGATCGAGTTCACCGTGCCCGACACGCTCACGACCTGGCGGTTCAAGGGGCTCGCCCACGACGCGGCGCTCGCGAGCGGCACGCTCCTCGACACGAGCGTGTCGGCGAAGGACCTGATGGTGGAGCCGGTGCTGCCCCGGTTCCTGCGCGAGGGGGATGTCGTGCGGATTCCCGTCAAGGTGACGAACACCTCGACGGGCCGGCTCGCCGGCAGCGTGCGGCTCGCACTCTCCGACGCACGCACCGACGCCGACCGCGGCCAGCTCGTCGACGGCCCGCGGGAGCAGCCCTTCGACCTCGCCGCCGGCGAGTCGCTGCCGGTGGTCTTCACGCTCAGGGTGGCCGACGGCACCGAGCCGCTGCGGATCCTCGCCTCAGGCGCCGCGGGGCGGGCCGCCGACGGGGAGGAGTCGCTCCTGGCCGTGCTGCCGCGGCGCGTGCTCGTGCGCGAGAGCGTGCCGGTGACGATCCGCGGGCCCGGTGAGCGGAAGGTGGCGGTCGACCGGCTGCTCGCCAGCGCCGGCACGCCCATCGAAAGCCAGTCGCTCGTCGTGCAGGCGACGGCGAATCCCGCCTGGTACGCGGTGCTCGCGCTGCCCTCGATCATGGAGCAGGCCGACGAGAGCGTCGAGACGCTGTTCACGCGGCTCTACGCCAACGGCCTGGCCCGCCACCTCGCCACGAGCGATCCGCGGATCGAGAAGGTCTTCGCGCAGTGGCGGGCCGGCGACGCCCGCGCGCTGGCGAGCCCCCTCGAGACGAACGGCGACCTCGTGAAGACGCTCCTCGCCGAAACGCCCTGGGTGCGCGACGCCGTCGACGAGCGGGAGGCGCGGGCCCGCATCGCCCTGCTCTTCGACGCCAATCGCGCCGCCGCGGAACTGGCGGCGGGACTGGAACGGCTCGAGACGCTGCGCAACCCCGACGGGGGCTGGCCCTGGTTTCCCGGCGGGCAGTCCTGCGATCCGGTCACGCTCGGGATCGCGGCCGGTTTCGGCCGGCTCCGCGCGGCGGGCGTGCGCCCCGCGGCCGGGGCCGCCGATTTCCTCGCGCCCGCGCTGGCCACGCTGCCCTGGATCGACCGCCGGCTCGTCGAGGAGCGGGCCCGGGCCGAGCGGCTCTGGAAGGACAAGCCCGGCGACGTCGTGCTCACGCCGATCGGCGCCTACGCCCTCTACGCCCGCAGCTTCTTCGCCGCCGACGCGCCGCCGCAGGGAGAGGCCGCGGCGGCCGTGGACTGGGCTCTGGGCGTGGGACGTCGCACCTGGATGAAGCTCGACGCCAGGCTCTCGCAGGGGCATCTGGCGATCGCGCTGGCCCGGTCCGGCGACCGCGACACCGCCCGCTCGATCGTCGACAGCCTGCGGCAGCGGGCCGTCGACGCCGACGTGAAGCCGGGCGCGGAGCAGGAATCGTGGCAGGGCATGTGGTGGCGCGACCCGCACCCCGGCTGGTGGAGCTGGACGCACGCGCCGATCGCCACGCAGGCCGTGATGATCGAGGCGTTCGACGAGGTGGCGGGAGACGCCGCGGCGGTGGAGGCGATGAAGGTCTGGCTCCTCGCGCGGAAGCGCACGAGCCAGTGGCCCGGCAGCCGCGCCACGGCCGACGCCGTCGGCGCGCTGCTCGGCCGTGGCGACGACCTGCTCGCGGCGCGGCAGCCGCTCGGCGTGCAGGTGGGGGGCGAGCGGATCGACGCCGCCCGCGCCGAGGCGGGCACGGGCTTCTTCGAGGAGCGGTTCGTGCGGCGGGAGATCCGGCCGGAGATGGGCGCGGTGGTGCTCACGAAGGCGGAGCCGGGGCTGGCCTTCGGCGGCGTCCACTGGCAATACCTCGACGACATCGACCGCGTGCCCGCCGCGGGCCGGGCGGAGCTGGCCATCGAGAAGGGGCTGTTCGTGAAGCGGTTCACGAAGGCGGGGCCGACGCTCGAGCCGGTGAACGGGGCCGCGGCCCGGGTGGAGCCGGGGGACGAGATCGTGGTGCGGCTCGTGGTGAAGAGCGACCGCGACTACGAGTTCCTCGAGTTGCACGACCACCGCGCGAGCCTGACGGAGCCGGTGGACGTGCTCTCCGGCTGGCGGTACGGCGACGGCGCGGGCTGGTACGTGGCCGTCCGCGACGCCTCCACGCAGCTGTTCTTCGAGCGGCTGCCGCGGGGCACGCACGTCTTCGAGTATGCGGTCCGCGCCGCCCATCGCGGCAGCGCCTCGACGGGGTTCGCCACGATCCAGAGCCGTTACGCGCCGGAGTTTTCCGCCCGCTCGGGCAGCCTGTCGCTCTCGGTCGAGTGACGCCATGCCAGCACGCGACCGAGCGGGGCGGGACGGGCGGTGGAGCGACGGACGGCGCCTGACGGAGTGGCGCTGGTGCGGCGGCGCGATCGCCCTCGAGTGGCTCGTGCTCCTCGCGCTGTTCCTCGTCGCACCGCGGGAATGGCTCGTGGACGACAACCGCATCGCCGCGTATCCCGTCTTCCACGAGATGGGGGGGCAGCTCCGCCGCGGCTCGTTTCCGCTGCTCTCCGACCACTCCTGGCAGGCGGCGGGCCTGGCGGGGGAATATGGGGCCGGCAGCTTCCACCCGCCGAACCTGCTCTTCGCGGTCGTCGTGTCGTGCGCCCCGCTGCCTCCCGAATGGCTGTCGCTCGTCTGGATCGCCCTCTGGTACGCCGTGCTCCTAGCCGGCGTGTACGTGCTCGCCCGGTCGCTCGATGCGGCGCCGCCGGCGGCGGCGTATGCGGCGCTCGCCGCCGGGGCGAGCGGCTACCTGCTGTGCCTGTCCCCCGCGTGGTGGATCGTGCTGCAGAGCGCCGCCTGGCTGCCCTGGTATTGGTGGACGCTGCGGCGGGCGTGCCTCGCGGACACGTGGCGGCCGCGGCTCGCCTGGACCGGGGCAGCGGGGATCGTGCTGGCGCTGCTCGTCACCGCCGGGTGGAACTTCTCCGACTTCGCGGCGCTCGTCGTCCATGCGCACGTGGCCGCGGAGGCCGTGCTGCGCAGGCGGTCGGCGCGGCCGCTGGGGCCGGCGATCGCCGCCGGGCTCGCGGGGCTCGCCCTCTCGGCGCCGGCGTGGATGACCCACCTCGAGTACGCGCGGTGGTCGTACCGCGCGATCGCGACGATCGATCTTTCGACCCCCAACGGCGCCTGGCTCAGCCCGCTCGACTGGCTCGCGCTCGCCGTCCCTTTCGCCGACCGGCGGGGCAGCCTCGTCGCCGGACCGATCCTCGGCGTCGGCACGATTCCGCTGCTCGTGATCGCGGTCGCCGTGCTGCTCGACCGCGGCGTGGTGCGGCGTCACGCCGGCCTCTTCCTCACGGCCGCGGTGGCCGCGGTGTTGTGCGGACTGCCCGACGTGCCGCCGCTACGGTGGATGTTCCGCTTCCATCCGCTCCTCGGGCTCGTGCTGGCGATCCTCTCGGCCCTCCTCCTCCCCGGGGCGCTCGACCGGCTCTGGGAGCGCGACGCGGCGGCCCGGCGGGCGGCGGCATGGTGCGGAATCGCGAGCCTGGTCGCGCTCGCGGCGGGGGTGCTCGTGCCGCACCGTCGGCCGTTCGACGTCGCGTGGGTGGCCGCCTGGGGGGCGCTCGTGATCGCGGCGGGATGGATCGCCGTCGCCGGCGACCGGCGCCGCGCCGCCGCGGCGCTCGGGGGCCTCGCCCTGGCCGTGACGGCGTCGGCGCGGCTGTTTCACGGCCATCCTTGGGGCGCGGTCTTCGAGCCGCCCCGCGCCGCCGGGGATCGCGGCTGCGCCGTGCAGTCCAACTGGTATCTCTGCAACTACGACCAGGCCACCTACCTCGGTGTGCGGCGGCTGACGGCGTTCATGCCCGGCAACATGGCGATGGAGAGCGGCCTGCGCACGGTGAACGGCTACAGCACCATGCTCCCCTGCGGACCGCTGCTCGTCTTCGGCATCACGAATCAGGGCTTCGTGTTCGACTCGCGGCGGCCCTGCGCCGGCGTGCCCGACGGCCGCGGCCTGCTCGCCCGCATGGCCGTGGACGGGCTCATCCTCCGTGACGACGTCGTGGTGGACGATCCCGTGATCGCCGACTTCGAGCGGGCGTGCGACCTCGATGGTTTCCAGGTCTGGCATCGCCGCGGCACGGGCTCGCCGCGGGTGCAGGCGCACGAGACGGCCTGGCAGGTGGACGGGCTCGAGGCCGCCGTCGCGGCGCTCAAGGCGGGCAGGTCGCTCGAGCCGGTCATCGAGCGGCCCGGCGCGGCGGCGGCGGGCGGGCCCGCGGCGCCCGAGCACGTCGCGTTCGGCCGTCCGCTGTCGCTCGAGCCGGTCGCGGAGGCGCCCGCCGTGGTCGTCGTCGACGTCGCCGTGTCGGAGGACGCGGAGCCGGCGCTCGTGAGCTACGCCCGTCCCTGGCTGCCCGGCTACCGGGCCACGCTCGACGGACGTCCGCTCGAGGTGCGCCGCATGGACGCGCTCATGCCGGCCGTGGTGGTGCCCGCCGGGAGCCGTGGCCGGCTGGAGCTCCGTTACCTTCCCGAATCGCTGCGGCGGGGAATCGGCGTCGCGGCCGTGGCGGCCGCGCTGACGGCGGTCGCGCTCGCGGCGGCGTGGTATCCTCGGACGTCATGAACGGCCGCGACGACGCCATGAACGCCCCGCCGCCCGTGGGCCTCGCCAACGAGCTGGCCCGCGAGCGCAACCGCGAGGCCGCCGACCGCACGCTCCTCGCCTGGATCCGCACGAGCCTGGCGATGATCAGCATGGGGTTCGGCATCGAGCGGCTGGGGCAGGCGGCCCTCTCGCTCGACGGCCGCGCGAGCGGTTTTTCCACGCTCAAGACCGTCGCGTTCGGGTCGGCCCTGGTGGCGCTCGGCGTGGTGGCCACGCTCGCGGCGATCTGGGAGCACCGTCGCATGCTCGACGCCATCGGCCGCGACGACTACCGCTACGCCGACCGGCCGCCGATCGCCGAGTACATGGGCTGGGCGTTGGTGCTGATCGGGGGGGCGGCGCTGTGCGCGATCGTCGGGATGTGACGCCGCCCGCCACCGCCGTGGCCCGCTCGTCCGGTCCGCCCTGGCCGCTCGCGGCCGCGGTCGTCGTGGCCCTCGCCTGCGCCGCCTACGGCAACTCGTTCGCCGGCCTCTTCGTGATGGACGACATCGCGGAAATCCGGCTCAACGACGCGCTGGACACGCTCCTGCCCCCGTGGCGGGCGATGTTCGTCGGCCGCATCCTGCCGGCGCGGCCCCTCCCCTACCTCTCGTTCGCGGTCGACCGGGCGGTCTGGGGCCCCGCCGACCCGTTCGGCTATCACCTGACGAACCTCGCGATCCACTGCGCCGCGGCGCTGGCGGTGTTCGGCATCGTGCGGCGGACGCTCGCGGCGCCGCGGCTGCGGGAGCGGTACGGATCGCGGGCGACGGCGCTGGCGCTCGCGATCGCGGCGGTCTGGGGGGTGCACCCGCTCCAGACGCAGGCGGTCACCTACGTGTACCAGCGGATCGAGTCGCTCTGCGGGCTGCTCGTGCTGCTGGCCGTCTACTGCTTCGCCCGGGCGGCGGCCGCGGCGTGGCAGCCGCGCTGGCTCGCCGGCTGCGTCCTCGCCGCCGCCGGCGCCATGGCCTCCAAGGAAAACGCCGTGGTCGTGCCGCTCCTCGTGGCCGCCTACGATTGGACCTTCTCCGCCGACGGTCCCGCCGGGATGCGCCGCCGGCTGCCCTTCTACGCCGCGCTCGCGGCGACGTGGCTCGTGCTCGCGGCGGTGGTGTGGAGCCAGGCCGGGAGGTACGGCGAGTTCCAGGTGGCCGGGCACGGGCCGCTCGCCTACGCGCTGACGCAGCCCCGCGTGATCCTCCACTACCTGCGGCTCGCCGTCGCGCCGGCGCCCCTGTGCTTCGACTACTCCTGGCGGACGGCCGCGACGCCGGGGGAGATCGTCCCCCCGCTCTGCTACGTGGGCGGCCTCTGCGCCGCGACGGCGGCGGGACTCGCGCTGCGCAAGGCCTGGGCCTGGCCGGCGGCGGCCTTCTTCCTCACGCTGGCGCCGACCTCGAGCGTGCTGCCCGTCACGGCGCTCGTGGCCGAGCACCGGATGTACCTGCCGCTGGCGGCGGTCGTGGCCCTGCTCGTGCTCGGCGGCGACCGGCTCGTGGACCGGTTCGCCGCGCGGCATCCACGCTTCGCCCGCGCGGCGTGGGCGGCCGCGATCGTCGGCGTCGCGGCGTGGGCGGCCCTGCTCGTCACGATGACGCGGGCCCGCAACGACGTGTACGCCACCCCCGGCGGCGTCTGGCTCGACGTGATCGCGCGGCATCGGGACAACACCCGGGCGCTGTGGAACCTCGCGGCGGTGGCGCTCGAATACGGCCAGGTCGAGGCCGCCCTGCGGTATGGCGACGAGGCCGCCGGATTGAATCCCCGCCTGCCGATCTACCGCGACCTCGCCGAGCAGGCGCTGGCCGCGGGCGATCGGGAGGTGGCCGTGCGCGTGCTCCGCCACGGTATCGAGCGCAGCCGGGCCGCGCTCGGCGACGAGCACGCGGTCGTGCGGGCGCTCGCCGCGCTCCTCGCCGAGCAGGACGCCTCCGGGGTGGATCGCGGCGACGAGTGACGGGACGCGGGATCCGCGTCCCGGGCCGGCGCAGCGGCGGATAGAATGCCGGCTTCCCGGCTGCGTTCGTTCCCGGTCGCCCGAGCCCTGCCGCGACGGAGACGGGGCCGCGGGCCGCCCGTTCCGCCCGCGTTCCATCGGATCATCCGCCGATGCCCGCTCCCACCAGCGTCTCCCGCGCCGCGATCCTCGTCGTCGCGGTCACGTGCGCGGCCTATCTCAACTCGTTCTGGGGCACCTTCGTCTTCGACGACCTGCACGAGATCGACCGCAATCCGGCGCTCGCGCGGCTCGAGCCGCCGTGGGAGGCGATGTTCGCCGGCAACAAACTGCCGGCGCGGCCGCTGCCCTACCTCTCGTTCGCCGTCGACCGGGCGATCTGGGGCCCGGCGCCGTTCGGCTTCCACGTGACGAACCTCGCCATCCACGTGGTGGCGGCGCTGGCGCTCTTCGACCTCGTCCGGACCACGCTCTCGGGGCCGGTGCTGCGGGACCGTTTCGGCGGCCGCGCCGTGCCGTTGGCGGCGGTGATCGCGATGCTCTGGGCGGTGCACCCGCTCCAGACGCAGTCGGTGACCTACGTCTACCAGCGGATCGAGTCGATGACGGGCATGTTCGCCTTCCTCGCGCTGGCGGCGTTCGCCCGGGCGGCGGCGGCGGCGGGCTGGACGTCTCAGCGGGCGGGCTCGTCGCGACATCCGGGGGCGGGCTGGCTGGCGGCGAGCGTGGCCGCGACGGCCGGCGCGATGGCGAGCAAGGAGAACGCCGTCGTGCTGCCGCTCGTCATCCTCGCCTACGACTGGTTCTTCGTGGACGCCCCCGCCAGCCGGGCCGACGCGAACGGCAGGGGCTGGCTGGCGGCGGTGTGGCGGCGGCGCGGGTTCTACGCCTGCCTGTTCGCCACCTGGGGGCTCGTCGCCGCGCAGATCCTGATCCAGCGCGGGAAATACCAGGAGTTTCAGGAGACGAAGCACCCGCCGCTGGCCTATGCACTGACGCAGCCGGAGGTGATCCTCCACTACCTGCGGCTCGTCGTCTGGCCCGTCGGGCAGCGGATCGACTGGCAGTGGCCGATCGCCACGGGCGTGGGCCGCATCCTGCCGCCGCTCGCGGTCATTCTCGCGGCGCTCGTCGCCACGGCGTGGGGCACGCTGCGGCGGCGGCCGTGGGCGAGCCTCGGCGTGTGGTTCTTCCTCGGGCTGGCGGTGACGTCGAGCATCCTGCCGGTGGAGGCGGTGGCCAACGAGCATCGGATGTATCAGCCGCTGGCCGCGGTGGTGGCGGGCCTCGTGCTCTCCGTGGTGGCCGCCACGGATGCCGCGGCAGCGCGGTGGCGGCTCGACCCCGCGCGGACGACGCGGCTGCTCGCCGTGGTGGCGGGCAGCCTCATCGGTGCGCTCGCGCTGCTCACGCTCCTGCGGAACTCGCTCTACGCGGGCGTCGACCGGGTCTGGCTCGACGTCTACCACCAGGACCCCGGCAACCTGCGGGCCAACTGGTTCCTGGCGGGCATCTTCGACACGGCCGGCGAGGACGAGATCGCCGAGCAGTTCGCCGCCCGGGCCGTGGCGATCAAGCCGACGGAGGCCGTCTTCAACGACATCGCGGCCGTCCACATGCACGCCGGCGACTACTCCGGGGCGGTGCGGCTGTGCCGCAAGGGGCTCGAACTCCAGGAGGCGAAGCTCGGCCGCGAGCACGCCGCCGTGCTGCGCACCCGCGGCGACCTCGTGATCGCGCTGGCGATGCAGGGGGAGCGGGAGGAGGCGGCGCGGCTGTGCGCCGAGTCGCTCGACGCCATGCGCCGGGTGCTCGGGCCCGGTGATCCCGTCACGATCACGGCCGACGGCGCGATCGCCGACGCGCAGATCGCGGCCGGCGACGCGGCCGGCGCCGCGACGCGGCTGCGGGAGGTCGTCGCCACCGCACGGAAGAAGCTGGGGCCGACCGCGCCGGTCACCACCAACATGACGCTCCTCCTGGCGCGGGCGCTGCGGGAGGCGGGGGACGTGCCGGGGGCGGAGGCGGTGCTGCGGGGCGCCGTCGCGGACTTCCGCCAGCCGTCGTTCCGTACGGCGGAGCAGGTGCGGCTCCTCGAGCACATGCTGGCGGGCACGCTCGCCGCGGCCGGGCGGCACGGCGAGGCGGTCGCCATCCGGCGGCGTATGGCCGACGCCGCCAGGGCCGAGCATGGCGAGAATGATCCCGCCACCAACCGGGCGGCCAAGCAGCTCGCCGAGGCCCTGGCGCTGGAAGCCGCGGCGACAGGGGATCGTCCGACGGCGGTGCGGCTCTGGGGCATGCTCCACGACGACGCGGTCAGGGTGCTCGGGCCCGACGACGAGGAAACCCGCCGGCTCGCCCGCGAGCTCGAGGCCGCCCGCGCGGCGGCCGCGGCGCCGCCCCGGTGAGGGGAGGCCGGCCGGAAACCTGCCCCGATGACGCCCGCTGCGCACGAAAAAACCGCAGCCGGGGCTTCCCCGGCTGCGGCTGTTTTTCAGGCTCTGTCGAGCGCGTGTCGGGCAGGGCTCACGGGATGTCCGTGAGCGCCTCGCCGTCCTGCCGCGAGGAGAGCGAGTAGTAGAGGTTGGCATCGACTTCGTTGGTCACCTGCCCGACGTGGCCGTCGACATATCCGTGGAGCACGATGCCCCCCTGGTGCTGGCTGGACGGGCCGAGATGGCCGCTGGGGGAGCCGCTCGAGTAGCCGTCGTAGTCCAAGCTGGCCGACTTCGCGTTCTCGAGCAGCGACGAGTTGGTGGGGGTGCCCCAGTTCCGCGCCGTGGTGTTGAACGTCGCGCCGCCGTTCGCCGCCGTCACCCAGGCGCGGCTGCCGTCGATCCAGGCGGAGTTCACCGTCTCGCGGGTCTCGACGAGCCCGAACGTCTTCGACGTGCCGTCGGCGATCATCGCCAGCGTGACGCCCGTCCGCGGGTTGTTCGGCTCCGTGCCCCAGAACTGCAGCGTCAGTGCTCCGCCGCCCGGCGCTGCGCTGACCGGCACGGTTGCCGTCGTCTGGCCGGTGACCGTCACGTACGACACGCCGGCCGCCCCCTTGTAGCAGGTCATGGGAGCCGAGGTGATGTTCGTGCCGCTGCCGTTCGCGGTGGAACCGGTCTTGGCGTCACCGGCGAACGACGGGCAGACGAGCTGGGGCAGCGCGGTCAGGGCCGTGGTGGAGTTCACACCACCCGACGCACCGGAGTACGGCTGGCTGAACCGCGTCGACTGGTTCGACATGGTGTTGTAGAGGTTCGTTTCCTCGAGGAAGGGCAGGCAGAGCGTCACCCAGCTGTAACCACCTGCGGGGTTGGTCGCCGCGCCGGCACGGTCGCTGGCGGCGGGGAGCCGCTTGCGGGTGCTCTCGAAGTTGAGCAGCACGAGACCGAGCTGCTTCATGTTGTTGGTGCAGGCGCTGCGGCGGGCCGCCTCGCGGGCACTCTGGACGGCCGGCAGGAGCAGGCCCACCAGCGTGCCGATGATGGCGATCACCACCAGCAGTTCGACGAGGGTGAACCCCCGCCGGAAAGACACGGAACGTGACGGTGACATGTGCATGACGATCTTCTCCGCGAATGAAAAGAAAAAGAAAAGGAACGTCGGACCCGGAATGGCGCGGCGGCGTTTCCGCTCCCAGCCCCACCCGCTGCGAAGTCTAGATCGCTCATCGGCGGTGGAAATCCGCCTCGTCACCGCCGGCGCGTGTGCCGCGCAGGATCGCCGCGCGAGGCGGCGCCACGCGGCCGCGAAACGCCCGTGCGGATGCACCCATCGAGAAAACGTGGTGCATGAACCGGAAAAAACGATCCGTTGATTCGGCCCGCGACGCGGCCCGCGGGGCCGTGTGGCGGGCGGAGACGCGCGTCGTCGGTGGGCCGATCGGCGGCCCGGGGCGATGGAGCCGGACGACCCGCGGCGCACGAAAAAACCGCAGCCGGGGTTTCCCCCGGCTGCGGCTGTTTTCAGGCTCTCGCGAGCGTCTGTCGGGTAGGGCTTACGGGATGTCCGTGAGCGCCTCGCCGTCCTGACGCGAGTAGAGCGAGTAGTAGAGGTTGGCGTCGACTTCGTTGGTCACCTGACCGACGTGGCCGTCCACATACCCGTGGAGCACGATGCCGCCCTGGTGCTGGCTGGACGGGCCGAGATGGCCGCTGGTGGTCGCGGCGTAGCCCTGCCAGTCATACCCGGAGGTCTTCGCGTTCTGCAGGAGCGACGAGTTGGTCGGCGTGGTGGTGGCACCGGCGGTGTCCGACCACACCTTGCTCCCCGTGTTGAACTGCGACCCACCGTTGGCGGCGGTCACCCACGCCCGCGAGCCGTCGATCCAGGCCGACTGCACCGTCTCACGGGTCTCGACGAGGCCGAACGTCTTCGACGTGCCGTCGGCGATCATCGCGAGCGTGACACCCGTCTTCGGGAAGTTCGGCTCCGTGCCCCACGGCTGCAGCGTCATCGCACCGCCACCCGGCGACGCGCTGACGGGAGAACCTTGCGTCGAGAACGACACGCCGGCCGCCCCCTTGTAGCACGCCATGGGAGCCGAGGAGATGTTCGTGCCGCTGCCGTTCGCGGTGGAACCGGTCTTGGCGTCACCGGCGAAGGAGGGGCACACGAGCTGGGGCAGCGCGGTCAGGGCCGTGGTGGAGTTCACACCACCCGATGCACCGGAGTACGGCTGGCTGAACCGAGTCGACTGGTTCGACATGGTGTTGTAGAGGTTCGTTTCCTCGAGGAAGGGCAGACAGAGCGTCACCCAGCTGTAGCCACCCGACGACCAACCGCGGTCGCAGGAGGCGGGGAGCCGCTTGCGGGTGCTCTCGAAGTTGAGCAGCACGAGACCGAGCTGCTTCACGTTGTTGGTGCAGGCGCTGCGGCGGGCCGCCTCACGGGCACTCTGGACGGCCGGCAGGAGCAGGCCCACCAGCGTGCCGATGATGGCG
>Ga0209189_1000981_pt1 | contig 22111 bp, 14 predicted proteins | sample C_130820_EF_Meta_FD_187308 | JGI IMG/M metagenome (GOLD analysis project Ga0209189, IMG submission 187308) | Freshwater microbial communities from Lake Croche, Canada to study carbon cycling - C_130820_EF_MetaG (SPAdes) (version 3) | ecosystem: Environmental > Aquatic > Freshwater > Lake... | reverse complement strand
AGGTGGAATCGGGCGATCCGCGTGGGGCGATGCCATGCCCCGGCGGCCGGCATCATGACCGGCGGATCGTCGCCTGAGAACAGGCGGGCCCGGGGGCGCGACCGATGCCGGACGAGGCTCCGGTGACGAGCCTGGTGGGCACTGGCATGGCAGGGAGGCCGTTCGCGGCACATGTGCCGGGCAGTCGGCGCCATTCCGGCGCCGCCGGTCAGGGCCGGCCCCGTCGGAGCCGACGCACGGCGCGAGCCGGCCGGGCATCAGGGCGTCGGCGGCCGCAGGCGGGCTTCAGTGCCGCGGATGTGCCGCAGGCCCCAGTCGGCGATGGTCGAGAGGACCGGCAGCAGCGATCGCCCTTTGACGGTGAGGCGATAGCCGCCACGGCCGCGGCCATGGGCCGGCGCGAAGGTTTCCGCCAGCCCGCTGGCGACGAGTCGATCCAACCGGGCGGCGAGGACGTTCGTGGCGATCCGCTCCGGCGAGGCCGAAAACTCCTTGAACAGCGCCTTGCCGCACGCCATGTCGCGGATCAGCAGGAGCGTCCACTTGTCGCCGAAGAGGTCGAGCGCGCACGCCACCGGGCAGATCGACCGTCGCTCGTGTCGTGCCATGGTCGGGTCCTCGGTGGACTCGGCGGCGCCACGTCCGCCCCGCTTGACGGTAGCAGCGACACTTGCATAATGCAAGCGAAGAAGGGCGGTCGCACGGACGACCGCCGACGACTCCATGCACACGCTCCAGGGGCTGCACGATGGCCGCTCTCGATCGTCATCCCACCGTCGTCGCGGTGCGGGCCCGGCCGCCGCGAGACGTTCCCGGCCGCGTGTCCGCCCGCTGGCTGCGGGAAGTCTGCCTCGCCGCCGGGGCGGATGACGTCGGCTTCGTCGCCATCGACAGGGACGAGATCGACGCGGATCGGGCCGGCATCCTCGCGACCTTTCCGGCCACGAAAACGCTCGTCAGCATCGTCTGCCGGATGAACCGGGAGCCGGTGCGGAATCCCGCCCGGTCGATCGCGAACCTGGAGTTCCACCACACGGGCGACCACGTCAACGACGCCGCCCGCGAGATCGTCCGCGTGCTGGAGGACGACGGCATCCGGGCGATGAACGCCCCGATGGGGTTTCCCATGGAGGCGACGCGGTTTCCCGGCAAGATCTGGGTGGTCTCGCACAAGCCGGTGGCCGTCGCCGCGGGCCTCGGGCAGATGGGCATCCACCGCAACGTGATCCATCCCCGCTTCGGCTCGTTCATCCTCCTGGGCACCGTGCTCCTCGCGGCCGACGTGGACGAGGAATCGAGGCCGGTCGCGTACGACCCCTGCATCAGCTGCAAGCTCTGCGTGGCCGCGTGCCCCGTGGGGGCGATCAAGGCCGACGGCCGGTTCGACGCCGCCTCGTGCCTCACGCACAACTACCGCGAGTTCATGAACGGCTTCACCGACTGGGTGGAGATGGTCGCCGACAGCCGCGACGCCAAAGACTATCGCCGCCGCGTCAGCGACCAGGAGTCGGTGTCGATGTGGCAGAGCCTCAGCTTCGGGGCGAACTACAAGGCCGCCTACTGCCTGGCGGTCTGCCCGGCCGGCGAAGACGTGATCGCGCCGTTCCTCGACGATCGCGGCGGCTTCGTGGCCGAGTTCGTCAAGCCGCTGCAGCAGAAGGAGGAGATCATCTACGTCGTGGCCGACTCCGACGCCGAGGCGCACGTGAGCCGGGCGTTTCCCCACAAGACGCCCAAGCGGGTCACGGGCCTCCGCCCGTCGACGATCCACGGCTTCCTCGACGGCATGAAGATCGTGTTCCAGTCCGGGAAGGCGAAGGGCATCGACGCGGTCTACCACCTCGTCTTCACCGGCGCCGAGACGGCGGAGGCGACGGTGACGATCCGCGGGCAGACGCTCGACGTGCAGCCCGGACTCGTCGGCAAGGCCGACTGCACGATCCGGGCCGACGCGGCCACGTGGCTGGGCTTTCTCCGCAAGGAGCGGTCGATCGTGTGGGCGATCCTGCGGGGAAAAGTCCGCGTCAGCGGCGGACTGTCACGACTGAAGGATTTCGGCCGCTGTTTTCCCGCCTAGCTGGCCGTGGAAAAAGTCCTCCGGGACTTTTTCCAGGAATGAAAACCTCCGGTTTTCACGGGAGCTGCGCTCCCGGGATCGCATCCATGCGATCCAGCAGGCTGTTTATCCACAGCCTGCTAGCAGTCTGTGGACGAACAGCCTGCTTGCCCGCGAAAACCGGGGGGGGTTCATCCGTGAAAAAACGTCCGGAGGACTTTCTTCACGGGACGCTCGTCCCCTCGGGAGTCGCGGTCCCTTCATCACGGAGCCCCGTCGCATGACACCGCGCCTGCAAGCGTCGCTCGTCGCGCTGATCGCCCTCGGCGGCGTGGGCTGGTCGGGCCTGCGGGAGGCCAGGGCGGCAGGCGACCCGCGCCTGCCCGTCGTGACCGGCAAGGATCTCAACGGGAAGCCCTGGAAGGCCCCGGCCGACTTCCCGGCCGACCGCACGCTCGTGATCCTCGGCTACGAGCAGGAGCAGCAGGCGGCGATCGACACGTGGACCGCCGGCATGGGCCTCACGCAACCGGCGAACACGCTGCCCTGGATCGAGATGCCGGTGATCGACGAGCCGGGCGTGGTGATGCGCTGGATCATCGACACCGGGATGCAGCGCGGCATCCCCGACCGGGAGGTCCGCGGCCACGTCTGGACCGCCTACACCGACCGGAAGAAGTTCCTGGCGTCGTGTGGCATCGATTCGATGCTCGAGATCCACGTGCTCGTCGTGGCCCGCGACGGCAGGATTCTCGCGCTCGAGAAGGGCCGCCACACCGAGGCCGCCGCGGCGCGGCTCCGGAAGGTCATGGGGGGCGACTGACCGGCCGCCGCGGCCATGACGATCGGGACTGGAGCGGCGCGTGGACGAGCGTCACCCGCATCGACGGACCGAACCGCCGTCGCGTGCGCCTTGTCGCGGTGGGCACGCGGGTTTGCGGCTCCACGGCCCTGCGGATAGCATTGTCGTGCGCCGACGCGGGGCCGCAGCAGCCGGCGGCCGTTGCCCCGAGCAGGGGTTCGCGATGACATCCTTCCGCGACACGAACCATCTCTGGAGGCTCCTCGGGGTGCTCGCCGCGGCCGGGCTCGCGGGTGTCGCGGTGCGGTCGCTGCTCGTGCCTCTCGATTTCGGCGAGCGGGGGCCCTACCGCACGTCGGCGCTGGCCGACGACGCCGCCCGGCCGAGCCTGTTTCCCGCCGACGCCACCTGCCACGCCTGCCACGAGACCGTGCAGCACGAACGGGCGGGCAAGGCGCACGAGGCGGTGCGGTGCGCCCATTGCCACGGCTACGGCGCCGAGCACGTGAGGCTCGCGCTGGCCGCGAAGAGCGACCCCGCGGCGGCCGTCCCGAAGGCCGTCCCGTGGGACGGCGACTTCCTCACGAAGCTCGACCTCTACGTCACCAAGGACCGGCGGGTCTGCCTCTCCTGCCACGAGGCCGCGGTGGGGATGCCGGCCGGCTTCAAGAAGATCGAGGTCGCCGGCCACCTCGAGGAGCAGGGGGCGTCGGAGCCCCTGTCGCGCGAGACCTGCTTCGAGTGCCACGGCGGCCACGACACGGCGCCGTGACCGACGCTTCCAAAGGAGACGATCGATGTTGTCCTCCCTGCTTCCCGTGCTCGGTATCGTCGGCGGCGGCTCCTCCTGTGGCGGCTCCTCCTGTGGCGGCTCGGCCGCCGAGGGCTCGTCATGCGGCGGCGGATCGTCATGCGGCGGCTGCTCGGCCAAGAGCCGGGACGCCGACGCGGGCCGCCGGGATTTCCTCCGTCACGCCACGACGATGACGCTCGGCGCGATGTCGCTGACGCTGCTGCCCGGTGCGGCGCCGGCCGAGGCGCCGGCCGCCGCGGGGCCGGGCCTCGCCGCGGGCCCCGGCGGCGGCAAGCCCGTCTGGGGCTTCCTCGTCGACACGACGCGGTGCACGGGTGCGGGAAAATGCCTCACGGCCTGCCGCGTCGAGAACGCCGTGCCGGAGGGGCAGTCGCGGACGTGGGTCGAGCGGTACGTCCACTACAAGGACGGCCGCGTCGAGGTCGATCTGGTGCCCGAGACGGGCTACGCGGACTCGGGTGAGCCGCAGCCCGATCCCGACGACATCCTCCGCGCCTACTTCGTGCCCAAGCTCTGCAACCAGTGCGTCGACGCCCCCTGCAACCAGGTCTGCCCGGTGCACGCGTCGATCAAGAGCCCCGAAGGCATCGAACTGGTGGACGCCGACCGCTGCATCGGCTGCGGCTACTGCGTGCAGGCCTGCCCCTACGGCATCCGCTTCATGAACCACGACACCGGCGTGGCCGACAAGTGCAACTGGTGCTACCACCGGATCATGCGCGACGAGCAGCCGGCCTGCGTCGAGGCCTGCCCGACCGGGGCCCGCGTCTTCGGCCGCCTCGACGATCCCGAGAGCGAGATCGCCAAGCGGCTGGCCACGCTGCCCACCGGCGTGCTCAAGCAGCATCTGGGCACGATCCCGCTCACCCGCTACGTCGGCCTCACCGACGAGGTGACCTGATGGAGTTCCACGCCCTCCACGACCGGCCGTTCGTCTTCCCCAACGACAGCCATCCCGCGTGGAGCATCATGATCGTGCTCTACCCCTACATCACCGGGATGGTGGCGGGGTCGTTCGTGGTGTCGGCGCTGTACCACGTGTTCCACAAGCACGAGCTGCGGCCGGTGGCCCGCCTGGCGGTGGTGACGTCGCTGTGCTTCTGCGGCTGCGCCACGCTGCCGCTCCTGCTCCACCTCCACCAGCCCCTGCGGGCCCTCAACGTGGTGGCGACGCCGAGCCCCACGTCGGCGATGGCGGGTTTCGGGTTCATCTACTCCTTCTACATGCTCGTGCTCCTCGTCGACGTGTGGCTGATCTTCCGCCCCAGCATCGTCGCACGGGCGCGGACCGTGCCGTGCCGGCTCGGCACGGTCTACAGGATCCTGGCGCTCGGCGTCCTCGACATCACGCCGCGGGCCGCGGCGATCGACCAGTGGCTCGTCGGCGTGCTCTCGCTCGTCGGCATCCCGGCCGCCTGCATCCTGCACGGCTACGTCGGCTTCCTCTTCGGCGCGATCAAGGCGAATCCGTGGTGGTCGACGTCGCTGATGCCGGTGATCTTCCTCACGTCGGCGATCGTCTCCGGGATCTCCTTGCTCGTCCTGCTCTATCTCTTCCTCTGCCGGCGCAGCGGGTTCGCGGTCGACGACGCCTGCATGAAGGCCCTCGCGCAGCTGCTCTGGCGGTTTCTCGTGCTCGCGGTGACGTTTGAGGCGATCGACCTCCTCCACGTCGCCTACGAGCGCGAGGAGGAGTGGCACGTGATCCGCGAGCTGCTCGTCACGAAGCTGCGATTCTCCTACTTCACGCTCCAGGTGCTGATCGGTTCGGTCGTGCCGCTCCTGCTGCTGCCGATCCCCGCGTTCACGCGCTGGTTCGACGCGCCGTTCCGGCACTCCTGCACCGCCGTGGCGGCCGTGCTCGCGCTCGTGCAGGTGCTGGCGATGCGGTGGAACGTCGTCGTCGGCGGCCAGCTGTTCTCGAAGAGTTTCCGGGGCTTCGTCGAGTATCCGGTGACCTGGTGGGGCCGCGAGGGGCTCGTCGCGGCGGCCATCGTCCTGGCGATGCCGCTGGTGGTTTTTTACGGTGCGTCGAGGCTGCTGCCGGTGTGGCCGCCGGAGGCGAAGGGGAGCGGCCACTGACCGCCGCGGTGCGTGAGACGGTCCGCCCCGCGCCGGTCCATCCGGCGGTTGGGAGCCTGCCGGTAGACGTGCTATCGTGGGCCCACCATGCCCCACCCCCGCACGTTCGTCCCCTGCGCCCTCATCGTCCTGCTCGTCGGCGTCCTTCCGGGCGGCCCGCGTGCGGCCGCGGAGCCGTCGCTGTCGGAGGCCGTCGAGCGGGCGCATGCCGAGCTGTGGGGCAGGTTCGTCGACGTGCATGGCGTCATCCGCGACTACGTCGGCGATCTGCCCACGCCCGAGGATTGCCGGCTCGGCCGGCCGAATGCCATCGGCTGGTGGAGCCCGATCGAGAACGGGCCGATGTTCACGGGGCTCTATCTCCCCGCCGCCTGCGAGCGGGCCCGCCGCAGCGGCGACGCGGCCGACGATGCCCGGGCCCGGCGGCTGGCGCAGGGGCTGGTGCGGTGCGCCTCCGTCTCCGACGTGCCCGGCTTCATCGCCCGCGGTATGGGCAGCGACGGTGTCTGCCACTATCCCCTCAGCTCCGACGATCAGGCGCATCCGTGGTTTTACGGACTGCACGCGTATTGCCGGAGCGGCATTCCGACGCCCGAGGAGCGGACGCGGATCGTGGCGCAGGTGAAAGACGTCGCCGAGGTGTTCGAATCCACGCGCTGGCAGGTGCCCTGCGACGGCGCGTTCAAGGGCCAATTCCGGGGCGGCTTCCAGGGGCACCTCTTCCGCGACGCCGTCCGCTACCTCTACCTGCTCCGGGCGGTCCATGACATGACGGGGGACGACGTCTGGCTCGACCGCTACGAGCGGGCGGTCGCCGAGCGTCCCGCCGGATCCGACAAAACACGGCTGGCGATCTGCGAAGAGGGCTATGCCCTCGACCGCGACGCGATCCGGCACATCGACACCTTCCAGCTCTGGATCTACGTGGGCTCGCAGGGCTCGCTGGCGCGGCTCGCCGCCATGGAGACCGACGAGTCGCGGCGGACGCGGTTCCGCGCGGGGCTGCGTGCCAACGCCGCCGCCGCCCTCCCCGCCGTCGCGGCGCACGCGTCGTTCGACAACGACGACCGCAAGGTCTTCGGCAACGCCGACTGGCGGGCCGTCTACACGACCTGGTATCCGCAGGCCACACAGGAAGACGCGCAGAAGCTCTCCGAGACGGGCGATGCCGCGAAGCGCGGCGAACGGAAATACTACGAGTGCCGGTTCGTGCGAAATCCGCTGGCCGGAGCGGCCATCGTGGCTTTGCTCGGGGACGGCACCGGCCGCGCCGCGATCGAGCGTGCCATCCGGCACTACGACTATGCGCGGCTCAACATGGCGGAGTTTTTCTTGGCCGAATGCGCGTTCTACGCGCTGCCCCCGCCGGACTGACCGCCAGCCGCTGCACGCGGTCCACGCCCGGGCCGGCCACGAGCATCCCGGACGTGGGCCTCTCGTGCGCCTGCTTTCAGTGCATCGCCTGCAGGGCCGCCAGGTCCGCAGCAAGGCCGCGGGGAGCGACCGCCCGGCGTCAAGCAGGCCCACGCGCCGGAGCAACTCAAGATAGCAGGCTGTGGATACACAGCCTGCTCGGTCGCATGGATGCGATCGCGGGAGCGCAGCTCCCGTGAAAACCGGAGGTTTTCGGGCCTGGAAAAAGTCCCGGAGGACTTTTTCCACGGCCAGTGAGCAGGCTGCGGATACACAGCCTGCTCGGTCGCATGGATGCGATCGCGGGAGCGCAGCTCCCGTGAAAACCGGAGGTTTTCGTGCCCGCCAGCGGCTGCGCAGATCCTTTCAGTCCGCCGCGGCGGTGTCGATGATGATTTCGTCGACGAGCGGCGGCCGGTAGAGCCCCGCCACCCAGGGACGGGCGAGCACGGCCAGATGGGCCGCGGGAGACGCGTGGCGGATGTGCTCCACCGGCGGCATCACCATGACGACGTCGCCCACCCAGTTGGTGGCACGGACGAGGATGCGGCGGGGAGGTGTCATGATGCTTTGGCCCGCACGACGGAGTTTGCATCTTCCAGGGCTCCCCCCGGGGACGTGGCGGCGGGTACGACGCCCCGCGGCACGGGACTCCGATGGACTCTATCGCGGGAGCGCTCGTTCGCGGCGGCGCTGTGCGAGGCCAGCCAGGACACGGCCTGCGCCGAGCGGGAAGGCTTCGTCGCGGCGGCATGCCGCATGACGCTCGTGCGCAGCGGGGGTATCATCGGTGGCCTGGGTTCACCCTGTCATTCAGCGGAGGCGGCCATCATGCGACGCATGCCGACATCAGGTGCCACGAGGATTCCGGTCGTGTCGTTCCCCAGGACCGCGGCGCCGCCATGGCTCGTGGCGGCCGGCTGCGTCTGCGCGGTGTGGCTCGCGACGTGGGATGCGGCCGGGGAGCCGCCCGGGCCGGGCGACGTCAATCCGCCCGCCGCGGCACGGCCGCGGGCCAGGCAGATGGATCCCCCGGCGGAGCCGAAGCCCGAGGCCGCGGCGGCCGGCAAGACGGCGTTCCTCGGCATCACGACGGGCCCCGTGTCGGAGGATCTTCGCGCGCATGCCGAGCTGCCCGACTGGGTGGCGCTCGTGATCACGAGCGTCACGCCGGGCAGCCCCGCCGAGAAGGCGGGGCTGCGGCTGCACGACATCCTGTTCGAGTTCGACGGCCGCCAGGTGGCCAGCCCGCTCGAGTTCACGGAGATGGTGGAGGCGGCCGGTGCCGGCCGGCGGGTGACGCTCGAGATCCTGCGGCGGGGAAAGAGGCAGACGGTGGCGGTCGTGCTCGGGGCGCGGGACAAGGCGGCCGGTGGCGACGCGGCTGCGGGCCGGATGCGTGCCCCCGTGCTTCCCGGGCTCGTTCCCGGGCTGCCGGGTGGACTCGGCGGCGACGCGCGGGCCCAGGCCGAGGGGGCGATCGCAAGGGCCCTGGAGTTCGCGCAGGCGGGGGGCGGCAGCAGCGTGCAGGTGCGGTCGTCGGTGATCAACGGCGTCGCCGAGCATTCCGCCGTGGCCCGTGACCGCGACGGCACGATCGAGATCGAGGCCCGGGCGGGAAGGAAGAAGGTGGCGATTCGGGCCGCCGACGGACGCGAGATCCACGCCGGGCCGCTCGACGCCAAGGCCGACTACGACGCCGTGCCGGAGGGCTGGCGGGAGCGGGTGCGGGCGCTCGACGAGCGCGTGGCCGCGCCGCGGGTGCCCAAGGAAGACATCTGAAAACGTCGGGCGACCCACATCGCCACGCATCCTTCCGGCCAGGCCGCGCCGGCCGACCGCCGAACCGACCCATGCCGCTCGTCACCCTCCGCAACCTGTCGCTCCGCTTTCGCGGCCCGCCGCTGCTCGACGACGTGACCTGCCACGTCGAGGCCGGTCAGCGGATCGGCCTGCTCGGCCGCAACGGCGCCGGCAAGACCTCGCTCATGCGGCTGCTCGCCGGCGCCATCCAGCCCGATGCGGGGGCGGTAGACTTCGCGCCGGGGGCCACCGTGGCCCTGCTCAGGCAGGACGTGCCGCAGAACGTCGCGGGATCGGTGCACGACGTCGTCGCCGCCGGCCTGCCGGCGGCGGCCGACGAGACCGCCTGGCAGCGGGAGCAGGCCGTCGCGCAGATGCTCTCGCGGATGGCGCTCGACGGCGCCGCGGCCTTCGCGAGCCTGTCGGCGGGCATGAAGCGCCGCGTGCTGCTCGCGCAGGGGGTCGTCGGCCAGCCCGACCTGCTGCTCCTCGACGAGCCCACGAACCACCTCGACATCGAGGCGGTCGAGTGGCTCGAGGACTTTCTCGGTCGCTGGCGGGGCACGCTCATGTTCGTCACCCACGATCGCACGTTTCTCCGCCGCATGGCCGGCCGGATCCTCGAGATCGACCGCGGGCGGATCTTCGACTGGTCATGCGACTACGACACGTTTCTCGTGCGCAAGGAAGAATCGCTCGCCGCGGAGGAGAAGCAGCAGGCGCTGTTCGACAAGAAGCTCGCGCAGGAGGAGGTTTGGATCCGCACCGGCATCAAGGCGCGCCGCACCCGCAACGAGGGCCGGGTGCGGGCCCTCGAGGCGCTGCGGCGCGAGCGCAGCCAGCGACGTGAGGCCATGGGCCGCGTCAAGCTGGAGATCCAGGAGGCCGATCGCAGCGGCAGCCTCGTGGCGGCGCTCGAGGGGGTGTCGTTTCTCCGCGGCACGCGGCCGATCATCCGCGACCTCTCGACCACCGTGATGCGGGGCGACCGCATCGGCATCATCGGCCCGAACGGCTCGGGCAAGACCACGCTCCTGCGCGTGCTGCTCGGCCAGCTCGCCCCCTCGACGGGCGCCGTCCGGCTCGGCACCAACCTGCGGATCGCCTTCTTCGACCAGCTCCGCGAGCAGCTCGACGACGAGAAGACCGTGGCCGACAACGTGGCCGACGGCTACGAGACCGTGCAGATCGGCGGCCAGCCGCGGCACGTCATCGGCTACCTGCAGGACTTCCTCTTCACCCCCGACCGCACCCGCACGCTGGTGAAGTTCCTGTCGGGCGGCGAACGGAATCGCGTGCTGCTGGCCCGGCTCTTCGCCAAGCCCGCCAACCTGATCGTGCTCGACGAGCCCACCAACGACCTCGACGCGGAGACCCTCGAGATGCTCGAGGAGCGGCTCGTGGACTTCAGCGGCACCGTGCTCGTGGTGAGCCACGACCGCTCGTTCCTCGACAACGTGGTGACGAGCACGCTCGTGTTCGAGACGGCGGACGGGGGCACGGCGCCTGCCGTGAAGGAGTACGTGGGCGGCTACTCCGACTGGCTGCGACAGCGGCCGCAGACGCCCCCGTCCAAGGCTGCCGCACCGCGGCCGGCTGCGGCGGCGGCCCCGCCGCAGCCCGAGGCGGGCGGCGGCCGGAAGAAGCGGTCGTTCAAGGAGCAGCGGGAACTCGACTCCCTGCCGGCGTTGATCGACTCGCTCGAGGGCGAACTCTCCACGCTCCATGCGGCGATGGCGATGCCCGACTACTACCGCCAATCGGGCGACCTGCTCGCCCGCGACCAGGCCCGCCTCCGCGACCTCGAGTCACGGCTCGCCGCGGCGTTCGCCCGCTGGGAAACGCTCGAAGCGGGGGACGCGTGACGGCGGATCCGTGAGCCGCACGAGTCGCCGGGCCGGACAGTGTTGCCGGGGCGGACGCCGTCATGGGGTGCTGTCGCCGGCCGGTTGGGGGGCGGGCGTCGTCTTCACGATGGCGAAGGAGCGGCGCACGATCGCGGCGGTCTGCACCGGCGGGTGTGTCGCGCGGCCCCATTGCCCGGCGGCGACGGTCACCCGCAGGGGAAAGGACGCCCGGGGCGGGATGCCGGTGAAGACGAGCCGATCTCCCTCGACGATCGCCGGCCCCGACTCGACGGCGAAGCCGACCGGCAGCCCCGAATCGGCGCTGGCCACGAGCGGAATCGAGACGGTGCCGACGGGCACGTCGGGAAGAGGCGGGAAACTGATCGTCTGCCGATCACCCGTGCGGTTTTCCAGCAGCTTCACCCGGGCCGGTTGCAGCGAGGTGCGCCGGCCGTCGGCGGCCCCGAGGATGGCGGCGATGTAGGCGGTGGTGGCGGGGTAGGTGCGGTCGGGCGCGATGCGGAATCGTCCGTCGCCCAGCGGCACGATCGGGCCGCAGATCCATTCGATCGCCGGCGCCCCCGGGGCGGTCGCCAGCGGGGCCTCGGCGGCGACGAATCCGGCCGGGATGCGATCGAGCGTGACGCCCCGCACCGCGAACTCGCCGTCGGCCACGACGTCGATGTCGGTGACGGAATTGAGGCTGAAGGGTTTCACGGTGCAGCCGGCGACCGCCTCGAAGCCCGGGAGTCGCGTCTCCGCGTCCCAGTCGCACGCGGCGATCTGTTGCGCCAGTCGGGCGGTCGCCTCGTCGAAAAACCAGGGCCGCCGCCGCTCGTCCGCCGTCGCCCCCGCGTGCGGCACGGGGGGCCCCGCTGCATGACCGGGAACGGGCAGGTCGGCGACCACGCCGGCATCGAGATCCACCGGCAGGAGCGTGTGGCCTCCGTCCGGTGCCAGCCGCGCGTCGACGGCGGCGCGGATGAAGCGGCCGAAGAGCTCCGCCATGGCGTCACTGCAATGAAAGTGTCCGGTGCCCGGCTCGATGGACAGGCTCAGCGGCCAGCGGGCCGCGGAGCGTCCGCGCGACCAGCCCTCGTACAGGCCGGTGACGTTCCGCCACTCGGTGCGGATGTCCACCTTGGATTGCCCCCATTCCTGCCCCGTGCCGAACGTCCAGAGCATGGGCACCGTGCGGTCCTGCGGGTACTGCGGGTTTTTGATGCAGATGGCGGCGATGCAACGGTCGGGCCGGGCGTCGACCAGGCCCGTCACCATGAGCAGGTGGGCCGACTCCCCCAGCGGCAGCCACGGCACCGCCGCCACCTCGTCGTAGCCGGAGACGTCGGCCAGCCCGTCGAGCATGGCCTGCAAAAATCGCGCGTGAATGTCGCGCAACGACCGGTGCCAGGCCGCCTCGGCCGCGCCGCCGGCCTGCTTCGCCCCCTCCGCCTGCGTCGCGAACGTGTTGAAGTTCCAGAAGGTGGGCACGAACCAGACGATGCCGAGCCCCTTGTCGGCACAGGCCGACCGGATCGCCGGATGGCCGACGAGCGTGTGCTCCGGCACGTTGGTGCCGAGGATCAGCAGACCGCGCAGCCGCCCGCAGTGTTCCGGGATCCAGAGGAAGCCCGTCGCCTTGCTCGTCGAGCCGTCCGGCCATGCGGAGCACGCGCCGGAGAAGGCCCATTGGAAGACCTGGTTGACAGGCGATCGCGGGGCCGCCGCGGCGATCGCGGGCGCCCCGGCGAGCAGGGCGGCGAGGATCGCGACGCTCGCGAGCCGGCGCGGGATCGATTCGTGCATGGCGGACCTTCGGGGCCGAGTCGATGTGGCGTCGCGAGCGGCGGGCCGATGGCGGCGACGCGGGGGGCGGGCACGCGGGGTTATACTGCCGCGGCGCAGCGACGGCCGAAATCCGTCAGGATCGTTCAAGCGATGATGAAGCATCCCGCGCGGTTCCGGCTCACCGCCTCGTCCCTGGGCGTCGCCCTGCTGCTCGCCGCCGCCGCCCCGGCCCGTGGCGAGCACGTGTGGCACGTCTCCCCGACGGGCGACGACACCGCGGCCGGCACGGCCGACGGTCCGCTGGCCACGCTCGAACGGGCCCGCGACCGCATCCGCGAGGCGCGCGGGCAGGATGCGGCCGGCACGGGATCGCACGTGATCCTGCTCGGCCCGGGGGTGCACCGGCGGCCGGCGCCGTTCGACCTCGACGACCGTGATCAGGGCCTCACGATCCGCGGGCCGGCCGACCGCTCGGCACGTCTCCACGCCGGCCGGCCCGTCCCGGCGGCGGCGATCGGCCGCGTGACGGTCGCCGCCACGCGCGGCCGGTTCGATCCCGCCGCCGTGGAGCACGTCGTGACGATCGATCTGGCGGCCGCCGGCGTGCGGTCGTTCGAGGCACCGCCGGTCGTGTTCAGCGACGGCGGCGGCCTCCCCGATCTCTACGTCGACGACGTGCCGCTGCCGTTGTCGCGGTGGCCCAACGAGGGCGACGCCCTCATGGAGCGGGTGATCGACCGCGGCGTCTGGTCGGGCAAGCCGGCGGAGCGTCGCGGCGGGGTGTTCGTGTCGGCCCCCGACGAGCGGGGAGACTGGCGGCCGCGACGCTGGCGGGTGGCCGACGGTGTCTGGCTCGAGGGCTACTGGCGGGTGCCGTGGGATCCGCAGACGATCCGCGTCGCCGCGATCGACCCGGCGCGTCGCAGCATCACGCACGCCGCGGCCGTCAACGGCGGCATCGGCTCGAAATACGCGCCCAAGGGGGCGCTCGGCGACGGCAGGGAGCCATGGTGCGCCGTGAACCTGCCCGAGGAGATCGACGTTCCCGGCGAGTGGTGCCTCGACCTTGCCAGCCAGGTGATCTATCTCTGGCCGCCGCCGTCGCCGTCGCCGCCGGCCGACGGCACCGGCGCAGGGCGGACGGTGGAGGGCCGCATGGCCGACGGAGCCATCGTCGTCGCGGATCAGACGGCGCCGCTCGTGCGGCTCCGCGACGCGCGGGACGTCACGATCGAGCGACTGACGATCGAGGGCGGCCTCGGCGGCGGCATCGACATCGGGGGCGGCTCCGGCAACACGGTCGCCGGTTGCCTGCTCCGGAATCTCGGCGGCACCGCCGTGACGGTCCGCGGCGGCACCGACAACGGCGTCCGCAGCTGTGACGTGCACACGATCGGCGAGGCGGGGATCCGCCTCTCCGGGGGCGATCGGGCCGCCCTCGCGCCATGCCGCAATTTCGCCGTCAACAACGACGTGAGCGACGTCGGCCGCCGCCGCAAGACCTGGGCGGCGGCGATCCACGTGGGGTCGCCCGTCGGGACGTTCGAGTACGGCGACGCGGTGGGCTGCCGCGTCGCCAGGAACGCCCTGCACGACCTGCCGCACGCCGCCGTGCTCTACGAGGGCAACGACAACGTCATCGAGGCCAACGAGGTCTGCCGGGTCGCCCTCACCTCCGGCGACGTGGGCGCCTTCTACACGCGGCACGACTGGACCAGCCACGGCAACGTCCTGCGGCGGAACTACGTCCACGACTGCCCGCGGGCCAACGCCTTCTACATCGACGACGGCGACTCGGGAGACACCGTCGAGGAGAACATCGTCGTGCGGAGCGGCTGCGGCCCGTTCGTCGGCGGCGGCCACGACAACACGATCCGGCGCAACCTCATCGTCGCCTGCGACGTCGGGATCCACTTCGACAGCCGCGGGGTCGCCCGCGGCTACGCCACCCACCCGGGCTATCGTCGCCGCCTCGAGTCGGCCCGCCCCGACGCGGCGCCCTGGAGCGGCCGCTACCCGGGGCTCGCCCGGCTGCTCGCCCCGGAGCTCGATGCGGCGGGCGTGGTCGGCGCGCCCCATGGCAACCGGATCACGGACAACGTCACCGTCGGCTGCGGCAAGCCGCTCCGCCTGTCGGGCAAGCCGGCGGAGCTCCGCGACAACGCCGTCGAGGGCAACGTGGATCTGGCCGCCGCGGAGCCGCTGTTCATCGATGCGGCGGCCGACGACCTCCGACTCGATCCCGCGTCGCCGGTGTTCCGGGCGCTGCCCTCGTTTCCGCGGCTCTCCCGCGACTCGATCGGCCTCGAGCGGGATGCGTATCGGCTCGTGGTGCCCGTGCTGAAGCGGCCCGCGACCGCCCCGTCGGCGACGCCGCGATTCGATTCCGAGAAGGATCTCGACGCCACCAACCGCGCGTCGCGGGCCGCCGGGGGCTGACCGTCGGTGGAGCACTTTCTCCGGACCCGTGTCTCGGGTGAAAACCGGGCTGGTGTTCCACGGCCCGCCGACGCCCGGCGGCTGCCTCCGCTGCGAGGCGTCCGGCCGGGCTTGGTGATGCTCCGGGGTGCGCGGCGCCGGCGGCTCACGCCACCGGCGGGAGGGCCGTGATGACGCCGTCGCCCCCGATCACCACCTCGTTTTTCAGGGCCGACTGCGACCGGATCACGGTGAGGTCGTCATCCCTGACCCACGAAGAGAACGCCGCGTTCACGAGGCTCTCCTTCGACGTGAGCGCGTCGCCCGTGATGTCCCAGAACATCATCCCGCCGAGGCCGATGTCCTCGGCCCACTGGGCCCGCTGGGCGATCGAGGTGGGCGTCTCGAACGAGCTGTAGTAGCCCTTTGCCTTGTTGTAGACGTAGGCCGCCTGCGCGGTGTCGTCCCAGTAGAGCTTCCAGCCGGTGGACGGATCCTGCACCTGGGCCAGCAGGTCCTTGTAGTCGTAGACCCCCTTTTCGAACGTGCCCGGCGCCGCGCCGGAGGACGTCTCCATGAGGCCGCCGTCGCCGCCGTCGGCCACGCCGCTCCAGGCCCGCGTGTAGAGCGGCGCCCCGAGGACGATCTGCCGTGCCGGGACGCCGGCCGCGAGGTAGAGATCGACGGCGTGCTTCACGTCGTAGCCGTGGGAGTCGCCCGTGAAGGCCGATTGGTGGCCCGTCGTGTTCTCCCACGTGCCGTGGAAGTCGTAGGCCATCACGTTGAAGAAGTCGACCGACTTCGCGAGGCCCGGCAGGTTGAAGTTGGCGATCTTGTCGTATCCCGCGGGGGAGGCGACCGAGATCTCGTACCGCCGGCCGAGCTGGCCGCCGAGGGCGTCGAACTTCTGGCGGACGAGCTGCAGCAGGGCGGCGTAGTTCGCGCCGTCGTTCGGGCTCACCGAGTTGCCGGCCTCGCCGCCGCCGCCCGGATACTCCCAGTCGAAGTCGATGCCGTCGAACATCCGGTAGGTGTTGAGGAACTGGACCAGCGACGTGGCGAACGCCTCGCGGCCCGTCGCCGTCGAGCAGACGCTGCTGAAGTTGTCGGAGAGCGTCCAGCCGCCGACGGCGATGCTCACCTTCATGTGCGGATACTTCTCCTTGAGCTCCGCGAGCTGGTTGAAGTTGCCCCACACCGTCTGGGTGGCCCGCGGGTCGCCCGACGGGTAGGACCACAGGTCGGCCTGGCCGGAGACCGACTCCGCGGCGGTGAACCGCTTTTCGAGCGAGGCGTAGGTGTCGGTGATCGCCACGGTGCCGTCGCTCTTGAGGTCCAGGAACGAGTAGATGAGGTGGTTGAGCTTGTCGCCGGGAACGTCCGCCACGTGGAAGTTGCGGCCGTAGATGCCCCACTCGGGGAAGTAGGCCGACAGCACCTTGTCGAACGACTGGATGGTCTTGTCGCCGGTGGTCGGCGTCGTATCGTCGTTGACGATCGTGGCGACGGCGGTCGAGTTCTTCAGCGTGGCGTTCTGCGCGGCCGAGAGCACGAGCGAGAACGTCTCGTCGGGCTCCACGGTCGCGTCGCCGGTCACCGCCACGCGGACCTCCTGCCGGGTCGAGCCGGCCGGAAAGGTGACGGTGCCGCTCGCCGCGGTGTAGTCGGCGCCCGCGGTCGCCGTGCCGTCGGCGGTGCGGTAGGCGACCGTCACCGGCACGCTCGACGCCGCCGAGAGCGACAACGCGAAGACCGCCTGCGCCGTGCCCCCCGCCGCCCCCTCGCTCACGGAGCCGCCCGTGACGGTGATCGCGGCCGGCGGCGGCGGCGGCGGCGGCGCCACGGTGCCGCCGAGCGCCACGCCGTTGAGCGTCCAGTCGGACGGCGTGGCGATGGAGCCCGCGTAGGTGCCGGTGAAGCCGAGGCTCACCGACCCGCCGGCGGGGATGGCGGCGTTCCACCCGGCGTCGCCGACCAGGAACCGCGTGCCGCCGGTCACCGCCGTCTTGCCGAGGAGCTGCGCGTTCCACACCGAGCTCACGCCCCACGGGGCGGTGAAGCCCAGCTTCCAGCCGTTGATCGCCGTGGTGCCGCCGTTCTTGAGGACGATCTCCCCCTGGAAGCCCGTGTCCCACTTGCCCGTGACGTTGAACACCGCGCTCACGCCCTGACCGGCGGGGGGGGCGTCGTCGTTGAGGATGGTGCCGGTGGCGGTCGAGTTCTTCAGCGTGGCTCCCTGCGGCGCCGAGAGCGCGAGCGTGAAGGTCTCGTCGGCCTCGACGGTGGCGTCGCCGGTCACCGGCACGCGGATCTCCTGACGGGTCGAGCCGGCGGGGAACGTGATCGTGCCGTTGGCCGCGGTGTAGTCGCTGCCCGCGGTCGCCGTGCCGTCGGCGGTGCGGTAGGCGACGGACACCGACATGCTCGACGGCGCCGACAGCGACAGCGCGAAGACCGCCTGGGCCGTCCCGCCCGTCGCGCCCTCGCTCACGGAGACGCCGCTCACCGTGATCTCGGGGAGGGGCGCCGGACCGGGGCTGCCGATCGGCGCGCCGTTGACGAGCCAGTTTTGCGGGGCGGCCGCGGCCGGGCCCGCCCCGACGAATCCGAAGGCCACGCTGCGGCCCGGATCGAGTGTGCCGTTCCAACCCGCGTTGGTGATCGTGTAGGTCGAGCCGACGTGCGAGACGATCTTCGCGTCCCAGATCGAGGAGATCTGTGAGGAATAATCGAAGGACACCTTCCAGTCGTTGACCGCCGTCGTGCCCTGGTTGTTGAGCGTGATGCCCGCCTGGAAGCCGGTGCCCCAGTCCTGCACGACCTGATAGTCGGGCATGGTCGCCGACATCATCGCGCGCGTCTCGAGCACCTCGGGGGCGAAGCGGCCCCGCCCGCGTTCGAGCACGCCCCGCACCTGACGTTCGTGGCTGCGGCGCAGCTGCCGGGTGGGGAGCCGGAGAAACATCGAGCGGAATGCGTCGTGGGCGTTCATGGGCCACCTCCTGCGTGTCCGGGCTGATCGGGCGAATCACACCCGAACACTACGCCCCCCGACGCGCGCCGGGCCACGCGGTCGGCCGCGGCGACCACGGATTTCATGCCGTCGTCATGCGACGTTCATGAACCGTTCATGGAGGCTTCACGCCGCGTTCACCGTGGTGCCGGGAACCGGAGCGTGAACGTCGCGCCCCCGCCCGGCGTGGGCTCGTGCACGAGATCGCCGCCGTGGCTGCGGAGGATCCGGCGGGAGAGCGCCAGGCCGATGCCGTGGCCCGCGGCCTTGGCGCTGCGATGCCGGGTGAAGAGCTCCGGCAGCAGGGTCGTGGGCACGCCCGCCCCGTGGTCGATCACCGCCGCCTGCCGGCCGGCGGCGTCGTGGCCGACGGCGATCTCGATCCGGCCGCCTGCGGGGCTGTGGTCGAGGGCGTTCACGAGCAGGTTCACGAACACCTCCTCGAGCAGGGCGGCGTCGCCCTTCACGACGATGCCCGCCGGGGGCAACGCGAGCGTGACGCCGCGGTCGCCGGCCCGCCCGGCCACCCGCTCGCACGCGGCGGCCATGATCGGCTCGAGGTCGACCGGGAGGAGCCGCGCCGGGTCGAGCGCCGCCGACCGGGCGTAGGCCAGCAGGGTGTCGCAGATCGATTCGATGCGCCGGGCGAGCACACCGACACGGTCCAGGGACGCCGCCAGGTCGGCCGCCTCGCGGGGCTGCTCGCCGGCGGCGTCCGACTCCAGCAGGATCGCGTGCACGGGGTTCATCAGTTGATGGGCCACGTCGGCGTTGAACCGCGACTGCGAGAGGCGGATCTCGTCGAGCCGGTCGAGCATGTCGTTGAGCATGCCGGCCATCCCCGCGAACTCGGCGTCGGCGCGGCTCTCGTCGATCCGCTCCTCGAACCGGCCCGCGCGAATCCGGCCGGCCGTCGCCGTGATCTCGGCCAGCGGCACGAGCACCCGCGAGAGGGCCAGCCAGGCGACACCAAGCACGAACGGCACCCAGACGACGAAGGTGAGGATCTGGTAGCGGGCCTCCTGCCGCACGGCCGCGTCGAGCGCCGCGAGTGGCGTGCCCGCCACGATCACGGTGTCGTGCGGCCCCGCGGCGGCGGCGAGCCGCAGCGCGTAGCCGGCGTCGGTCCAGAGCGTGTCGAGGCGGTCCCGCCAGCCCGGATTCCAGGCGAATCCGGCGGGCGGGTCGAGGGCGTCCACGAGGGCGCCGTCGCGCGTCCACACGCCCGCGAACCAGGAGAAGCCCCCGACGTCGAGCGCCGGCTCGAGCGCCGGCACGGGGATCCAGAGGATGCGCGGCGGGGCCCGATCCACGACCGCGGGCAGGTCGGCGAGAAAACCGCGCAGGTCGCGCAGCCGGCCGTCACCGCGGGCGTTCGTGCAGAGTTCCTGCGCCTTCACGGCGGTCAGCCGCGACCAGAGCTGCACGTCGAGATCCCTCTCGAGCGATTCGACGGTCGTGCGGTAGTGCTCGAGCCGCAGCGCGGCCGCGCCGAGAATGAACACCGCCCCGAACCAGAGCATGAAGCGGCGCCGCAGCGACGGGCGACCGAACCATCCCGTCGGATCAGCCATCGACGAAAAGCCCGTGGGTTCGGTGGACGGAGGGCTGCGGCCGGGGCTCGCGCACCGTACCAAGAATAGCAGGCTGTTGACGAACAGCCGGCATGATCGCAGGGATTCGACCACATGGGCGGTTTGTCCGCAGCCTGCGGGCATCGGCTATTTTTGGGGGGGGTGATGGTCTCTTGTCCGCAACCGCCGGGGATGGCCGCCACGCCCTCAGGCACGTCTCATGAGCCGCCGCAGGGAATGGCCCTCGATGGCCGGGTATGCGGCAGCGCTGCTGGTGGTCGTCGTGTTCGCCTCGCTCCGGGCCCTGCTCGACCCGTTCCTCGGCGACCGCCAGCAGCTCATGCCCTGCGTGGCCGCGATGCTCGTCGTCTCGGCGTGGGGCCGACTGTGCCCCACGCTCCCCGCCACGGTCGCGGGATTCGTCGCGTCGTGGTACTTCTTCGTGCCACCACGGTATTCGTTCGCCGTCGATCCCGGACACGCGACGAGCCTGATCGTCGACGCCGCGCTCATCGTCGGCGTCATGGCCTGCCTCGCGTGGTGGCGGCGACCGCAGCGACCCCGCGACGGCACCGGCGGGGAGGTTGACGGCGGGCAACGCCTTTTCGCCGTGGAAGACGCGCAGCACCGGCGTCCGGACGCCGGTCCGACGGCTCCGCTGGAGCAGTTCCGGTCGCTCGCACTGCAGGCGCCGATCGGGATCATCCAGGCCGACAAGGACGGCATCGTGACGTTCGCCAACTCCGCCTGGTGCGCCATCGCCGGCGTCGCGCCGCACGAGGTGATCGGCCGCCCGTTGCCGACGCTGTCCCATCCGGACGACCTGCCCGAGACGACGAGGGCGTGGGAACAGAGCGTCGCCGAGCGGCGGTCCTACCGGCACACGGTGCGGATGCTGCGCGCCGACGGGCGGTATCGAACCGTGCTCGCGTGCACGACGCCACTCTTCGACAGCGGATTCGCCGGCTCGATCAGCAGCGTGTTCGACATCACCGAGTCGCTCGACATCGCGGCACAGCAGAGGGTGACCGAGAGCTATATCCGGGGCCTGATGGACAACACCGCGGCCGTGGTCTACCTGAAGGATCTCGACGGCCGCTTCCTGCTGGTCAACCGCCGCTACGATGTGCTGTTCCCCCACATGAAGGATGCCTGCATCGGAACCGCGTCGGACCGCTGGTTTCCGCCGGAGGTGGCGGCGCGGTTCGCCGCCGACGCCGCCGTGAAACGAACCCTCGCGCCCCTTTCCATCGAGGAGGAGGTGCCGATGGCGGGGACCATACGGCACTATCTCACGGTGAAGTTCCCCGTCTTCGACGCCGACGGGCGGCTCACCGCGGTGGGGGGCATGGCGACCGACATCACGGACCTGAAGATCGCCCGCAGCGCCCTCGAGCAGAACGAGCGGGTGCTCCACAAACTGCTGGACGTGCAGGAGCACGAGAAGCAGTTCCTCTGCCACGAGTTCCACGACGGCCCGATCCAGTACGCCGTCGGTGCGCACATGCTTCTCCAGGGGGTGCACGATCGACTGGCCGCACTCCCGGAGGCCGACGAGCTCGGCACGGCGGTGGCGCTCGTGAAGCGTTGCATCGACGAGGGCCGCCGTGTCATCCGCGGCATCCGCGCGGCGGAACTCGACGACCTCGGCCTCGTGGCGGCGATCGAGGAGCTCGGCGCCTCCGTCGCGGGTCCGCCGCAGGTGCAGGTCACCACCGAGGGCGAACTCGATCCGCTGCCGGAATCGCTGCGGATCACGGTATTCAGGTTGTGCCAGGAGGCGATCACCAACGCCCGGCGTCACAGCGGTGCCGGCCGCATCGACGTGCGGGTGGTCCGGCGGGAAGGGGAGGTGGTGCTCGCGATCCGTGACGACGGGAGCGGCTTCGAAGCGACCACCGACCCGGCGTCCGGCTTCGGCCTGCTGGGCATGGCGCAGCGGGTGCGGCTGGCGGATGGCGCGTTCACGCTGGATTCCGTGCCCGGGCAGGGGACCGTCGACGGCGACGAGGCCGCACCCGGGATTGCATCGCTGCGATCAAGCAGGCTGTTGATCCGCAGCCTGCTATCGTCTTCGCCGCAGGAGCGGTGCGGGGAATCGCCGGAGCCACGTCGAGGAGGCCGTCGCGGGAGCCACGGTCGACTGATCGTCGAGCGCTGCCCGGGAGTTCTCGCCGCCGGGGAGATCAGCCTGGTCCTGCGGAAGCAGGCCGGCGGCGGTGAGGTCTTTCCCTTGGAGGGCCGAGACCTCCGCGCCGCCCGTATCCACCAGGTCGTCGGTGTCATCGGCGGAACCGGCAGGCGCCGCCGGGGGCGGCCGGTCCGACTCGTCCGCCCCGGAAGCGGCCTGCCGGGCTTTCAGACGTCCCGCCACGTGACCGGCCACGACCGTGCCGGCATACACAGGGAGTCCGATGGGACCGCCCACGAGGCCTTCGACGCCGCCGCCGATATATGTCCCGTACGCCGGGTAGAGGATCCTGTAGGACTCCTCCTCGAGG
>Ga0209189_1000980_pt1 | contig 22113 bp, 29 predicted proteins | sample C_130820_EF_Meta_FD_187308 | JGI IMG/M metagenome (GOLD analysis project Ga0209189, IMG submission 187308) | Freshwater microbial communities from Lake Croche, Canada to study carbon cycling - C_130820_EF_MetaG (SPAdes) (version 3) | ecosystem: Environmental > Aquatic > Freshwater > Lake... | reverse complement strand
AGGGGCTTTTTATGGAGTTTTTATATGGTGATTGTTACATTAATTTTGGCGTTTTGTATTAATTTTGACCATATTGGTCGTTCTGACTTTTTTGTATTAAATTTTGCGTTTTTGGTCGCTTTAATTTGAAAAATGACCAATTTTGTTTTTAAAATTGGTCATTTTTGGTAATTTCAAGTCTTTTTACTCTTTTTGGCTTTTTGGCACGCTTTGGACGTTTTGTATTAATTTTGGTCGTTTTTGGGGTGTTAATTTGTTAATTCAAGTCCTATTGATAACTTTAGAAAGCGCTTCATCGAACATCGGTCTGACTAATGACCCACGTAAATGTACATAGTCCATAAAATAAGTCATGTTTGGAGTATATTTATCTATCATTAGCTTATCATAAATACTACAGAACATGTAGTCATGTACTTTAGCCTTGCGCTCTAACATCGTATTAAATTCCTGTGTTAATTTGTTACGATATTCATAGGTACCATGCATAGGATTATTTGGATTCGTACTAGGTCCATCAGTTGAGGCAGGTTGGACGGCAATTACTAATACTTTATATCCGCGTTTTTTAAGGTCTAATAAACATATATTTGCCCTATCGATAACTTCTTCAATACATTCGTCCAAAGGTTTGGATTTTAGTTCAGAATTGATACCAATGTGAACTCTACAATCTATTTCACCAATTAATAGGCAAACAATTTCGTCCTTAATGTTATTATGTTCTAAAATACTTATAACTTTCTGATAGTAGTTTGGATTCCAAAAGAAATTATATGAAGTACAAGGTCCTAATCTGTGAACGGCATAGATAAAATTATCAGATTCGAATGTAATAAGCCCATCACCAACTATACGATCTTCACCAGAAAACGCAGATACATGTGAATTACCAAATAAAATTATACGCGGTTTTGTTGCCATAATATACTATGCTATATATAAAATTACACCTCTTTAAATCATTTATACATTGTCGATAAGTTTTTAACTGTTTTGGTCCTTTTAAACTAAAAATGACCAAATTTGTATTAAAATAGTAATTTTGGTAGTTTCTAAATGACCGCTGGTCTAATAAATACGCCTAAGTTGGTACGTGTCTAAATATCTAGATTAAACTGAAGATTTTTGAGTAGCTAATACGAATCTTCTCTACCTGTTTATCATTAAGAAGATAGATACGTTTATCACTCAGACTATTCAGCTCGGATATAGTAAATGTAATTAGGGGACTATAATAACACATCTTTGGATTAGTAAAGGTCTTGGTCAAAAGTGTATTAAATAATTCATCCTTGGTATTAAAATTCCCATATATCTTTCCATTCTCCTGGCCTACAAGTACAAGATTTGCCTTATTTGTATTAAAGGTTGCATCAGCAAAAGTAGTAACATAACCAGGAAGAAAATCACCCATATTATTTATTGATTTGACATAGTTTATTACTATTTTCAATTTTATATAGTTAAATAGAGTTGCTAATATTATTTTGTTCATAAACTCAAGAATTCTAAGAATGCTTGAGTTTTATATTTAATTATACGATAAATTATTAAACTTTTTTTTCTGTAAAATTATTATAATATATAGAAGATACATTAATGCGCTCCTCTTTAGTTCTACCGGCGGCGTGATGTATAAATGGCGTTAGCGCATTTTTATCTTTAAGATAAAAACTTTGTATCATACCATAATATAATGATATACTGTTATTTTTTATATCTAGCACATTATCTTCATACAATTGCATCATAACACCTTGCTCCCAAAATATTGGATGAGGATTAGTATTAAAATAATGTTTATCATATGCCCAAAAATTAATAAATTCTACACTATATTCACAATTTTTAAGAATCATAACTCCAGTATTTATTCTAGTATCTCCCACATCATTTGAAAATATTATATTGGCATGATTATATGTTTCTATTAAATCAATTATATTAGGCGCATCTTCGTAAAAAAAAGCATCAGCATCAATCCATATTACATAATCGTAGTTATTTATATTCTTCAATATTGTTGGTAATTTTTCCCATGCAGGGTGACGACCATCATTATATTCTCTGACCTGTTCTAATATTAAATCTATTCCATATTTTTTACAGTATGCTTTATTTATATTATAATTTATTTCCGCGTATTCTTTAATATTTTCATCGAAAAACATTAATACACAAATCTTCATATTATTCTATTAAATATTTAGAAATATACTTTATATCCAATTTTTATATCTCTATATTAGAAACCATGCCTACCAGAACTAAACGTAGTACAAGTGTTCGTAAAAACAAGACCCGTAAAGGTGGAGTTTTTAAGTCTGTGTTAGCCGCTACTGCCTTAGCTACAGGAGCTATGGCTAATAAAACACCTTTAGGAAAGGGCACTACACCAGCGGGTGTAGGTGCTTATGGAATGAATCGCCCGGCACCATCACGCAATGTTTCCGGATTAAGTGTAATGCCTGTAAATACTACCCCTGCTTATTTAAAAAATAGAGTTGCGCAAAGTTGGAATAATTATTCTAAGGGAAAACTAACACCCAAAAATGCATCAATGATGCCTGGCTGGCCACAGCCTAACTCAAAGACCTTTGTACCTAGCTCAACGTGGAAAAATTGGACACTAGCCAGTGAACCTGTTGGTACTAGATATACAGCGCCTCCAGAAATACAGACATGGAATCCATATTTAAGAGGTGACCCTGAAGAAGTTGTTGACTTCTATGAAGGCTATTCAAATGCCGATAAGAAGAAATTAATGGAAACAGATGGAGATGGTGGAATGGTAAAGCGCAAAAATACCCCCATGTGGCAGGCGGCTATGCGCCACTCTGCTAAGTTACCTGAATTCAAGTCTGCTTCTAATTATGGTGCTACAAACGCAAATCATGGAAAACAACAAGAGCAGATTAGTAATTTAATGTGGCAACAGTGGGCAACCGAAGGGCGCAAAATGGGTATGAATATACCACTCAACGACCCGCGCAGACAGTCATCACCTCCCGCTGACTGGGCCAATGTACCAAGTATGGCACCATCATGGTATGCTAAACAGCAATTTCACCATGGATTAGGCCCTTTGCCTTCACAAAATATACTTGGTACTCCTACAATGAAGGGAAATAAGCCTTTGCCCGTAAATTGGAAGAACTCAAATCTTGCTAAGAACAAGGTTTAGACCAAATTTCATTTAATTTTCCAACTCATAAAATAGAAATATGGTTAATAAGACAAGAAAGGTTAAAGATTTATCTATGGATACTTTACAAAATCTCACAAAAAAATATGGTGTTACAAAAAGTGGTTCAAAAAAGCAGGTGGCATTAAGATTATGGAAACTTGAAAAGCATGTTATGTCCCTCAGGGATTTAAAAATTATAGAAGATTTTTTACACTTAACAAACTCTAAAAAATATAAGGGTACTAGATATGGTACAAGAAAAAATGGTACTTTATATTGTGTAAGTGGCAAATGTGAAAAAGAAGATTTAAATTGATATGTATTTCTTTACTTTTATAAAGTTATTTAAATAACTATCAGTCTAAATATACTACAATAAAAGATTTAAATATTTATAATATTAAATACTATAAATATTATGACCACCTTAGAAATCTATCTTAATCATACAAATGGTAATTTTTCAAGATTACCATATATTCACGAAGAAGCGATTGAATACAAATGCGATGGTAAAGAAGGTTATATCACGTTTGATGGTTACTATTATGTTGAAGACCATGCCCCACCTTATCCAGAAGATGAAAAACTGGTTATTTGGGAACGCCCTCAACGACAACCTGAATGGCTACCACAAATATTATCAATGACTGTTAAGCTTCGTGAAAAAGAACACTATGACATAGTTGTTAATTCACAAGGTTGGACTGAATATAAATATAAAATACTTGAAGAGAGTGCTTATATTATTGAAATATATAAAAGAGAAATACTTGAATCAACTGATAAATACAGTAGTGTAGATGATGGTAATGGAGAAGATATAGAAGTGTGTTTCTTTCCTACGAATAAACAAACTATTTATTTTAAGGTTTTGGAAACACTTATTCCTTTAAAGAAGTATTAATGATATGCGCAATGCCTACCTAAATATATAAATATCTATAACTAACAGTAATGGTGGCTTTTTCATTCAAAAAGCCACCAAACTGGTCAGATATGGCCTTTTACGAAAAAATCAACTATTATAAAACACAACTTGATGAGCGCTTTGCACCCTATGTTGATAAAATAGAAGCAAAAAAAATTGTAAAACATATTTGTAATGATGAAATTAGTATTGCGCCTATTATCAGAATACTCAGCTACCCAAATGATTTTTCAAAAAAAGATATAAATCACTCTCATATTATAAAGTCATCGCATGGTAGTAAATGGAATATAAATATAAATAAGCTTACTTGTGTTGAATCAGTTAAACAATCTCTAAGGGAGTGGAATCGTGTATATTCATATACAGAAGAAAGACAATATACTTATATCAAACCGCGATTCTTTATAGAACAAAAAGTAGATGGTATTACAGGTCAAGCTGATACATACATGTTTCGTTGTATATATGGCAAACCTGTAATTGTAAGTGTAAAATACGGAGCAGGAAACTTACAAAATATATATGATATACATTGGAATTCAATAATGCCCAATGAATTAGGTGAAATAGATAAACCTCTTTATTATGATAAAATGCTAAACATAGCTTGTCTATTGTCAAAACCATTTGAATTTGTACGAATTGATTTCTTTTATATTAACAACATAATCTATTTTAGTGAGTTTACATTTACACCTTGTAGTGGCCATCAAACTTTTAGCATGGATATTGAAGTTGAATATGGTAGACTTTGGACATAATTAACCCACTTATTAATCTTTCTTTATAACAACCTTTTTAACAGGACTAGGTAATGGTGCTGTACTTATCTCCACGTCTTCGTCTGTTATATTATCTTTAAATGTCTCATTATGGTGTTCTATACTATTCTTCCGAAATCTATGTGATTCTTCCTCTAGACACATATCAACCCAAGACATTTCTTGAATATATTTTTGACCATGGCGCGTTGTACCAATCCATATACCTGCATCTCCACCCTCTTCACTCCATAGATTTTTAATCCAACACGAAGGATACTTCTCAATTACGATTTCAAATAACCTAAAATCAGGACCCCATGCACTCCATAAGTCTAGTCGTACAGCCTCTTTTCCTCTTTCTCTAATTTTAAGAGCCCAATCTGGTATTTCTTTTAACTCTTTATTAAGTATGTCATTCAAATCGGTCTTATTAGCTGTAATTGTAATATTGCTCCAACAATCATTTGGCATAATATAAAATAAACTATCTTTTTATCTTTATATGTTTAAAAATATTGGTTATTTTATTAATACTTAAATATAAGTTGTTTTTAAAAAGCAATGCCCTTTCTTGATATTGAATTTTTAAAAAAACTAAAAGGTGATTATAAAAGCTATAATCACTTTATAGAATCTGGAACAGGTGATGGACTATCTGTGTTCAATGTTTGTGCAGAATTCACGCATGTTGATACTATAGAAATATCAGAAAAACACTATAACTTATGTAAAAATAAGTACAAGGGCAATCTCATTAATTTTCATCTAGGTGACAGCTACAAAATATTTAAGGTATTATTACCAACAATAAAGACCAATGCTATATTTTATTTAGATGGACATTATTCATCAGGAGATACTGGACGTGGTGAAAGAGACTGTCCATTAATTCAAGAAGCTGAGGAGATTTGTACCTATTTCAAAAACGATGCTATTATTATTATTGATAATTATAGATTATTTGGAAGAGGCCCTCCAAATGGTTTGGCTGAAGACTGGAGAGATATTAGCAAAGATAAAATTATAGATACACTTAAAAATCGAATCACTGATGTTTATCATTTACCAAGTAGATTTTCACCGTTTGATAGACTAATATTACATATTAGAAGGCAGTATCAACTAATACCTAAAAATACTATTGATGGCGTCTTATGTTATATATATGGAGGGCTTGGTAATCAAATATTTCAGGCTGTAGCTGGTTATTTAATTAATAAAAGCAAAGGTTTGAATATATATCTATTAAAAAATACAGATTGCAAACATAATGTTAATAAACTCGATTACTATGATATATTATTAAAAGATTTTGGTAAGGAAATAGAAATTACACATTTGAACTTTATGAGTTTTATGAATAGAGAATATAATGTTCTTTCGCCTATAACACCATATTCAAATTGGAATATAGAATTAGCTGATAATGGAACCCTTTTGTGCGGATTCTACCAATATTACCCAACAATTGCCCCTTTTGAAAAAGATATAAGAGAAATTTTACTCAAAAGATTGACCGCATATCGTCAATCTTTAATTGATAAAATGGATTTCACTAATGCGATTTTTATTCATGTTAGACGTGGTGACTATGTAAATAATCGTTACCACTTGGTTAATGGAATTGAATATTACAAAGAAGCATGGGATTTATTTGATAAATCAATAAATTATAAGGTATTTCTAGTAAGTGATGATGTTGACTATTTCAAGAGCGACCCATTTTTTGCGTCGACCAATTTTGAAATTTTTAAGGGTTCAGAAATTGAAACATTGGCATTAATGAGTTTATGTACCTCAGGTGCAGTATGTGCAAATTCTACATTTAGTTGGTGGGGTGCTTTTTTAGGAGCTTATGGCTGTAGAAATCGTGTTATAGTACCTAAAAAATGGTCAAAAGATAACGCGTTTGATTTAATTCCAAAAGAATGGACCTTATTATAGGTTATAATTTATAAAAAATATGATATATGATATTAAATATTTAATATCATATAATATGCAAGACCATAAAATCATAAATAGAATTATAAATTGTTACACCGGATTTATATATTCTATGTTAGGTCTTATTTATATTTGTCTTTCTATTAAAAGTGTTGATTTTGCTCAGAAAATCTACTATACTCAAATTACATACACCATTATAGGTTTCTATTATACCTATTTATCTACAATCTAAATAACCGGTCTGATTTATTTAACTCTCTTGGAATCCATCTTATACTAACCCACTCCATATTTTTCGTTAAGTCAAATATATATGCGTAATATTCAGAGTAATATCCATTGGGCTTACGTCTATTTATTAAACTTGACATTACACCCAGGTTATCATTTTCTAACTCAATAGAATGTATCTCTTTTTTCATACTAAATAATATACCATCTAATACTGAACACCACTCTGATTCTGTAGAATTTTTATGATTTAAATATGTTGTCATTAAATTATATTTCTCATTTTCATGTGTTTTTAATATAATTGCAGTACGTGATAGAATGTGAGGTTGAATCTTGAAAGACCCATCAGTTTGAACACGTGCTATTTCTTGAGGTTTACAATTTGTTGTTTTCGCAATCACTGTAAAAGGCCCTGGTTTTCTGTAAAATAATGTCATTGACTTGCGCATGTTTCTAATATAGAGACTAAGATAAAACAGGTAAAGGATGCTCGGGTTTAAGTGTAATCACGTTGCTAATCCATTGTAATGGCTTACCATTTATTCCTTTCTTCTCAAGATTAACATACAGTTCTAGTTTTTCACCTTCCATCAAGATAACCTTATTGAGAAGTGCTGTCTTGAATAGAGTTTTCAAAAATTTAAGAACTGTCTTAATCCAGGTATTGGGACGAATAATCCAGATGGCCTGTAAATAGTTCTCATGTTCATTTGCTAGAATCTGAGCAAGACGACGTGTATAGTTCAAAGAACTAGAATGTTTCATTTGCATATTAGCACAATCAAATACCCAAATCCATGGACTATTTCTTGCCAAATCAAGATGCTTTTTGAAGTTAACAATTTTTTCTTCACTTTCCTTATAATCAAGAACACGTGCAGGTGCTGTATAATAAAGATTGGCACCATTAAACTGTCCAAACAGTGTGAAACTGTGTGCTTCGGGATTCTCTTGGCATTTTACACATGCCATTATATTTTCTGATTATTATTATTTTACATTTTAGCCTAATTTTACTTTGTCCTTATTTCTGTTTAAAATTGATTGATTCTGTTGTATAAAATCAATCAAACAAAAAATGGATACACTTGACCAATACGTTGCGTTTCTTGTATCTGCATTTAATCGTAAGATGAGCCCGCGTGTTGATGCTACACAGCGACTTGTGCGACTTGTTGATGAACACTATCCTCATCTATCATTTGATGAACGGTCAGCAATTGTGGGTCTTGTTCTTATGCGTTTTCAGACACTTACCATTAGTCGGAAGGTTCCTCATCATCCTATGACACTGCGTTCGCACACCCAGTAATGATTCATTATTCTATTTTTTGAATACTTGAATGTTTCGAATGTTCTTGATTCAAAGGAATTATGCCAGGGACTACTGCATAACAGTTCCATTCATTGAATTTCATCTTTAACTGTTCATCATAGGAATCAATCATATATGTAAGCCATGGTAAAATCTTTGTTTTTATTGAACCATGACGAACTAAATATGCATGGGTGCCCCAATTACCACTATCTCCACTAATCTTATATTTAAGCTTCATGATGTTAGGTGCAACTAAGTTTCCCACTGGTTTAGTAATATCCATATAGACAAGGTCCCAGTCTAAGGGGACAGTTTTATAGACCTTGTGCCATTCATCGTCTGTATGTAAAAAATTAGCTGGTATGTTTACATCATCTTCTAAAACTAAATGTCCATAATACTCTGGTACATCAAGGGTTGATAGATGAGTTAATAAATTTCTGTGTGAAAGATAGCATCCTACAACCCCTTGATTCCGCAGGTCTTTGTTCTGCTCATCATATGAGCCCTTGCCTGAACGTGTCATGGCATAACCAACTCCTTGTTGTGCCATTTCAGTTTGTGTTAAGTCTTTTCCGTACGTGGCAGACCACCTTGTAACCGGGAGTCCAAACATTTTTGTAGTTTGTGATATATGTTCCCACCGTGTTGTATCCTTATCAAGATTAATCACATGTATAGACTTAACGTGTGGTCTATACGGTATTGAGTATAAATAAATTAGATATATTGTTACTAGCAATAATATAAAAACAGCAATAATTATTAAGGTCTGTTTAGATATATGTTTCACCATCTTATTATTAGCACATAAAATTACTTTTAATATGACTTAAATATGTATTATATAAATAATAGTACATGTTTGAAACACTAGAGGAAGTTATACAATTTTATCAAACTGGTGATAAAAAAAAGCATGAGATAATATACAATGAATTTGATAAAAATGTTACGGAAAAGAATATGGAATTGAGTAGAGCTTTTCATTCAGCTGAAGGATTTGGGGAACATTCATTTTGCTGGAATTGGCAGTTGTTGGTCATGTCTATAGCAGACCAGTTTAAGTTTATTGAAATAGGAGTTTATAAAGGTCGCACACTGGGTATTATCCAACTATTAGCTAATCAAATGAGTAAAAAATGCGAAATTTATGGGGTTACGCCACTTACGAATTTAGGTGACAAATATAGCAATTATGATAACACGAATTATTCTTATGCGGTTTTCAATAATTTATCGAAAATGAACGTCGATATAGACAATATAAATATTATTAAGGGGCTTTCAAACGATAGAGATATAATTGATGAAGCCGACGCATCAGGTCCATATGATATAGTTTTTATTGATGGAGGGCATAATTACGAAGTTGTATGTCAGGATATATTGAATTATATACCTATGCTAAAACCAGGTGGTTACTTGGTCATGGACGATGCATCCTTATTCTTAGAAAATCCTGCTGGATGGTTTCATGGACACGAAGACGTGTGTAAGGCTATTCGAGATAAGATTGATGGACGCACAGATTTGAAACATCTATTTGCAATCGGTCATAACAGAGTCTGGCAGAAATCACTATGACGAATAGTGTAAAAATTACAAAAATAACAAAAAATTGAACACACAATAAACAAGAAACCAATAGTCAAGAGCTAAGGCTCAGGACGTGACTGTTTAATGGGAGGACGGGTCACGACTGTCTAATGCATGGAGGAGGCATTAGACTAACGGGCGTTGTCATAATGAAAGTAGGACTAACTGGTTCGAAATCGTGGGAAGGACGACGACGATTACTTGCGGGGTTGGGGCAAGTAATAAAACGGGTGCAACAAAATCGTTCTTGTAAGCTTTCATTGAAAGCTAACATGATATTAAGGTGGTTGCGATGGGTTACTGCGAGCTTGGGGCAGTAAATAAAACATTTACGGGCGTGACATAAACGAAAGCTCTAGTCATTTGGCAAAGCCAGCTGACAAAGAACTGTGGGATGGTCATGACGCGGTTGTTGCGAGGTTGGGGCAACACCAAATGATTAGAATGAGATGCTGTGGTGGAAAAGGGGTTTTTCAGTTAAAATTTGAAACCGGTCTTTTTGTTATTTGTCATATCAAAAGAACAAGGAATGGCAGCACGTCGAATTCTAAAGGAAATTCAGGACCTGCGCAAGGATTCACCAGATAATTGTAGTGCTGGACCACGCGGTGAAGACGTTTACAAGTGGGATGCTGTAATTATGGGACCTAGCGACAGTCCTTACCAGGGTGGAGTATTTAAGCTAGAGATTCATTTTCCCACGGATTATCCTTTTAAGCCACCAAAGGTAATTTTCACAACAAAGATTTATCATCCTAATGTTGGAAGTACCGGTAATATCTGTCTTGATATTCTCAAGGATAATTGGTCTCCTGCTCTAAATGTTGGCAAGGTACTTCTAAGTATTTGTAGTCTTCTTACAGATGCTAATCCTAAGGACCCACTTATGCCTGATATTGCTGACCAGTACATGAACAAGCGTGCTGAGTTTGATGAAACTGCTAAGGAATGGACACGTCGTTATGCCACCGGTGAATATTAAAATATACTATATATTTGATATTTCAAATATGTAAGAAGTCTAAAATTGATATTACTATTTTTTAAGTATTTACTCCAATAAATGTTAAGTACTTCTATTGTACAATTTGAAATTCCAGACCTGATATATAAATGTAGCATTAACCCCGTTGGAAGACGACGTTTTGGTACTATCGATGACCTACTCATATCGGGGACGGGGCGACAATCTACAGTAGGAATTCGTGGTGATAATATTGAAATGACAAATATACGTAATTCTACTCATTTTCGAAGTGTTATAGAATTTATTATGGATAGTAATAAGGCTACAACACATATTAGAGAACTCGTTCCGACCGATAGAGAAGAGTACGTACGATGGTTACCGAATGACCACAAGTATGACGTTATTGAATATACACAGGGTGGATTCTTTAAGGAGCATAGTGATGCAAAAACTCATAAACTACATTACGCAACCTTACTCATTTTCCCTCCTGCTATTGATTATATTGAGCATACTGGTGGAACTTTGACGATTGAACGTGATGATAAAAGTCTGTTTATATTTGAAACTAGCAAAAATACTACATGGACCTTTATTGCTTTTCATCAACATCTTAAACATCGTTGTGATGAGGTACTATCTGGGCGTCGAATTGTAATCAAGACAGAACTACTGTATAATTCTAGTGATGCCTTAAAAAATCCAGATGAAAGAGATAATATATATCATTATTACAATGATATCGTAGATGGTGGGTCACGTTATTTCATGTAACGGAATGAAGGGTTTATCTAAATGTCTGTTGATTTAGATTTTGTAAAAAATGTTATTTTTTGTATTAATATATTATATATATATATATGCAAAAAAATTAGCTAAAACATTTAATCATTATTGTCATAGCTTACCAAGAGCCAACTTACCTCTGAACGGTCGCGGCTATCGGTAGATGTAATTGTTAATGTTGTACCAGTGATAGACCATTGTAAAAAGCCTTGGTTACTTCCTAACGCGACTTTGCGCCCAACAATAACTACTGGGTTAGATACAGCAGGAACAGTGGCAGTCGCGACGCCGGAGGTATTAAGTGTGAGATTACCGCATGTGTTGTAAGGGTGCAAAACTCCTGAGTTATAAATGCTGCCATCTGAGGCATACGCGCCGACAAATCCGTTAGCATTGAGTTCAATCTGCGCTTCACCATTAGAACCTCCATAAGCGTACAATTCCGCAGTAGTTCCGTGTGTGTAGATACCAGCGGTAGAGTCACCGCCAACATTGTTATCAGTACGGCACTCTACGTAGGGTTCGTCTTTTGTGTCAAACCCTAAATAAGCGGTACTATTTGAAGCTTCGTCAATTAACTGAATATAGTTATTATTACCATTACCAGTTGAGTTGTAACCTACGGCAGTTATATTACCCTTTGTATATACAGGGTCGCCGGCATCTGGTCCCAATGAATTATCGTCATCACCATCATCACTGTAATTGTCGTCAAGATAGTTGGGCTTGTTTGTGTTGAACTCAGCAAATACTCCACCATTAGGGTCAATGAAACCTTTTAAGAATGTAACAGGGTCATAAACACCAACATAATATTGATTAATTCCGGGATTGGCACCTGGATATAATCTACGACCAGACTCTCTTAGAACGCGACCTGCCGGGCATAGCGTTTCGTCCTCAGTAACACGTATCAGACTTTCGCCTTTGTATATATAAAAATCGTATTTGAAGTTTTTTGTGGCGATGTACGAACGGCGATTTCCACTTACGTTCTCGAGCGCGCGCTGGGTGGAGGACATTTATACTTATGACAGACAAAAAAGGGTAGGATTAAAATTAAATAATATATAGCATTTACTATAAAAATAATTTTGACTTATAGGAATGCCCGGTTGTCCGTATTTTATAGCTAATACATTTGCTCATATTTTAGGAGGCTTATTTTTAACAGGTATTAGTAGTGAAAATCCAATAGTAAATGATATTGACAAAAAACCGATGAGTCATATTGCAGTATTTATAATTACACTGTTGCTCTTATTTTTTATGTTTTCATTAGAACCTGGGCCAATCAAATATTTAATTTTCGCCCTTTTCTGTGGACTTCTGGGACAAACCTTAAGCGGGCTTGTTAAACGTTTACAACAAGAAAACTTACTATCAAATAATCTAATTATTTTAGCCACTATCTTTTTTTCTATGACGGCTATCGGACTTCTTGATAAAGGAAATATGCTTGATTGGGGTGTATATTTATCGGCGGGTCTTATCGGTCTTATTTTTGCTATGATTATTACATCATTAATGCCACATGATAAAAAAGAAGCTAATACAATTCACCTTTGGATAAGCAGACTTGTTGTTGTTCTATTTACCTTGTATATTGGATTTGATGTAGAAGTATTAAAAGTTCATGCTAAATTGTGTAAATCAAATCCTGACTATGTCAATGAATCCTTAAACTTATATCTTGATATATTAAATTTATTTTCTGGAATTGCGGGCTCCAATGACTAAACTAAGGTGGCTACTAGTCGTTCATGCTCATCTTGTTCATTCTTACACGCTTGTAAGAAAATTGCAACAAAACAGCACGTACCAATCGTAACTACAATACAAGCTGTAATAACAACCAAAAGTAAATCCAGGTTCATAATTTTCTTCGGATAAAATCTTATAAATGGCTATGTATTCAAATTTATATGATTGACTCTCCAATTATATTTCAATTTTAAAAAAATGAAATATAATTAGTTGCATTTATATAATCTAATAATGAACGGCTTTCACAAGAAGGAACTGAAGACGTTATGGAATCATATATGTGAGGAAATAAAGACCAAACTGAATCGTCACAATATTATTATAACTGAGACATATTTCTTTTCGCAAAATGAACGGGATTCTTATATTGCAATCGCTTTTGATAATGTAATGGTCTTCTTCATTTTCAAAATGGAACATGAGCTAGTTGAACTCTTTAGCTATAACACTCTTGATACCAGAATTATTGAAATTGCGGTTATTATTAAGAATAAGTTGGAAGACATTATCTTTAGAAATAAATCAGTTAAAACGAAGGCTAAGAAGTCTGATTAGTTGTCCATTTTATTTTGTTATATAGATGGTGAAATTTACACATAAAAATCGGACTGTGAATTATCGCATGACCCAAAAAAATAATAAAAAAATGGTGAGTGTTGGAACAACTGGATGTATTATAAGACCCGCTATACTATGTAAGGATGAGTTTGAGCCAAGACTTGGTAAAATTTCTAAATTAATGGAAGATTATGAAGCTGAAAGTGAATTTTCATTAAATCGTGTAATCAAAGAATTGGATGAAGAACAACAATATCATATATATGCGGATTGTATATGTTCACCCGCAATTTCAAAGTGTGATGATGGATTTGAAAAGACAGTACAGAAGATTATAAAAGAGAACTACAAAATTCCGCGATTGCTTATATTTAATGACGGTGGTTTTGATTTATGGAATTTGGACGTACATCAATCGGACCTTATAAATTTTTTTATTGGCTTAGAAAATTTATTTTACGGTCTTGAATTACTTCACGAAAATAATTTTCTGCATTTTGATATTAAACCGTCCAATATTGTTGCAAAAAGATATTTAGATGGAACCTTTCATTGTCGTTTTATCGACTTTGGCTTATCTCGAACTGTAAGAAATGCTACCAGCTATTATTTAAAAGAAAACTATGCATATTGGCCTTTTGATACTAAATTGTACACGAATCATTATGTATATGATGACGCAGATTTGGATGATTTCTATAAAAGACAGAACAAGGGTGGCTTATATTATCCAAAGTGTTTTTTACACGACCGCTATCATAACCGTCTAATTACAAAAGAGAAAGTGCTAAAATTACATAAAAATATCATCGAAAATAAGATTGATAAAATACGCTTAGTAAAAAGTGTGGATATATTTTCCTTGGGTCGCACATTAAGTGAAATATATGGTAATATAATGAAACACAGATATATCAGTGTTCACGCTATTGATATTGAGGGAACTAATGTAGATATGAAGGTTCATGAAATTATTAAGAATGAGGTAAGCTTCCCCTTTTATTATATGTGTGATATGATGACTAGTGTCAACCCATGTTTGCGACCGACAATTAAAGAGTGTATTGAAATATACAAGAACGTACTAAAATATATTAAGGCGTACTTTCCCCTATTAATTAAAAATAAGCCTTTAGTGGATATTGAAGAAACTAATTATTGATATTATGTTTTTATAATAATTATTTATATTATTAATAATATAAATATGTATTAATTCATTTACTAACCTTGGTATGATAGTAACATATACTTACCGTCAAATACCTAAGTTAAGAATACACTAAAGGGTGTTCTTAACTTAGGTATTTGACATGGTTACTAACATACCGAAGTTAAGTACTCCACAGCTGTGAAGTACTTAACTTCGGTATGAGACGTTAGACCAGTGGGTATTTCAAACCGGCACTTTTTTAGAGTGCCAGTTTGAAATACCCTCCTGTCTAAATATAATCTGCGTTTAGTATATAAAACCATGGTTGCGAATACTAAAGCTAATTTAGCTATATTAGCTGCTGCTGCGAATATAAATAGGGAACACGCGAAAAGAGCGGCAGCTGAGCAAAATGCTTTGAAACAAATAGTGGGACTAGCTCCCCCGATAAGAGCAACTAAAGCTACTGCTGCGAATACTAAAGTTGCTGCTGCGAATACTAAAGCTAATTTAGCTATATTAGCTGCTGCTGCGAATATAAATAGGGAACACGCGAAAAGAGTAGCGGCTGAGCAGGATTCTTTGAAACAATTAGTGGGACTAGCTCCCACTGTAAGAGCAACTAAAGCTACTGCATCATTAGCGAAAAAAGGTGGCAGAAAGCAACGCCAGACACGGCGCCAGAGACAAAGCCGTCAGCAACGGCAAAACCAGTAAATAGCATAAAAAACTATAGTATTTTATCATGAGACATATAATGTCAAATGATAAACCAAAAAATAGTGAATCTACGCGTGCAATTAGGTTTTTATTCTAATCTTTTAACGACCCCCGTTAAAATGGATTAAAGGAGTACCACCTGCCTTCTTAGCATTAATCTCATCCTGAGAACATTTATAGGTATTTAGAACCATCTTCTGCTGGCAATCAAGACTAATAGAATAACGCTTAGTTATATAAGCACGTGAAAAGTATTCTTGGTCATTTACGTTATTGACATCAAAAAGACGCTCATCTAAAATACGCGACATTTCACCAGCTTCAGCTACATAGAATGCTGAATTGAGATACTTGAAATCATTATTTGAATTACTGACACTTTCAATCTTATAACGCACAGATTCTAGCTCACCTGGCCATAGATTCTTTTCAGCACCAAAGACAATCTTTGTGTTAAATGAGTCGTAGCTTGAGATTAATGACTCAAGATTAAAATTGTTCAAATCTGTCAAAACTGTATTAAAATATAACATAAGGTCCGTTGGGTTAAGCTTTCTACTTACATAAGAAGCTAATTCAAGAGGCGTTGTACCATTATGCCTATTGACATTTAGGCCAGGGATGACGTGAGACTCTCTTGTGAAGATAAATACACGACGGTTACCAACAGTATAGGGTACTAAGCTATTAAGCTTGTAAATCGTATCTACACTTGACTCAATAACATTGTTTAAGCGATATACTTTTTGGAACAGCTTCTTACAGTTATTTATCATTGTTTGACATTCATCAGGATGAGACTCACACCACTTGAACTTCTCCTGAATATCGCTAAAATCCTCGTTAAGAGGAACAAAGTGTGACCAAGGCTGGTATTCATTGTAAAACCACTGTGTCCATGCACTTTCTGACTTCATAATGACTGAACCTGAGTTGAGCTTCCAGGCTGTTGCATCCCATGTACTAGCGTTACCATCAATGTCCAGAATATATCTGTACTGAATCATGTCCTTGCGGGGAATCCAATCTGGGCTGACAATGTTATCTTTTGGCACCGCTGTGCTATTAAAGTACTGGCGGGGCGACATATCAATATCCTGGCGCTTAATAAAATTATACTTTGTTCCACGTGGCTGGGAACCAAAGACTATTTGAGACTTCTTGCTTAAGAATGGGATGCCCTGGTGAATTGAACGATACTCATTGTAGCGATTTAGGTAAAAGAAGTAGCGGTCAGGAACATTTAGGGTGTATGAAACACCCTTCATGTTGCTCTGGCCGAGTACGTAGCTATCCTTGTGCAACTTTGCATATTCGTTAGGGTTTTCCATCTTAAGTTCATTGACATCTTTCAACTCAAGGTCTCCAATCTGTTTGACTTGATTACGCTCTGAATAATAGTGGTGCTCCATAAACCCGTCAAAGGCGCAAATCAAAAAGTAGAATTCGCGATACAGATTCTTGGTTAGAGCCACACTTACCAAATGCTTAATGGTTAGTTCAATCATATACAAATATTCATTTGACTCACCATAAATATAAACATTGCCCTTGCGAATACCCACAGCAAAAATATTCTTGGGCAAGGTAACAATATCTGAATTAAACGTTGCATTAAATAGTTTGCGATTAATATATTGAGGTTCAGGGTATGGTACTAAGGTATAGGGTGATGGTACTTTAACCGGGTCGGCACGCTGTAAATCAAACCCAACCGTCTTAAGTACACGCTTTTCCTGCTCTTTTGATGAACCTACGACAACTGTTTCAGTTACACCATTTTCAAGATAAGACACAAAGACCTTTAATCCTTCAGTCCAACCATCCCCTGATGAATCCAAGCGTTTGACAACTATATTATAATTTTTGCTATCTTGGTACTCAGTATAAACAAAGAAATCCTTTCTTCCACTATAATTTACTACATCGATTTCAATCTTGGCCACCGACATATTGATATGTAAAACATGTCAATGTGCTTTATATAGTTTAATTTTAAAGTGTAATTTTGAAATGGCTAAATTTCTTTTCTAAACAATTTATATTCGGAAATAATAAAAAGATTGCCTGTGTCTTACGTAATCACCTGCTGTAGGTCACGCATTATTTCTTTTTTAGCAAAATCAAATACTCCTTAGTTTCATTCATATCGACCTCCTCCTTACTGATAAGCTGACTCATAATATTACGCTTATAATCAATCTCTTCGACATGAATGGGTCCAAATTTGCGACAGAGGTCTACCAAGTCTGTTATTGGTACAAGTGATTCGTTACTATAACTTATTAATATATATCTGGCTGGTAATCGTTTAATGAGCTTTTCAAAAGCCTTAAGAGCATTGACTTTAGAATTCCAAGGACTACTCATACTATCATCATATTCATCTGATGCAGTCACTCTATCAATACGACGATTCGTCTTTAAGGAAACTTCTGGTTTATCCCAGCGCGCTATACTATCCCAAATATGATAATATGAAAAATAAGTGTGACTACTATAAGGCGGGTCTAAATAGGCTACATCGCAAGGTTCATATGGTATTTCAAGACAGTTTCCAACTATGTGTTTGGATGTTGGATTTATCTTGAGTGGTACAACCTTAGGTAAAATAAGATTCAAATCGTTATATGAACGGGTGCACCAATTTTTAAGATAGGCTTGTTGGATTCCTACAGTATTATCAACCTTGTCTAAGGCAAAGATAAGAGCAGTTACTAGTGTGGCTTTTTCTTGGTCACTTATCTTACTCTGTTTATATAGTCGCTCAATTTCATCGCGAATTGCATCTGCTTTCATACCGTTCTTAGGTTGCCAGACACGTACAACAGTCCCATCTTCAGAAAGTACATCGCAATAATTTTTTGTAATCCAACCCTCTTTGGGTTTTATATTATTTAATTTCTGAATAAGGGGCTCAAGGTGTTTATTTGAATTTGTCTGTAAAAAGGTTTTTGCATAGACTTCGGAAGCCCAAGATAAATCACTAGTTACAGTATTCCAACCCTGTTGTCGAAAGGCTTGAGCCACGCGGGTTGTTCCTGTAAAAGCATCTAATAATACTGGTTTTCGTCCGGGTATTAGAGGAACGTACCGATTGACTAAGGATACAATAGGCTCTAATAAACTGTTTTTACTACCTATATATTTGATACCCGAAGTCTCCATTGACCTGGGACTGGTTCTTATAGGTTACCCTGTATTTAAATCTTGCTCTTTGACTGCAATTTATCTTTTTGCATAATTATGAATAACAAAGGAACCGAAGACTAAAACAAAGACAGAAAGAACAAAGAAAATTGGAAAAGGAGGAAGTCCATTACATTTATTTGAAGCAGATGGATTCATCCAGTTAAAAGAGCATGTGCTCATTCCAAAGCCCATACTTGTTGGGTCTGAACTTGATGACGTTGCTGGAAATAATATGCAATTAAAAGGAAGAATTATAAAATAACATATGAGAAATATTAGAAAAAGTGTTAATCCTGCTGTAAATAACAGATTGCCTGTTATTACAAGGTCCAAATGGTCAAAATTTTTTGGACTGTATGATGATACCTTCATTCACCTAATATTTATAAATATTATTTATAAATATCGGGATATGACCAAATTCGTTAAAAATTGAGTCTTTATGATGTGTTTAAGCCTTTGTTAAAAAAGATGACTGAACTCTATCTATGTGTTCCTGATGATTCAAGCTTTACGCTGTACAGTGATGCTGCTACGAAGTATAACATGAAGGACAGTGGGGAGCGCGATTCTGGCTTTGACGTTTATTGTGAAAATGAGACCTACATGAACCGCGGTGACACGTGTTTTCTTAAGTTTGGTATTGTTTCTGCTTGTGCAGTCAAGGTCAAGAATGGTGTCATGGAGCCACGTGCATATTGGCTTATGCCACGCTCAAGTATTAGTAAGACACCCTTTATCTGTGCCAATTCAAAGGGTCTTATTGATTCAGGATACCGCGGTCCTCTTATGGGAGCTGTCAAGATGCTATTCGGTGATAATCTAGAGACTATTAAGACTGGAACACGGCTATTTCAGATTGTGTCTGGTTCGGCAAAGCCATGGCATCATGTCTATATTGTACGGACTGTCAGTGAATTTCCTAAGCCTGATTCTGAGCGTGGTTCTGGTGGCTTCGGTTCAACTGGTATTTAACTGAGTGTGAATAAATATAAAAGCTGATTAATTTCAGCCAACATTTCATCACGAATATTAATAAGGTCTGTATCGTGTGTTTTTAGCATAGGAGGTAAGGTTACTGATAACCATATACGCGCCTCTTCAAAAAAGGCAATTATATTTTTTTCATTGAATCCAGGTAACTTTACATCCATATCTTTAGATAAAGCCTTATCCCTTCCGTAGCGACCGATATAGACTTCAACAAATCTATCTATGAGTTTATCCATATTTTCAACAAATTGGTCTGTGGCCTTGTGTCTGGGATAAGATTTAGTATTCCAGTGATACACCTTTGTAGCGTTGCGAAGAATTAAATAAAATTGAACAATCGTTCCGCTCATTCTTCTATATACATAGAAACTTTAGTAGATGCCTTGTGATACTTGTCGCTTGTGGTTGGGTAAGAATGTGGAGCATGATTCATGTCCTGTTAAGGATAGTCTACAATGTCGGCGTTGCTGTGCGTCAGGTCACTCATCCGGTGAATGCACAATGAATTCTAATGTAGTGTATCCAATGTATATTGAGGAGCTTATTCCGCAGGATGTTAAGGATATGTATGGTATTATGACACAAACTGAGTTTGTTAAGCCAAATAAGACAGTAGAACCACACGATGTACGTAGTTTTGATGTGATTAATAATGATAAGTGGCTCCGGGCATTTCTTAAGCAACACAATATTCATACTGGTCGCAAGGCATCTGATAATCTGCTTGCTGTTGAGAACTGGGCTAAGAGCCAAGGACTAAAAATTCACTTCATTAATCAGGGGGTGTAATGTCACTGCAGTCTATTCCCAAACGTGCTATCGTAAGTATTCAACCAGACCCAATGGGTCCTTACGAATTTATGGACGTAAACGATGCAGAAGAGATGATAAATAGTCGCCATGTTGGTGGAGCAAATATGATGCTTATCGATGTTTGTACAGCAAATCCAAGTTCGTGTAAGTCAAGAATTACTGGTGGAAAATCAAATAAAAGACGGCTTAACCGTAAGACTAAGCGTGGTATTAGAAAAAGTAAGATTAATCGAAAGACCAAGCGCGTTTGATATTAGAAAAATATAGAAAAGTTGAAGTCATATTGTGTGATTTTTTCAGTTGAGAAACCTACAAGTATTTATATCAGTTGCAATGACAACTGATATTAAGACTCCTTATGAGGGCTTTGCGTACCTTGAGCACCAGGTAGAGGGCATTCACTGGATGATGGCGCGGGAAGCTGAGAATGCTATGTGGTGCCGTGGTGGTATTCTGGGTGATGATATGGGCCTGGGAAAGACGTGGCAGACTATTGGTCTGCTGGTCAATGCACCTGTGGCTCTGACGCTCATCGTTGCACCACCTGTACTAGTACCACAGTGGACTGGTGCCTTTGTGCAGGCACGCATCAACAGCTGTGCACTTGTCGGTGGTAAGTGGACAGGCTCAAAGGTCACCGAGTCACAGGTCTTTATCTGTAGCTACGGTGCAGTCAAGACGAACAGCACGCATCTGTGTGGCTTCCCATGGGACCGCATCATTCTCGATGAGGGTCACTACATCCGCAATGGGCCCAAGACGGCACGCTACCAGGCGGTGTCCAAGATTCAGGCACCCCGTCGCTGGATTCTGAGTGGGACACCCGTACAGAACAAGGTTAGCGATTTCAAGAACCTGGCGCTCTGGCTAGGCTGTGACAAGAGCCTACTCAAGCGCTCTGTAATTAAGAATACGGCTGGTAACATCATCAAGCGACGCTCTATTACACTACTGAGTGACAAGATGCCGGAACCACCGAATCATGTGGCACATAAGCTTAACTTTGTCTGTGCTATGGAGGAACGCAAGTTCAAGGTGCTGGTCAGTAATGTGGAGGATGCCATTGAGAAGCAGTTTGGTGCGATGCTGATTCTTGAGAAGTATTTGCGTCTTCATCAGTTCATTGCTCATCCGCAGATTTACACTGAGGCCATGCAGAAGAAGTTCATGAC
>Ga0209189_1000979_pt1 | contig 22114 bp, 22 predicted proteins | sample C_130820_EF_Meta_FD_187308 | JGI IMG/M metagenome (GOLD analysis project Ga0209189, IMG submission 187308) | Freshwater microbial communities from Lake Croche, Canada to study carbon cycling - C_130820_EF_MetaG (SPAdes) (version 3) | ecosystem: Environmental > Aquatic > Freshwater > Lake... | reverse complement strand
TCAAAAACATGGCGGTTATGAGATTCTGAAAAAGGGTCTGGCCATGGGCGGTCCGGCCATCCGGGAGGAAGTCAAAAAAAGCCAGCTGCGGGGACGTGGCGGCGCCGGTTTTCCTACGGGAACGAAGTGGGGCTTTATCGATCCTGCCAAGGTGACGAAGCCCATTTTTCTCATATGCAATGCCGATGAATCAGAGCCGGGCACCTTCAAAGACCGTCAGATCATCTACAAGGATCCACATCAGCTAATTGAAGGAATGATCCTTAGCTGCTTCGCCAACGGAGTGAAATTGGCTTACCTCTATATCCGCTGCGAATTCACGGAAGGCTGGAAAATCTTGGAAACGGCTCTTGCGGAAGCCAAAGGAGCCGGTTTTTTAGGAAAAAATATCCTGAACAGCGGATACGATCTGGAGATCCATGTTCACCGCGGGGCTGGAGCCTACATCTGTGGAGAAGAAACTGGACTAATTGAGTCGTTGGAGGGGAAGCGGGCTTATCCACGGATTAAACCGCCCTATTTCCCGGCTGTCCTCGGGCTCTACATGTGTCCCACGATCGTCAATAATGTGGAAACACTCTGTCATGTGAAGCACATCATCGACATGGGGGGCGAGGGCTACGCCCAGATCGGTCGACCGAACAATACGGGGACACGATTGATTTGCGTGAGCGGCGATGTAGTTCGACCCGGTTATTATGAGTTTCCGTGTGGAGCGCTGACTTTGGGAGAGTTAATCCAGCATGTTTGTGGCGGAATCCGCAATGGGAATCGTTTGAAAGCCGTGATCCCAGGAGGGTCTTCCGCAAAGGTTCTTAAGGCGGGTGAGGTATATAAGATCAAGGAAGCTGGGATTGATGGAAAGTTGGTTGAGAAAGAGGTGAAGCTTGAGGACCTCCGCCTTGATTTTGACACTCTGGCGGCTGCAGGAAGCATGGCAGGGTCTGGTGGTGTTATCGTGATGGACCACACCCGGGACATGGTCGAATGCCTGGCCAATATTTCGACATTTTATGCCCATGAATCGTGCGGGCAGTGCACTCCTTGCCGGGAAGGGGTGCTCTGGCTCAAAAAGATCCTTTCCCGAATCGCCGAGGGGCATGGGCGGGACGACGACCCTGCCTTGCTCAAGGAGGTGGCCGACCGTATTGCCGGCCGCACGATCTGTGCTTTCGGTGAAGCCGCCTCCTGGCCGGTTCAGAGTTTTCTCGGCAAATTCAGGGATGAATTTGCCCAGCGAATCCGGCGGAATGGGAACGCTGCGAAAAAGGATTTGGTTTCCCTTACCCATTGAGAGGGCCTTTATGAGCTGCTGTGAGAAACACCCGATGAATCCATGGAACCATGATGTGGCCAAGGACGAGAAAGATTTGGTGGATGTGCAGGTGGACGGCGTGTGGATGCAGATGCCACGCGGCCTGAATGTGGTGGAGGTCGCCCATCGGGCCAAAAAATTCATTCCCCACTATTGCTACCACCCCAAGCTTTCGGTGGTGGGCAACTGCCGGATGTGCCTGTTTGAGATGGGGACTCCGAAGATGGGGCCGGATCGAAAACCGGTTCTCGGGGCGGATGGGAAACCCGAAATCGCCTGGATGCCTAGGCCCCAGATCGGTTGCGCAACGAATCTCACCCCGGGAATGGGCATACGCACGGATTCGCCCCTCGTGAAGGATTGCCGCAATGGCGTGATGGAGTTTTTGCTGATCAACCACCCGCTCGACTGTCCGATTTGTGATCAGGCGGGGGAATGTAAGCTTCAGGAGTATTCGGTCGAATACGGTACCGGAGCCAGTCGCTTTGTTGAAAATAAGGTCAAAAAACCTAAGAACGTGGATTTGGGAGAACGAATCGTGCTGGACGACGAGCGCTGCATTCTATGCTCCCGCTGCATCCGTTTTTCGAGCGAGGTAATGAAGGATGATGTGTTGGGTTTTGTGAACCGGGGGAGTCACAGCACCCTCACGGCGTATCCTGGAAAAAGTTTCGACAATGCCTACTCCCTGAATACGGCTGATATCTGTCCCGTGGGTGCCCTGACGAGCAAGGATTTCCGTTTTCAAATGCGGGTATGGTTTCTGAAGGAGACCAAAAGTCTGTGCAACAGTTGCGGCACAGGTTGCAACATCACCATCGGTTCAAGGGAGGGGAAAGTTTACCGACTGACGCCTCGCGAAAACGAATCGGTTAATTCTCAATGGATGTGTGATTTTGGCCGGCTTAATTTTCATGATCTTGAATCTAAAAATCGATTGGATCGTCCGTTGCTCAAGGCGGCCGGGCAACAGTTTCCGGCGACATGGACGGATGCGATTCAGCGGGCGGCGGATGCCCTAAAAAAAGTGAAAGCAGAGGAGATTGCAGTGGTGGCATCCGGTCGGCTGACGAATGAGGAACTCTTTGTTCTGAAGAGGCTGTTGGGGGAACTGGGGGTAACCCAGGTGGATACGGTCATGAATCCAGGACAGGCGGATAACTTTTTGCGAAGTGGCGATGGAAATCCAAACAGCCGCGGAACCGAGTTGCTCGGCCTGTCCTCAGGTGGAAGGAAGCTGAGTGCATGGTCCGGGGAAATCGCATCGGGCAAGATTAAGGCACTTCTCGTATTGGGTGGAGAGGAGTTGGTTGCAGCGGGGATACCAGCCGAGACGTTGGGCAAACTCGAGGTCCTGATTTTCTCTGGGATTTTATCCAACGCAACAAGTCAGTTAGCCCATGTCGTCTTACCGGGGGCAGCTTTTGCGGAAAAAACGGGTTCCATGGTCAATGTTCATGGGCGTTTGCAACGGATGACGCGCGCGATTCCTGCCCCTGGAGAAGCACGGGAGGACTGGATGATTTTGCGGGATATGCGGATGGCTCTCACGGGAGGCAACTCACTCCATTCTGTGGAGGACGTATGGAAGTCCATGTCCGCCGAAATCGCCCAGCTTACCGGGCTCAACTGGGCTAGGATCGGAGACTTGGGTATTCAAATTGAATCAATGGATCAACAGGGGCTAGTCAAAGCAGGCTAGCCTGATAAAAAACTTCCGGATGACACGGGTAATCTTGTGAACACGCCGTCTTTGGCTACTTTATATTTATGTCTGTAAAACTTTCCACCCCAAGACACTTTACTCCTGGAGACACCAAAGAGGAGCAGATCAAACTCGCCAAGGATGGCTTGGATGTGATCAAGGATCTTCCCCGGTACGTGAAGGAGGGGTATCAGGCGATCGAGTCCGACGACTTCATGCGCTTCAAATGGTACGGCGTGTACCAGCAGAAGCCCAAGGAGGATGGTTATTTCATGCTGCGGACGAGAATACCGGGAGGGCAGCTCAATCCGGTCCAACTTCGTGAGATTGCCGCCCTGACGGATGAGTTTGCTCACGGCTTTGGAGATGTGACGACCCGGCAGACGATCCAGCTTCACTGGTTGCGGATCGAGCAATTTCCAGAGATCTTCAGGCGTTTGGATTCCGTGGCCATCACGTCCAGCGGGGCTTGCGGTGACATTGCTCGGAATGTGGTGGGTTGTCCCGTTGCCGGAATGGATCCGGATGCAATTCTGGACGCTACTCCTGAACTACAGGCGGTGGATGCACATCTGACAAACAACAACGAATTTTCCAATCTTCCCCGCAAATATAAGATTTCGATCTCGGGGTGCCGCATCATGTGCACCCAACCTGACATCAACTGTGTCGGGGTTTTTGGTTTGGAAAGGGGAAAAGAAAAGGGATATGGGATCAAGGTCGGCGGGGGACTCTCCTCAGCTCCTCATTTGGCCCAGACCTTGCCTGTATTCCTAAAACCGGAGGATGTTCTTCCGATCGTGCATTATACCTCGGTCATTTACCGGGATCATGGGTACAGGGACAAACGGGCCCGTGCCCGACTCAAGTTCCTGATGGCGGACTGGGGCGCGGAAAAGTTTATTTCCGAAGTGGAGCGTGTGGCAGGGAGAAAGTTTGAGCGCCATTCTGAGTTTGTTTTCCCTGAGGATCCGGAATCTGATCACGTTGGGGTACATGCCCAACTGCAAAAGGGGTTTTATTGGGTAGGGATTTGCCTTGCGGGAGGTCGACTCACCGGCGCCCAGATGAGGATTATTGCCAATCTTTCGGAAAAATATGGGGAAAAAGGGAAGGTTGGAATCCGGGGAACCAACAAGCAGAACCTGATTATCGTTAATATTCCGGAAAAGAACGTGGAAGCGTTGAAAAAAGATTTGGTGAGTTCTGGGCTAGTGGTTGAACCCAGCAACTTCCGCAAAGGCTGTGTTTCTTGTACTGGAATCGAGTTCTGTAATCTGGCAGTGGGGGAGACGAAGAACCGCATGATCCGGTTGGTGGGTGAATTGGAACAGATCAGTGCCCACTATAAGGACAAGGTCCGGATTCATTTCAGCGGCTGTCCAAGTTCGTGCGGTCAACACCAAGTGGCGGATATCGGTTTTCGTGGGGCGACCCGGACTGTGGATGGCGTGAAAAAGGAGTGTTTTGACATGTTTCTGGGTGGAAAAACCGGGGCCGATGCCCGATTTAATGTACTAATTCAGCCCAAGGTGCCATACGAGGAGGTGCATCTCTATATCGACAAGGTTCTCCGTGCTTATGAAGCTAAGAAGACCGGATCAGAATCCCTCACGCGCTGGCTCGGACGGAGTACCAAGGATGAGTTGAAGACGATTTTTGCGGATGCGAATGGGATTGCCGGTTAAACTCTGATTTTTCAGAGCATTGATCCACGCAATTCATTATCTTTTAGTAGGCAGAGGAAGTACTTTTTCCTGAAATAATTGCTGCACCTGACGAGGTGCCCAAACGTGTCGCCCCGGCTTCGATCATTGACAAAGCAGTTGGAAGATCGCGAATCCCCCCACTTGCTTTGACCTCCATCGTCGGGGGGATGGAGGTCTTCATCAATCGAACGGCATCGATACTTGCACCGGCATTCGAAAAGCCTGTTGAAGTTTTGACGAATTTAGCCCCCGCATGAGCCGCGGCGTGACATGCCTTCTGTATCTGATCCTGAGAAAGAAGGCAGGTTTCCAAAATCACCTTCACGGGAGTGGGTTTCACAGCTTCGACTACTTGTGCGATGTCACTTTCCACTGCAGGCCAGTTTCCCGCTTTTGCCCAACCGAGATTCATCACCATATCGATTTCATCGACACCGGCATTTTTTGCCTGTTGCGAGGCGAGGGCTTTGGAAAGGGAAAGATCATTCCCATGGGGAAAGCTTATCACGGTCACAACCTTTACTTTTGATCCGACGAGGCGTTTCTTTGCATGTTCGATCCAACACGGAGGGACGCATACGGAATAAAATTCATATTGGCGAGCCTCCTCACAAAGCTTGTCGATTTCCTGGGAGGTTGTCTCCGGGGACAGGAGGGTGTGATCAATTGTATGAGCAATATTCATCGGAAGAGAGGATCCTAGCATCGGTTTGAGCGCTTCTTGTAATCGTTGATGAGTTGGTTGGTGGAGGAGTCGTGCGAGGTGACGGGGCCCGATGCTACCAATTCAGGCTCGATCCTTTTGGCTAACTGTTTGCCGAGTTCGACCCCCATCTGGTCGTAGGAGTTGATATTCCAAATAGCCCCTTGGACAAAAATCTTGTGTTCGTAAAGAGCGATAAGGCTTCCAAGGGTCTTCGGGTCAAAACGTTGGACGAGCAGGGAATTGGTGGGACGGTTGCCCGAGAAGGCCTTGTGGGGAATCAGTTTCTCCAAGGCTTCTCCCTTGAGGCCTTCCTTCGAGAGTTCGATTCGGGCCTCTTCCTTGGTTTTGCCTTTCATCAAGGCCTCAGTCTGGGCGAAAAAGTTGGCCAGAAGAATGTCGTGATGCTTCCCGAGCGGATTGAACGTTTCAACCGAGGCCAGAAAGTCGCAGGGGATTAGCTTGGTTCCCTGATGAATCAGTTGATAAAAGGCATGCTGACCGTTAGTGCCCGGTTCTCCCCAGATGACCGGGCCGGTACTCCAGGTGACGGTTTTTCCGTCCCGATCCACACCCTTGCCGTTGCTTTCCATATCGCCCTGCTGAAAGTAAGCAGGGAAGCGGTGAAGATACTGATCGTAGGGAAGGATGGCGTGCGTCTGGGCATCGTGGAAGTTGTTGTACCAGATGCCGAGGAGAGCAAGGGTCATCGGCAGGTTCTTCTCAACGGGGGTTTTAAGGAAATGTTCGTCCATGGCGTGGGCGCCATCGAGAAGTTCTGCAAACCGATCATAACCGATCGAGAGGGCAATGCTCAAACCGATGGCGGACCAAAGGGAGTAGCGGCCACCGACCCAGTCCCAGAAAGGGAACATATTGGCCGGATCGATGCCGAACTTGATGACTTCGGTCTCGTTGGTGGAAAGAGCGACGAAATGCTTTGCGATATGCTTTTCCTGGATCGCCTCCTTCAGAAACCAGGAACGGGCCGAGTGTGCGTTGGTCAGGGTTTCCTGAGTCGTAAAAGTCTTGGAAGCGACAAGGAAGAGGGTGGTGGAAGGGCGGCATACGCGAAGCGCCTCAGCCAAATGGGTCGAGTCGATATTTGAAACGAAGTGAATATGGAGATCCCGACGAGCGAAGGGTTTGAGAGCCTCTGTGACCATCACAGGCCCCAGATCCGATCCGCCGATGCCGATGTTGACGATATCGGTGATGGGTTGGCCCGTGTAGCCCTTCCAAGAACCCGAGCGAACCTCCTCGGAAAAAACTTTCATGTGCTGACGGGTTGCCTCGACTTCGGGCATGATGTCCTGACCTTCAACCTGAAGGGGTTGGTTGCCGGGTCGGCGCAGGGCGATATGTAGGACGGAACGGTTTTCGGTGAAGTTGATTTTATCGCCTTGGAACATTCGGTCACGAAGCTCCTCGACTTTGCAATCGTGGAGAAGTTGACGAAGAAGTTTTAAGGTCTCAGTCGTGATCCGATTCTTGGAGTAGTCGAGAAACAGGTCGTTCCACCGATGCGAAAATGTGGTCGCCCGTGATGAGTCCTGGGCAAAAAGATCTCGCATGTGGGTGTCGCGAGAGGATTGAGCGTGTTTGGCGAGGGCTTGCCAGGAAGGGAGGTCAATCGGGGTGCGCATCTATGAAGAATGGACCAAAGACTTGTTTGGGTGAAGGTGTTTTGTTGGGCCATGGGTGCTTGTAGTTTTAAGCCAGAATCGGGATAATGGGACGATGGCCTCGAAAGTGTCCGTTCAATATCTTGGGCATTCGTGCTTTTTGATTACGACTCCGAATGCAAAAATCCTTATCGACCCTTTTCTCACGGGAAATCCGAAGGCCGCGGCCAAGGCGGAAGATATACAGTGCGACTTCATCTTGGTTAGTCACGCCCATGCCGATCATTACGGAGACACCATATCGATTGCGAAACGTACCGGAGCGACAGTCGTGGCAGCTTATGAGCTCGCTCTGCATGTGGGGTCTCAAGGAGTTCAGGTCCATCCCATGGGGTGTGGTGGAGGCGGCGAACTTCCTTTTGGCCGACTCCAACTGACCATCGCCCATCATACTTCTTCCGTAGAGGGGCCGAATGGGCCGGTGATGCTTGGTGCCCCGGTGGGGTTCTTGATACGGTTGGAGGGGAAAACGGTTTATTTTGCCGGGGATACAGCTCTGACGATGGATATGCAGTTGCTGGGAGAGCGGAAGCAGATCGATTTAGCCCTCTTACCCATTGGGGATAATTTCACGATGGGACCCGAAGATGCGGCTGAGGCGGTCCGCTTCTTGCGCCCGAAACTTTCTGTTCCGATGCACTACAATACATTTCCCATGATTGAAGTGGACCCGGATGTGTTTGTCCGTGAGGCAGGGAAGCACGGGTATAAGGTAGAAGTGATGCAACCGGGAAGCATCCTCGATCTATGAAAACGACTCAGGTTTACAACCCTTTTAACGGGAAGCTGGTCGGCGAAGTGCCGATCCACGACGGAAAACAGGTGAAAGAGGCGATCGATCGTGGAGCCAGCGTATTTGCTGATCGATCGAAATGGCTGACTGTTCCACAAAGGATCCAGATTTTAGAGAGTTTTCAAAAGCTGGTGGAATCGAATCAAGGGAAGCTGATTCAGCAGGCCTTGGCGGAAGGTGGAAAACCTTTGGTGGATACCCAGATCGAATTGAATCGAGCCATGAACGGGATTAAGGTGGCGATCGAAACGATTCCGCACCTCGTGGGGCGTGAAATTCCGATGAGGTTGAATGCCGCCTCCATGTACCGAATGGCTTACACCTATCGTGAACCGGGTGGATTGGTTTCCGCAATCAGCGCCTTCAATCATCCGGTCAACCTGATCATTCACCAAGTGATCCCGGCCATTGCTGTGGGTTGCCCCGTGGTGGTCAAGCCTGCGAGCAAAACTCCGCTTTCCTGCCTAAGTCTGGTTGAACTTCTACATCAGGCGGGGCTACCCAAGGAGTGGTGTCAGGCATTGCTTTGTTCGAACGAGGATGCAGAGCAGTTGGTGACTGACCGGCGAGTGAATTTTCTGACATTCATCGGTTCATCCCGTGTGGGATGGGATTTACGGAGCAAGCTGGCTCCCGGAGCGAACTGTGCGTTGGAACACGGAGGTGTCGCCCCGGTTGTCGTTGAAGCGGACGCAAATATTGAAGAAGCAGTTCCCTTATTGGTCAAAGCGGGATTTTATCATGCCGGTCAGGTCTGTGTCTCGGTTCAGAGGGTGTATTCGCACGAATCGTTAGCCAAGTCGTTGGCTGAAAAAATGGCCGAAAAAGCGGCAAAGCTTGTTGTTGGGGATCCAGCAGATCCGAAGACCGAGGTCGGCCCCCTGATCAGCCACACGGAATGCCAGCGGGTTTCTGAATGGGTGGACGAGGCGGTCCAAAAAGGAGCCAAACTGTTGTGCGGAGGAAAGAAGATTTCTGACAGTTGCTACGCTCCCACGGTTCTCTGGAATCCTCCGGATGATGTTCGGATATCGAGGCAGGAGGTCTTTGGGCCAGTTGTGTGTGTCTATAGTTTCAGGAATACGGAGGAGGCCGTGAAGAGGGCCAATGCTTTGCCGTTCTGCTTTCAGGCCGCAGTTTTCACCCGAAACATCGATCAGGCGTTTTACTATGTGAAAAATCTACAGGCCACGGCCGTGATGGTGAACGACCATACGGCGTTCCGGGTGGACTGGATGCCCTTTGGGGGGCGGATGGAATCGGGTTTGGGCATGGGGGGGATTCCCCGAAGCATGGAGGACATGACTGCAGAGAAGATGTTCGTCGTGAAGACGAACAGTTAACTAACGGGATTTTCCGAACGAGGCGGAAACCTTGAGGGCCACACCGCCACGGGCTGCAAATTCGCCTGTCACGACGGCATGGACGGGGGAGATGGTTCGGACGAGGTCATCCAGAATCCGGTTCGTGACCGCCTCAGCGAACGAGCCTGTGTTCCTGAACGAATGCAGATAAAGTTTCAGGGATTTGCTTTCGACACATTTCTTTTTCGGGGTGTAGCGAATGGTGATAGTGGCGAAGTCCGGTTGGCCGGTGACGGGGCAGAGAGAGGTGAATTCGGGAGTGGAGAAAGTGATCTCGTAGGGGCGGCCGGGTTTCGGGTTGGGAAAAGTTTCCAGACGGGCCAGAGAGGGATTGGCTGGGACAGCAACTTTACGACCGAGGAGGCTGAGTTGCGACATGGTTCAAGCCTAGGGTAAAAGCCTTGAGCGTGAAAGGATGGAAGGCGGTAGGGTAGGATGGTAGTAATCGTCGCATGGATTCTTGGATCCTTCCCTTGGGGATTTTACTAGTTGCCTTCCTTTATTCGTCCGTGGGGCATGCGGGTGCTTCAGGATATGTCGCGGCGATGGCCCTTTGTGCTGTTCCTGTGGAGGAAATCAGACCTGTCACCCTGAGTCTGAACATTGCGGTGGCCATTCTCGGCGGATGGAACTTCATTCGGGCAGGGCATTTCTCTAAAAAGATTTTTTGGCCCTTGGTCGTTACTTCCATTCCATTGGCTTTTTTAGGTGGGTACCTGAAGCTACCGAATCATCTGTTGCACCTGTTGTTGGGATTGGTTCTTTGGGGGTCGGCGTTTCGTTTTCTCATTCGTCCTAAAGAGGAACCGGTCTTTCACGAACCAAAGCAATTGTCCCTCTTTGCAACCGGTGGTGTCCTCGGCCTGTTGGCAGGTTTGACGGGCACGGGTGGAGGAATCTTTCTCACCCCTTGGATGCTTTGGAGAAAATGGGCTCCGACAAAAACTGTCGCGGCGGTATCAGTAATCTTTATTCTAGTGAACTCGATATCTGGTTTGGCCGGATACATTTTGTCAATTCGGGCCCTCCCTAAGGTTGGATGGATACTTTTTTGTGTTGCGATCGTCGGGGGATGGTTCGGCTCCCGCTGGGGAAGTCGTCGCTATTCGCCCGTGTGGATTCAGAGGTTGCTTGCCTTGGTTCTGCTGATTGCCGGGGCGAAGTTGATCTTTATTCCGTGAGGTGCTTGAGGCATTCCCGGATAGCCGGCATTAAGGGGGGCAGACATTCGGCAATGGCTTTGGGATTTCCTGGAAAATTGATGATCAGACTTTGAGCAGCTATCCCCGCCACGGCTCGCGAAAGAATGGAGGTGGGAGCTACGGAAAAACTGGTCAGCCTTTGGGCTTCGCTTAGGCCAGGGAGTTGTTTTTCCAATACCTCCAAAGTTGCTTCCGGTGTGATGTCCCGGGGTGTCGGCCCGGTGCCACCCGTGGTCAGGATCAGCGGGATTTTTTGTCCAATCCAGTCCTTCAGGGCGCCGGAAATCATTTCTTTCTCATCTGGAACAATTAGAGGGAGCCATAGTAAAAGGGAGTTCCATTCCTTGGAAAAAACACGTTCCAGTTCCGGGCCACCCTTGTCTTCATAAATGCCTTGGTGGGCACGGTCACTGACAGTCAAGCGGGCCACCCAAAGCGGATTCAAACCTTCTCCTTGCTGATCAGATGGATGTTTTGAATCACCATCTTCCGGTCGACGGCTTTCAACATGTCATAAAGGGTTAGAGCGGCGACGGAGACGGCTGTCAGGGCCTCCATTTCTATTCCCGTGCGTGCGTGAACCCGCACCTCAGCGGATATCTGGATACGGTTGGAATGGAGCGTTAGATCGATCGAAACGGCATCCAGGGGTAAGGGATGGCAGAGAGGAATTAGATTCGAGGTTTGTTTGGCGGCCTGAATTCCCGCAATTCGGGCTGTCGCCAGGACGTCGCCTTTGGGGGTTTTGCCTTGGCGCAGGATTCTCAATGTTCCGGGGGAACAACGGATTTCGCCAGTGGCAACTGCCCGGCGAAACTGTGGTAACTTCGGGCTGACATCCACCATGATGGCTTTGCCTTTTCGGTTCAGATGAGTGAGACGTTTCACCATGAGATGGTGGGCAGAACTTCGACCGGCGAGCCAGCTTCCTGTCCGGCAGGAATACGAAGCAGTCCGTTGGCTTGGGCAAGACAGGAAAGATCGGAGGAGTCCCGCCAAGGGAGGGGGGATGCAGTGAAGGTGCTGTTCTGGTTACCGAGGTGGCAGGGCCACCAAGTTTCTCGAGGGTCGGTCTTTAATTCGGCTCCAGAAAGTAGCTCGGCCCGTAGAAGGGGTCGTTTGGGTTGATTCACCCAACGGTCCAAAGCGCGGCGGACAAAAAGGTGGAAGCATACAAAATGGGAAAGAGGATTGCCCGGGAGTCCGAAAGCCAAGGTGTCTCCCTTTTGAGCAAGGATGAGGGGTTTCCCTGGGCGGACAGCCACTTGTCGAACGAGAATCTGAAATCCGAGTTCTTCCAGTACGGATCCTGTATGATCATGGTCGCCCACGCTGGAGCCACCACTCAGGAGGACCAGATCCGTCTTGTGAAGGAGGGCTTTTGCAAGAGATTGCGAGAAACTCCTTCGATCATCCCCGATCCTGCCATGCCAAACTGGATTTGCAGGATAGGAGAGGAGTAGAGAACGAATCATGATAGAGTTGGTATCCCGGATCTTCCCCGTCTGAGGTAGAGCTGATGGATCGACGAGTTCGGCTCCTGTCACCAAATGGGCCACTCTGGGTAACCGGGAAACCTTCGGTTGGGTGATTCCGAAAGAGGCGAGTAGCGCGAGGGAGCCTGGTTGGATTAGAGAGGGGCAGTCGAGAAGAGTATCCCCTTTTCGTGCGTGGGATCCCTGATGGCGGACCAGGGAAGTGGAAGGCTTCTTGAGGAGCTCAATTTCTTGATCGGGCAAAATCCGGGTATCCTCCTGCATGATCAGGGCAGCCCCTGATGGAAGAGAGGAGCCTGTGTAGATTCGGAGGGCTGTGCCCAGCGAAGGCAGAACAGAGATGGGTTCGCCGGGCAAACGGGAGGGGAGAAGGCGGGCTTTCCCTGGATTCTGATCGGGATGAGTGAGATATCCGTCGATACTGGAGCGGTGAAAGGGAGGCTGATCTTCCGTCGCTTGAATCGACTCCCGAAGAATCCGGTGAAGAGATTGATCCAAAGGAATCCTTTCAGGATCCAAGGGGCGGGGAATCACGGAGTCGATTCGAGCGAGGACTTGGTCAACCGTGTTCATGGTTTTGTTTTCCAAATTGGAACATCTTTTTTCAATCGGTCGATGAAGTGAGTTAAAAGACCAAAGGCTTCCGCCCGATGTGGGGCGTGAACACGAATCCAAAGAGAGGCCTCACCGACAGGGATATGGCCGAATCGGTGTACAACTTCAACCGAGGTGCATGAATATTTTAAGGAAAGTTCCTCAAAAATCTGTCGCATGATGTTTTCGGCCATGGGTTGATAGACTTCGTAAAAAAGGGAGAGAATGGGGCCTGTTTCTTCATGATCCCGGACCACGCCCGAGAAGGTGACCACCGCACCAGAGGTTGGATCCATGGGTTCGGGTGAAGGGACGATGGGTTTGGAGGTCAGAAGGATTAACGTTTTCATTCAACCTCCGGATACAGGGGGAAGAACGGCCACTTCGTCTTGTGGGTTCAATTTCTGACCGGTCTGAAGGAAGAAGCCGTTTTTTGCGATCCGGCAAGAAGACTGGAGAGGCAAGAGGGAGGGATGCTTTTCGATAAGTAACTTCCAAAAGATCTCCGCTGCCATGGGTTCAGAAAAAAAGATTTCTTCTTCGGATCGACCCGTGATGAGACGTGCCTGAGCGAAATAGAGTATCCGCACGGTTACCCACCGAGAGCCGTCATTGGGCGGGAGGGTTCGTAGCCCACTGAAAACTCGTGATCCTTGGGTTTTTGGGCGACGGCTTCTCGTAGGAGGCTCTCTGTTTGGCCCCCCCCCTCGCGAAGTTCGTGTCGAAGATCAATTTCCCCGTGGCGGCCCAAGCAGGGGCGGAGTTTTCCATCTGCGGTGAGACGAAGCTTATTGCAGGACGAACAGAAATCCGAAGTGGTCATGGCTCCGATCAGACCGACCACGGCCCCGGAGGTTCGATCACGGAAGTAGCGGGCTGGACCATGACCCCCGAGAAATCCAAGATCGGGTGATAGATTTTCCTCTCCACCGAGTATTTTCAAGGCCTCATGGGCGGATAAAAAGAGATCGTTTTTCTGTTCGGACAGCAGAGTTAGGGGCATTAGCTCAATGAATCGGATGGGGACTTGGTGTTCGGCGGCAAAGCGGACCAACGGGCGGAGTTCGCGTTCATTGATCCCGCGGAGGAGGACACAGTTTAGTTTGATCTGATGAAATCCTGCTGAGAGTGCTGATCGAAATCCGTCGAGAAAATCATCCAAGGATCCTCCAGTAATCTGGCGGTAGAGATCCGAATCTAGGGCATCCAAACTTAGATTGATCGACTGGATTCCGGCTTTCCGAAGTTCCAGGGCAAGAGGGGCAAGGAGAGTCCCGTTGGTGGACAGGGAGAGGGAAAGCAGTTGAGGCATGGAACTGATTCCTTGGGAAATTTCAACGAGATCCGGCCGGAGAAGGGGTTCGCCACCCGTCAGACGTACGTGTCGAATCCCAATTCGGACGGCATCTTGCACGACACGGATAAATTCCGCGGAGGAGAGATGTTCCGGTCGTGGGGTCCATCCCCGGTAGGCTGCGGGCCGGCAATAAAGACAGCGCTCGTTACACTGGTCGGTGATGGAAACTCGCAGGTAATCGATCTTTCTTCCGAACGGATCCAGAAGGGTAGCGGACGTTGGATTAGATGGGATTGCGGGTGGTGAAAAACTCATAGTCCTCGTTAAAACCTCCTTCGCCTTGCCCCAAGTGCGCAAAACTTTCGACAAACTCCACGGCTTGAACCCATTTGACCGATTTGAAGCCGAGTTCGAGCTCATTCCGGAGTCGCAGAGGGGCCCCATGGGATTCGGGAAGATTCTGGCCGTTCATTTCGTAGGCAAGAATCGTTTGGTCATGGCTCATATGCTCGATTTTGTGGACATCATAATAAAGACCCCGACCTTTTCCGGATCCGTGTGCAAAGGAATAAAAAGCGACATAGCAGGCATTCGGTTTGGGTTGAACCAAGCCCATGATGTCCTTCAGACGGACGCCTCCCCATTTGGCAATTCCGGTCCATCCTTGAATGCAGTAGTTCGAGGTGATCTGCTCCTGTTTGGGCATGGACCGTAACTCATCGAGCGAAATTTCCATCGGTTTTTCGACTAAGCCTCCCACATGCAGGCGATAGTTCCGGAAACCTTCCTGCAAATGTTTCTTATATTCCTCAGAATCCGGCGGAGTTCCATTCACCCAGAAATAAGGTGAAATATCCTTTTCCTGATAGTTGGCGACCGGCCGAAGTTTTTCAAAGCCATCAAGCAACCAACCAATCACCCAGCGTCCGATGTGTTGAATTTTTCTGGGATACTTCAGCGTCAGGGGGGTTGCCGCCATCCAGGCGAATGCAAAGAACCCCATCAGGAGAATAAAAACAAGGAGGCCGCCCCAGGAGCGTTCGTCTGTTCCCAAAGTCATGTGGTTAAGGTTGTTCAGGGCATCGGTGGCAAAAACCATCACCACATGGCCAACGATAAAAAGAAGGAAGTAGGCCAACACGAGGAAGTGGAGGGATCGGGCGACCTGACGGTTAAGGAATCCGGTCGCCAGGTGAAGTTGGGCGGCAATGGCCGGGGACTGCATGACTCCCGTGATCAGGGCCAGAGGAGATGCGATAAAGACGGTGGTAAAGTAGGCGAGAAGCTGAAGGCCGTTGTATTGAAGCCAGCCACTCGGTGGGGGAAAATCCAGAGAGAGATACTGAATCGCGGTGGAGATTGTATGGGGGATAATATCGAAGGAGACCGGCACGATTCGTCGCCACTGGCCGGTGGAAAAAAGAAGAACGTAAACAAGAATTCCGTTCGCGAGCCAAAGAGTATCGAAAACAAAATGCCACCAGCGAGCCAAGCCGATCGAATGACGAATTCCCGGCAGGCCGAGCCAACCGGGCAGGGCGACCGTGTCCTCCTTCGCATGGTATTCGCGGTTGAGGGGGACGGGGCCAAGGAGGCGGAACCATTCAGAGCCCGGAGTGCAACCAGGGTTTAAATATAGGCGGGGGTGATCGGCGAGTATCTGAATTCCCGAACGAATCATAAAAAGCAGAAGGAAAAAATTCAGCCAGTGACAGATTCGAAGCCAAGCGGGAAATCCATCGGTAACGGGTTGGGCGAAAGATCCGGTTCCGGGATAGGCAGCAATGAATTGTTGGACTTCGGGGAAAGTTCGAAGGAATCGGGTGCCGAACACGGCCAATCCTGCGCACAATACACCAAGAGGGATGAGGGTGAGAAAGATTTGCCGGGTGGTGAACCAGAAGGGGCCCACCCGGATTTCGGGAAAGTTCGCCATTTTCTGCTCAACTCCACCGGCAAACGTCTTTAGGTCGACATGGTCATCCGCCGTCCTTGTCAGTTCATCAGAAAAGGTGTGTTTCATGGTTGCTGCAAGGTTGGTGGGCTGTCTTGGTCAGGTCTAGGGAGATCTGGATGAACCGCCCAAGCCGGTGGAATGTTCATAAAAACGGCCTTTCCAAGGAAGTCGACCCCGCACGGCTTGGAGCCAAGAGTTCATCGCAATAGCTAGAACCAGCAACTGACCGAAGGGATGAAGGAGGGCACCGAGATAACTTTGGCGAAAGCGATAGGCTAGCGAAAGACGAAGGGCCAAAATAATGGCGATTTCCGTCCAGACCAAGGGGCCCCGGAATGGGGTGAATAGAAAAACAAAAGGGGAGAGGAAAACCACGGCCTGAATCAGTTGAAAAAAGAAAAAGGCAAAGAAGTTTCCGTCGAAACTCGGGTAGAGATTTTTTGTGAAGCCTTCCCAGACTTCCGAAAAACGGGTGTACATCCGGCAGCGGACGAGTGCGATCGAGTGTCCCGGATTGGTTCCATCGAGGTTCAGGACCTTGAATCCAGCCGCGCGCATGTTTCGGGCGATGGCGATGTCCTCCACCATGTGATTCCGGACGGATTCATGGCCTTTGATCTTTTCGTAGGCGGCCCGACGAAACAGGACAAATTGGCCGTTGGCGGCCCCAAAGCACCGGAGGGATCCTTTGGCCCAGTGGGGCAGATAGAACAAGATGAAGAGATGGACGAATGGAATGACGAGTCGCTCGCTCCAACTCAAGGATTCCAAATAAGGCCAAAGGGAAAGGAGATCCGATTGTTGTTCATGAGCAAGATTGATGGCATTGGAGAGGGTGATGTCGGAAAAGCGGGTGTCGGCATCAACGAAGAGGAGATAGTCGCCTTTTGCCTCTTGGGCGAGCTGATGGCACGCCCACGGTTTGCCCACCCAGCCCTCCGGGAGTAGTTGACCGGAAATCAGTCGGATCCGGGGGTCTCCTTTGGCTCTCTGTTGAACGAGGGCGGCCGTTCCATCCGTTGAGTGATCATCCAGGATGAGAATTTCAAGAATCGGGAAATCGCTGTCCGAAAGAGTGCTGATACAGGGGCGAAGTCTGAGTTCCTCATTCCGTGCCGGAATCAGGACGGAGAGCCGGGGAGGGGGATTTGCAACGGCTGTGACCGATGGGAAGCGAAAGACTCTGAGATTTGAGAGGTAATTGCCGATGACGAGCAAAAGACCCCCAAGGATGCACAAATGAAAAAGAATCATGAAAATTACGGGGATCAAACTACCAAAGAGGTAATCAATTGAGAATGATAAGGACTTGGAATATAGTGTAGGTTTATTGAGTTTTTATGCGTATAATATTAAAAATGTAAATCATTGGTAGATAGATATATAAAAACTACTTTTCTAAAAATACTTGCCAATCATAGGGATTTTCACATACGATTGTGATTAGATTATGAATAAGTTTTGGAAAAATCTTAACTGTTTGGCCTCGGATCATGTGCTTCCGCCGGCCTTGGTGGCTGTTTTTAAGAGTGCTTTGGGGGAGGACTCAACCTCGCTCAAATATCTGACTTTTGTCCTGTCTCCGAACGGGCCGGGAGGTCAGGTTGATCGGGATATTCTAGAGGAAAATTTCAACATGGTGGACACAGCCCGGAAGTACCATCTCTCGTTGCCAGAAGTTCAGAAGGCGATTCAGATGTTTGTGGAAAGGCGTGCGATTCCGGTTCGGGAAGGTGCACCCACCAAGGAAGTGGGCGGGTTGAATGGACGGAACGGCAATGGAAATATCGCCGCCCGACGCCTGCCGCCCCCCCTCGGACCTTATCCTGTTTGTGGAGCCACAATTTCCCGTTTGGATTCGCGTCGTAGCGATGGCGGGGAAGTTGTCGAAGTGGGGGAAGGCTACGCCATGGTCTACTGGACCAAGGCACAAAAGAAAACCAAGGTTTCGATATCCCGTTTGAGGGATGTCCGTCTCTTTAAGGTCAAATCCCCTGCAGGTGCAGATGAAGGGAATCCTTCCAAGCCAAAACGGAATGGCACCCCTTCAGGTAAGGCCAAGCGGAACGGTCTGATTTCCAAAGTGCGGGCACGCTCCACCGGCAAGTCGCCTGTTCGGCTCGGTGGAAAAAAGCGCCGCTAAAGTGTCTCCGGGCGGTTCCCCGGATCCTTGGCTTTCTTCGCAGAGATTATTCCCTCCCTACGTCTGGTCTGAGGTCTTTGGGCGAATCGCTCCCGTGGAAGTGGATTTGGGGGCAGGAGACGGCATTTATGCGGAAGCCCGGGCCCGGCGGGAGCCCGAGAGGGATTTTGTGGCCGTGGAGCGGTTATTGGGAAGGGCGTCCAAGATTGCCAAAAAATCCGTCCGAAACCGATTTTTTAATCTCAAGGTGCTTCGTCTCGAATCCTGGTATTTCATCAAAAATCTCTGCCCAACCGGTTCATTGGATGCGATTACCCTCCGATATCCGGATCCATGGCCCAAAAGGCGACATCATGGAAATCGCATCCTGAATCGAGAATTTGGCAAGGATGCGGCCTTGGCGGTAAAGGTCGGAGGCTTATTCAAGCTAACCACGGATGACCGCGAATACTTTGATTGGGCGGAAAAAGAAATGAGGCATTGCCCAAACTGGCGGACCGACCCCTCCTGGGACGGGAAAAACGAACCGACGAGTGAATTTGAGGAGTTGTTTGCGAAAGAGGGGCGTCAGGTTTACCGGCGGGCCTGGCAGAGAGTTTGATCAGGTCGTTTTGCTGAGACGTTCGACTTTGGATCCCGCCAAGAGATCCCTCGCCGCAAAAAGCCGTTTCAAAGTGGTTTCGGAATCGGGACATTCCGATAGGGAAGGGAGGATCTCCTCTCGGGTTAGGTTTCCTAAAGGCTGGCCGGCAAACCAGTGACCTCCTTGGCCGAGAAGATTGTAGCGCATCTTGGCGTACTCGGTTAGGTCGTAGGCGATGGCTAGGTTGTAAAGACGTAGGATTTCCCGGAAGTTGGCTTCCTTTGGAGCCTTTTCCCAAGCAGGAAGGCCTTGGTCCCAAGTTTTTCTCCAGCGTTCAGGCAGCGCCTTTTCCCACTGTTCCCGAAGTTTCTTTTCAATGGGAGGAAGAAGATCCTCCGCCCGAGAAAGCTGGGAAACCGAGTGTATGTGCTCGTCAAAATCGGAAGGCCGAGCTGCCCCGATTGAGAGAGTGTGGATCCGGAGATCCCGGAGGCAGAAAAGGGCATTGAAGGACATGGGACTTAAGGGCTGGGTCAAAACCTTGAGAGTGCTGGGGGGCTGATAAAGCATCCCGCCCTTGTCGTTGGGGCTGATGATAAAAATACCCATGTCATTTTTTTGGGCCGCCGAAAGGGAAGGTGTGTGTTCCTGAAATATGTAATACCAATGCAGGTTCACGTAATCAAAACGCCCACTTGAAACAATCTCTTCCACAAGTTCGGGGGTGCCGTGGGTGGAGAAACCAACCCAGCGACACAGTCCTTGTTTCTGCCACTGACGCGCGAGATCGAGACATCCACCGGGGCGGAGGGACCATTCGAGCAACTCCCGGGTGTTGATTCCGTGAAGTGATAAAAGATCGACCCAAGGAAGTCCCAGACGGGAGAGAGAAGTTCGGAAGATCTTCTCGAATTCTTGCGGGTCGGATTGCGGGGCGACCTTGGTTTGGAGGATGAATTCCTCCCGTGGAATCTTCTGTAGGACGGGCCCCAGTTGAGCCTCAGAAGTGCCGTACCCGCGTGCGGTTTCGATATGCCGAATCCCAAGTTCCAAGGCCCGGTGGATGGTGGCCTTTAAATTGTTCTGATTTTCGGGAGGGATGGTCTGAAAGGGCTCTTCGTCCCAACGATGCTGGAATCTCATGCCTCCGCAGGTGAGAACCGGCATGGGGAGTCCGGTTCGACCAAACCTGCGGGTTGGAATCATTCGCCCGAAAATTCCAATAGGGCGTGAAACTTTAAACCGAGTTTTTCAAGGCGCCGGCGACCACCGAGATCAGGGAGGTCGACAAGAAAAGATCCGGCTTCGACCACAGCTCCCAAAGTACGCAGCAGAAGAACAGCCGCCTCCGCGGATCCTCCTGTGGCCACGAGGTCGTCGACCAACAAAACCTTCTGCCCCTTTTGTACGCAATCCTGATGGAGTTCGAGGGTTCCCGAGCCGTATTCCAAGGCATACTCCCGCTTGATTGATTTGTACGGGAGCTTGCCCGGTTTGCGGATTGGAATGAAGCCTGCTCCCAAAAGATGGGCGACGATTCCCCCTAGGATAAATCCCCGGGCTTCGACACCGGCGACAAATTGGGGGGGCGATTTTAGAAAAGGTTCGGCCATCCGACGACAGGCTTCCCGAAGGGCCTGGGGATCTCCGAGTAAAGGAGTGATATCCCGGAACATGATCCCTTTTTTTGGGTAATCGGGAATCGTGCGGATATGGGCGAGCAGAGGGTCGGACTCCATGACGGCACAATCGCCCGAAGCGGAACGCGGTGCAAGTGTGCATCCAAGAATCCCTCTGGACATCCTTTGAGTTTCTCGGGATATTGCATGTATGAGCATCCAAATTCATACAACCAAAGAAGCCAAAGGAACCGTGGTGCAACTGCAGGGTAAGGTCGATGCGACTAGCGCCCCTTCGGTGGAGCAGGCTTTGGTGGGTGTGATTGATCAGGGAGAAAAAAAGCTGGTGATTGACTGTGCCAGTCTTGATTTTATCAGTAGCGCTGGACTCCGTTCCCTCCTTCTGGCGGTGAAAAAGATGAAGGCGGCCGGCGGCGGGATCGCCTTGGCGGCCCTTCAGCCCAACGTTAAAGAAGTTTTTGATATCAGCGGTTTTTCAGCTCTCTTCACGATTCACGGCTCTAAAGCCGACGCTCTGAAATAGCGAGAAGATCCGCCTAGGCGGATTAAAAAATGCACGGTTCTTTAGGCAGCTGAGGCTGCGCTGTTCTTATCCTTCCGAAGTAGAAGTATGTTTCGGTCGCCTTCCCTTCGGTACTTCGCCTCGTCGACCATCTTTTTGACAAGATGAATGCCTAGGCCACCAAGTTTGCGTTCCTCCAGCGGGATATCTAGGTCAGGTTCCCCAATTTCGAGGGGATTGAATTCGCGTCCACGATCCTCAAACTCCATCTCAATTTGCTCTTCCACCCGACGGAAGGTGATGTGAATCGGGTGCACACCTTCCTCATCGAATCCGTATTTGATGATGTTCGTGAGAATTTCCTCGATGGAAACGAGGAGGTGATAACGCAGACGGCCACTGATGTCGTGTTGGGTGGCAAAACTTTCAAACAGGGAATTGACCCGCAATAGGTCTTCGATCCTGTTTTTGACCGTCACTTTGACTTCCGAGTGTTTCATACGGAGGAAAGGAGAAGGGATTGCAGCCCGGCCAGGCGGAAGACGTGGGATACTTCCGGGCAGACCCGCTCAATGCCGAAATTCCCGCCATTGGCTTTGGCGATTTTCGATGCATCGATACACAGATGAACAAAGGCGGAAGCGGCATAAGGGACGGCAGTAGCGTCGAAACGGACGGGTCCCCGGTGGGCAGTAATGATTTTACGGATAGAATCACGGATCTCGCTGACACGGACTGCATCCATTCGGCCCTGAACGAAAATGCGAAGGGTTCCATCCTTGGTTTCATGGGTGAAGTTGGGTCCGGGGGCTCCGTCGACCAGATGATCCATGCCCGTCAGAGAAAAAACCCTACGGATTTCCGGACTGCAGTGGGTGACCCGAAATAGTCCGTTTCTCCTTTGAAGCTCCCGGGCCGCTTCGAAAATCAACCGTAGAACGGCGGATCCTATATAGGTCACATCATGGAAGTTGCAGGTAAGGTTGGTGGGTTGACGGTCGAGTTCTGCGCGAAGCGGCATTTTTAATTCCTGGCTGGCGATGGTGTCGAGCCGGCCAGAAAATGTAAGGACAACTCCCGAGCCATCCCTTTTCGCTTGCATGAATTCCATGTGTAAATTGTGGCCCTGCTTCGGCTCCGGAGCAATCCTGGGTTGAGGCCTTTTTAGTCCTTGAGGATCTTGGCTAGGTAGGCCCGTGCCGCTTCCGTGGGGGGGGATTGAAAGAAGTCCTGTGTTGATCCCGTCCATTCGAGGCGATGATTACGGAGAAATGCGACCCTGCCTCCGGTTCGGCGGGCAAACGACGTTGCATGGGTTGCAAGAATCAGGGTTTTTCCCTCCTGACGTATATCTTCCAATGCGTCGAGGACTTCCGCCGTCATTTCGGGATCAAGGGCGGAGGTGGGTTCGTCGAGCAGAAGGATT
>Ga0209189_1000978_pt1 | contig 22123 bp, 24 predicted proteins | sample C_130820_EF_Meta_FD_187308 | JGI IMG/M metagenome (GOLD analysis project Ga0209189, IMG submission 187308) | Freshwater microbial communities from Lake Croche, Canada to study carbon cycling - C_130820_EF_MetaG (SPAdes) (version 3) | ecosystem: Environmental > Aquatic > Freshwater > Lake... | reverse complement strand
GAGGCAGGGGCGCGGAGAGAGTCCCGGTTTACCGAATCAGTCCATCTCGCCAAGGAAGTGCAGCCTCAGGTAGTGCAGTGCCGCCTTTCGCGTCTCCGATTCCGCGTCCAGCGGCTTCCTGCCATCTTGCTTCACCGCTCCCCGGTCAGTGCCAATCCAGCGCGGGCCTGTGACTCCTTCCAGCCAGTCCAGATACTTCAACGCCGCACAAGCCCTCGGCGTGATATCGCTCATCACCACGCCCATCATCTGCTCCTGCATGACATCTTCGTTCTGGCCTGCGCTCATGTGCCACCTCCTAGTGCTCATCATCGTACTCCTTCCGCAGGCTCATTCCCGCAATTCCCCTCTCATGCCCCTGACTTTCCGCCAACCGAACCTGCCGCAGATCCCAGCTGCTGCCCTGCGCAATCTTCATCGGCAGCATGTTGCTTGCCACATGCATCCGAATCTTGTTTGCCTTCGTCCACGCATCCCACTGCGCACGGACCATGCTGTTTGCCACAAACCCATCCTTCCTTGCCACAAACCGCGCCTCCAAGAACGCATCGAACGGATTGTTCTGCAGGTGGTACATGTGCACCGCCCGTTCCGCAGCACCAGGAACCGGCCACCGTGCAGCCGCCTTGCTGTTTTCCAGACGATGCGCGCCCATCACGGCCCACGCCGCAATCCCCGCCAACTCACGATCCAGTTCCGCTTCCAAATCCAGATCCTCACGCCCCTCAAAACTGACCTCAAACGGCAGAACCAGCATCTTTCCGCTCAGGCCCCTGCCCTTGTTGGGCAGCACGGGAATCTCGTTGCTCTGCATAATCACCGCCGCGTTCACAACCACGTTACGCTGCTGCCGCATGTACTTCGCATCCACGGTCATCGGGTCACGGCCCACGATGTTCTTCACCACCCGGCACACACGCTCGCCGCTCTTCCCATCCAACTCACTCACCTCGTTGATGCTCAGCACCTTCGTGCGCTCAAGCCCGTCCATGCCAAACCCGCCGGCCAGATCCTCCAGGCTCGCGCCCATGAACGCATCTCGCCCAACGAGCTTGCGGATCACCGCGCTGATCGTGCCCTTGCCACCCCTGATCTTCCCGTACATCAGCATCCACCTGGCGTACTTCCTGCTGCCCATCAGACAGTACCCCATCCACCGTGCCAGCAACTCAGCCCACACCGGGTCACCATCACCCCACTCGGCCACCGCCTGTGACCATCTGCTGGTGGGGGCATCCGGCTCGTAAGCCACCGGAAGGATCGCCGTATCAAACCACCGAGCCGGACGCTCCATCGTCTCCAGCGTCTTTACATTAACCAGCCGATCTCGGAAAGCAACAGTCTCCCCAACGGGGAACCGCGCATCTGGATCTTCAAGCCACAACGGAACTTCCTCAGCGTCAATCCTGACCAACGCTTCGAGTGCCCGCACAACTCCATCGACTTTCTGCTTGTCCGGGCTGTAGCGCACGAGCACGGGCCCGTTCTGGGTCTGCCGCTCGTACATTGCATCCTCGAGCACAAGCCAAACCCGGTCTCTGATCCGCTCCTCATCGAGAACCCTCCACGTTCCAGCTTCCCACGCCCACCAATCATTCTTCCAACGCCACAGCCCCCTCATGCCACCCGGGGCGGTAAACTGGCGGTGAAGGATTCGCCGAGCCACCTTTACGGGCTCAAGCGACTGCAACGGATTCTGGATCCAGTCAGTCATACTCTCTCCTAGTTGGAAGGCCAATTATGCCAATCATCTACATCCCGTCAAGCGCCTACGGTGGCAATTCTCAGGGAAATCTTCCGTTCGCTCAGCATTCTGGTTTCACCCATCCGTTCCACGGAACCCTCGGCGGACTTCAGGCCGGTATTGACCCGCGCAACCGCGGACGCATTCGCAGCCAGGCCGAGATCGACGCCTCCTCCCGCGCTGCCTACCTTGCACGCCAGCAGCACCTCGATGAGATCAAGCGCATGCGCGACGAACGCCTTGCAGCCGAAGCGGACGCCGCTTCCCACAAGTCGCTGCAGGCACAGGCCAACCGTTCCCGCATGGCAATCGCGAACAACCCCAAGGCAGCCGCAAACGAGATGGCTCGCCAGCAGACGGAAGCGGAAGACACCGCAAAGCGCGAAGCACTCGCCGCACGCGGTGGTAAGGCTGTCCGCCTGAGCCCCGAAGAGCAGAAGGCCGCATACGACAAGCGCGTCCTTGCAAGCCAGCGATACGCCGGCGACCAAGGCCCTCACGCCAGCGAGGACACCATCTCCTCCAAGATGAGCAGCGCGGAACCCGCAAGCACCCCTGTTGCCTACGAGGCCCCGGTGACGGCCGACGAGAACACCAACATCGCGCCAAACGCATCCAGTCAATACGAGCAGGTAAAGCGCGAGTACAACCCTCCAAACAGCGATTACATCCCTGCTTACGATGCGATGTCAAAGTATGCCGCAGTGGATGCGGAACGCAGGCGTCAGTTGGAAGAGGCAGATCGGAACATAGCTCGTGCTAAGGGAAATGTCCAACTCGCAGAAGCTCGAAGTAGAGATACTACTGATCGCTATGTAGATTCCCTTCGAGATCAAGCTGCAAACATGCCGACCGGAATGTTTGGAAATCTTCCAGAATATCTTTCCAGAAAGACGCCGTCCGATTACCTGAATGCGTTTGGCTCAATGGTCAACCAAGGACTCGGGTACGCACCGGAAGCGATTGGACATGCTGCACGCGCAGCAAAGGATTTTGTAGACAGCGGCATCAGCAATGGAATTGGATACATCTCCGACCAGCTTGGTGGGGTAAGGGATTCAATTGGTGAGCAACTTTCAAAGGTCAAGCCTGCCTTCAATCAGGCGGCGCGGGATCTTGAACCACAGGCTTCCGATGCACTTAACAACTTGAAGACGTATGGAAGTCTCTTTATGCCCGACTTTGAACGAATGGGCTCTGAAGCAAGTTCTGCTTACGACTCCGCTGGCAAGGCTGGAAACAACGCATACAACGCCATCAACAATGCCGGTAATCAGTTGATTGATACGGCAGGCCGGGTTCCTTCTGAAGCAGGCAAGGCCTACGACTATGTCAACAACATGTGGACCACGCCGCCCGGTACGCAACCGAGTGGTCCTGCTCCATCTGGGATTGGTGCAAACGCGCAAACCATCGGATCCCCTACCGCCCCGTCTCGTCAATACTCTGAGACTCCTGGCGCACCTGGTGCAGATGCTGCCCGTACGACCAAGGATTTCTTTGACCAGCAGTTGATCTCCCTTCTTCAGGCACTTCAACAGAATCCGCCAAATCCCGGAAGAAACCCTGGGTCGCGTGGTTACATGCGCCGATGACTGAACAGCAATGGGTCATCTCCTTTGGCAAGGGCGTTCGCCTGATGTCGGAGGAGTACTACATGAAGGAGCTGCGCCCGTTTGGTCTTGGCACCAAGCGGGCGTTCCGCTCCCTGTGCCGTTGCATTGGCGTCCCGCTTATTCTCATTGGCACCACCGCGTTCGTGGACCCCGCTGTGTTCCAGATCTGCATCAAGCACTTGTCTCTGCCTGGGTCCGGGGACTTCCTATTCCCCAACGCTTCGCAGAAGATCAACGGGCAGAAGAACATCCGACGCATGGTGACCGCTCGTGACATCAAGCGCAACTGGAAGGTTGTTGTGCGGTCGATCATTGATGGCAGGCGTATTGCTGGGTTGCATACCCCACCAGCCCAACGGGCAGCAATTCGCAGTGCTGCTTCCGAACTCACCCGGTTCGTGCTTACAATGATCCCGTCCAGCGAACAGGAGCAGGCAAATGGCGATTCCGAAGTGGGTACATAACAACCCGGTCACCAAGTCCCTTGTCCCCATGATTGAGGAGGCGCAGGCGGCTGGGTACTCGGTTGACTTTGGTCCTACCGGCAAGAAGCACCCAAGCGGTAAATCGGTTGCTGCCGATGTGAATCATCCGCTCAAGCGGATCCGCATTGACCCAATGCAGGTTGCGCGTGACTTTGAAACCAAGGCGTGGACCACCCCGCAGGTTGAAGGCGTTGCGCCCATCGAACATGACTTCGAGACGGCCGGCGATCTTGCCAAGTTCTACCTGGCTCACGAGCTGGAACATACCAATCCGCAGGAACGTGTTGCAGAAAAGGCGGGAAACGAAAACGCCACAAACCAACGCGCAATGAAGCGCATACTGCTAAAGACAAAGACGGCTGCACCCGCTGCAGCACAGGGTGAAGATGATCTTGTCCCACACAGCAGCGAACTGCTTCATGCTCTACAGGGACTTGGTCGCAAGTCAACAAGCAAGAGCATCAAGTCTGTTATTGATGGCCTTGTTGAATCCGGTAAGGTTCGCCCCGGTGCAGCACGCCTTCTTGCAACCGCCGTTGTGTTTGCGCAGGACCGGTTGCGTGGCGTAAGCGAAGGTGAGATGGTGACTGCCGGCGTCAAGCCAATTGACGAAATCTACTTCGAGGGCACGCCGCAGCAGCTCAAGGACGCGCGTGCTCGATCAAGGAACGTCAGTCGATCGTTCTACTCATCGAGTCTTCCACCTGAACTCAGCAAGGTAATCGGAGAACTGTTCAAGTCAAAGGAAGGCAGGCAGTACACGATGCGCGCACTCCGCGCACGGATGCGTAGCGGCAAGGTTGCCGAATCCGAGAGCATGAAGGGCATGCTGCGGGAAGCGCAGAAGGACGTCAGGCTTTCTCCCGAAATGAGCCTTGAGGGTCGCGAGGATTCCCGGCTGAAGCCAATCATCAACAAGCCCGCCCCGAAGAATCGCAAGGTACTGCAGGCTCTCCCCTCAAAGGGACCCGAAGATGCTGAGTTCATTGAGCGGAGTCAGGGTTCTCCGGAACAGATTGCTGTCCACGAACGCAGCATGATTAGGAATCTTGTCGAGGGAATGACAAAGAGTGATAATCGGAAGTTTGAGAAGATCAAGGCGCGCATTTCAAATCAATATCCCGACTACTCGGAACCAAAGGTAAATCGGGTTGCCTTGCTTGAAATGTTCCCGCACTACGACCGATTCATTCAGAACTACGGCAAGAAGGTTAGTGAGGGAAAGAAGATCACGAAGGAACGCGCTGCCGCCATGGAGGCAGAGGAAATGGCGAAAGATGTAAAGAAGTACCGCAGTGTCTCCGGCGGAAAGACCCGTACCGATCAGCCTGCAATGACTGGCGCTGGTGGACTTCTTGAACTACGCAAGTTGTCTGGAAAGTTTGGTGAGCCGACCGCAAACCCGTCTCCCCGTCGTACCAAGAGGAAGCCGCTGAAGTGAAGAAGATTGAACGAGCAAGGCCTGACGACGAGGAGATCCGCGCATTCTTTGGGTTGGACGGTGTAGCCCTTGGGCTACGGTCAACTGGGTGGGAGGCGCGGGAAGAAGTCGAACGGCTGGTGGGGTTCAGCCGCGATCCAGATCCGAAGGTTGCAATGACGGCAATGAAGCAATTGCGTGGAGTTGTGCGGGAGACTGCGGAGATCAACGGTATCATCAGCAACCAGAACGCTGAGATCACCCACACCGAGGGAAACCAGACAGTGAAGATCAGTGCGTCTACCAAGCTCGTCCAGAGCATGAAGGAAAGCAAGTCCCATGTCCAAATTCCAGACACCCTCCCGTTCGCAGCCCAGTACCTCCCCGCTCGAGATTCCTGAACATCTGCTCAAGGTCTTTGAGACAATCCAGCAACTTGATCCGATTGAGTGCTACCGTCTCGGTGCCGCGATCCTGCAGGACCTTGGCGTTGGCGAACCAAGCGTTTTCCGGGCGGTCGAACCTCCGGTGCTTGGTGACATGATCCGCGCAGAGATCAAGCCGACCCAGGACTGGTTCAACATCGGCACTGACATCGGTCGGTTCCAGAAGGATCCGCGCATGCTAGCAGTTGCACTCCTCCGCATCGCTTGCGTGCGGCTGGTGGGGCGCGCTTGAGCATCGTTCGGATTGAACGCAAGAACAACGACCTGTACCCGCTGCCTGCGGATTACCTTGAGCTGACCCCAGAAGGCCAGCGATTGGCCCGCGTGAACGCCTGCAAGCAGTGGCAACTGGGTGGCGATCCCTCGGACCGTGCGCATGCACTGGCCGCTTGCATCAACTTCTTTGACCGGTACTACCTGTACCCGGACTGGGAAGAAGAGTTCAATCCATACTTCTACGATGATGACCCCATTGAATCGCCGCTCGGGCATTTCGCCATCTACCGGCTGTGGGCACTCGCACCGCGTTCAGTCGCAATTGCCCCGCGTGGCTTTGCCAAGAGCAACTGTTTCCGCAAGTCGGCACTCCTGCAAATGGTTAGCCGCCCGGCGTACTCCTTCATCTACGCGACGAGCAGCATAGACAACGCCGAACAGACGAGCCAGGTGCTCAAGACTCAGTTCCTTGCAAACCAGCGGATGTTTGACGACTGGGGTCCTGAGTTCCCCGATGGCCGCATCACGCCGAAGCGCGGCGAGCGGTCGTTCGGCGTGGAGATGATGTACCTGAACAACGGCAGCTGGTTCCGCGCCATCAGCGCGGAGAGCCGCCAGCGTGGTGGTCGCCCGCGCGTGTACGCGCTTGATGACCCGGAGTATGACCCCAAGGCCAGCACGAGCATGAGCGTGCTGCGTTCGTACATGGAGCGGTTGCTGTTCAAGGTCGTGATGCCCATGGTCACCAGGCGCGACACGAGCGTCCGGTGGCTGGCGACATTCGTGAGCCGCCGGCACTACGCGTGGCATGCGATGATGACCGAACCGTCCCCCACCGGCCTGGTGGCGAAGGATCCCCGCTTCGACCAGTGGGCGCGGCTGACGCTGAAGGCGGAGTACGAAGAGGATGGTGTGCGTAAGTCCTGCTGGCCTGGCATGTGGCCGCTTGACCGAAAGGCCAAGGATGCAGACCCCAAGCTGAAGGGGCTGGTCAGCTTGGAGGAAGTCCGGGAAATGATCGGCAGCCACAACTACATGGCTGAGTACTTGGCCCAGCCAGGTGAGGCTGAGGACATGCACTTTGGCGAAGTGTCTAAGGCCAAGCATGGGTGGTGGTTGGAAAACCCGGACCCCCTGTTCGACACGGACCCGAAGAACAGCGAAGCGACGATCTGCTGGAACGGCAAGAGTGGCGTCGAGGAGAAGATGCCGATGACCCAGTTCCTGAAGGACCGGGTCCGCATGTTCATCACGGTCGACACCAGCTACACGGCAACAAGCGACAGCGATTTCAAGGTCTGCACCCTGCTGGGGTACGACCCGGTTGACGCCTGCCTGTTCGTGCTGGACACTTGGGGCGCTCAGTGCCGGGAGCAGAAACTGATCGAGCAGTCATTCGCGATGGCCGGCAGGTGGGGGTGCCCCACCATCCACCCCGAGGTGGTCCGGCAGTCGTTTGGCCTGTACACGGCCATGGAGTCGATGGTCCGGCAAAAGGCGGCTGAGGTGACTGGCGAGACCCCACCCCGGATCATCCCCCTTCGGGTAGGCACGCTGGACAAGACCAGCAAGATCAACTCGCTTCATTATCGGTTCGAGCACGGTCTTATCAAGTTCCCTACGTGGCGTAGGGGCCAGCTGCCTTGGCGGCTCCTGTTTGACCAGATCGAGCAGTTCAACCCGGACGCCGACAGTGGTGGCCTGCAGCACGACGACTTCATCGACACGGTTGCGATGAGCATGTTCGTGGTGCGGGGGCGTTTGGACCGCCAACTGACGGCTGGGGATACGGCTACCCCCATGGATTTTGACCAGATGCTGGCCGATGGCAGCGTCCGGGATCCCCTGATTGCTGGTGGGGGTGCAGCGATTGAAGCTATGGATTTCAACCGGATGTCGGTTCAGTCCCTGATGAATGGCATGCAGGAGAATGTAAATGCAAAACGAGGCTCGCGCGTCTAATCCGCTGTACGTCACCATTCCGTTCGTATACTTTCAGATGCTGGCCCAGGCGTATTATGGGCAAGAGGTGGAGGACCGGATGAATGCGACACCCGCTGACCAGAAGGTGCCGCAGCCGGACCCTTCACCGATGTCGCAGTTCAACATGAAGGGCGTCGAGCTCTTTGAGGAAATGCCGCCTGGCTGGAAGTCCCTGAGGAAGCGAAAGAACGATGAATGACTCATACACGCTGCCGAAGGACAAGTTCCTCCTAGCAAAGATCATTGACCAGCACTGTGAACGTGAGATGACGAAGCTCACGTATCGCCGGACGCTGTGGATCTTGGCGTGGTTCTACCTGAATGGGTTCAGGCGTTTTGACGTCTTCGATCCACGTACTGCGCGCGTGGTGCCGTACTACCTCGATGAGGACGGGAACATGGAGTTCCAGTCCACCGAGTTGCTGTCAATCATTGACAAGACGTCCGCACGTTTGAACACCATGGACCTGCGACCTCGTGCGCTTCGCCAGGGATTCAGCCTTGCGGGCCTCCGGGAGCGCAGCGTTGCGCAGCTTGTGGCCGATGCGGTCGTGAGCGACCAGCAGCTCGAAAAGGTGAAGCGTGAGTTCAACTACCTGTTCACCGTCCTTGGTTCGTGCGGCATCACCGGTCACATGGTGGATCACCCCACCATCGGTTTGACGAGCGATCTGGAAGTCGTGCACCCCAAGGAACTGCTGCCGTTCCCCAGCCTTGGCCACGATTTCACGAAGGCGCGCGGCATGATCCGCCAGCGCGTCGTGCCGATGACGTTCCTGCAGGAGCGGTTCGGAAAGGCCGTGCTGGAGAAGAACAAGGAGAAGATGGACGCGTGGAGCTGGGAGTACGGGCATGACATGGAAGAGCCCGCCGATGCCCCCGGCAACGGTTACGTCCTAAACTCGGCCAGCACCGGCGCACTCAATGGCGTGCCGGGCAGCAACGAGCTTGAAGTTGCAAAAGTCCGCGAGCTGTGGATGGATGGCCCGCGTGGCACGGTCAGCCGGTACGTGGTGACTAGCGGTGGTGTGACGCTCGAGGACCGCGATCTGAGCGACGTCGAGACATACTGCCCGATCGGCATGGCCCGCTTCATGGACAACGGCACGTTCCACGGAGCTGGCGTGTTCGACATGATGTTCGGAATCGTGCGCGAGATGGAACGGCTGCTCAAGAGCCTGTTCAACAACATCCGCGACATCGACAAGTACGGCGTTCTGGTCATGCCGCAGGGCACGATCAACGAGCGTGCGGTCATGCGCGACATCGGCAAGGGCCTGCGGTACGTCAGTTACAGCAAGGACTCGATCCTTGGCGATGACTTCAAGCCCATGGTCATTACGCCACACAATGCCGGCGATGTGCCTGGCAAGGTCGCGCAGTTTGCAAAGAGCATCGTCGACAGCCTGAGCCCAGTGCAGGACCTGATTGCGGAGAAGGGGCGCGTGGACAGCGCAAGCGGCCTGCAGTTCCTTGACGAACAGATCAGCAAGGCGATGACAAACCCCACCAGCGGTGTGCAGGGCGCGTTTGGCGCGATGTACAAGAGCCTGGTTGCAAAGGCAAGCCGCGAGATGATGGTCAGCGATCGGGCTCTGCCGGTAAACAAGTTGACGCTGGACCTGGCTGGTGCGGTGATTGACCCCGAGGATGGCACGGTCAGCTTCAAGAAGAACCCGATCCCGAACTTCAGCCAGATCAGTTTCACGGTGAAGGACACCAGCCCCCGCAGCGAAGTGGTGCGGAAGCAGGAGGCCATGAGCCTGCTGCAGGCCGGGATGACCGACCCAGAAGGTGTCAAGTTGTTTGCGCTGAAGGAAGGTCTTGACTTCGCGATGTGGATGGATGAAGAGAAAAGCGCTTACGAGAGCGTCATTCGCAACATCCTCCTTCTTTATGGCGATGGCATGACTACCCAGCAGATTGTGCTTACGCCCCATACATGCCGACCGGACCTTCAGCTCAGGGTGCTGAGTTCGTTCATGGCAAACCCGATCATGGCTTTGGCAAGTCCTGCGGTGCAGGATGCGTTCAAGTCCTACCGTGAGTCCCTGATCTCGTTCATGGGACAGTCCCTTCCCGCAATGGTCCCGAATCCGGACGACGTCGCCAATGTCAATCCTGGCATGGTCGCCGGCCGTATTGGGCCCGGAGCACAACCACCTCAAGGAGTAGCAAATGGCTAACAACGATGACGCGCTGGATATGGATACCGAATTGGAACTGGAAGATGGCACCGTGGTCACGCTTGGTGACATCATGCGGCAGGCGCAGCAGGCCAACCAGCTGCAGAACCGCGTTCAAGACCTGACCCGGTTCCAGGAAAACACAACGAAGCTGATGCGTGGCGAAAGCCCGGACCTGCAGGCTGCATACGAAGTGCTGCGTGGCGCAGGGTTCAACGATCAGGAAGCGCGTGAATACGCGCAGGAGTATGTGGACACCGAGGCCGGTGGGGGGAAGGAGCCTGAAATGAGCGATGAAGAACAGATCCAGAAGATGCTGAAGCAGACCACCCGTGAGGCCGAGCAGCGTGCTGAAGCCGCTGCCCGTGAGGTGCGTGAAGTTCGTCTGCGTCTTCTGAAGGAAGCAATGGACAAGAACGTGGTTTCCGCTATTGACGGTAACCCGGAGATCGTTAAGATGCTTGAAACGCTCGACAAGACCCGTGGCCGCGAACATGCGGCGGGTGCCTGGCGAGCTCTGCAGGACCAGGTCCGTGAGGCCACCCTCAAGAACCTGTATGCCCGGCGCGATGCGTCTGGTGGACAGTTCAGCGAGGACTGGGTCACGGATGAAGCAGCAAAGGCTGCAAAGTCGATTGCAGGAAATTATCGCACGGTCATCGGCGACATTGACGCTCTTGGGCGGTCGCCGGAAACAGAGGGCGAACTCGAGTATCTGAAGTCACACGCTCCTGTTGCACCCCCCGAATTCAAGAAGGGGATGGACAAGGGTGATGTGGAAAAGGATGTTCGTGCGTTCAACGTAGACACGCTTTCCCGCCTTGCCCTCGACACGTCGGCTGGTGGGGAAACGAAGGTCTGATCTTTCGCACTCAAACCGGCCAGAGGCCGGAGTTAGATAGTCATGGCATATTCAGTGACCGCAGGGTCGCTCTTTGGTTCGCAGTCGCTGCGAATCCAGGAGGTCCTTAACAAGAACATCGAGGTGTTCCTCCCGGCCCTCGACCCGGCGTGGCGGGATACCACGGTGACCAGCCAGGGCGTTGGCCAGGCCAACCTCATCGGTCGTGACATGAAGATCCTGAAGATCTACATGGGTTCGATGGCTGGCGTGTTCGAGATGGCTGACAACCGCAACAACTTCGTTCTGTTTGGTGATAACACCATCAGCAACGTGGCTGACAAGCTTCAGACCCAGGGTCTCACCCAGACCTGGCCGGATGCCACGGAAGGCGCGATGGCGCGTCCTTACCGCCTTGGCATCGGCATGAAGGCAATGGTTTCCAACCTGCTTGTCACCCTCGGTGAGATGCAGGCCGAAGCGACTCCCGCTTTCATCGGCGAAGTGCTTGCTCCGAAGCTCGAAGGTCACGCTCGTCTGATTGCGCAGACGCTGTGCAACTACTGGTACCTGGCTGAAAACGACAACTTCAAGCTTGGCGTGATTGGCTCGAGCGCCACTCAGTCCACCACGGACAGCGTCAACACTACTGTTGTCTTCACTCCGCCGGAACTGAGCATCGACCGCTATTCCGTCGGCATGCGCGTTGACATCTACAACAGCAGTGGTACTCGTCTGAACGAAGTCGGTGGCAATCGTCTGAACGCCATTGTCAGCAAGGTTGATGAAGTTGGCGGAACGGTGAGCATCACCATCCTCAACGTCCTCACCGGCGCAATTACGTTCACCACCAGCACCAACATCGTGTACTTCGCCAATGGCCGCAACGCTTCTCAGGGTTTCGGCATCGCGGGCATCAACAGCTGGCTCAAGAACAGCGGCAACCTCCTGGGCAACGACGCCGATACGTCCAACGCTATCGACGTTGCCAAGCACCCGGAGTTCAAGTCGTACTTCAAGACCAGCGTTGGCACCCTGACGGAGCACAAGCTCCGCCAGTACCTGCGCGGCTTCCACCGTGCGAAGGAGAAGTACGGCCAGTCCATCGACACGCTCATCGCGTCCGATGGTGTGTGGCTGAACTACGAGAGCCAGAAGATCGGCCAGTACATGCTGGACCGCACCAACCGCCTGTCGAGCCTCACCAATGAGGGTAGCCAGGAGGGCTTCAAGTTCTCGTTCGATGGTCGCACGTACACCGGCTACACCTCGAATTACATCGAGGACGGCACCGTGTACGGCATCAAGAAGGGTGGCGCGAACTGGAAGAAGTACGTTCCGCCGTCCCCGAAGGGCACCCAGAAGTTTGACAAGGCCGAGGCGTTCATCCCCTTCGAGTTCGTGGGCCCGGCGCTGGGTTACTCCAGCATCAAGGTTCCGATCACGAAGACGGCTACCGGCAGCGGCAACAGCCTGCTGACGGAAGGCGCTCAGATGCCGGGCATGCTGCGTATGCAGCTCGTTCCGGATCAGGCGGCGGGCATCAAGCTCACCGGCGTGACCACGGATCGTCAGTACGGCGAGTAATCGTCAGACTGAGGAACGCGCAAAAAAAGGGGTGTGTCCTTCGGGGCACACCCCTTGTGCTTTGGTAAACTGACCGCATGGCTATTGCGCGCATTCTCAACGCCCACGTCAAGAAGCAGGACGCAAAGTCCGGCAATCGTCCCGTGCCTGCATCCGAAGACATTGAAGTCAAGGAAGGCGAAGAGGGCGAGGGCGGTGCGTTTGAGTGCATCCCGCGTCTGATGGAACTGCACCAGTCCGTGCACCTCGCGCACTGGGCGACCACCTCGTACGCGGAACACAAGGCGCTCAACAAGCTGTACGACGAGTTGGACGAACTGATCGACACGTTCGTCGAGACGCTCATCGGCATCAAGGGCCGCGGAGTGCTGGCCGGGATCAACACCCTGAAGGTCTACGGCGCGGCTGGTGGGGAACACACCAAGATCCTCGACGAGCTCGAGGAACTGATCCGCAATGACCTCAAGAGCGAGATCGACCCGAAGGAAGACGGCCTGCTGAACATCCAGGCTGACCTCCTCAACCTCGTAACCCACATCAAGTACCTACTCACCCTGAAGTAACCATGGCGAAGAAGAACTTCCAGTTCAAGGCGAAGCACAAGAACCCCGCTGGTGGGCTCAGCGAGCTCGGGCGGAAGGCGTACAACCGCGCTACGGGCGGACATCTGCAGCGTCCGCAACCCGAAGGTGGGTCGAGACGAAACTCCTTTTGCGCCCGTATGCGCGGCATGAAGAAGAAGCTGACCAGCAGCAAGACCGCGAACGACCCGAATTCACGGATCAACAAGAGCCTTCGGGCGTGGAAGTGCTGACATGGCAAAGCGCGTAAAGGTCAAGAACAGCCTGGTGGGGAACATCAACAAGCGCCGTAAGCTTGGGACCAGCAGGTCAAAGTCTGAATCGACGGTAGATCCCAAACAGTATCGCAAGATGCAGGAAGGCTGGAAGTAATGGCTAAGAAGATCAAGGTTAAGGGTGGCATGTGCAAGGACTGCAACAAGCCGATGAGCCAGTGCGGCTGCAAGTGAGGTAGATCATGCAGGGTGACTTCCTGAAGAACATGAAGCGGAACATGAAGCGGCGGATGCGCGTGAGCAGCACCAAGCCGACTGGCATGTCTTCGACTGGTATCAAGAAGAAGCTGAAGATCAAGGGCTTTGGCGGCATGAAGTTTGGTGCTACCAAGGGCTACTGAACCACTGAGAGGTGGGCGGGCAGGGACTCCCGCAGGGGCCGGTCGTAAGTGGCCGGCCCCACTTTCGATAAGGAGCAAGTGATGGCAAAGAACCCCACCAACTGGATTAGTGGCGTGCGAGAGAGCATCAAGCGGCGCGGCACGGAGGGCGTGTGCACGGGCAGCAAGTTCGGTGGATCGACCTGCCCGCCCGGCAGCAAGCGGTACAACCTGGCCAAGACGTTCAAGAAGATGTCGAAGAACCGTGGAAAGTAACCCGCTGAAGAAATTCATGCAGCATTCAGCTGCGCTTAAGGCGTCTAGGATCAAAGATCCCGCTAAGCGATCAAATGCTTTGATGACGCCAGTCACTGAACAATCCACGCTGGATTGGTTGTTGAAGACTCATCGGGAGGAAATGCCGCATGCATCTCCTCTTGAAAAGCCAACGTACGGTGACATCATCAAGTTGGTGGATTACCTGAAACGCAGGAGAACAATGTGAGCGAAATGGAAATCACGTTCGACCCGAAGTGGGAAGCCGCTTGCGCTGGGCTTGCTTTCAATGAACAGCACCAGCCTTGGCCGGACGGCGAGTGGATCCGCCATGCGCGTCGGGTTACGGGTATCAAGGACCTATTCGTGTACCACCACCGCCAGGCCAACAGTTGGGTGCTGGCCAAGTGGCTGTTTCCGCCGAGCCAGACCGATAGCCCTGTTGCGCTGGAGCTTGAGGTCATGCCACTTCCGCCGGACATGCCGGGTTCAGGACGGCTGGTGGGGGATGCTCTGATCGCGCGTTGCAAGCCCGTAGATGAGACCGTGGCTGGCATCAAGCGCAAGATGCGTACCGCTGCAAAGCATCGCAAGGCGGTTGGCGAAGAGCGCGAGCACAGCAAGCGCGAGGCGGTCAAGTACATGAAACAGCGCGGAATGGACTTGGCTGCGTACAAGTTAAAAAAGGGGTTGACGGCATGGGCCGCCCCAAGCGAGTGCGAAGGAAAGTACCAAGAGACCGTCAGCGAGCTGATGGCCATGACAAAGGCGGTGTGACGTGGACAGTTCTGGAAGCATGCTGAAGACTGCTATTGAGCGCATCCGCGGATTCCTTGATGATCCGGATCTGGAAGCAAAGTACAGCGACGATTACATCGTTCGCCACATCATTTCGCCTGCGTTTGCAAGCGTGCTGAGCCGCGTCAACAACAGCGCCAGCAACCCCGTGATGCAGAAAATATCGTTTCCGCTGTACTCCAAGCAGCAGGACTACCAGCTGCCTCCGGCTGTCGGTGAAGTGATCCGATTGTGCATCAGCGACGAGATGGGTCGCGTGCTGCAGGAAGCATTGCCCCGTGGATTCTGGAACCTGCGCGGCCCAAACTGGCAGATCCAGGGCAACATCATTTCGTTCATCCCGTATCCGCCCGAGTCTTACTCCACCATGGAGTTGTGGTACATCCCCAGCGGTGATTACAAGCCGTTTTATTCCACGGGCGGTGCAGATCACCAGCTTGCTGCGGACACTGATGGCAACCTGACCCAGATCACAATCAATGTGGGTACTGCTGCTTCGGTAGGGGAAGTGGATCGTCGACCAAGTGCGTATGTCGGGCAGATGCTTCGGATTCTTCCCACCAGCACCAGTGGCGTGATTGAGGAACGAATCATTAATACGTGGACGCAGGTCAGCGGAACTAGCTGGAAGGCTACGGTTCGCAAGGGCTTTACTTCGCAGACAGCCGGCAACATGCCCCCCTTTGAAATTGCCCAAGAAGGTAGCGAGAATATGTTTGAGGCGGTAGCGGCGGCTGGTGCGTTGAAGTTGGCTACCTATCGTCGTCTGAATGGGGAGCACTTTGGAATGATTCAGGCTGCGTACCGTGATGCAATGAAGACGCTCATGGACCACTACAGCAACATGCAGATGCGTCTGCCGAAGAGCTGGGAGAAAGACACGGTCGACAACCAGCTCACGCAGCCCTGGAGAATCTGATGGCAATCGGAGATCCAGGCGACTTCCGCACGGAAGGTTTCAAGCAGGTCCAGCGGTTCCCCGGCCTGGGGTCCCGTGGCGGAAGTGGCTCGGCATTCCTGCCGCAGCTTACTCCGCCGGTTGGGTCTACTTCGTCGGGTTCCATTGTGCCACCGCTTACGCTGCCGCAGTTGGGGCCCAGCACGTTCAACTTCCCGGCTGGGTCGTTCAGCATCCCTAGCATCCAGTTGCCGACGATCAACCCGTTCACCCCCTCAGCGGGGACCACGACGACCACAACCCTGACGGTCGGAGACGGGACCACGTCGTACACTGGCATCAACACCATCACGGTCAGCGGCACCCTGTCGCTCAGCAGCACCGGCGCAACGTCGGTCGACATCTTCGGGGCTGGTGGGGGCCCCGGCGGTACATCCCTGAAGTACGCCAAGATCACGGGGTCCAGCAAGATTGTCAGCACGCAGGCAAGGTGGTCGTACACGGTTGTGATTTACACGGCGGGGGTTGCGGCTGCTTCTTCGGTGACTGCGTACAACCTGCTTGAGAAAGAGAACACCAGCAGCAGCGCGTACGGGTACGCCGTGACTGGTGGTGACCGGGTGACGGGCACGAGTTACTACGTGCGCGCTGTGCCGACCAACACGTGGATCCGCATGGAGCAGACCAGCGACATCACGGGAACGCCGACGTACTGGTTCAGTGCCCCGAACTTCATGGACGGTACTTGCTGATGATTGGGTTCAAGCAGCTGGTGGGCTGCTGCACCCCATCGACAACCACGGTCAACGGCCCCGCGTTTCCTGGCCAGGGCAAGATGAACTTCCGCGGCAAGGGCAGCGTCAACTTCACGCTCGACGCCAGCAAGTTCTACGCAACCGCTACCGCAAACACGCTGTGCGACAACTACACGGTTCTTCTTTCCGATGGAACATACGGTGAGAATCTGTCTGCATCCGTTGACATCGATGAGACAAGCAGCGCCTTGACCGTAACTGATCAGGGAAGTTACTCCATCGGCATCAGGTGGAAGTACTACTCCGGCAACTTTGCACCTACCGACAAGTACATCACGCAGGACTTCAACTCCAGCGTTCTTATCTTCTCAAAGGTACAAACTGGTGGTGGGAGCCACTACTCAAGCGTCCACTGCGATGACCCATTTACGAGCACGGCAATCCAGACGCGGTTCTATGGGGTGCATGACACCGCGTACCTGAATGGCGTGTCGTTCAATTGGCTTGGCGTTGCACAAAGGGACTTGTCTGGCATCCGGCTCAAGGTGATCTCCGGCAGCTACGTCTGGCTTGTGTCGGTTGTTGGTGGGGTTGTCAGCATCTACACGGATGATGGCACCAAGTTGTTCTCGACCAGCGGCACGCTGAATCAGGTGGCCACGGCAATTAATGCGTCAAGCATTAGCACGTGGATCCAGGCACGGTGCAGCGGGTGGGATAGCGGCATTTGGACCCTCGGCGGTGGAGAAACAAACGGCGACGTTGCATCTGGTTACAACGAGTGGCAATACGTGTTTACGAAGAATGACGCCAGCACAATCCTAAAAAACCTAGGCCCAACGTACATCAACGTCTCTTGCAACGACACCTATGCGCCGGCCGGCTGGACGACCAGCACACGGTTGCCTGTTTATGTCAGAAACGACATATTGCCACCGCGTGGCATCGTAAAGATGCGGATTTTTGATGCGACCGACATTGGGTTTAACACCCTGTATGCCGACTACCCGCAGCTCAAGTTCTACGACAACACGGACGCTGGTGCTTTGTTGTTCCTCACTGATCCTGTTTACCTTACGCCATACCAACAGTGGGGCGGAGATGTTGATTTGGGTGGTCCTCCAGTTGTTGTAAGAGTTACAACAGGTTTGCCGGTTTACACGTTTGCTGAATTGTGGGGCGCGTCAACTTACGCGACGCTGACTCGCACAAACAACGGACCAACGTCGTTCAACAAAAAAATCACATACAGCTACACGCCGCTAGCACTTCAGATTTACGACGAGAAGTTCTATGGCACCATCAATGGTTGCCAGAGTGACAACAAAAGTTGCCCCTGCTACAACCCAGTCTATTACGATTGCTACAACCAACAAGTCAACAGCGCATCACCCGCTTGTGTGTTTGCTGGTTGTGATTATGGAGGGTGTCCTGTCTACTGTTTCAATTCACCCTGTTTCTATACCAGTTATAGCGCTTGTTTGTACCCTCCTGTTACGCCGCCTGCTTCTTGTGTTTCATCCTCTGACTGCATAATCAAGTATTCGTATTACGGGCCGGGTGCTAGTGCTGCTACTACCCCACCAACCAGCGGGCTGTTCCAGGCGTCCACGTTGACGTACACGAGGTTCATATGAAGATTCACCTGAACTTGGGCAAGTGGTCGTACGAGGTTGAGCAGAACGAGGAGTCCGGCCAGCTGGAGGTGTTGCGTCGTGCGCCGATTGGGTTGCTAGAGAAGGCAGTGCAGTACGCCAAGGCTGAGGCAAGCGGGCTGGTGGGGTCCGTCGCGCTGCCTGTGATCGAGGCGCGTAAGGCGGTGTGCGAGGGATGCGACAGCCTGAAGAAGGTGGACGACCAGACGTGGTACTGCAAGAGTTGCGGTTGTCCGGAGTGGGAACGGAGCAGGCTGCAGCTGAAGTGGGAAATGCCTAAGGCCACTTGTCCTTTCCACAAATGGACGGAGTAGGATGAGCGCATGCAGGTCCCTGAGACAGACATTTACTGGACGTATTCGTTGGTTAAGACCAGCGAGACCAAGGCTGCCGCCCGTACCGGCGTACCCATCGGGGCATCGCACGAACTGATTGGCATCGACGGATCGAACGACGGCGGACTGCAGCCGTTCCCTGGGTTCCGCGAGGTCTTCCGGTTCCAGCCTAGTGGGGCCACAAACTTCAGCAGCACGAATCCGTACATCGGTTACGCCCACAAGTTCAAGGTTGTTGATTGCTGGTCGTTCAGCCTGGTGGCTGGAACAAGCACCCGCGTTTACGGGTACGTCTACGTTGCCAAGCGTCCCAACAAGGGCTCGTGGAGCGACGTTTACGATCTGATGATCGAGTTCTACGCACCGCAGAGCGGATCGAATGCGTGGACGCAGAAGGTGTTGAAGGAAGACGTTGTCGGTGGTCCGCTGTCTGACCGGACTGCACGTTCGGTGATGAGCATGGAGAACACCGGGCGGATGCTGTACGTGTTCGACCGTGGCAGCGCGCCAGTTGCCGTGTACTTCACGTACTCGGCGGGCAACACTACAATCAACATCAACACCAGCGCAGGCCCCGGCAAGCGAATCAACGCTGCCGTATTTAGCGGTTCCTTTGGGTCTGGAAGCTCGCATTCAATTTCAAACTTCCCCGATCCGACTGCAATGAGTGGCAGTCCGTTGGCTTACACGAATGCGCCGGGAAGCGTGGTGTTCTGCCGCAACGACGGTACTTCAACCCCCGCAGGCACAACCGTCTCAAACCTGTCTACCGCCCCTAGCTTGCAGGCTGGAACATACGGACTGGCAGTTCAGTTCGAGGACAGCCGTAGTGGGCGCAAGAGCCAGTTGTGTACGAACCAGGAGTTGCAGTTCACTGGTACTTCGAGCAAATTGTTCATCGACGGCGTGTATGACTCCAGCAGGTTTGACACCCTGAATGTGTACAGGAGCGTGCGCGGTGAAGGCGCAAGCGGCACGTTCACGACCGGCATCCTGCAGCTCGAGGCACAGATCACGCTGTCGAGTTACACCGTGACGTACACGGGCATCCCTGTCTCGAGCGGAACCCTGCCCAACGGCGGCAACATCACGTACTTCCGGTACGCGTACCAGTTGAAGGATCCCGCGCTGGTCATGCAGGACGTGTTCCTCGACAAGCCGACGTACTACGAGACAATGCCGAAGGGCGGCGCAGGAATCCTGTACGACACCACGATGCTGGTTGGCAACATCAGCGACAGTGCAAGCGACCAGACGGGCACCGGCGAAACGAGGTGGAGTTCTGGCGGCACTGACAGCCCCGAGTTGTTCACGGCCAACAGCCAGTACAAGCCCGAGAGCGTTGGCGATGCGGTCATGTGCTTCCGCCGCACGGGTCAGGTAGTGGCTGGGTTCACCAAGAACGGCGTCCAGTTCTTCAACAAGGAGAACGGATTCATCAAGGTTCTGGCTGCGCACCAGGGCTATGGGATCACTGGTCCGTACGCGTCCGCGACCGTAGGCCCGGTGACGTACTACCTGAACAGCCGTGGCCTGAAGGCGGTGTACCCGGACGGCCGGCTGGATGACGTGCAGGCCATCGACAACCTCATTCAGGGGTTCTGGTACTCGGAAACCACGGGCACGCGTGACTTCAACCGGGTCAGCATGTCGTTCGACCCGGCAACGCTTGTCCTGTACATCTTGAATCCCGTCAACCAGGAGGCGGTGCAGTTCTGGTTCTCGACCGGAACCGTGAGCGAGATGCGGGACATGTCGTTTGCCAAGACGTTCCAGGGCTGGTGGGAAGACGACGATGGCCAGCTCCTGCCGCGCGCCATGTTTGTCCATAACTCGCCGTACCCGGATGCGGTGACGGAGAGCAATTATCGCCCCTGCGTGCTGATGCCCAGCCGCAACTACAGCGACAAGGCATACCCCGAGGCGAGCATTGACCACGAGATCTACATGATCGACGGGGCGGCCATCCACAACCCCACCAGCGCGGTCACGTTCTCTAGCAGTTCCTACACGTACTACAACGACAGCGGCGTCTCTACGACCACCACGGCTCAGAAGTTCACCAATAGCCTGGACACTACTTCGGCCAAGCACCGGATGATTGGCGCGTGGGTCTACCTGTCGCAGTCTGCGACGACCACGGAGATCGGCAACAAAGCCCGGATCGTAAACGTCGACTCTTCGTACGTCTATCTGGACCGGGTCCTGTCCACCAGCAGCACGGCCTACGTCACCCTGAGCCCCATCTACACCCGCTGGGTTGGTGGGGTAATGCGGGTGCAGGAAGGCAAGGACGAGGAGTTTGCCGTCAAGCAGCCCAGCAGCATGGGGTGCGTGTTCACGGATGTGGACTGGACGGAGGCCAAGCAGCCCCCCTACCGCCGGTGGCGTGGACTGGTGTACCGCGAGAACGAACCTGATCCGCTGCTGAAGTCGTACCCCACCAGCTCGGATGGGACGACTGTGGCTAAAAGCGTGATTCGCGGGGATAGCCCGGTGTTTGCCGCGTTCGGCAAGCACGGCTTCCTAAACCAGTGGCTGTTTGCGGGAGTTGAAACCTTCCTCGCGAACGTCAGGTTCAGGCTGGTGGGGGCGCAGGTAAAGGGTAGAATGCTCCCAACGGACCGCACAAGAAGGACTTACTAATGCCTATCGACTTTGCATCTGGATTCAACTTTGGGGGTTATGACCCATCTGGCTTTGCTGGTCGAGCAGCTGGTGGTTACTTCCCTTCTATTTATGGGTACAACAACCAGGGTCAGGCGGTCAATGATCGCAACCAGATGTCGCAGATCAATGCGCAGCAAATGAATCCTGCGCCGGCTACCACTCCTTCGCAAATGAATGGTCCGGATTTCTTCTCTGCGCTTGCTGGTTTGATGGGCGGCGGGAATCCCTACGGCCAGCAGACTGCACCGGCACAGGGTCCGCAGGTAAACCAGTACAGTTCGCAGTGGTCGCCCGGTCAGGCAGTGAATGCAGGGAACATGCAGAGTTACGCCCACCAGCAGGGCCCAGTGACCGGTTACGGGTATTCGGGCGGTCAGGGTCCGTATGGTGGCGTGAACCCTGAAGTACAACGCGCAATGTTTGAAGGCGGAAACCAGATGTCCCGTAATGGTCAGATTCCTTCTGGCAACCCGTTGCGGTCCTTGCCGACAATTGTTTCTAACCACAGAAATGGTGGTTCTTCAAGTTTTGCACCTTCCACGTCTGTTGGTTCCGTGAGCGGTAGGAATAATGCACCGGTTGGAACCATGCGTGCTCCCACTCGCGTTGTAAATCAGAATCCTTATACGCCAACGCAGTCTCAGACCCCATACGGTCTTCCTGCTGGATACAGCCATGGCGTCCGGTTCTAGGAGATAACTAATATGTCAAGCATGCCGAACAACGGTAACTGGTGGCAGGGTATGCAGAATCTGTTTGGTGGGGGCCAGCAGCAGGGCGGCTACAACTACAACGGTTGGCAGCGCCAGCAGCCCAACTACTACAGCCCTATTCCAGGTGGCGGCAGCACGACCGGCGGGCCGGGGCCGCTCGGCGGCGATACGCAGTACAACCCGCAGTACTGGTCCCACACGGGCCAGGGACAGGGCGGACCGACCTACGGACAGGCGCTGGTGGGGGCGCTTGGGAAGGACTACCAGAACGCAGAAGCTGCACGCCAGAAGGAACTGGGCATGTACCAGGGCCTGTTTGGCAA
>Ga0209189_1000976_pt1 | contig 22158 bp, 22 predicted proteins | sample C_130820_EF_Meta_FD_187308 | JGI IMG/M metagenome (GOLD analysis project Ga0209189, IMG submission 187308) | Freshwater microbial communities from Lake Croche, Canada to study carbon cycling - C_130820_EF_MetaG (SPAdes) (version 3) | ecosystem: Environmental > Aquatic > Freshwater > Lake... | reverse complement strand
GGGATTTCTCATTCAATGTGCGTCGTTCATAATGTCGCCGATCCCCCCTCTCCCTGGATACCCCACATGCCCCTGCTCGTCGTCGGAAGCGTCGCGCTCGACTGTGTCGAAACCCCCACCGCCCGCCGCGACGACGTCCTCGGCGGCTCGTGCGTCTTTTTCTCCTACGCCGCGAGCTTCTTCTCGCCCGTGAAGATGCTCGGCACGGTGGGCGAAGACTGGCCCGCGGAGCACACGCGGTTCCTCGCCGCCCGCGGCATCGACACGTCCGGGATCGAGGTCATCCCCGGCGGCAAGACGTTCCGCTGGCGGGGCCGCTATCTCCCCAACATGAACGACCGCGAGACGCTCGAGGTGCACCTCAACGTGTTCGGCGAGTTCAAGCCGAAGCTCAACGGCAGCCACAAGGAGGCGAAGTTCGTGTTCCTCGGCAACTCCTCGCCGACGACGCAACTGTCGGTGCTCGACCAGGTGCCGGGGGCGCAGCTCACCGTGGCCGACACCATGGACCTGTGGATCAACATCCAGCGCGACGAACTCGGCGAACTGCTCCGCCGGATCGACGGCCTCGTGCTCAACGACTCCGAGGCCAAGCTCCTCGCCGAGGACGAGAATCTCGTGCGAGCCGGCCACGCCGTGCGGGCGATGGGCCCGAAGTTCGTGGTCATCAAGAAGGGTGAGCACGGGGCGATGTTCTTCAGCGAGCACGAGATGTATGTCATGCCCGCCTACCCCACGCCCCAGGTCCTCGACCCCACCGGCGCCGGCGACAGTTTCGCCGGCGGCATGATGGGCCACCTCGCGAGCCTCGGTCGGTTCGACCCACAGGCCCTGAAGGAAGCCCTCGCCTACGGCGTGATCACGGCGAGCTTCACGGTTGAGGACTTCAGCCTCGACCGCCTCGCCGGCATCGACCGCGGCGACCTCGACCGGCGCATCGCCGAATACCGACAGATGCTGTCTTTCTGAAAGCAGCGCCGGCTTCAGGCTCCTCACTCAACCGAAATGGGAAGGCTCGGGGCTGGCCGCTGCCCTCGAGCGGGCTGTGGGAGCAAGCGCAGCCAGGATGGCGAAGCGCAGCGGACACGCAGTGAGCCTCGGCCTGGAGGGCCGAGGCGAACGTCCGGCGAGAGGGCACGGCCAGCACCGAGCCGGCGCGCGCCGAGGGAAGTCCATCTCAAGCGGCAGGTGATGGGCCGGGAAGTCGTGGTGGCGATCATCGGCGAGTGACACGGGCGCCGTCCCGCCGGGACGAAGTGCCCACGGGCCGCAAAAAGCAAAAAATTCTGCTTGCCAGCCCCGGCGGCACCCGATACTATACTCACGTTCAGTGTTCGTTTTCACGGCAAATCGCTCGATTCATGGTGGCGAAGCAACCACCCCGACGACGTGCCGGGAAGCGTGGGAGGCAAGCGCCATGGTGACGGCAACGGCAGGAGTGAACGGACGGATGGCAAAGAAGCAGGCAGAAGCGAAGTCGGCGGCCGAGAAGCGGAGGGGCGGCAAGGCGACCCCCTCGTTCATGGACGACAACCCCGTCCTCCGGAACACGCTCGCCCAGATCGAGAAGGAGTTCGGCGAGGGGTCGATCATGCCCCTCGGATCCGACGCCCAGGCACCGATCGAGGGCATCTCGTCGGGCAGCCTGTCGGTGGACCTGGCGCTCGGCGGCAAGGGTTTTCCCCGCGGCCGCATCATCGAGATCTTCGGACCGGAGTCGTCGGGCAAGACGACGCTCGCGCTCCACGTGGTGGCTTCGGCCCAGCGGGCGGGCGGCATCGCCGCCTTCATCGACGCCGAGCACGCGCTCGATCCGAGCTGGGCGAAGAAGCTCGGCATCTCACTGGAAAATCTGCTCGTCAGCCAGCCCACGAGCGGCGAAGAGGCGCTGCAGATCGCCGAACTGCTCATCAAGAGCAACTCGGTGGACGTGATCGTCATCGATTCCGTGGCGGCCCTCGTGCCCCAGAAGGAGCTCGAGGGGGAGATCGGCGATGCGGTCGTCGGCCTGCAGGCCCGGCTCATGAGCCAGGCGATGCGCAAGCTCACGGGCGCCATCGCGAAGTCGAAGACCACGGTGATCTTCATCAATCAGATCCGCGAGAAGATCGGCGTGATGTTCGGCAGCCCGGAGACCACGCCCGGTGGCAAGGCGCTGAAGTTTTACGCGTCGTGCCGGGTCGACGTCCGCCGGATCGGGGCCCTCAAGGACGGCGAGGACGTCGTCGGACAGCGGGTGCGCGTGAAGGTGGTCAAGAACAAGGTGGCGCCGCCCTTCCGCGTGGCCGAGTTCGACATGATGCACGCCGACGGCATCAGCATCGAGGGCGACCTGCTCGACCTCGCGATCGCCGCCAAGCTCGTCGACAAGACCGGCACCTGGCTGCGCTACGGCGAGACGCATCTCGGCCAGGGGCGGGAGAAGGCCCGTCTGTTCCTCAAGGAAAACCCGGCCGTCGCCCGGGAGTTGCGGGAGAAGATCCTGGCCAGCAAGGAGGCCGTGATCGCCGTCGAGGGCGCCGTCGGCGGCGACGGTGATGCTTCCGGCGGAGCCGACGAGTAGCGGGCAGGCCGAAACGACACTCGCCCGGTGATTCATCCGCCCACGAGTGGCCGACCCAAGCGGTCACTCGTGGGCGGAGTCTTTTTGATGCGGACGCAGCGGGCGGTCAACCGGGAACTGCCATGCTCCCCGGTACCCGAGGGCGTGTATAGTACGCGCTCGTTCGTCCACCGTGTGCCCGGGAGCCGATTGTGACATGAAGGCCGATGATCTCCGCGAAGCGTACCTGGCGTTCTTCGAGTCGAAGGGCTGCGTCCGCCGCCCCAGCGACGTGCTCGTGCCCCGCTGGGATCCCTCCGTGCTCTTCACGCCCGCCGGCATGAACCAGTTCAAGGACCACTTCCTCGGCAAGTGCAAACTCGAGTTCACCCGGGCCACGACCTGCCAGAAGTGCCTGCGGACGGGCGACATCGACAACGTGGGCCGCACCGCCCGGCACCACACGTTCTTCGAGATGCTCGGCAACTTCAGCTTCGGAGACTACTTCAAGCGCGAGGCGATCCATTGGGCCTGGGAGTTCCTCACGGCGAAGAACTGGCTGAACATCTCCCCCGAGAAGCTCTCCATCACCGTCTACCAGGATGACGACGAGGCCTACCGCCTCTGGGCCGAGGAGGTCGGCGTGCCGGCCGCGAAGATCACGCGGATGGGCGAGGACGACAACTTCTGGCCGGCCGGCGCCCCCACGCAGGGCCCCGACGGCGTCTGCGGCCCGTGCAGCGAGATCTTCTACCGGATGCCCGACGGTAGCGACGTGGAGATCTGGAACCTCGTCTTCACGCAGTTCAACCGCGTGGGCGCCCCGCCCGACAACCTCCGGCCGTTGCCGAGCCGCAACATCGACACCGGGATGGGCCTCGAGCGCACCGCGGCGATGCTCCAAGGGGTCGATTCGAACTTCCACATCGACATTCTCCGCCCGCTCGTCGAGGCGGTGGCCGAGGTGTGCCGCAAGCGCTACGTGCCCGCCGACGACGACGGCCGTCGGATGCGGCGGATCGCCGACCACGTGCGGGCCTGCACGTTCGCGATCCACGAAAACGTGCTTCCGGGCAACAACGAGGAGAAATACGTCGTCAAGCGGCTCCTGCGCCGCGCGGTGCTCGACGGCCGCCAGATGGGGATGCGCGAAGCCTTCCTCCACAAGCTTCCGGGCACCGTCGCAGACCTGATGAAGAAGCCGTACCCCGAACTCGCCGAGACCGTGGAGCGGGTGGCCGGTGTCATCAAGCGGGAGGAAGAGGCCTTCCTCGGGACGATCGACGGCGGCCTCGACCGCATCGAGAAGCTGTTCGCCGCGATCGAGAAGTCGGGTGCCGGCCTCGTGGCCGGCACCGAGGCGGCCGAACTCTACACCACCTACGGCTTCCCGCCCGAACTGCTCGAGACGCTGGCCGCCGAGCGGAACTGCGCCTTCGACTGGAACGGCTTCCGCGAGGCGATGGAGGCGCACGGCCAGCGGTCGGGCGCCGGCAGCCGCGTCGAGGTGTTCACGTCGGGGCCGCTCGACGCGCTCAAGAAGGCCATGCACGGCTCCGAGTTCGTCGGATACGACACGCTCGAGACGACGGGCAAGGTGATCGGCATCATCGCGCAGGACCGGCTGTGCGACAGCCTGCGGGAAGTCGGCCACGCGATGCCGGTGACCGTGGTGCTCGACCGCACGAGTTTCTACGGCGAGTCGGGCGGCCAGGTCGGCGACACGGGGCTGCTCGACTGGCAGGGGGGGAGCTTCGAGGTGACCGATACGCAGCGCGAGGGTGGCTTCATGCTCCACATCGGCCACCTCCGGAAAGGTGCACTCGATCTGGGGCAGGTGGTGGACGCGCGGGTCGATGCGGGCCGTCGGGCGGCGATCCGCCGCGCCCACTCGGCCACGCACCTGATCCACGCCGCGCTCCAGCACTTCCTCGGGTCGCACGCCGTGCAGCAGGGGTCGAAGGTGGATGCCGACATGCTCCGCTTCGACTTCTCGCACACGAGCGCCGTGGGGGCCGACACCCTGCGACAGATCGAGACGATGGTCAACGAGCACACGCTCGCCGCGGTGCCGGTCGGCGCCCGCCTGCTGCCGCTCGCCGAGGCCAGGCACGCCGGCGCCATGATGCTCTTCGGCGAAAAGTATCCCGACGTGGTGCGCATGGTGACGATGGACGGCGTGAGCCGCGAACTCTGTGGCGGCACGCACGTCTCGAGCACCGGCCAGATCGGCATGGTGAAGATCATGGGCGAGGAGAGCGTGTCGGCCGGCACCCGCCGCGTCACGGCCGTGACGGGCCTCAAGGCCGTGGAGCGGCTGCGGCAGGCGGAGGGCGTGCTCGCCGAGTCGGCGGCGGCGCTCAAGGTTCCGGTGGGCGAACTCCCCGCGCGGCTGGCCGCCGTCGCCAGGGAGCTCAAGGAACTCAAGAAGACGAAGGGCGCCGCCCCGGCCGCCGCCCTCTCGGTGGAAGAGTTGATCGCCAACGCCGGCGACGTCGGTGGCACACGAATCGTCGTGGCCGATGCGAGGGGGAGCGACGCCGCCGCGATGCGGCAGTGCATCGACCAGCTGCGCCGCAAGGCCAGCCCGATCGCCGTGCTCCTCGGCTCGAGCGAGGCCGACAAGGTGACGCTCGTGGCGGGCATCTCCCGGGAACTGGAGGCCCGCGGCCTGTCGGCAGGCACGTGGATCAAGGATCCGGCGACGATCGTGGGCGGGAAGGGGGGCGGCAAGCCCGACCTCGCCCAGGCCGGCGGCAAGCTCGTGGACAAACTCCCCGAGGCCCTCTCCGCCGCCCGCAAGTCGATCGAGCAGCTCCTCAAGGCCTGAGAAGGGGCCGCCGCCCCCGCGTGACCGTGGGACAGGCCTCGGCGCAGCCCACGTGCAAAACTGTTCTGCGCCGAAGACTACGACTACGCCAGTTTCTCGAGCGCGGCGATCGCAGCGTCGTAGTCGGGTTCGCTCGCCACTTCCGTGACGACCTGGGCGTAGCGGACGATTCCCTGGGCATCGAGCACGAAGACCGCACGGGCGAGGATCTTGAGCTCGTCGATGAGCACGCCCCAGTGCGTGCCGAAGCTCCGGTCCATGTAGTCGCTGCCGTTCCGCATCGACTTGATCTCCTCGGCCCCGCAGAAGCGGTTCATCGCGAAGGGGAGATCGAGGCTCACGGTGAGCGCCGTGACCTTGTCGCCGAGCGCGGCCAGCCGCTTGTTGAACGTCTTCGTCTGCACCTGGCACACCGGCGTGTCGAGCGACGGCACCACGCTGATGAACGCGGGCTTGCCGAGGAGATCGGCCTTGCGGATGTGGTGCATGCCGCCGTTCTCGTAGCAGGCGAGGTCGAAATCGGGAGCGGGGCTGCCGACCTTGACCTCATCGCCCACGAGCGTGAGCGGATTGCCCTTGAACGTCACCGCACCGTGCCGACCCATGTGTGCTTCTCCTCGCGTAGCCGGGAATGAATTCGGTCCCGGGGCAGTATTGCCGGCCCGCGGCCGCCGGCAAGCGCCCCCGCCGATCCCGCGGCCACGACGAGGTTTCGGGCGGTTGTTAGGATGCCACTCTCGGCGGCGCAGGCGATCCGCGGGCCAGGTCAGGAGCGAGCCATGAGGGTGATCGGGCGACTGGGACAACTGATCGGGCTGGGCCTCCCCGTGTTCGCGGTGGTGCTGCAGCTCGGCGGGAGGCTGCTGCCCAGCCAGATGCTCGTGATGCTCGTCGCGGCCGTGTGCTGCTTCTGGATCGGGAGGATCCTCGAGGGATTCGCCCAGCCGTGAGGCCCCCCGAGATGAGGCAACCCACGATGCACCCGTTGTTCCTCACTCCCGTCTACCGCCGCCACCTGTGGGGTGGCCGCCGGTTCGCGACGGCCCTCGGCCGCGATCTTCCCCCCGGCGACGACTTCGCCGAGTCGTGGGAAGTCGTCGATCGGGGGCCTGACCAGAGCACCGTCGCGGCAGGACCGCTCGCCGGCAGGACGCTCGGCGAGCTCGTTCGCGGACAGGGCCGCGAGCTGCTGGGACGGCACGCGTCGGCACCGGCGTTTCCGTTGCTGTTCAAGTTTCTCGACGCGACGCGCGACCTGTCGGTGCAGGTCCACCCGGATGACGAGCGGGCTGCCAGACTCGTGCCTCCCGACCGCGGCAAGACGGAGGCCTGGTACGTGATCGACGCGTCGCCGGGCAGCCGGATCTTCGCCGGCCTGAGGGAGGGGGTGGGCCGCGCTGAACTTGCCGCCGCCATCCGCGGCGGAACCTGCGCGAGCGTGCTGCACGCGTTCGAGCCCCGTCGGGGCGACTGCATCTTCATTCCCGCCGGAACCGTCCACGCAATCGGTGCAGGGCTGCTCGTGGCCGAGATCCAGCAGTCGAGCGACGTCACCTATCGCCTGTTCGACTGGAACCGGACGGGCCCCGACGGCAGGCCCCGGACGCTCCACATCGAGGCGGGAGTCGAGGCCGTGACGCGGTTCGGACCTGTTCGGCCGGTCGCGCCGATCGAGACGCCGGACCCGGCGGTGAAACGGCTGGTGACCGGCGACTTTTTCGTGTTCGACGAGGTGCTGGTATCCGGCTCCTGGGACTGCGGGGGAGACGACGCCTGCCACATGCTCGCAGTCCTCGAGGGCTCCCTGATGCTCGAGGACCACTGGGCGCTGCCGCCGGCGGGCAGAGGTCGCACGTTGATCCTTCCGGCGGCGATCGGACGACAGCGCGTGCGGGCCGCCGACGGTTCGCAGGCCAGGCTGCTCCATGTCACGATCCCCGACGTCACGCAGCCCGGCCATTTTCCGGCGGGGAAACCGGCCTAGGAGCCGGGGACGCCCCGGGCCTAGAGTCCCGGTCATGCTGCCGAGGTTCTTCGTCGCCGCCGTGCTCGTGTCCACCGCGGCCGGCTGCGCGTCGCTCGGAAAGCCCGACTGGCTCGACCCGGGGCCGGCCGCCAACCAGCGGCGAAAGGCCGTGCGATTCGACCCGTATCTGCAGGACGACATCGCGCCGTCGCAGCTCAGGCTGCCGCTCATGGACGGCGCCCGGCCTCGAGACTTCCTGGAGCCCGTGCCGGAGGTCCGTCGCGCACGGTGGTGGTCGCCGGTGCGCTGACGCCGGCATTCCATTCGCTCACCCACCCCGCGGGCATGGCGGCCCGGGTATGATCCCCGGATCGGCCTCCGCGTCCCGCGGGATGGACCGACCCACCTCCACCGAGGATCCCCAGCCGTGCCATCCCAGAGCCCGTCCGACAAGCCGTCGCGCATCACGTCCCGGCGGCGGCCCGCCCCGGCGCGGCCCGGAGCCCCGCGTTCCGTCCCCTCGATCCGAGAACTGTCCGACGACGGCCGCGAGCGGCTCCAGAAGGTGCTGGCCGCGGCCGGACTCGGAAGCCGACGCAACTGCGAGGAACTGATCACGACCGGCCGCGTGGAGGTGGACCGGCAGGTGGTCACGGAACTCGGCACACGGGTCGATCCCCGCCGGCAGGAGATCCGTGTGGACGGTGAACGCCTCCCCGACCCCAAGCGGGTCGTCTTCATGCTCAACAAGCCCGTGGGCGTCGTGACCACGAACTACGATCCCTCCGGCCGTCCCCGGGTCGTGGATCTCGTGCCGGGCGAGCAGCGGCTGTTCGCGATCGGCCGACTCGACCGGATGAGCGAGGGGCTGATCCTCGTGACGAACGACGGCGAACTGGCGAACCTGCTCGCCCATCCCCGGTACGGCGTGGAGAAAAAATACCTCGTGCAGGTCGCGGGCGTGCCGACGCCGGAGACGCTCGACAGGCTGCGGCGCGGGATCCAGCTCGCCGAGGGCACGGCCCGGGCACAACACGTGAACCTGAAGTCGCAGCACAAGCAGAGTGCGGTGCTCGAAATGGTGCTCGACGAGGGGAAGAACCGCGAGATCCGTCGGATGCTCGCGCAGCTCGGCCACAAGGTGCACCAACTCAAACGGGTCGCGGTCGGGCCGCTCTCGCTGGGCGGCCTGCTTCCGGGACAGCATCGCCCGCTCACGTGGACGGAGATCGACGCGTTGCGACGCGACGCCCTGGCTCACGTGGGCGACGTCGCGCAGCGGCCCGCGGCCCGTGGCCCGCGCTCCGGCCAGCGACGCCCCGACGGACGCAGGGGGCGATTCGGCAGGCAGGGTGATGGGCCCCGGAGCCCGGGTGCGGGGCCGCGGCAGCGTCCCGGCGGTCGTGATGAAGACCGCGGCAGCCGGCCGCCCCCGCCCGCGCCCCGTCCCCGCAAGCGACCTGGCAAGGCTTCCGCCTGGAGAAAGCAACGCGGCTAGCCAGCATGCGTCGGGGGCGCTCCGCCAGCCCGCCCCCGACACTCGCCCGACACCCATGAATACGCCCACCGCATCCTGCTTCGCCGACGCGGCCCGGTACCTCGCGGCACGCGTGGTCTTCAACAGGCAGATCGCCGAGCGGACGTGGCGCATCCGGCTGGCATGCCCGGAGCTCGCCGCGGCGGCCCGTCCGGGCCAGTTCGCGATGCTCCGCCTGCCCGACCGTCACGATCCGCTCCTCGCACGACCGCTGGCCTTCTACGACACGTTTCGGTCGGCCGACGACGATCGCCCCCTCGGCCCGCCCCAAAGCCGCCGGCATGCCGACTTCGTGTATCTCGTGCACGGAAAATTCACCACCGCCCTCCAGCACGTCGCCGCCGGCGACGAGATCGTCCTGTGGGGGCCGCTCGGCAACGGCTTCGCCGGCGTTCCCGCCGCCTCCCATCTCGTGCTCGTGGCGGGAGGCATCGGCCAGACGGCGCTCCTCGCCCTCGGCAGGGAACGACTCGGCGGGGCCTCCTACGGCGGCGGCGCGCCCGCGGCGTCCGCGGGACGGGTCACGCTCTGCTGGGGGGCCCGCTCGGCCGCCATGTTCGGCGCCAGCGACGATTTTCGGTCCGCCGGGATCGCCGTTCACACGGCGACGCTGGACGGCTCGGAGGGAAGACGCGGCACCGTCGTCGATCTGCTCGACTCACTGCCTGACATCACGGGCGACGGCGGAACCCACGTGGCGTGCTGCGGCCCCGAAGGCATGATGGCGGCCGTGTCGCGCTGGGCGGCCGATCGGTCGATCGGCTGCCACGTCTCGCTGGAGGCACCGATGGCCTGCGGCATCGGAATCTGCTTCACCTGCGTCGCGAGGGTGCGAGACGCCGTGGACGGCTCCTGGGACTACCGCCGCACCTGCATCGAAGGCCCGGTCTTCGATGCGAGGCGGATCGTGTGGGAGACGTGAGCCCGTCGGGCTGATCAGGCCTCGGTTTTGCCCTTCGCGGCCGGACCGCCTGCGGCGGCCTTCACGCGGGCCGAGAGCCGCGACTTCAGACGCGCGGCACGGTTCGGATGGATCGTCCGCTTGGCGGCGGCCCGGTCAGCCTTGCGGGCCACGAGTTTGAAGTGCTCGCGTGCAGCGGCGACGTCGCCACTGGTCAGCGCGGCCAGCACCTTCTTCAATTCCGACTTGATCTCAGACTTGACCGCGCGGTTCCGCTCGCGAGCGCGGAGGTTTTGGCGGAGTCGCTTCTTGGCACTGACCGAATGGGGCATTCCGAATCCTCGAACAGGGTGGAGAAGAACGATGGGCTGGGGATGCGGGCGGGGGGCACCTGCACGTCGTCGGGTAGGTTATCTTACCCGGCGGCGAGTTTGTCCAGACGCTGGGCGACATCCCGGTAACCGAAGTCGAGTCCGGCCAGGGTGCCGAGGTATTTTTTGGCGGCATCCCTGTCGTCGAGTCCCGCCGCCAGCACGCCGGCCCGGTAGAGGGCCCGCTTCCGGAGTTCCATCTCGCGGTCGGTCAGCGTTTCGACGGCGACGACGTAGTTTTGCATCGCGAGTTCGTAGCGCTTGATCTTCTGGAAGCACTCGCCGAGTTCCAGCGACACGGCCCCCTTGCGACGCGGATCCTGGAGGACGTCCTGAAAGTGCCTGATCGCCTCCGAGTGGTTGCCGGCGGCCTTCAGCCGCATCGCCAACTCATACCGCCAGGTCAGGTTCTCGGGGTAGCGGGCGCAACGAGCCGAGTAGATCTCCACCTCGTGCTTGAGCAGCGCCGACCGCAGCCGGTCGAGGGTCTGCCGGTGGGCCGGCGTGTCCTCGGCCAACACCCGCTGCTCGGCCACGTGCACCCGGTGACGCGCCCAGCGCAACTGCCTGTCCTCGACGTGCTCGCGGACCTTCAGGTCGTTGCCTGACGCCGCCAGCGCCGCGAGCAGCACCGCCTCGGCCTCGGTCACGTCCGCATCCCGCTCCAGGAGGTCTGCAAGTTCGAGGTAGGGCTCGATCTCCGCCGGCCTGTCCGCGATCGCCTTGCGCAGCGCGGTGATCTGATCGACGGGCTGCGACGCCGTTTGGCCGCCGCCGGAGGGGCTCTTCGCGCCGCCGGGGGCGGCGCGGCCGGTCATCCCATGCCCTGCCACGATCGTCTTCTCGACCTGCAGGCGGGCGATCTCGCGCTGCGCCTCGTCGGCCAGGCCCTTCACGTTGGCAACGCGGACCCAGCAGGCGATGGCCTGGTCGAACTCGCCATGATTCGCCAGGAATCTCGCGCACTGGCGGTTCACCTCCGCGTCCGCCGGCACCGTGTCGAGGGCGCTCTTGAGGTACACCCGTTGGGCGTCCGCCAGCTGCAATTGGCCACAGGCTTCGGCCATCGCGAGAAGCACGAGGTGGTCGGAGGGACTGGCCTTCAACGCATCGACGCCCTGCCGGAGCACCTCGCGCCACTGTGCCTTTTCGGCGAGCTTCTTCAGGCCGCCGGCTTTCGTCATCGGCCACAGGCCGCTCAGGCCGCCCCCCTTCTTGGCCCCATGCTTCCGCCGGAGCACGGTCAGCAGGCTCTGGAGGTAGACCGCGTTCCCGGGATCGCCGAGAACGCACTGCGAAAACATCTCGACGGCGTAGTCGAGGTTCGTGGTGGCGTTCTGCGTGCCCCGCTGGAAGCACTGCGACAGCCGCGACCGCTCCGCAGGCGAGAGTTGGGCCGTCGTCGGGGGCACCGGCGCGCCCCCTGGATTCGAGGCGGCCGCGGGAGACTCGTTGGGCATGGCGGCTGGCGACGGACACTGGAGCCCCGGCGGAACCGACGGTTCCACGGGGTATGATGCGGGGAAAACGAGTTCTGAGTGTAGTGACCGTGCTGCCACCCTCAAACACCGAGCCTCCGGCCCCGGCATCCGCGCCTGCGGAAGTCGCGGGGAGGGTCGTCTTCGTCGGCGCCGGGCCCGGGGCGCCCGACCTGCTCACACTCCGGGCGGCCGAGTGCCTCCGGCAGGCCGACGTGGTGGTACACGACGCCCTCGTGCCCGAATCCCTGCTGACCGTCGTCGGCGGCGGTGCGGCCCGCATCCCGGCGCCGCGGCCCCGGTCGGCCGAGGAAGACGCGGGGGTCGCCGTCGGTCGCCTGCTGGTCGATCTGGCGCGGCGACACCGGCTCGTCGTCAGGCTCAAGGGGGGCGATCCGGCGGTCTTCGCCCGGTTGTCCGAGGAGCAGCAGCCGCTCCGCGATGCCGGCATCGGCTTCGAAATCGTGCCGGGCGTGACGGCCGCGCTCGCGGCGGCGGCCGCCGCAGGCGTGCCGCTCACGAGCCGCGCGGCGGCGTCGAGCGTCACGCTTCTGACGGGCCATGAGGCCTGCGACAAGGATGCCTCGCTCGACTTCGCGGCGCTGGCCAGGCTGCCGGGGACGCTGGTGATCTACATGGGAGTGGAGCAGATCGCCACCTGGTCGCAGAGCCTGCTTGCCGCCGGAAAATCGGGCGACACGCCGGTGACGGTGATCAGCCGCTGTTCGTGGCCGGATCAGAGGCTGTGCGTCACGACGCTCGCCGGATGCAGCGCGGAGTTCGATCGCTGCCGGTGGCCCGCACCCGCGATCGTGATCGTGGGGCATGTCGCCGGTCAGATCGCGCCGACAGGCACCGTCCACCGGTGCCTCGAGGGTCGCACCATCGCGATCACGCGGCCGGCGGGGCAGGGGGGTGACCTGGCGGCACTGATCGCGGCCCAGGGCGGATCGTCGGTCCAACTGCCGGTGATCCGCATCGGCCCGCCCGATTCGTGGGAGCCGATCGATGCGGCGATCCGCTCCGCCGACACGTTCGACTGGATCGTGTTCTCGAGCGTCAACGGCGTGCGAGCCTTCTGCGAGCGACTGCACCGTACGGGGCGTGACATCCGCTGCGTGGGTACCGCCCGCATCGCCGCGATCGGACCGGCGACGGCGCGCGAGGTGGCGAATCAGGGAATCGTGTGCGACCTCGTGGCGGAGGAAAACCGGTCGGAAGGGATCGTGTCCGCCCTCGGAGGGACCGTGCGCCGCGGGAGGTTCCTGCTCGTGCGGGCGAACCGCGGCCGCGACGTGATGCGGCGCGGGCTCGAAGACCTCGGCCACGAAGTTGTGGAGGCGGCCGCCTACGCGAGTCACGCGGTCGAGGCGATCGATCCGGACACGCTGGCCGCGATCGACGGGGCGCGGGTCGATTGGATCACGGTCACGAGTTCGTTCATCGGCGAGTCCGCGGTCCGGTTGCTTGGTGAACGGATGCGGACCTGGAAGGTGGCGAGCTTGAGCCCGATCACCTCCGCGGCGCTCCGAGCCGCCGGCGTCACCCCCACGGCCGAAGCCGCCGAGCCGACGAACGCCGGGCTCGTCGAGGCGATCGCAGGCTGGGAGGCGGCCCACGGGGGAGTTGCGCAGCCGGCAAGGTCGCCGGAACCGGCCGCGTTGCCGCGGCAGCCTTCGGCCGTCGCGGTGCAGCCGCACGACAACTCCCGCCGATAACGGTCACAAGAGTCGATCACGGGGGAGGGATGGCGATGCGGATGAATCGTGCGCCTGCGACGGTGGTGATCTGCTGCGGAACGCCGAAGAACGTCCGTGCGGCCGATTTCCCGCTGTTCAAAGACGTCACCGGGCTCGCCGATGTCCCCGTCACGTGGGTCTGCCGCCGCGACGTGATGGCGGCGGCCCTCGACGCCGCAGGCGGGGCGGCAGGGCACGAGGTCGCGCTCGAACTCAACGCGATGCAACTGGCCTGCCGTCCGGCACTGCGCCGGGAACTCGCCGCGGCCCGGGATCTCGCCGGCGGCCCGACCTCCGCGGTGGCCGCAGGCATGCCATGCCTCGACCATCGCGCCCTGCTCGTCGAGCATGGAATCCAGACGCTGGCCGTCGGCGGCTTCGCACAGGCCGGCCGCAGCAGCCGGCGTCCACCGCCGGCGGGCTGGCAGTGCCGGAGCGTCGTGTGGGGCTTGTGGGAAGTTCAGACCGTGCCCCGCCCGCCGCGCCCCGCCATGGCCTGGATGCTGGCGGGCTTGGGAGGCCCACGTCTCGCTCCGGGCAGCCTGACGGTGGTGCACGTCGATCCCGCCACGATCGGCGACCGGCAGGCCAAATTGGATTTGGAACGGCTCGTCCACTGGATCGGCAGGCAGCGGTCCGGCGTGAGGGCGGTTCGGCTCGGCGACCTGCCGCAGCTGCTGCGGTCGGGCGGGCAACCGGAGAGCGGCTCGATCCTCCGGCAGGCCGCGTGACCGACGGCGGTCGGCGGCGACGAACGAGGGTTTCAGCCCCGGGCCTTCGCCAGCAACGTCCAGCTCAGATAGGTGAGGATCACGCTGGCCGCGACGAAGCACACGTCCAACGCGATGCTCTTCCGCTGAAACGGGAAGGCAGCGGCGAGATCGGCCAGAAACAGGATCCCAATCAGTCCCGAGAGGACGAGTCCCAAGATCGGCATGCCTTTCGACACCGCAGCCCTCAGCGTTTCGTGTCCGCCGTTCGCCCGTTTCCTGTCCGCATACCATAATCGACCGGGTGCCGCCCGCCACCCGCGGGAATTTTCCGGCCGCCCGTGCCCCTGAACCCGGTCGCCCCAGCCTCGCGAAGCCAGCCGTGAACTCCGCCTCCCGCACCGCCGTCTACACGGGATCCTTCGACCCGATCACGCTCGGGCACCTCGACGTGATCGCGCGGGCCGCCCGGATTTTCGAGACGATCGTCGTCGGCGTGGGCATCAATCCCGACAAGCAGCCGATGTTTTCGCTCGAGGAGCGGGTGGCCCTCGTCCGCGCCTCGGTGGCCTCCATTCCCAACGTGCGGGTCGAGCTGTTCAGCGGCCTGTCGGTCGCCTTCGTGAAGGCCCAGGGCGCGCACGTGCTCCTGCGGGGCGTCCGCTCGCTGACCGACATCGAGGCCGAGTTCACGATGACGCTCGCCAACCGCAAGCTCGACCCCGCCGTCGAAACGGTGTTTCTCATGGCCGACGCACAGTACAGCCACATCTCGTCTTCGCTCCTGAAGCAGATCACGCCGCTGGCGGACGACGACGCCCTCCTGCAGTTCGTGCCCGCTCCCGTCGTGCAGGCCCTGCGGTCGAAACTCGCCTGACCACCGCAGCGACGACCGTCGACCGAGAAAACCCTCGGCGTTTCCCGCGGTCGACCAGGTGGAAAAGGCCATGGATGGCGTTTTCCACGGACAGTCAGTTCACGCTGGCCCGCGAGCCCTCGCCGCCTTCGAAGTGCTGGCGGAGGTAGCGGGCCCGCTCGATGTTGCGGTCGTTCGTGTCGAGCTCGATCCCCCGGAGCTTTTGCAGGTGGGCGGGCTGCGTCCGCACGAGGAGCGAGTTGATGTCGGCGATCTTCACGTCGCCGATCAGCCCCAGAAGCACGCCCATGCGAACCCTCGACAGCAGTTGCATCGTTTCCTCCGCGCTGATCGTCTGCGCCGTCCGCAGGATGCCATAGGCGCGGCTCACCTGGTCATGCACGTTCTGCTGGGTCTCGCGCACCAGGAACGCGCGGGCCCGCCGCTCGTAGTCGATCAACACGGGCACCACGTCGCCCACCTGCTCGACGAGCTGCTCCTCGGTGCGACCGAGGGTGGTCTGGTTGGAGATCTGGTAGAAGTCGCCCATCGCCTGCGACCCCTCGCCGTACAGCCCGCGGACCGCGAGCGAGATCTTGTGCAGGCTGCGAAACACCTTGTCGATCTGCCGGGTGATCACGAGCGCCGGCAGGTGGAGCATGACGCTCACGCGGATGCCCGTGCCCACGTTCGTGGGGCAGGCCGTGAGGTAGCCGCACCGCGGATGGAAGGCGTACGGCACGGCCGTCTGGATCTGGTCGTCCACGACGCGAATCTGCTCCCAGGCCCCCTTGAGATCGAGCCCGCTGTGCATGCACTGGATCCGCAGGTGGTCCTCCTCGTTGATCATCAGGCTGACCTGCTCCAGGCGGTCGATCGCCACACCGCGGGCGCCCTGGGCCTCCGCGTGCTCGCGGCTGATCAACTGGCGCTCGACGAGCAGCTGTCGGTCGATCTCCTCGAGCCGGCCGACGTCGATGTATTCGAGTCCCTGGCCCAGCGGCGTCCCGGCGATCCGCTCCCGCAGGAACCGCTCCACCTCCGACCGATCCTGCTCCGAAGCCCGGCTGACGAAGGGGTAGTGCGCCACGTTCCGGGCCAGACGCACGCGGCTGCTCATCACGATGTCGGACTCGGGGCCCGTGCCCCGCAGCCACTCGCCGATCGATTGCGTGAGCGATTCGAACTTCACGGGTGCTCCTTTGCGGCGGGACCCGCACCCAGCCAACGGTCCTCGATGGACCGGATGGCGTCGCGCTGGTCGCGGGCCTGTTCGTAGTCCTCGCGGGAAATCGACTCCTTCATCCGCTGCCGGAGCCCGATCACGGCCGTCAGTTCCTCGGTGCCCTCCGGCAACCCGCTCGTGCCACGGGATGGCCGGCGGCCCGTGTGCTCGGTGGCGCCGTGAATGTTGGCGATCAGGGGCTCCAGTTCCTTCTCGAACTGGACGTAGTCGTGCGGACAGCCCAGCCTCCCCTGGTTGCGGAACTCGAAAAACGTGATGCCGCACATGTCGCAGGCCCGCTGATCGAGCAGCGCCAGTTCGTCCGCCGTCTGCCCCACGGCGAGCGGCCCTCCGGCCGGCTTGGGTGCCGCCTCGTCATCGGGCGCCTCCCCGCCGCCGGCCTCCGACTGATTGAGGTAGCTGCGGGCGTGATCCTCGCACAGATGCAGCTCCCGCACGGCCCCGCTCTCCAGTTCGGTGATGTGGAACACCGCCTGCTTGTCGCAATGCTGACACTTCATCGGACGCTCGTGGGGAGGAACACGGCGAGGCACCCGGATCCGGCCGCTCCGGATCCGGCGTACCGGTGAATCATAGCAGTCCGGCAGGGCGGAGCGTGTCTCCGGCCAGGCACCGCCGACGCCACGCGGTCATTGTTGCCCCGCCCGCCGATGGCTAGTCTCTTGGCGAGCCTCCCCGGGCCGGCGTGGTTTCCTCCGGGCTGCCGGCCGCCGGTGACTCCCACGGACGCCCCGACCACGATGTCGCACCTTCCCGACGCAGACCGATTCGCCGATCTCGCGCGAACTGGACGGCTCGTGCCGGTCTACCGCCGACTCTTCGCCGACGGCCTCACGCCGCTCTCGGCGTTCGCGCGGATCGATGCGGGGGACTGCGGCTGCCTGTTCGAGAGCGTGGTCGGGGGGGAGAGGGTCGGTCGCTACAGTTTCCTCGGCGCCGATCCGTTCATGCGGTTCGAGGCGCACGGGACGACCGTGCGCGTCACGCGCGACGCTTCCGTGGAGACCGTCGAGAGCCCCGACCCCCTCGCCGAACTGCAGCGCAGGATGGCGGAGTTCCAGCCCGTTCGTCTGCCGGAGCTGCCGCCGTTCACGAGCGGTGCCGTGGGTTTCGCCGCCTACGACTCGGTCCGCTACGTCGAAGACCTTCCCGATGCCCCGCCGGACGACCTCGGCCTGCCCGACGTCAGTTTCGCGTTCTACGACCGACTCGTGGTGTTCGACAACGTCACGAAGTCACTCGACGTGGTGGTGCTCGCCCGGATCGACGACCCGTCGCCCGCGGGCGTCGAACGGTCCCGGCAGGAGGCGTGCCGCCGGATCGACGCCACGATCGAGCAGCTCTCGCGGCCGCACGATTGGCCCCCCCCGGCCGACATCGGCCCCCGATCCGAACCGCGCTCCCTCGCCGCCGGCACCGCGACCTCCACGTTTCCCCCGGACGCCTTCGTCGAGGCGGTCGAACGGGCCATCGAATACATCCGCGCCGGCGACGTCTTTCAGGTCGTTCTCAGCCGCCGGATCGACGTCCCCTTCGCCGGCCCGCCGCTCGAACTCTACCGCACGCTCCGCGTGGTCAATCCCAGCCCTTTCATGTTCTATCTCCGGACGCCGACGGTCACGCTCGTGGGCAGTTCGCCGGAGATCATGGTCCGCGTGGTGGACGGAGAGATCACGGTCCGGCCGCTGGCGGGCACGCGGCCGCGCGGTGCGACGCCCGAGCAGGACGACCGCCTTGCCGAGTCGCTGCTCGCGGACCCGAAGGAGCGGGCCGAGCACGTCATGCTCATCGACCTGGGCCGCAACGACGTGGGCCGCGTGTCGCAGATCGGGTCGGTGCGATTGAGCGACGTGATGACGATCGAGCGGTACAGCCACGTGATGCACCTCACGAGCCACGTCACGGGCCGCCTGTCGGCCGACAAGACGGCTTTCGACGCCCTGCGGGCCTGCCTGCCGGCCGGGACGGTCTCCGGCGCGCCGAAAATCCGCGCCATGCAGATCATCGACGAGCTCGAGCCGGTGCGGCGCGGCCCGTATGCCGGCGCGGTCGGCTACATCGACTTCGGCGGCACGATGGACACCTGCATCGCGCTCCGCACGATCGTCGTCACGAAGGGCCGGGCCTCCGTGCAGTCGGGCGCCGGTATCGTGGCCGACAGCCTTCCCACGAGTGAACTGCAGGAGACGCTCAACAAGGCGAAGGGACTGCTGGTGTCGATCGAGATGACGGCGGAGCGGCTCGGCCGTTCGCCGGCGGGGACATGATCCGCTTCCACGACACCGCCCTGAGGCTCGGCGATCGCCGCGTGCTCGACGGTTTTTCGCTCGACGTGCCGGCCGGCCACGCCGTGGCCCTGATCGGCAGGACGGGGTCGGGAAAATCGGCCCTGCTCGCCGCAGCCGCGGCGGCGCTTCCACTCTCCGGCGGCGAGATCACCGTCGGCGGGCGATCGGTGAGTCACGAGGCGGCGGCGGTGCGGCGACTCGTCGGATACCTGCCCGGCCGTCCGGCCGCCTGGCCTCCCTGTCGGGCCGGCGAGTTCCTCGAACTCGCGGCGGTGTCCGCGGGACTGGTCGGCAAGCCGCTGCGCCTGGCCGTCGCCAGGGCGCTCGATCTCGCCGGCCTGCGGGATCGCTCCGCCGAGCCGATCGACACGCTCCCCGAAGGCAGCGGCCGCAGACTTCTCGTGGCCCGTGCGCTGCTGCACGATCCGCAGGTGCTCCTGCTCGACGATCCGTTCACCGCGCTCGACCCGGTGGATCGGACGGCGACGGAGGAACTCATCCACGACGCCCACCTCATGGGCAGGACGGTTCTGGCCGCCGTCGACGACGCCGACGTCCCGTCCTGCTTCACGCACCTCGCCGTGCTCGCCGCGGGCCGTCTTTCGGCCTCCGGGCCCGCCGACGTCACGGCGTCGGCAGCCGGGCGGCGACTCCGATTTCGTGTCACGTGCCCCGGCCGCGCGAACGACGCGGCGCACGCCATGCGGTCCCTCGCAGGCGATGCCCGGGCGACCGACTTCGATCACGCCGAGGCCACGATCGATCCGGCCGTGGTGCCGGGCTCGCGGCTCGTGGCCGCCGCCGTGGCGGCCGGCGTCCCCGTGGAAGCCGCCGGCTTCCACCCCGCCTGGACCGCGCAGCTCCTCGACTAGGTGCGCGAGGGGCCGGGCCGCGGCGCGTGCGATGTCACGCCGCGTCGCCCCAGGCACGACGGACCTCGGCAAGCCCGGCGACACAGAGGTCGTAGTCGCGGCTGAGTCGCTCGAACAGGAGCCGCTCCTCGGCGGCATCCGCAGGCTCGAGCGTGCTGGCCAACCAATAAGCCCGCTTGCCGGCCATCCTGAAATCGACGAGGCCCTCGCCACGCCCCGGTCTCCGCAGCCGCTCGATCGCCTCGGGATAGAGCCCGCTCCAGAAGAGCGTGAAGTCACCGACGTGGCGGTACTCCGCCAACGCCGCCTCGGGGCCGTGTTCGCGGGCCTGCACGAGCATCGTCGCCAGGTCGGTCGAGCCCACGCCCTCCGGCGGCGACGCCGGCGCGTCGTGCCGCAGGAATCTCACGAGCAGCAGGGCCACATAGTCCACGAGCGGCGGATCGACCACGCCCAGCCGCGCGTGGAACGCGAACTCCGTCAGTCCGCGGAAGAACCGGTCGATATCCGACGGATCACGGGCGGCGAACATCGCTGCCTCGCACGACAGGACTGCGGCAATGATCCCGGCTGGGCGCCTCGCACCACCGTCTGAATTGTAGCGTGCGGCCTTCATCACCGAGGCGTGCCGAACGGCGTGTCCCCGTCAACCGCAGGCGGCGGCCAGATCGGCGATGAACCGCTCGACCCGCGGGAGCATCCCGCTCCGCCCTTCCGCCGCCGAATCCGCGACGAGACGCACGAGCGCCGAACCGACGATCACCCCGTCGGCGACGGCGGCCACGGCGCGGACCTGCTCGGGGGTCGAGATCCCGAATCCCACCAGGATCGGCACGTCGGTCTTCGTGCGCAGCCAGCCGATCCGTTCGAGGAGGCCCGGCGGCAGCTCCGTGCGGGCTCCCGTCACCCCCGCCACCGACACGCAGTACAGAAAACCGGTCGACTTCCGGGCGATGGCCTCGGCGCGTTCGGGAGGCGTGGTGGGGGTGACGAGCCGCACGAGCGCGAGGCCCGCCGTGCGGCAGGCGGCATCGAGATCGTCACTCTCCTCCAGCGGCAGATCGGGCACGACGAAACCGGCGAGCCCCGCGGCGGCGGCATCGGCCACGAACCGATCGATCCCGCGGCGGAAGACCAGCGAGTAGCTCGCCATCGCGAGGATCGGCATCGCCACACGGCCCGCCGCCTGCCTCGCGATCGAGAACACGTCCTCGAGCGTGATGCCCGATCCGAGTGCCCGCGTGTACGACGACTGGATCACGGGCCCGTCGGCGATCGGGTCGCTGTAGGGAACGCCCAGTTCGCACAGCGTCGCTCCGCCGCGGGCGACCGCTTCGAGCACCGCGACGCTCGACTCACGGTCCGGATCGCCGGCGGTGACGAATGGGGCCAGGGCCGTGCGGCCGGCTGCCCGGGCGGAGGCAAAAGCCGCCTCCAGTTTCGCGATCGGCTTCGCGTCGGCCGTCGTGTGACTCATCGGGCGTCCCCGCCGCCGTCGGCGGCCAACCCGCGGAGCCGGGCGATTTCGGCCGCATCCTTGTCGCCCCGGCCGGAGAGACACACCACGAGGATCTCCGTCGGGGGACGCCTTGCAGCCTCGCTCACCGCCCAGGCGAGTGCGTGCGAGGTCTCGAGCGCCGGCAGCACGCCCTCGCGCCGCGCGACGAGGTCGAACGCGTCGAGCGCCTCCGCGTCGGTGACGCTCGTGTATTCCACGCGGCCGGTGTCGTGCCAGTAGGCGTGCTCGGGCCCCACGCCCGGGTAGTCGAGGCCCGCCGACACGGAGTGCACGTCGGACGTCTGGCCGTCTGGATCCTGCAGCACGTAGCTCAAGCTGCCGTGGAGAATGCCCGGGCTGCCGTAGCTCAGGCTCGCCGCATGATCTCCCGGTTCGCCCGACCGTCCGCCCGCCTCGACACCGACGAGCCGAACCTCGCGGTGGTCGACGAAAGGATGGAACATGCCGGCGGCGTTGCTGCCCCCACCCACGCACGCCACGACCGTGTCGGGAAGCCGGCCCAGTTGGCGATGGCACTGCTCGAGGGTCTCACGACCGATCACGCTCTGGAAGTCGCGGACGATCCGGGGGAACGGGTGCGGGCCCACGACCGAGCCGATGATGTAGTGGGTCGTCTCCACCGAGCCCATCCAGTCGCGCATCGCCTCGTTGATCGCGTCGCGAAGCGTGCGCGAGCCGCTCTCCACCGGTCGGACCTCCGCCCCCATGAATCGCATGTTTCGTACGTTGGGCGCCTGGCGCCGGACATCCTCGGCCCCCATGTAGACGACGCACTCGAGTCCGAACCGTGCGCAGGCCGTTGCCGTGGCCACGCCGTGCTGTCCCGCGCCCGTCTCGGCGATGATCCGCCGCTTGCCCATCCGGATCGCGAGCAATCCCTGGCCGAGCGTGTTGTTGATCTTGTGCGCGCCGGTGTGGCTGAGATCCTCCCGCTTGAAGTAGATCCGGGCGCCCCCCGCGTATTCGGTGAGCCGCCTGGCGAAGAGGAGGGGAGTGGGGCGACCGACGAATGCGGACAGCAGGCCGTCGAGTTCGGCCTGAAAGCCCTCGTCGGCGCGAGCCTTCGCATACTCCCGCTCCAACTGGTCCAGCGCGGCCGAGAGGGTCTCGGGCACGTAGCGGCCGCCGAACCGACCGAAACGCCCCAAGGCGTCGGGAACGCTCGAGACGGCTGCTCCGGCTGGCATGGGGCGAATCCTGGGAGGTGACGACGGGACGACGCGGAGTACGCTGGGCCACGAGTGGATTGTAGCCTGTGCCCATCCGCCCACCATCGGTGCCGGTCGCGATGCCAGAACTCCCG
>Ga0209189_1000975_pt1 | contig 22166 bp, 22 predicted proteins | sample C_130820_EF_Meta_FD_187308 | JGI IMG/M metagenome (GOLD analysis project Ga0209189, IMG submission 187308) | Freshwater microbial communities from Lake Croche, Canada to study carbon cycling - C_130820_EF_MetaG (SPAdes) (version 3) | ecosystem: Environmental > Aquatic > Freshwater > Lake... | reverse complement strand
TCCAAATCTTTAGCAGCACATAAAAACAAATGTATAAAACCGATAGAATCAGAATGTTCGGAATCATCAGCAAAATCATCACCTAAAGAAAAATCTTTTAAATCCGTGTCGATTTTAATCGTGCGGGTAAGTTGCCGGTTACGTGATGAAAATGATACCTAATTAACAATAAGTCGCAAACGATTTATTGTTAAAAAAATTTATTTAAAATTTGCACTGGTCTAAATGAAATCTTACTCGTTAGTCCACTTATAAACAAGTCCATTGTGTTTTAATTGAACAAGATTAGTGAAAACAGGAAGTCCTGATGTAAAACCAGGCAATGTAGAAAGGTCATTAATTATTGCACTCTTATTACTGAAGTATGGGTGTCCAATAACAGGCATATATCTAATCCCATGACCCAGAGTACAACTTAATACACCATTCACTTCTACAACATGTCCATTACTCAAGATGAGATTATATAACTTTGGCATATTGTATGTAGTAGTCTCATAAATATTTGCAGGATGTACCCAATCACCATTTTGGTTAATTGGATGCCAAGGAGTAATCAAAAGATTACCTACTCGTGACATCTGAATTTGGCTATCATTAAAACCAATCTCTACTAAGTATTCAACTTGAGCCGGTCCAGAAGGTGTATAAACAATATTTCCTCGACGAAGAGTTTCAATTGGTTGATAGGAAGTGCCGTTTTGTGTAATTATTTTAACACGAGTTCCAGGAGCAAAACAACCACCTCGAGGATTATTAAAGACAGTACCCATATTTACAGGAACTACTTGAGCTGCTCCACCTCCATAATGCTGGCTATTAGACTTATAACCAGATGCTTCGAGAGGTGGTAGACTAGCAAAAACATCATCACCATCCTTTTGAAGCGCGTGGAAGATACTTCCCCCAAATCTTTGCAAACCCATATCCTTAAAATTCATACACTGTTCTTGTTCTTGCGCACGAAGGTAGGCTCGCAGATAGTGTTTTCCCCACTTTTGATAGTAATCAGGAGCCATAATGACTTGCCCCCTTTCTGTAGGATCTCCAGAAGGCTTTATATCACAAAGAACTTCCAACCCATCTGTACCTACATATTTTCTATATAGGGCTTCAAATGTATTGGGACCACCATTTAGAATACATATTTTTATAGCAGCAATCAAATCTGATTTTGCTGAAACAACAACAGAAGGTCTTCCATCTACAAGGGGAATATTTGTTCCATTGTGTGTAATAGATACAATATTTGTATCAGGAATAACAAAGGAACGAGACTGCTCAAGTTGAATAAGTCCAGTTTCCAAACAAGATGTTGAACCATCCTTATGAGTAAGAATGAGTCTTTGATTTGTTGCAGCAGTAGATAATACTGTTGCAGCCCAGTTAATGAACACAGTTGCCACCATAGAATAATCTGGAATAAAGCCAAAACTTCCATTTCCAAGCTCTGCAAGTTCAGAAAGAAGCTTGCTATCAAGATTATATCCAAATCCAAATGTACTTAAACTGAACATAGAAGGCTTCTTAAGTTCCTTGTAATGATTAAGAATACCACGAGGAGGATCAACATTTGGCATACCATCTGTTAAAAGAGCTGATACAATATTACGTCCTTCAAACTCAGCTGAACTTGCAAGTCTATTTATAAGTTGAAGAGCACCCCAAATATTAGTATTTGCATCAGGATTTATAGCGGGTATAATTAATTCCAACTTTGCCTTGCCCTCTTTAGTCATAAGCGTGGGCTTCATTACTACCTTAGCAGTAGTACTAAATGTTGTAAGGCAAAGAATATCATTGTCACCCAACATACCTGCAATCGTACGTAAAGTATGCTTACAAAGATCCATACGTGTAAATGCTCCGCCTTCTGCAGCCTCGGTAGCATTTTCTCCCATAGATCCTGAATTATCAAGAGCTATAAACATTACCACTGGCTGACGCTCTCCGCTTGCCGGAGATACAGTGATTGATATCTTAGACGTAGGATCACTAAATCGACTAGCTTGTATTGCAAGAGGTTTTTGTACAAATGGAGCAGTAGTAACTGACACTACTGAGACTGGATTTGTAGCTAGATATCGTTCAATCTGGCTCTTCAGTGCAAAGTTTGTTTTAAGTTGTTCTGGCCTTAGTGTACGACCTTGAATAATTGGATGACGATTTTGGTTTTCGCCAAGCCATTTCATAAGCGCAATACGGTCGTAAGTCATTCCCGTATCATCCATAACTGGATCACTCATTATTTGCATTGTAATTGGACAGTCAAATTCAGGAGGATAAGTATTAATATTATTATTATTAGTAGACATTAAAATATTATATTACATATATTATATTTATTTTTCAATTTTTTCTAATATATTATACTATGAAAGTAAAATGTTATAATTTTAAAAAATTAGAATATAACCAAGCCACCTTTGCAGACAGTGTTGACGCTACATATATCCTTCATTTAGAAGGTAATGGTCGTTTGCCAGATATACTTGACCAATTAAATAAATATCACCCTACAAAAACAGTTTATATAGTATTTAATAAAGGTTATAAAAAATGTGAGAAAAAATTAAGTAAAAATGAACCTCCTATAGATTTAATCGATGCATATTATCAAGTATTAAAAGATGCTAAGAACAAGAATTATAGAAATATTTTAATTTTAGAAGATGATTTTATATTTAATGAAAGAATGAATGATCCAAAAGTTACTAATGATATTAATACTTTTATAAATGATAAAGATAATGAAGAATTTATGTATATGTTAGGAGCATTACCTCATTTACAGCTACCCTACAAAAATAAACATTATACTTTATGTATAAGTACAGGAACACACGCAAGTATTTATTCAAAAAAATTACGGGATAATATTATAGATAATGTTCCCGTTGATACAATGAATGATTGGGATTTATATACTAATCTAAATTGTTCAAGATATATTTATGAAGAACCATTATGTTATCAACTATTTCCAGATACTGAAAATAGTAAATATTGGATTAATCATTTTGGTGTTTCTACTGCATTAAGAAGTTATATAAAATCATTAGAATTAGATACAAAAGCTGAACCTGGTTATTCTAACTGTTATACTAATTCAAGAAAAAGAATTTATTATATTTTAATATTTATAATTATAATTGTATTCTTTTATATAAATAAGTTATAAATATAATCATATGAATCAAGTACAAATTGAGGCATAAACGGTGTTGCTTTAGGATTATCCATATTTCTTATTAATAGCTTTTTATAAGTATCAAAAACATTAGTATTATTTATATATAACCACATTAAATAAAACATTGTTACAACTATTGAAACATTAATATCGCCTTGTGTTATTTGAGTATTTAAAAGATAAAAAAAAGGTATGCTTTTTATAATTATAGTTATAATTTCAAATCTAATTAAATTATATTTTTTTTGTTCATCTAAATCATAACATTGTAAATAAATACTTGTACAAATACCAATTATAGACATTATTAACAAACTTACAGAAAAAATAAATTTTGGATTATAAGAGGTTACCTTTAGTAGGTACAAAATAAACCATAAAACAATCCAATATGAAAAAAATAAACTTTTTTTTATAATATAATTAATCATTATATTATAAAGTATAAATTAATCCACCAATTACAAATTCATCAAACTTTTTCTGATAAAAATTTCTTGCTATTTGTTCCATAATTATATCTCTTTCATCCATAATTTCCGTAATTTTGTTACCATATTTCATTTTAATATGATTATATATTAATTCTTTTGTAGTTTCTGGATCCTCCTTTAAATCTTTCTTTAAATTTTCTTCTACTTTTTTTTTATAATTAATTGCAGTTTCTGATATTTCATTTAATATTTTATATAGTTTTCCAACTTTATTTATTAATTCTTGATCTTCTTCTGTTATATTTGGGTCTGAACTAACAAAATTAAAAACTTTATAAATATCCTCTGTTTTATGATTTCTAACAATATGAACAAATAATTCTTCTCTATTATCAAAACATTCTTCGCACTCATCACATTTTTCAAATTTAGGAATTATTTTTTTTGATTTTTTAATTTTAATTTTCTTTTCTTCTACTGGTGCTTTTTCTTCCACATTATTTTTCTTTTCTTCTACTGGTACTTTTTCTTCCACTGTTTGTACTTTTTCTTGCACCTTAATTTTCTTTTTTTGTACTTTCTTTTTTTCAACTGGTATTTCTTCTACCTTTTCTATTGGTTTTTCTTTTTCTTCTATATTCTTATGAAATTTTTTAATATGAGTACTTTTAGAAGAAGCGCTTGCATATGTGTTATTACAAAAGTCGCATGTATGTCTTTTATCCATTTTAACTATTATATATATAATAGATATTTTTCTTAAATAGTTTTTGGTTAATTCGTTTATAATTAAAGTACAATATTTGGGACTGGTTGTTCTTCTTTCAATAATTCTATTAATTTTTTTTTTATTAATTCTTTAATTGGTCCGTTTGATTCTTTAAATAATTCTATCGTTAGTCCTTTAAATTCTTTTATTAATTCATTTTGGTCATTACATATTTTTATAAGTAATCCTATTTGTTCCATCAAAAATTTTCTATCTTCTTTAAAAAAATTATTAATATTATATTCATTTTCTAATTTATGATTTGTTTGTTGATGAAGTAATAAATCTTGTTTATTAGTAAAATATAAATTACAATGATTACACGAAATTATGTCACATTCTTTATTTTCTGGAATTATTTCTAATTCTAAACTTTTACTTGCTTTTTGAACTTCTTTAATCGCATTTCTTAACTCATCAATATTATCAGCTTTATAAATTTCTCTTTTAATATTAAACTTTTGTAATTTATTTTTTAATAATTTATCAGTCTCTTTAATATTTTTACAAGGATAATAATAATGTAATTTAGGTTCTAATAAATTTCCACATCTATATTGACCTAATCTTTTGTATAAATCAGTTGAAATTCCTATTTTATAAAATCCTTTCAAATTAAATTCTGTTTGAACAATATATATATCACCACCTTTAAAATTTTTATATTTATATTTACCCAATGTATCAGTTTTAAAAGTATAAATGTTATTAGATTTTATAGAGGGTCTACAATCATTTTCTAAATGATTCTTAATATCATCTAAATTTTTAAAAGTTTTATCGCATTTATCACAAATACAATTTGTATCTTGAGCTTCCTTTTGATTTATTATTTTTTCTTCAGTATTCTTTTTATGGTATTTGTAGTTGTGAAACCATAAAGATTTATAAGACGAGTATTTTTTATCACATTGTTTACAGATATATGCCATCTATAACTTTATTATATATATTATAATAGATATTTTATTCTTATATATTTTTTATTATTTATTTTAATAGATATCTATTTTTAACTAGAGAGAAAATTATTTTTTTATAAAGTATTTCAAAAACCCTTTTATAATTATAGAAAGTTTAGTAAAATAATAGAAAAATCAATTCAAATATATTATTATAAAAACAAATAATCATTATTAATTAAATGCGTGTAGGATTATATGGCTTCGGACCCTTTGGAAGATTTTTATACAAGTATCTCAAACAATATAAATTTGATTTAATTATATCAGATATTGATAAAGTAGATCATTCTGATTATGTAAAAGAAAATGATTTTTTTAATTCAACATTTGATATTATTATTTTTTGTAATTCAATTAATAGTTTTGAAGAAGTAATAAAGAAAATTAACCCCTCTTTTTTTAAAAATAAATTAATTATTGATGTTCTTAGTGTTAAAGAATATCCTTATGAAATTTATCAAAAGTATAATATAACTGAAAATATATTATTGACTCATCCAATGTTTGGACCTAATAGTGTGGATGATAATCAATTATGGGAAAATAAAAAGTTTGTATATTATCCTATAAATATTAGGTTACATGACACCTTCATTTCTTTTATGAAATTTATAAGTTATACCAAATGTGAATTATTATTAATGAATCCTAGTGAACATGATAAATATGTAGCAGAGAGTCAATTTATAACTCACTTTATAGTTAAAACGTTAAAAGAATTAAATTTAACAGACACTCCTATAAATACCTTAAATTATGATATTTTATTAACTATGATAAAAAATATTGGAAATGATTCTTTTGAATTATTCCAAGGTATGATACTCAAAAATAAATATACATTAAAAGTAATGAATGATATTATATATTCCATTTTTAAAATTAAAAATATGGTAATCCCATCTAAAAATATATATTCCGCGACTAGTATAGTAATGAATAAAATTAAAAATTCCGAAAATAAAAATATTATTAATGCAGCTATTGGTGTTCCATCTTGGGGTCCTGATACATCATTTGATAATAGTTATTCCTTATCCGCCGGTAATTTAGAACTTAAAAAAGAATTAGTAAAATTTTTTAATGATAAATTAACAATAGATAATTTATTAATAACTCCGGGTGGTAAGCCTGCTTTATATTATTGTATTTCTGCTTATACCAATGTAGGAACATCTTGGTTAGTGCCCTCTCCATATTGGGTATCATATCCAGATATGATTAAATTAGTTAACGGTAATACAATAATATTAGAAGGCGATGTTAAAAATAATTGGCTATTTGATTTAGACGAAGTTGAAAAATATTTTAAAATGGAAAAGGTAAATGGAATTATAATATGTAATCCAAATAATCCAACCGGATTAATATATCCTAATAATTTTTTGGATAAAATAGTTGATTTATCAAATAAATATAATAAAAAAATAATAGCTGATGAAGTATATTTACCCTTGTTATCGGCAAATGATTTAGATTATAAAGATTCTTTATACTTTAGAAAAACTAAAAATATAATTGCTGTATGGAGTTTCTCTAAAGGTTGGGGAATACCTGGTTGGAGAGTTGGATTTGCAATGGCACATGAAGAAGTAATAAAAAAATTAGCAGGTATTCAATCCACAATTAATACTTGTCCACCAAACAGTTCTCAATGTGTTGCATTAGAACTAATTAAAACAAAATGGTTACCTATTGAAGATTTTAAGAAAATAGATTATTATAAAAATAAATTAACTGATATTTTTAGAAGTAAAGGTTGGATTGTTCCAGATAATAATATTACAAGTATGTATTTATTCCCTGTTAATTATAATATAAATATTAATGAATATGTTGATAAGTTATTTGATAAAGGATTAGCAATAATTAGCGGAGAACCATTTGGTAATAAAAATGGTGTTAGATTAACAATATATAATGATGATGTAACAATGGAAAAATATATAAATATTATAAATCAAGTATAGAAAAATTATTAAAGTACGATATTTTGAACGGGTTCTTCTTCAGTTTCTTCATTTTCTTCCTCTTCCAAATCTTCATCTTCCAAATCATCTTCTATAAATTCTGTTTTATCTACTATATCTTTTACTTTCTTCATAAATTCTTTATCATTATAAATTATTCTATTAATTTCTTCTTTGTGTTTTTTATAAAGTTCTTTATTTTTAATACTTTCGTTATTATTAATATTTTCTATATATTCGTTAAATATTTTCTTATGTGCAGGTTTCATTTTATTTCCGTGTTTAGCATACATTTTTATAATATCATCTTTTCTGTTTTCAATAAGATTATCAATATGGTTATTCTTATTAACAGCATCAAATCTTTTCTTCTCATTATTATAAGTTAAACAATTATTGCTTTGTAGATTTGGAATATAAGTATTTCTATTTTCTTTCAAACTATCATCATTATAAGTTTTTCTAACTAGTTCAACTATAGGAGACTCATCAAACAGTCCGGCAGTAAGTACATCTAGTTGTTGTTTATCTGTTAATATTTTTGAAAAATCTTCATAACCAATTGCATTAATTTGAATATGATTATTAATAATGTTACCGTTATTAATGTTATTATTTGTAATTTTATTATTAGCTTTATTCATATTTTTTTTCATTTCCTCTATTATATCTGCTTGTTCTTTCAATTGTTTTTTTATTTCTACAATCTCTTTCTTTTCATTTTCTTTTTCTTCTTTTAAAATTCTAACTTTACAAATTTTCTCGTGCTTCCAACGATATTTTCTATCACATAATATTTTATTACAGTAGCTACAAATATTATTTTTTTCTAAAAATACTTTCTCCCCTAAAAGTGCGACATTTTTTCCGGGAAGTGCGACATTTTTATCTTTTTCTTCCTTGTGGTATTTGTAGTTGTGAAACCATAAAGATTTATATGACGAGTATTTTTTATCACATTGTTTACAGATATATGCCATCTATAACTTTACTATATATATTATACTAGATATTTTATTCTTATATATTTTTTTTATTATCTATTAAAATAGATATCTATTTTATATTTTTTGACTAGAGAGAGAGAGAAAATTATTTTTTTATAAAGTAAATGAAAAGTCTTTTATAATTTATAGAAAGTTTAGTAAAATAACAGAAAAATTGATAAATTATTATAAAGTTTAATTATTATAATTACCAATGGATGTCGATAAACAACTAAGAACCAAAACAAAAGAAATTTTTACAAAACTATTAAACACAAACTACTCAAACAAAATAGAAGAGTCTATCTTTAATTTCAGTGTAGATTATGCAACAGTAAATGAAACTCCTTATCTAATTGAACAAATTTACGAAACTAAAGTAGATGACATAATAAAACTATTACATAATAAAGAAAATGATTATTTCTTAAAAGCAATCAAAGAGGAACAAATAAATTTGGACCAAATTGCTTTTATGAAACCTGATGAGTTAAATCCTGAAAAGTATGATAAAATCATAAAAAAGAAATCAGTTGAACAAGATAAGATTGATAACCAAGCAACATCAAATGTTTATGAATGTAAGAAGTGTAAAAACAGAAAGTGTTCAGTAACTCAACGTCAAACAAGAGCTGCGGATGAACCTGCAACCACTTTTGTAAAGTGTAAAGAATGTGGCTACGAGTGGGCCTTCAATTAATTTATATAATTTTCAGATTCAGAAATATTAATATTTGTTTTAGAAAATGCAGGAGTTCTCAAAGGATTAGCAGTATTATCAACAGGTGAATTATTAGAAACAGTTAATACTACCTCATCGTTTACTACAACTGATTTTAATCCATTTACAATAGATGGTTTCTTTGCTTTTTCATTACCATATTTTTTATTATATTGATCTATTATTATAGGTTGAATAATGGGAGAGGTTTCCATTAATCTATCTATTTCATTTTTCAAAACTTTTAAAATAACTCTAGCAGGTGATCTTTCTCTTCTAGGTAAAGCTAATTCTATTTCTAAATATCTAGAGATTTTTTGATATGAAACAGATGCTATTTTATGAGCTTCAGATAATTGAGAAAATTTAAAATAACTACTTATAGCTTGTAAAGAATTTAAAAGAATTATAATTAATCCTATAACTATTGAAGCAATGGTTGTATTACCAAATAATGCAGCTGAACCTACTGAACTTGCTCCTGTAAAAGTTCCAATAACCATAACAGGTATATTTATATAATTATTCAATTTTGAATATCTTATAAATGATAAATTGTGTAAAAGATAATAGGAATATGATATTTCACATTCATCTTTAATTAATTGTTCTAAATCATTATCCCAATGTATTAAAGTATTTGTGGGTAATTCCATTATATACTTAGTTTATAAATAAATTTTTTATTTCTTCTAACTCAGCTTTATAATCTTTTAATTTTTCAGTAAGTTTTCTAATGATTTCTTTAATATAATCCAGTGAATCTTTAATAGGTGGAGGGTTAGTTTCGTAAATGTTTTATTTTTTAAAAGAATTTGACTTGTTAGTTTCGTCTAAAAGAATTGCTTAGATAAGCAACTCAAAAAGAGTTACTTATCTATTGAGCCACGTAAAGGCCAGTCATGTTCAACAGTTTGGGAAATCATTTAAAGTCTTATTTCCCAATAGACTAAGTTTAAAAGTGCCCCACCGGTTTATTCTTCGCACCTTCACGTCATACCCAACCGCATTTTTGCTTACTTTAACATTATGATTAATATTAAATATATGGTACGCCCGGATGAATATTTATATAGCGCCTTCAGTCGGGGCGCTGTTGACTTGTTAGTTTCATCTAAAAGAGTTGCTTTGATAAGCAACTCAAAAAGAGTTACTTATCTATTGAGCCGCGTAAAGGCCAGTCATATTCAACAGTTAGGAAATGTCTTTTTAAAGTCCGTTACCAGTAGACTGATTTTAATATTTATATAGCGCCTTAAAATCGGGCGCATTACGTCTCTTCCAACAGACTAATAGACTAAAAATTTATGGCACATTTAGACAGTTAAAATTTCAATTTTTTGTAAAATTGAAATTAATACTTATTGAATGAAACGAATTTACTATAATGAGCTATTATAAACCTACTGATAATATTATTCAAGACGGCATTATCGTAATTCCAATATACCAACAGAAAGACAAGAAATATTTTAGTTTCATCTATAAAGATAAATATTCAAACCTTATAGTGTTAGATAACTTTATTGAAATAGAAAAGAATTACCTGATAAATTTAAAACGTCTTGCAGAAATTTTAAATATTACAAATTGTAAGAAAATGAATAAAGATGAATTAGTAGAAAGCCTACAAAATAAAATTATATTTATGAATTAGAGTGTATTATTTAGTAAAAAACCCATTCCTTCCTTTTTCATTTGTGGTATATAAAAAGCATCAGTGTAAATAATATTCATAAATTTATAAGGATTTTCATTATAAACCTTACTAATTAAGAATAACACTTCTAACATTATTTTAGAATCAGGTCTTTCAAAGTTATATTTTTTAACATATGTTTTAACGTCTTCTATTGTTCCTTTTGTATCATTTACCCATTTCACATTCATTCTATTTAAATTATAATATTGATGAAAATCAAAAGTCTTAACATACTTTAAAAATCTAACATTATTCTCAAGTTTTTGATTAAAAATAATATTTGAACCGAACAAATATTTTATTTCTTTTATTTTTTGACTATTTATATACTTTCCCATTTTAATCCAATAAAATTCTTTATTGGTAGTATATAAAATATTAGCAAGTTGTAAATTACAAATTGAATACTCTATTAACATAATTAAAGTTAATTCAGTATATGCACTTCTTATTAATGTTGACCAAATTGCATCTCCATCGTCAATAAGTTCATCTTCGTAAAAAATATGCGATATCTGTAAAGCATCTGAATTTTTTTTATTATTAAAGATTAAAATAATGTTCTTAAAATCGAGATGTTCTCTTAATATGGAACTTAAATTATTTAAGTTATGATGTTTTGATTTTGAATTTAATTTTATTATTAATTCATTAAAGTTATTATATTCAAAAAATCTTGCTATAGGTGTATCTGTTATAAATTTAATTAATGCATTTTTATCCAAAGACATTTGAACTGGAAACTCCTTAGGAATTTCTTTACCTTTTCTAAAGTCAGTACAATTAAAAAGAGTATATTCTGTTATTTTATCCAATGTATTATATTTTTTGATATTTAAATTAAAATAGTATTTAGGAAGAGTAAACACTTCCAGATATTTTGAATTAGAACAACCCATCTATCTTATGTTATAAAATAATTAATCATCTTTAAACCAAAATTTTTTCACTCCCAAAAATATATAATCCCACGATGGTCTATTTAAAATATATTCTTCACCTGTCATAAATTTTTTATCTTTTTTATTATATCTTCCCTCTAACTCCACGACAAAATATTTTTTCATATTTAGCGGAACATTATATTCAAAATAAATACGATCAACAGGTGTTTCATTAAATAATCCTAAAATATACTCCTCTTGCTTTTTTAATTCTTCTTCTGTTTTTAATCTCCAATATCTTTCAGGAAATTCAAAATGACCATTGTTTCCACCTTTCTGATGAATCCACTTATGTTTATATTTATCTTCTGGAGATAAAACATCCCACTCAGTAGGAGTAATAGTTAAATAATTACATTTATTTTTTAAAACATCATCCATTTACTATTTAATATATGAATTAATAAATAAAAAAATCAATTTTTTTATTTTAGTCTTTCAATAAATCAAACTTTCGTAACGTTTGATTCTTAAATTTGGTAAATATTATATTATTGTTATCTTCTATTTCATTTAAAATAGCTAACAATAAATAATAATCAGCTAGCTTATTTAAATGTCTCAAAGGCATTAACATAAAACATATATGATTCATTTTCTTGTTCAGATAATATTTATTTTTTATACAATGTAATGATAATCTTCTTGCTTCATAAGTAAAATCAGCTACATTAATATTAATAATCCTATTTATATTTCTTGAAAATTGGTCAAATAAAATTATTAATGCTAAAATTTCTTCGTAACAAAAATCAAAATCCTTTTCCACTGATACATTGTAACTATTGTGTAACAAATGAAAGTAATTTTTATAAATTATTTCATCTACTGATTTATCAAACCAAAAGTTATTATAATCATCATTAGGAAACCAAAAGTTTAAAATGGAATTAATTTCATTTTCAGTTAATAACATTAAATACTATAGTATAATGAATTTAAACATATTTTATCAATCTTTTCTATAAGTCTAAAAAATTGAAATTATTATACTCAAACACTATATAAAATAAATTATGTCTACATTACGTAATTTATATGATATTATTATTTCAAATATTAACGATTTTAATCCAGAGCTAATCTACTTTTCAGTTGGTTGTACAATGGGTCATTATACAAACATTAATCCATATCAGCATCAACAATATCCAAAACCTATTATGGATAAATTTAATAATAAGAAGAAGGTGATAATTTTAATGGATGCTTTTTTAGAAACTCCATTGAAACTTCAAGAGTGCGAAAGTCTTTCAATAATTGAAGAGAATAATAAGTTCAGAATGCTTTTGGGAGATAATCTTTTAGTGTTTGCAATTAATAGTCATTACTATTTTGAAGAGACTCCAGAATGTGTCGCACAATTTCCAGATGATTATTCATTTTTGATTTCATTAGTTACTTACACTATTGAAAGTAAAACCAAACTAATAGTTCAGAACTTTTCTGGTAATTATATTGAAGACCCTTATATTAATCTCTTTGATCTTTTTCCACGTGATGCATTATTTCAAAATGTTATTTTTGATGTATCTAATTCAACAGCAGTATGCTTTTGTGATTTTACAGAGCATCCAGTACTCTACGACCATAATGATAATTTTGTACAAACCAACTTTAATAAATTGACTGTACTCAAGACTGTTAACACTAGATACTTTATAAGAATGTATAAAGATATGATTGACAAAATAAATCATATATTTACTAGAAAGTTGAGAGTGTTAAGAGGAGAAGTAGAACCTAATCGCTATGATACTGATGCTCTAACTAGATATATCAAAAAGCTTAATCTGATTTATCCAGAAATTGATTCTCTAGAATTAACGGAAGATAACATTCAAAAGATTATTATTATTCTTCTCCGAGACATTTTTGAAGCTTTGGAAATTCCTCCAGGCATAATAGCAGACTTAAGTAGGAATGGATTTAAACAATCAGAAGTGATTAATAGTTTAATGCCATTGAAAAATTTATTTTAATTTACATTCTTTAAAACTTTGTAATTTATTTTTTAATTCTTCTACATTTTTCATTGTAGGATTTATAGGACATTCTAATTTTCCATTTTCGTGCATATGATTATGAATTTTTTCATAATCAGAATATTTTCCTTTTCTATTAGGTTTTACACCAGTAAACAAATAAATACCATGTTCAAGTCCTCTCCAAAAATTTATTTTATCAAGATAATAATTATTAAATTCTGTTATAACACAATATTTTTCATTTGATAATTGGTGATGTTCCTTATGTTGTTCAGATGAACATAAAATACCTGTTTTATGTAAAATTTTTAATAAACTATTTTTTTCACACTTTCTCATATGAGAAAATCTATGTATTACATTTGAAAATATACAAAAGAAAGAGAAAGTTATAAAAAAATATTGATATTCAAATAAAACTGTTTTATTTGTTAAATATAATATTATTAAAAATATAATTATCGCTGGTAGAGTAGTTTTTATATTATCTGTGTATGAATATGCTAACATACTTCTGGGAAAATAATGATGTAATTCATTATCTTTTGCAATTTCGCCTATAATTGGTAAATCAATACAATAATCTAAATAACAATCTTCAAACCAATGAAAAGCACCAGTAATTAAATCAGCAAATAAAAATCCCAATATAATTTGCAATATAATACTTTCTTTAATCATATTATTTAATAATAGAAAATATTATATTATTTTATTATTTAATTATTCTCTAATAAATAACAAATCTTGAGATACATCATTGACATAGTCCATAGTGTATTTTTTATAGACTTGATATGTTTGTTCTAATGCTTTTATACTATCTTTATAATAAGGGAAAGGTATATTATCCTTTTTATTTTTACTTAAATGATAAAATTTTTCAAACCAACTACCAATAGAACAAGAATCAAAATGTAATATTTTTAATTGTTCATAAGGAACTTCATATACATGCGGTCCTTCGTGATTATTATTATAATTAAATCTATGAACACCACTAGAAGCAATACCATCTATCGCACGAGCAGCGCTTTTACCATTTACATAAGCACGACATTTATCTGTTTTTGAACATCTTAAAAATTTATTAGTAGAGAAACAAGATTCCTCATTTTCATTATAGACAGCTTCCACATTTTCAATTGTTAAACAATTATACTTTTGATCTAGAGTATCTAAAAAATTTAATGAACCGTGTAATAATTCATCAACATCTACATTAAATACAAAATTAATATTATGAGATTTAGCTACTCCTAAAATTTTATTTATAAAAACAATTTGTCTATCAAATAAAGTTTGATAATTATTTCCAGTTTTATCCGATTCACTCATTTCTAACCAAACATCCTTTTGATTTTTTAAATAAGGTTCTAATTCAGGAGTATCTTCAACTCTAATAAAAAATTTAGTAACACCTAAGTTTCTATGATGTTTTAACCATAAAGGTAAATCAATTGGTTTTCTCATAAAAGTAATTAAACCAACAGTGGAATTTGGTTTAGTAACAGATATGTTACTGAATCCTTCATCTAAATAATAATATTCTTCATATTCGCGTCTCTTTTTATACAATGAATACAATGTAATAAATATTAAAATGATTAGAATTAAATTAAACATTTTAATATACCCTATAAAATTTTTTTAATATAGTTAATAATTAAATATAATTATTAATCCATTCTTTATTTTGAACGTATTTTTCCTTTAAGAATATAACTTCGTAAGGATGTACATATACATTAAAGAAGCCCATAGATGTTAAATCACTTAATTTCTTTTCAAGATTTTTATTTCTAAAATCAATTCCATTGTAATAATTAAATATACATCCGATATTATAATTATTATCTAACATTATTTGTGACATTTTAATTTCCTTTTTATTAACTACATCTTGATAATCATTAAATTGATTTTTTAATGAAAATATTTCATTATCTATTAATATTTTAAGACCTTCTCTATCAGTTGAAAAAGCATATGATTGTATATGTGTAAATTCATTAGTATGACTACAATTTTTTAAACCACAAGTATTAATAGTACATCCATATAATTTTACTTTATCATTTAAACCATTTAAAAATATATCTGTCCATTTGTTCTTATAATATGGAGGAGTTATTGGCCCTATTACAGATGAATTAACAAAAATGAAATTATCATATTTTTTGTATAAATCATTTCTTAATAATCCTTCCGACCAAGCACCAAAATCATAACCAGTATTTTCTCTATTTATAACTGTTACATAATTAGGACATTCTACTTTTAATTCTGGATTATTAATTATAAATATAAAATCAACATTAGCATCTTTAAAAACACCATGGTCAATAAAAAATTGGACATTTTTATCATATTTATGAAACGTGTATAAAACTAAAGTTGATTTTTTATCTGTTGTAAATTTTTCAATATAATTAGTACCACACAAAATAAAAGAAATAATAATTATCACAATTATTAAAATTAAATTAAACATTTTAATTTAACCTATAAAATATTTTTAAGCATAGTTAAAAATAATTTTATAATATTAAAAAGTTTTATATATCACTATATAATAGAATGGACACAAGTTCGATAGTAGGATGGTCTGGATTAGTTTTATCAATACTTGGTATAATTTATAGTGCTGTTAACCATAAGCATATTAGATCAAAATGTTGCGGACGCGTCTATGATTTTTCAATTGATGTAGAAAATACCACAGATGAACAAGAAAGAAAGAAAAAAGAAGAAGAAGAAAATAAGAAAAAAGAGGAAGAAGAAAATAAGAAAAAAGTGGAAGAAGATGAGAAGAAAAAGAAAGAAGAAAAAAATAAATTATCATACACTCCTCATAATTTTAAAATCCAACCAATTAAATTTGATATATAACTATATTGAAAAAGTTGATTTATTTATTAATTATCTAATTAATAACTAAATAATGCCACTCTGTATATTTACTCTTGAAAATAAGAAATACTATATTAAACAGTATCAACAAGATTTGATTGATTCTATTACTAATATGGTAGAGAAACTTAACAACCCTGAACTATTTCTAAATACACTAAAACCAACCGTTCAAAATATCTCTTGGATTATTGAAAATCCTATTATAAGTTATAAAATTGTTAATACTGAAAAGCTAGAGGACACAACTGTTCAATTAATGAAAGAGTTTGGAATGCAATCAACTCGTTCTGATTTGTGTCCTAATGCATATATAAATTTTGAGGAATCAGAATATTTAAGAGGAAGAATTAATGAGGAAGAGCAACCGGTTATGGATAGGATTGCAATATTGGATGGACAGATAGAGGTTTTGAAGGATGTTTATAGTAAATTGGATAAAGAAGAAAAAATTATGGCGAAATATTGTGGTTTTAATCCACAATCAGATTTACTTACATCCGAAGAAAAAAATATTATAAATTATTATCAATCTAGTTTAGGTAATGGATGTAATAAATTAAATTTAGGTGATAATAAATCAATTAAGGATTATTTTGACAATTTAGAAGAATATTTTAAAAAATTACCAAAAAATAAAGTTAATTATGGATTTAATTCTTTTGAAATTAATATTTCAGAAATGGAAAAAAAAATATTTAATAGTTCATCTGTTCTTCAAAAAAGAATCGAAGCTAAAATCGCAAAAATCAAATACGATAAACTAATAAATAAATACGGCGACAAGAATTCCATTGAAGAAAGTCTACAGGATTTATTAACTAAGAAATTAAAGTTAATAGAAAGTGATGAATATAAAAATTTAGACGATGTTTAATTTATTAATAAAAAAAATTGAAATTTTAACTGTATTAGGTTCCATAAAGAAAAAACCTATTGGGCGCATTGGAAGGCGCACAACATTCAATCATAGGTTTGTACTCCCAAAACCTATTGGAACTGCTCTTTAAGAGAGGATTGAACTTTATCTAGTACTTCATCAACAGAGTTAACTGTATAAAATCCGGGCAAGTGAGTGTGGAATTGATCTTGACGCGGGGGCTGCGAGTGGCTGGGGCAGCTTAACAAAAGCGGTATGGAGGTTGAATAAAATCTTGGCGACTGAACGGACGTCTCTGACTATCCTAAGGCACAAGTAGGGTCTAAATTGCATCTGAAGTAATCCTATAAAAAGGATGAACGCGAGTGAACTTTGTAGACTATCAGGGTCTCGATGAGAGAGTGTACAACCTGTCCTTCGGGGCGAATTAATACACACCGACGTAACGGGCACGCTTATACAGGCGAGGCAATTACGTGTAGAGGCAGAGGATTGAGCTATCCCTGTTTTGAAATACCTTTGGCTTACTAAACAATTTACCAACCAAACTCTTTCTACTACATTACATTCCTCTCCTGAGGAAAATTTTGAAATTCTTTATCAAGTATTAACGTTTTCAGCCAACGCGGGATATGGGAAAGAAATGGAGGTCTTAATGCTTGTATGCAAGGTCTTTAGGAATGACATACAATTCTGGGAAGCTATTAAAGACGTTCCTGGCTCAGGTTCCAGTAAACATACACGTTTAACGTATGCAGCTAAGACAGGAGATTTAGAGCGTGTAAAGTTTCTCCTGGATAGAGGAGCAAAAGTGAACCTAGGGGAAACCGATGGAATGACAGCGTTAATGTGGGCGAGTCAAGAGGGCCATCTGGAGGTCGTGAAAGAGCTGTGTGACCGAGGGGCCAATGTGAATGCTGCGATGATTGACGATGGTTACACTTCCCTACATTGGGCGAGTGGAGCGGGTCATCTAGAGGTCGTGAAAGAGCTATATGAGCGTGGGGCCAATATTAATGCTTCAAGGACTACTGATGGCTCAACACCACTGATGGTGGCAAGTGGTACTGGTCACTTGGAGATAGTCCGAGAGCTTTGTGATATTGGGGCTATTGTAAATGCTACATGTACTGATGGTTCCACTTCCCTGATGGAGGCGAGTCACAATGGCCACCTTGCGATAGTCCGGGAGCTGTGTGATCGTGGAGCCAATCTAAATGCTCCAACAATTGATAAAGGTTACACTGCCTTAATGCTAGCGAGTATGGATGGTCACCTGGAAGTTGTCCGTGAGCTATGTGATCGTGAGGCCAATATAAATGCAGTGAGAATTGATGGTTGTACTGCCTTGCATTTGGCGAGTATGTATAATCATTTGGAGATAGTTAGTTATTTGTGTGAACGTGGCTCCAATGTAAATACTTCAGATACTGGTGGTTACAATTCCCTGCATTTGGCGAGTATGGAAGGTCACCTGGAGGTTGTCCGTGAGCTGTGTAACCGTGGGGCCAACATGAATGCTACAGAGTTTACTGGCTTCACTTCCCTGCATCTTGCGAGTGAGAGTGGTCACCTGGAGGTTGTCCGTGAGCTATGTAACCGTGGGGCCAACGTGAATGCTACAGATATTTATGGTTTAACTTCCCTGTATTTTGCGAGTGAAAGTGGTCACCTGGAGGTTGTCAGTGAACTTATTGAACGAGGAACCTCAAATTAATTTATTATATAAAAAATTGAAATTTTAATAATTTATATGATATTATAATTTGTTATGTCTGATAATAATTCTATAAATTTAAATACAAATGGAAAGACGGCGTTGCATTTGGCAATTGAAAAAGGTCATCTGAGCATATTCCTTGAGCTATGTGAACGTGGGGCCAATGTGAACTTAGGGGATGCAACTGGAAAGACGGCGTTAATGTACGCGTGCGAGAAAGGCTATTTAAGTATAGTTTGCAAGCTATGTGATATTGGAGCCAATGTAAATGTTGTTGATTCTACTGGTTTCACCCCCTTGATGTATGCGAGTAGACTTGGTCACAAGAAAATAGTCCGCAAACTTTGTGAAAGTGGCGCCAATGTAAATATTGCTGATTCTACCGGAGTAACTCCTTTAATGAAGGCAATTTGTCAAGGTGAACTAGATATTGTTTGTGAACTATGTAATAATGGGGCCAATATAAATGCAACTACAACTTTTGATGGCACTACTCCGTTAATGTTAGCGATTTTATATGGTTATAAAAGTATAGTAAGTGAGCTGTGTAAACGTGGTGCTGATGTGAATGTTGCTAAGACTGGTCGCTTGTACAGGACTTCATTAATTTTGGCAATTAGGGAGAATTCTATAGAGGTTGTCCGCGAGTTATGTAATTATGGGGCCAATGTAAATGCTTCTGATTCTACTGGCTTTACACCATTAAGGTGTGCAAAAGAATATGGCTACTTGGAGATAGTTCAAGAACTGCATTCACGTGGAGCCTTAAATTAATTTATATTTGTTTATAATAATTTTATTATAAAAATTGATTTATTAAACTATTAATATATTTAAAATTACATTAATGCCTTATTGTCTATTTACACTTAAAAATAATAAATATTATATTCACAGACATAATTATGAAGATGATATGCAATTAAATAATTTAAAAGTCGCTATTGAAGATAGTGATTGGATTCAAAAAGATAATATTATTAGTATTGATAAAATAGATAGTAATGATAGTATAGAAGATGTTACTTTTACTTTTATGAGAAAATACGGAATAGATAATGTTCGTTCTGTCTTTTATCCTAATAAAATTTTATCAAGTTATGATTTAGAACTTATTACTTCAAATTTAAATATAGGTAAATTATATATAATTAATAAAAAAATAGATGAATTAAAAGAAAAATATATTAAACTAGATAATCAATATTATATTATAAAAAAATATGCTAATTATATGAATTATGTAATTACCACCACTAATATATTTTCAAAATCACTAAATTCTATTGAAAGGTCTGCTATTAATTATTATGAGAGTAGTAATACTTATTGCCCTTTAAATTTATATGAAATAAAACCAATAGAAAAGTATTTAAATAATCTTTTAAAATTTTATGAAAAACAAAAATTTGCAGTAGACTATTCTAAAATAATTAATGAAATCAAAAAAAAAATAACTACTAGTTATTTTTTTGACGAAAGTATTGTTCAAGCTAAAGTTGAAGAAATAAAATATACTAAAATGATGGAATCATATGGATTAAAAGAAGATATTGGAAAGGATATTAAAAAATTATTAAATGAAAAATTAAATATAATAGAATCGGTTGAATATCAATTTTCAGTTAAAGTTTAAAATTTATAATCTTTATCAACATTTGATGCCCATTTAAATCTTTCTATTAATTGTTGAGTAAATAACTTTTCTGGAGGAATATCAAATCTTTTAATAAATGCAAAAATAATTCTAGGGTCAATATAGTTATTTTTAGAAGTTGATAAAGATACATTTTTCATTTTTAATTTAGTATCTTTCTTTAATTTATATAACTTAATTTTAACTTCAGTTTTATCTGCTTTTTCAGTATCTTTCTTTGCAACATATTTAGCTTTCTTTTTCCTTAAATCTTTTATTCTCTCATCTATTTTGTCTATTCCCTCGTCCAAATTCTTGCTTACATTCTTTTGATGATTACATAATAAAGCAACAGTTGTATTAGCTTGATTAAACATTGAGATTAAAAAATTTAATCTTTCGCTTTCTTCAACCCCCACAACTTTTTCTTCTTTAATCTTATCAATTTCCTTTTGAAATAAATAACTTGCATTGTAGGTTCTCCACACTTTTGCAGTTAATCCTTTGAAAAATGAATCTAAATAATCATTCAAAGAACTGGAACTAATTAAATCAAATAAATCATCCTTATTCTTTTTATTTTTTACAAAGTATTGCAAGTTTCTATAAACGGCATCTATAACTTTAACCTTTCTACAATATCTAACTGAATCTTTCCCTAAGAAATCTAATTTAATATAACACCCTTCTAATAAAGTTAAATGTTCAACTCTCAAAGAAGTAACTCCAACAGTATCTGCTTCATCTTTAGTATCTTTCTTTCCACCAACTCTTAATGCTAAATTATCAATAAAATAAACAGCAGTAGCTAATTGTCTAGTTTTAACATCTAAATCTTTTAATTCATTTTCATATTTTTTACGAATAGATTTTGATTTAGTCTTTAGTTTTTTTGCTAAATTAAATTTTGATTCATCACTTTTTGATTTAAAAAATGAATCTAAGGAAGTAAAAATATATTTATTCTTTCCAGTAATTTCTTCCTTCCAAGTTGCTAACCAAATAACCGTTCTATCGTGAATAATTTCTCCCCACTTTCCTAAAACAGTAGGTTTAGGAACTTCTGCATCCTTACTCAGATTTAAAGTAACATCTTCAGGTCTAATTCTTCTTTTAATTCTTCCTAATTTAGGATGTGTTCCACGACCAATAAATATACCAGGAGGTTCTATTTTAAAATTACCAATCTTTTGTTGAACTCCATCAATAATGCAATTTTTAAATGGTTCAGCTTCTTTATCATTTTGATTTTTTATTCTTTCTTTATCTTCTTTGGTTAATAAATCTCTTTTAGCTTTTTCCCTTTCTAGATATTTTTTATAATTAGAAAAGTCAAAATCATCAA
>Ga0209189_1000974_pt1 | contig 22170 bp, 25 predicted proteins | sample C_130820_EF_Meta_FD_187308 | JGI IMG/M metagenome (GOLD analysis project Ga0209189, IMG submission 187308) | Freshwater microbial communities from Lake Croche, Canada to study carbon cycling - C_130820_EF_MetaG (SPAdes) (version 3) | ecosystem: Environmental > Aquatic > Freshwater > Lake... | reverse complement strand
GATCGGGGAATCATGCAGCGTAGTGCGCTCCGCGGCGGCCGGAGTATAGGTGCCCCGCGACCGCACGCCCAGCACCAACGCTGTCGACGAGTCGTTCATCCGCGAAACGACGCTCCCGCACGTCGCCGCCGCCCCCCGCCTCGGGCCGGGTCATCGCCGGCAGGCTATTCCCGCCCCTCGACCACGCCCTCGTAAACGGCCGCCGCGGCCTTCGCCATGAGATGGGTGATCTCCCGTCGCGGCCTCACCGGCAGCTTCTTGAGGCTCTTGGCTTCGAGGGCCGCGGCGATCGCCTGCTCGAGCACTTCCTCGAGTTTCTCGACGAGTTCGGGCTTCATGGGGTGAGGGCTCACAGCTTCTCGAGCATCGCCTCGGCCTGCTTCTTCACCGCCGCGGCGCCCCGGCTCGCCTCGAGCTTCGCGAGTTCCGCGGCGAGCGTGTCGGCCTTGGCGGCGTCGGTCGCCCGCAGCGCGTCGATCAGATCCCGTGCCGCCACGACGCCACTGTCGAGCTCGCCCGACTTGGCGTAGGTCTCGATCAGCGAGCGGAGCTGTGTCAGCGCCGGGGGAGGGGTCACGCGGATGGGCGCGGGCCCACGGGATCCGCAACCGCCCGCCGCGGCCAGCGCCACGGCGCACGTCAGCAAAACGCCGCGGCGGGGCTTTCGGCCGGAAGCAATCCAGTCAACTGTCATAGACGAACCTTTCCGAGAGAGATCCGGGGCGGGAATCGGGCTGAGTCGGGCGACACGGACATCCGGCCCGTGCCACCGGGGTGCGTCAGTCCCAAGAAACCGAGTTCCCGTCGTTGCGGGCACCGAGCCGCTGCCACGTGAGCAGGTCGATGCTCTCCGCCACGAAGTTCGTCGAGCCGTCGCCCGCCGCCACGATGACGCCGCCGGGATGGGAGCTTCTCGCCGGAATGATCCCATTGCGGTCGCAGGCGTAGCCGAAGCCGCCGCCGGTGCAGCAGGTGACGTGCCGCCAATTCGGCGGCGCGATCGTGTTGAACAAGCTTGCGCCGGGAAAGGCAGCCATCCATTCGCGTCCCGGGTTGGTTTGCTGATAGGTGAGCGCCGTCGCGTCGCAGGCGGTGCCGGCGGTCTCGATCTCCGTCGCCGAGGGAAACTCGGCGGTGGCCAGCGACAGCGAGTACGTGAAGTCGCGATCGAGCGCGAGCGTGCCGCCGTCGTTGTCGCCGTGCAGAACCTCCGAGAGGAGGATGGTCTTGGACAACCCGTCGCGGATGTCTGCGGGCGTCGACGACAGGTTGCAGGCGATGATGCCCCAGGCCTTCGTCGCGGTGTTGGCCAGCCAGATGTCGCGGGTGGCTCCACCGGAGACGGCGTAGTTGATGCCGCCGTACGTCGGATCGCCGAAGGGGAGGTCGGACGGGCAGCGGAAAGTGTCGATCCTCAGCTTGCGCGTGGTCGCGTTCGCCCCGTCGTCGAACGCCTTCGTGGTGAAAGGGATCGAGTCGTAGACGGACTGCTGGTCGATGAAGGGGAGCAGCCGCGTCCAGACGCCGTATCCCTGCCAGGAATTGATGACCGTCGTGCCGCTGTTGGTCGGCATGTTGTTGGTCTGCGGGAAGGTGGAACGCGCCGACAGGTAATTCTGGCACGCGAGGGCGAGTTGCTTCTGCTTGTTGGTGCACTGCGACCGCCGCGCGCTCTCGCGCGCCGACTGCACGGCGGGCAGCAACAGCCCGACGAGCACGCCGATGATCGCGATCACCACGAGCAATTCGACGAGCGTAAACCCGCCAGCCGCCTTTACGCTCCGGTCACCACGCAGCCACGCTCCACCATATTCGCGTCGCATGCCCCACCGCCTTTCAGGAAATGAAGAACCGTGAACAGGAAAAAATGATGAACGAATCCGAGATCACCCCGCACGACACAATCCCGGCGCGGGCAGCCGGGTGAAATGGTTCACACTATTCGCCGCTTGAAACGTGTTCCCGAGCGACGGAAGCCCCCCTCACAAGCAGGCTGCGAAACCTGATGACCTCGAGTATACCGACGGGCCCGACTTCCGATCAATCGCCGGGACTGGACCGTGCCCGCGGGCCGGGCGGAACGGCCGCGGCGAGCATGTCGGCATAGGCGGCCGAGAGCAGGTCCCCTCGGTCGACGCCCAGCCTCCGCATCAGATCAGCGGCGATGGCGAGTCCCTCCTCGGCGGGCTGCCCGGGCAGCAACACCACCTCGAGCTCGAGGAAGTCCCCGAGCCCGGCCACCCTGTCGAGGTGCACGCGGGTCTGCCCCACGAGGTAGAGCACGCGGGTTTTTTCGACCACGCCGGTCGCGCCGAGCGCCCGCGTCAAGAGCGTGCGCAGTGCCGCCGGATCGGCGACCGGCACGACCTCGTAGTCCGACTGCCGGGCCGTGGCGGCGTCGGGCCGATCGTAGAAGATCAGCTCCCCAACCCCCGGACCGAACGCGCGGAGCTTCAGCCGCCCCGTCCGGCAGTTGAAGAACGTGTCGTGCTGCACGAGGGTGCGCGGCGGGCCGTCGCTGATCGCCGCGACGGCCGCCTCGACCCGCGGCCGATCGGCCAGCCGGGCCTTGATCTCGATGTTCGACGGCATGCGTCCGACCGCCCTCTCTGAACCGGCTCCGGGAAGGTGAACCACCCCCGCGACGCCCCCCGCACTCAGCCCGCGGTCCCGACCGCCGCCCCCCGGCGGCGATTCCTGCGCTCGATGAGCGAGAGCGAGCCGATCACCAGGGCCACGACGCCGCCGAACGACCGCGGATCGATCTCCGGCACCGCCGTCGCCGTCACCGAAATGCTCAGGCTGGTGGCGGTCAACGTCTCGGTGAGGATGAGGCTTCCGTAGGCCCACTGCCCGCCACCGAGGGAGGTGAGCACCGTGCCGTCCACGGCGAGCGCGGCGAAATCGCCGAGCGACGCGGCGAAGGCGAAGAGGTTGAACGTCCGGCCGCCCGCGAGCGACAGACCGTCCTCCTCGAGATTGAGCGTGCCGTCGAACGCCGCGGTGCCGGTGGCCACCAGGCTGCCGTAGTTCGACGCGTCGAACAAGGCGGCCGTGAAGACGCCCGCCGCGGTCTGCGCGAACGATCCGTCGAGCTGACGCGTCGCCCCGAGGATCAGCTCCCCCTGGTTCGTCATCGTTCCCAGGCCCGCGACGCCCCCGGCCGAAGACACGACGACGTCGCTGTCGAGGTAGGTGGACCCGTCGACGAACGTGAGCGAGCCGTCGAGCACGGTGATCGTGCGGTTCTGAAACACGCCGAAGGTGGGAGACGCGTTGCCGTGCACGAGCAGATCCTGGTTGGCGACCGTGACACCGCCGTTGATGAAGCCCTGGTTATAGAGTTCGCCGATGGTCGCGGCCGAGCCCGTGCTCGAGATCGCCAGGCCGGTGCCCGTGCCGATCGTGCCGAAGGCGAAGTTCCCGATGCCGCCGATCGTTCCGGTGTTCGTGATGCCGCCGATGACCCCGCCGACGTTCTGGAGTCCCAGGGAGGTGGAGCCCGTGATGGAGCCGCTGTTGCTGACGGCCGTCACCACACCGGAGGCGTTGTAGACGCCGGAAGCACCCCCTTGGAGCGTTCCCGCGTTGGCGAGCGCGCCGACCGTTCCGCTATCGACGAACACGGCGTGGTACGCGGTCCCGGTGACGATCCCCCCCGCCTGGTTCGTGAACGCGCCGATCGAGCCGCCCGCGGTCTCGATGCCCACCTGCCCGCCCGCCACCGTGCCGGAGTTGGTGAGCAGGCTGTGGATAAACAGCCTGCTGGATCGCAGGGATGCGATCTCGGGAGCGCAGCTCCCGTGAAAACCGGAGGTTTTCCTGCCTGGAAAAAGTCCCGGAGGACTTTTTCCACGGCCAGTGAGCGTGGCAACCGCCCCGTAGTTCATCCCCCCCCGGTCAAGCGTCACAACGTGGCCGGCGGCCGGAACACGGCTCGATCGCGCGTCAGCGGGAACGCCGCGAAGCGGTTCGAGAGGGAACACGGGCCCGCTCTTCGGCGTCCGTCGGCAGCAGGCAACATGCGGGGGAACCCCTTGCAGGGGGCTCACCGCGGGTTTTCCGGGCCCACCGTGGCGCGTAATCCCCCTGCATGCCAGTGGGCGACGAGGGACTCGAACCCCCAACCCCCTCGGTGTAAACGAGGTGCTCTGACCAATTGAGCTAGTCGCCCGGCGCGGGCCGCGAGGCCCGAGGCTATTTTTTCTCGCCGTCCCCCGCCGCCGGCTTCGGCGGGGCGACCACGCGGATGCCCAGCTCCACGAGCTGCTTCGCGTCCACCGTCCCCGGGGCGCCCGTCATCAGGTCGCTCGCCTTCTGCGTCTTCGGGAAGGCGATCACGTCGCGGATGCTCTCGAGCCGGCCGAAGAGCATCACCCAGCGGTCGATCCCCAGCGCGATGCCGCCGTGCGGCGGCGCCCCGCTGCGCAGCGCGTCGAGCAGGAAGCCGAACCGCTCCCGGGCCAGCTCCGGCGTGATGCCCAGCAGCCGGAAGACCTTCTCCTGCGTCGGGCCGTCGTGGATGCGGATCGTGCCCCCGCCCGCCTCCGAGCCGTTGATGACGAGGTCGTAGGCCACCGCCCGGCAGGCGGCCGGATCGCTCTCGAGCAGGTGGAGGTCCTGCGGCCGCGGCGCCGTGAACGGATGGTGCATCGACGCCCAACCCCCCGTCTCCGCGTCGCGGGCGAACATCGGGAAGTCCACCACCCACGAGAAGTGCATCGCGGCGGGGTCGTAGAGCCCGAGCCGGGCGCCGAGCCGCTTCCGCAGCATGTGCAGCGCCTTGCAGGTGACGTCGAAGGAGTCGGCGACGATGAGCGCGAGATCGCCCGGCCCGCAGCCGAGCCGGTCCTTGAGCGCGTCGGCCACGCCGGCGAGGTTCTTCGCCACGGGCCCCGACCACTCGCCGGAGGCCTCCACCTTGAGCCAGACGAGCCCCTTCGCGCCCCCCTCCACCGCCACGGCCGTGAGATCGTCGAGATCCTTCCGTGAGAACTTCGCCGCGGCGTCGGGCACGCGGATGCCGCGGACGCGGCCCCCCGCCTCCGCCGCGCCGCGGAAGACGCGGAAGTCGCTCGTGCCGGCGATCGCCGTGAGGTCGACGATCTCGAGGCCGTAGCGCAGGTCGGGCGCGTCGTGGCCGAACCGCTCCATCGCCTCGTCCCAGGAGAGCCGCGGCAGCGGCAGCGGCACCTCGAGCCCGAGGATCTCGCGGGCCGTCCGCTGCACAAGCCCCTCGATCACCCCCATCACGTCGTCGGCCTCGACGAACGACATCTCCACGTCGAGCTGCGTGAACTCGGGCTGCCGGTCGGCCCGCAGGTCCTCGTCGCGGAAGCACCGCGCCACCTGCACGTAGCGGTCGAAGCCCGCCATCATGAGGAGCTGCTTGTAGAGCTGCGGCGACTGCGGCAGGGCGAAGAACGCCCCGTGGTCGAGCCGACTCGGCACGAGGTAGTCGCGGGCCCCCTCGGGCGTGCTGCGGCCGAGCATCGGCGTTTCCACGTCGACGAAGTCGAGCTCGTCGAAGTGGTCGCGCATGATCTTCACCATGCGGCTCCGCAGGAAGAGGTTTTCCTGCATCTGCGCCCGGCGCAGGTCGAGCCAGCGGTTCGTCAGCCGCACCTCCTCGCCGGGCAGTTCGGTCGCCCCGGGCTGGAAGACGGGCGTCACGGCCTCGTTGAGCACGGTCAGCTCGGCGCAGGCCACCTCGATCCCGCCGGTGTCGAGCTTCGGGTTCGTCGTGCCTTCGGGCCGCAGCCCGACCGTGCCTTGCACGCGGATCACCCACTCGGCACGCACGGCCCGTGCCGCCGCAAGCACGCCCGGCGGGCTGTCGGGGCCGGCGACCACCTGCGTGCGGCCCCACCGGTCGCGGAGGTCGATGAAGATCACCCCCTTGTGGTCGCGGACGCGGTCGACCCAGCCGCAGAGCGAGACGGCCTCGCCGACGTGGCTCGGTCGCAGGGCACCGCAGGTGTGGCTTCGCAGCACGGAATCGGATCTCCTCGCGGGACGTCGGAACAGGATCGAAACGAGCGGATGAACCTGGCACGAAGCGGCGGCGGGAAGGACGCGACCGTCGTCGGGCGGACGAGCCGGCGGACCGCGGCCGCCGGTCGCGGCCGTCAGTGCATCGCCCCCAGCACGAGCACGGTGAGGGCCAGCAGCATCGACAGCACGAGGCTGCCGATCGCCACCGGGCCGACGACCGACGTCGCCGCCGGCCCCAGCGACGACGCCGCGAACAGCACCGACAACATGAGCGCCACGAACACGAGCGCCGTGGCGAGCGAGAGCCAGGAGAGCACTTTGAGGATCATCGCCGCCTCACCGCGCCGCGATGGGGGCCGCCGCGACCGGCCCCGCGGCGATCGAGGAGGCCGCCCGGCCGTTCCGCTCCGGCGCCGCGGCGGCGCCTCCGAGCCGGTCGTTGGCGAACTCGAGGTGCAGCTGCTGCCCGACCTCCTGGGCGGCGCCGAGTTCGCGGAACAACAGGCTCGGCTGGATGTCGCGGTTGTGCTGGTACTTGTCGCTCGAGTATTCGGTGATGTCGCCGGCGATCTGGTGGAAGAAAATCTGGCAGATCGGCACGCCGGGATAGATCTTCACCGGCTGCACCGCGAACATTTCCAGCGTCCAGTAGCCGCAGAAGCCGACGTCGCCGAAGCCCGCCGTGACGTGCACGAACAGGCCGAGCCTGCCGATCGAGCTGCGGCCCTCGATCATCGGCACGAGGTTGTGCGTTTCGGTCCGCTCGATCGTGCGGCCGAGGTAGAGCTGGTTGGGAGTGAGCACCAGCCCCTCCTCCGGGATGCGCAGCCGTTCGACGCGGTTGCTCTTCCGCATGTCGAGCACCACCTCCTCGTAGACGAGCAGTTCGTCGTGAAGGGAGAGGTTGTAGCTGTTGGGGTTCAGCCGGCTCTCGTCGAAGGGGTCGATCTGGATGTTGCGTCCGAGCTGCTGCCTGATCTCATTGCCGGAGAGAATCATGGACGTTCCCCTTGCAGGAGCGGACGGGGCTGGCCGGAAGCGGACGCGATTGTACGCGGTCGACCCCGGAACGCCCATGACCTCATTTTTTTCCGCGGGCCGCTCGGCCTGCGGCCCTTTGCCCCGCCCCCTGCAGGCCCACCCGCGGGCACAGCTCGGCCAGCGGACAGGCCTCGCACCGGGGACGACGGGCCATGCACACCGTCCGGCCATGCTCGATGAGCCGGTGGCTCCAGGCGATCCAGTGCCCCGCGGGCACGGCCGCCATGAGATCGCGTTCCACCTTGAGCGGGTCGGCGTGCCGCGAGAGTCCCAGACGCCGCGAGATCCGCCCGACGTGCGTGTCGACCACCACGCCCACGGCCCGCCCGAAGCCGCTGCCGAGCACCACGTTGGCGGTCTTCCGCCCCACGCCGGGCAGCCTGACGAGCTCCTCGATCGTCGTCGGCACCTGCCCGGCGTGCCGCTCTTCGAGCGCCCGGCAGCAGCCGAGCAGGCTGCGGGCCTTGGCCCGGAAGAACCCGGTCGAACGGATCACCTGCTCGAGTTCGGCGGGCCGGGCCGCGGCCATGTCGGCGGGAGTGGGCCAGCGGGCGAAAAGGTCCCGCGTGACCATGTTCACCCGCTTGTCCGTGCACTGGGCGGAGAGGATCGTCGCCACGAGCAGTTCGAACGGACTGGCAAAATCGAGCGAGCAATGGGCGTCGGGGTAGAGGCGGGCGAGGCGGCGGGCGATCGCGGCGGCCTGCACGCTCTTTCCATCCTGCGTTGCCCGTCCGGCCCGGCCGGCGGCCGCGGGCCGCCCGGAAGGCCCGCGCCGGGCCACCCTGCTACCATGCTTGGCGGTGGCGGACCGGCCCCCGGTCGTCGTCCGTTTCGGCGTTGTCATGCCCGTGGCCCCTGTCGTTCGTGACGCCCGTCCCGGAGTTCGTCGCCGGCGACACGCTCCCGTATGCGCAACTCCCGCGGCACCGTGCCGCCCCGCAGCCGCGGGATGACCGGCACCGCCAGCCCCGAGGGTCCCAGGATTTCATGGACGACGCCGCCTACGATCCCCTCTACCTCGAGGGCATCGCCAAGTTCAACGAGTGCGACTACTACGAGAGCCACGAGATCTGGGAGGAGCTCTGGACGGAATACCGGGGGCCGTCCCGAAAGTTCTATCAGGGACTCATCCAGGCCGCGGTGGCCCTCTATCATTTTGGCAACGGCAACATCCGGGGGGCCCGGAAGCTCCACACGAGCGTCCACGGCTACCTCGAGCCCTTCGCCCCGCGGCACCTCGGACTCGACCTGGCAAAGTTCCTCGCCGAGTTCGACGCCTGCCTCGCCGAGGTGGCGGCCAGCACGGAAGATTTTCCGTCCATCACCCTCGACCCGGAATTGCTGCCGGAGATTCACCTCGATCCGCCCCCGGCCTGACGCCGGCCGCCCCGCCGATCCGGCCGCCGCAACGGCGCCCGCGCCGCAACGCTGACACGAGCGCGACAGGACACCATGACCGACGAACCCCTCGCTTTCTCCTCCCACCAATTCTCGGGCGTGGCACGGGTCTTCCCGCTGCCGAATCTGGTCATGTTTCCCCACGTGATGCAGGCGCTGCACATCTTCGAGCCCCGCTACCGCGCGATGTTCGAGGAGGCGATCGAGGACGACCGGCTGATCGCGCTGGGGCTGCTGGCGCCCGGCTGGGAGAAGGACTACGAGGAGCGTCCCCGGCTGCGGCCCACCGCCTGCCTCTGTCGGATCGCCACCCACCAACGAACGCCGCAGGGCACCTACAACGTGCTCCTGCTCGGCGTGCGGCGGCTGCAGCTCGGCCGCGAACTGACGACGGACAAGCTCTTCCGCTGCTTCGAGGCGGAGATCACCGAGGAGCGGGAGCCCGGCGACGAGGATGCCGCCGCCGCGCTCCAGCAGCAACTGCTCGCCGCGTTCAAGCGGTCCATGCCGAAGATCCCGCAGGCCTACGAGCAGCTCGACCAGCTCCTCGGCAGCCAGATCACGCTCGGCATGCTCACCGACATCGTCTCCTACACCATCGACCTCGACCTCGATTGCAAGCTGCGGCTGCTCGAGGAGTGCGACGTGCTCCGCCGCACGCGGCTGCTCATGGACGCGATCGAAGCCCGCGTGCGGGGCGCTGGTGCGCGGACGTTCCCGCCGGACTTCAGCGCGAACTGACGGGTGCCCTGCCGCGACGACGGGTGCCTCCCCCGGAGGCCGGTTTTCGCCGTGGCCCGACGCGGACCCCGGGCCAATTTTTCTCGGTGAGGTAGACTCTCGCGTATGAACATCGACTCCGGCCGCCTTGGCACGCCATCCTGCGGTGGCGACTCCTCCGCAGCGTCCGGTTGCCCCGACGCAGCCGGCGGGGCGGACGGCCGCGCCGCCCACGGCGTCGACAAGGCGCGGATCGAGCGGGCGGTGCGGGAGATCCTCCTGGCCGTCGGGGAGGATCCCGACCGCGAAGGCCTGCTCGAGACGCCCGCCCGCGTGGCCCGGATGTACGCCGAGATGCTCGCGGGCCTCCACGACGACCCGCGGGTGCACCTGCAGAAGGCGTTCCAGGAGAAGTACGACGAGATCGTGCTCGTCCGCGACATCGCCTTCAGCAGCGTGTGCGAGCACCACCTGCTGCCGTTCATGGGCCACGCCCACATCGGCTACCTTCCCGACGGCCGGGTGCTCGGGCTCTCCAAGCTCGCCCGGGTGGTGGAATCGGTGTCGCACCGTCCGCAGGTGCAGGAGCGGATGACCGAGCAGATCGCCGACCTGATCGAGCACGACCTCGGCGCCAAGGGCGTGGCGGTGGTGGTGGAGGCGACGCACACCTGCATGACGATCCGCGGCGTCCGCAAGCCCGGCAGCGTCTGCGTGACCTCCGCCATGAAGGGCGTGTTCCGGGCCAACGTCTCGAGCCGGGCCGAAGTGATGTCGCTCATCTTCGGAAGGCGCACGCCATGAGTCCCCGGCAGGCGGTGCCCCGCCGTTCGGCGGCGCGCGGCATGGCCGGCCGGGGTGCGGCGGACCACGCATGAACCTGCTCGTCGATTTTCTCTGTCGGTTCGGCTGGGGCCTCGCCGCGGCGCTCGTGATCACGCCGGCGACGCTCGTCCCCGCCGGCTTCTTCCGCGTGAATCTGCTCGTCGTGCTCGGGATCGCCACGTTCGCCGCGCTCCTGGGCGTGCAGGCGATGCCTCCGACGACGTGGGTCCTGCCCGCGGCGGCCGCGGCAGCCGCCTGGCTCGGCAGCATCGCCTGGTTCGCCGAGCGGATCAGCGGCGGGAGGATGTTCTGCGCGGCGACGGCGATCCTCCTGGCGACGGCCACGGCGGTCGTGCACACCGCCGGCGCGGCCCCGGAGCCGGGCGGCCGCGGCGCGGCGGCCGCGCTCCTCTCCGGCCTCGTCACGGGGCTCACCGTCCACGGCATGCTGCTCGGCCACTGGTATCTCAACGCGCCGGGCATGCGGGTGGACGTGCTGCGACGGCTCATCGACGCCACGCTCGCCGTCTGGGCCGCGCAGTTCGCGCTCGTCGCCGGCTCGACCGTGGCGGCCTGGGCGGCCGCCGCTCCGGTGACGGCCCAGGACGGCGGGGCCGCGGCCGCGGGCACGACCACGCTCGCGCTCGTGTCGCTGCGGTGGCTCGCCGGGCTCGTGGGGCTGCCCGTGCTGCTCTGGATGGCCCGCGAAACCCTCGCCATCCCCAACACGCAGAGCGCCACGGGTATCTTGTATGTGGCCTGCCTCGCCGCCATCCTCGGCGAACTCACCGCCCAGCTGCTCGCGGCGACCTGACCGTTCCCGACGCGTCCGCCGGCAGGTCCTGCGACCACGCGCCACCGAAGAAGACCTGCCATGCGGATCACCTACGCCTGCCCCTCCTGCGGCGCGACGACGCAGGCCGACGACGTCGAGACCCTCGCGACGCTCGAGTGCCGGGCGTGCGGGTTCCGCATCGCCGTGCCGCCGAACGCGGTGGCCCGCGATGGCGAGCGGCCGCGACCGACCCGCTGCCTCGTCTGCCCGGGCACCGAGCTGTTCGTCCGCAAGGACTTCCCGCAGCGGCTCGGCGTGGCGATCGTCACCGTGGGGCTGGCGGCCAGCTGCGTCGCCTGGGCCTACCGCGAACTGGCCGCCACGTTCGCGATCCTCTTCGGGTCGGCGCTGCTCGACGTCGTGCTCTATTTCCTCATGCCCGATTGCCTCAGCTGCTACCGCTGCGGCGCGCGATACCGGGGCCCCGGCATCGCCGACGCGTTCGCCGGCTTCGACCTCGAGACGCACGAGAAACACCGGCAGCTCGCCGCCCGCACGCGGCGCAGCACGGAGCCCGCCGCGGCCGCCCGCGGGACGGCGCCGGGGAACGACCCTTCCTGACTTCCTGAACGTGCCGTGGCGACCGGGATCACCGGAACACGGCGGGGGCATCCATGGATCGCGAGCTGCAGCGGATCGGGGAGGATCTCCGCGGCGTCGTCTCGGGCGAGGTGCTCTGCGACGCACCGAGCCGCGCGCTCTACGCCACCGACGCGGGGCTCTGCGAGGTCTGGCCGCTGGCGGTGGTGCGGCCGCGCACGGCCGAGGACGTCGCCGCCACGGTCGCCTGGGCCGCCGGCCGGGGCATCCCGGTGCACGCCCGCGGCGCCGGCTCGAGCCTCGCGGGTGCGGCGCTCGGGCCGGGCGTGATCGTCGACTGCTCGCGGTTCCTGCGCCGCATCGTCCACACCGGCACCGACCTCGTGCGGGTGCAGCCCGGTGTGGTGGCGGCGCAGCTCGAGGAGCATCTCGCCCGCACCGGGCGCCTGTTCGGCCCCGATCCCTCCAACGCGTGGGTGACCACGGTCGGCGGCATGATCGGCCGCAACTCCTCCGGCAGCCGCCTGCCGCGGCACGGTGACGTGCGCGGCCGGATCGTCTCGGCGCAGACGGTGCTCGCCGACGGCACGCTCCTCGAACTGACGCCGGTGACCGCGACGCCGCTGGCCGCGGTGGCCGTGGCTGACGCCCCAGCCGCACGGTCGTCCGAGCTTGCCGCCGGGGTCGCCGCGGTGCTGGCGTCGTCCCGCGCGGCGATCGCCGCCGGCCAGCCCGCCACCCGGTCGGGCCACGGCGGCTACCGGCTCGACGACGTCGAGCATGACGGCCTCATCGACCTGCCGCGGCTGCTCGGCGGCGCCGAGGGCACGCTCGGCATCGTCACCGAGGTGACGCTGCGGACGGTGCCCGACGACCGCGCCACCGCCGTCGGGCTGCTCCTCTTCGATTCGCTCGACCACGCCGCCGAGGCCGCGGTGCGGCTGAAGTCCCTCGCCCCGGACGCGTGCGACCTGTTCGACAAGCGGCACCTCGCGCTGGCCCGCAGCGCCCGCGCGGCGTTCGACCTGCTCATCCCGGCGGTCGCCGACGCCGGGCTGCTCGTGGAGTTTTCCGGCGCCGACGCCGCCGCCGCCGCCGCCCGCTTCGACGAGGCGGTGGCCCGGCTCTCGGCGCCGAAGAGCCTGTGCCTCGACATTCGCCGCGCGGAGACGTCCGCCGAGGCCGCGGTGCTCTGGGAGCTGTCGCGGAACGTCGTGCCCACGCTCCACGGCGTGCGCGGCACCGTGCGGCCCGTACCGTTCGTCGAGGACGTGCTTCTGCCCCCCGAGGCGGTGCCCGAGTTTCTCCGGCGGCTGCAGGACGTGCTGCGGCAGTGCGACGCGACGGCGATGCTCTTCGCGCACGCCGGTCACGGCCAGCTCCACGTGCGGCCGTACGCCGATCCGCGGGCGCCGGGGGAGCGGGAACGGCTCGAGCGGCTCGCCGACGCGATCTACGGCGAGGTCGTGGCGGTGGGGGGCACGATCGGCGGCGAGCAGGGGCTCGGCCTGTCGCGCACCGCGTTCTTCGCCGCCCACTACCCCGCGTTGGCGGGCGTCTTCGCCGCCGTGAAGCGGGTGTTCGATCCGGCCGGCATCCTCAACCCCGGGCTCATCGTGCCGGCCGCCGCGCCGCCGCCGGCCTGGCGGTCGGCGTTGGCCGTCGCCCGGGGGACGCCTGCCGGTCAGGCCGCCCCCGCGGCGACGGCCGACGCCCCCGCCGCGGAGCGGCCCGCCGACGCCGCCGACGACGCGGGAGCTCCGGCCGGCGGCCCGCCGCCGACGCGGCCACCACTGCCGATCCTCACCTGGTCGCCCGAACGGCTCGCGGCGGAGGTCGATGCCTGCAACGGCTGCGGCGCCTGTCGCTCGCTCGCGCCGGCCGTGCGGATGTGCCCGCTCTACCGCGAGCAGCCCGCCGAGGAGGCCTCCCCGCGTGCCAAGGCGAACCTCGTGGCCGCATTCCTCTCCGGCCGCCTCGATCCGCGGCTGCTCGCGCAGGACGACGCCCGCGCCATCGCCGACACCTGCTTCAACTGCCACCAGTGCCGCGACGACTGCTCCGCCGGCGTCGACATCCCGGCGCTCGTCACCGAGCTCAAGGGGGCGCACGTCGCGTCGAACGGCCTGCCGGCGTCCGAATGGCTGCTCTCGCGGGTCGACACGCTCTCGGCCCTCGGCGGCGCCGTCGCCCCGCTGGCCAACCGCGCCATCGCCAATCCGCAGGCCCGCTGGATGATGGAGAAGCTGCTGGGCGTCGCCCGCGGCCGGAAGCTGCCCCTCTTCACCGGGCAGCAGACGCTGCGCTGGGCCGCCCGCCACGGACTGACGCGGCCGTCGCGGCGCAGCGGCCCGCGGGTGCTCTACTTCCTCGACACGTTCGCGCGGCGGCACGACCCGCAGCTCGTGCGGGCGCTGGTGGCGGTGCTCGAGCACAATGGCATCGGCGTGTTCATCGACCCGCGGCAGGTCTCGTCCGGCATGCCGCTCGTGTCGGCGGGCGACGTCGACGCCGCCCGCCGGCTCGCCCGCACCAACGTCCGCGTGCTGGCCGAGGCCGTGCGGCTGGGCTACCGCATCGTGAGCACCGAGCCGTCGGCGGTCACCTGCATCGTGCACGACTATCCCCTGCTCGTCGACGACGACGACATGCGACGGGTGGCGGAGGCGACGACCGACGCGGCGAGTTTCCTCTGGGAGCTGCATGGCGAGGGACGACTGAAGTCCGACTTCTCCCCCCTGCCGCTCGCGCACCCCGACGGCGGGCCGGCCCGGCTCCTCTACCATTCCCCCTGCCATGCCCGGATCGGCCGCGACCGCAGCCCGGCCGAGCACCTGCTGCGGCTGGTGCCGGGCCTGACGATCGAGGCGGGCGACCGCGGCTGCTCCGGCATGGCGGGCACGTTCGGCCTCTCGCGCCGCCACTACCGCACGAGCCTGCGGGCCGGGCTGGGGCTCGTGTCGGCGATGCGGTCGGGAGGCGTCGCGGCGGGCGCTACCGAGTGCAGCGCCTGCCGGATACAAATGGAGCAGGGCACGCGGAAGCCCACGGTCCACCCGGTCAAGCTCCTGGCGCGGTCGTACGGGCTCCTGCCCGGCGGCGGCGCGGAGGGCCTCGACACGCTGCTCACCGCGACGAGCGGCACCCTGACCACGAGCTGAGCCCGGCGCGGCCGGAGGCTCCTGCGCATCCCATGCACGACACGAGCCCTCCACGCGCCGCGGCCGCCGGCACGCTCCGCGTGGCGCTCTTCGCCGGGCTCGCCGCCGCCGCGGGGGCCCGCGCCGTGGAGGTGGCGTGGGAAGGGGGCACCGTGGCCGGCCTCCGCCGCCGGCTCGTGGTGGACCATCCGGCGCTCGCCGAGCTGCTGGCCCGCAGCGCCGTGGCGATCGACGACGCCTACGCCCCGGAGGATGCGGTCATTCCCGCCGGCGGCCGCGTGGCGATCATCCCGCCGGTGAGCGGAGGCTGACATGGATCGCCACCGCCCCGCCGCCGCGACGCCCCCCGCCGGCATGCTCGTGCAGGGGCCGATCGACGCCGCCGCGATCCTGGCGTCCGTGACCGACGACGCCGCCGGCGGCAACGTGCTCTTCCTGGGCACCACCCGCGGCGTGACCGACGGCGTCGTCACCCGCCGGCTCGAGTACGACGCCCACCCGAGCATGGCGGCGGCGCTCCTCGCCCGGCTGCGGGCGGAGGCGGTGGAGCGGTTCGGCCTCAGCGGCTGCGCCGTGCAGCACCGGCTCGGGACGGTCGGCGTGGGCGAGGCGAGCGTGGCGATCGCGACGAGCGCGGCCCACCGCCGCGCGGCGTTCGCCGCGGCGGAGTGGCTCATCGACCGGATCAAGCGGGAGGTGCCGATCTGGAAGTGCGAGGAGGGGGCCGACGGCGGCCGCGCCTGGATCCACCCCGCCGAACCGCCTGACACCGGCCTGGATCGCACCGGCACCGTCCGTCTGGGCATCGACCCCACCGACCGCGCGCGAGGCGACGCATGACGCCCGCCACCGTCCCCGCGGCCGCGGTCGGCCGGCTCGTCGACGGCTTCGGCCGCCTGCACACCGACCTGCGGATCAGCGTCACCGACCGCTGCAACCTGCGGTGCACCTACTGCATGCCGCTCGACGCGGCCTTCCGGCCGCGGGAGGAACTGCTCGACGACGAGGAGATCGCCCGCGTCGTGACCGTGGCGGCCGGGCTCGGCGTGCGGTCGCTGCGGATCACCGGCGGCGAGCCGCTCGTGCGGCGTGATCTCGCGGCGCTCGTGCGGCTGCTCGTCGCCGTGCCAGGCATCGAGGAGGTGGCGATCACGACCAACGGCCTGTTGCTCGCCGAGCAGGCCGCCGACCTGCGGGCGGCCGGGCTCCACCGGCTCAACGTCAGCCTCGACGCTCTCTCCGCCGACAGCTTCGCGGCGATCGCCCGCCGGCCCGGGCTCGAGGCGGTGTTGGCGGGACTCGCCGCGGCGCGGGCCGCCGGGTTTCCCTCGATCCGCGTCAACGCCGTGAGCGTCCGCGGCCTCACCGAGCGGGAGATCGTGCCGCTCGCGGAGTTCTGCCGGCGCGAGGGCTTCCACCTGCGATTCATCGAGTTCATGCCGCTCGACGCGGAGTCGGCCTGGTCGGCCGGGCAGGTGCTCTCGGGGGCCGAGGTCCGCGGGATCCTCGCGCGCCGCTTCGGCCCGCTCGACCCGCTGCCCCGCGCCGACGACGGGCAGCCGGCGATCGACCACGCGTATCGCGACGGCGGCGGCGTCGTCGGCTTCATCGACCCGGTCTCCGCCCCGTTCTGCGACCGCTGCGACCGGCTGCGGCTGACGGCCGACGGCCAGCTGCGCAACTGCCTCTTCTCCACCACCGAATGGGACGCGAAGCGGGTGCTCCGCGGCGGCGGCGGCGCGGAAGAGATCGCGCGGCTGCTGCGGGAGTGCGTGGCGGCCAAGCGGGCGGCGCACGGCATCGGCACGCCCGGGTTCACCCGGCCGGCGCGGGCGATGTACGAGATCGGAGGCTGACCGTGGCGGGCAGCGGACCGGAGCGCCGATACCTCGACAACGCCGCGACCTCCTGGCCGAAGCCGCCGGAGGTGTGGGCGGCGTGGGAGCACGCGGCCCGGTCGATCGGCGCGGCGCCGGGCCGGGGCACCTACCGCGAGGCGATCGCCGCCGACGCGATCCGCGGCCGCTGCCGGACGGCCGTGGCGCGGCTGCTCGGAGGCGTCGATCCGGCGCGGGTGGCGCTCCCGGCGGGGGCCACGCTCGCGGTCAACATGGCGATCCACGGCCTCGTGCGGCCCGGCGACCACGTCATCGCCACCGCGGCCGACCACAACGCCACGCTCCGGCCGCTCCACGCGCTGGCCGCCCGGGGCGCGATCGTGCTGGAGATCGTCCCCTGCGACGCCGCGGGCCGGGTGGATCCCGACGCGGTCCGCCGCGCCTGGCGGCCCGCCACCCGCATGGTCGTCCTCGCACACGCGTCGAACGTCACCGGCTGCCTCCAGGACGCCGCGGCGATCGCCGCCGTGGCCCGCGACCGCGGCGGCCTCGTGATCCTCGACGCGGCGCAGTCGCTCGGCGTGGTGCCCTGGCCGACCGCGGACGGGGCGGCGGGGCCCTGCTTCGGCGTCGATGTCGTCGCCGGGGCGGGGCACAAGTGGCTGCTCGGGCCGGCGGGCACGGGACTGCTCTGGGTGCGGCCCGGGCTCGAGCCCGAGCCGCTCGTGCAGGGAGGCACCGGCACGCAGAGCGATTCTCCCGCCATGCCCGAGGCGTTCGCGGAAAGGATGGAGGCGGGCACGCCCGACCTGCCGGCGCTGGCGGGCCTGCTCGCGGCGCTCGACTGGCACGCCGCCGCGGACATGGCCGCCGTGGCCCGCCGCTGCCGCGACCTGGCCACCGCGGCGGCGGAGCGGCTCGCCGCCGTGCGGGGCGTGCGCGTGATCGCGGCGCCGGGAGCCGCGGCGCCGATTGTCGGCTTCACGGTCGGGGGCTATGATCCGGCCGACGTCGCGGCGGTGCTCGAGACGGCGGCCGGCGTGCAGGTGCGGGCGGGCTTCCACTGCGCGGCGTGCATCCACGAGCACCTCGGCACGCGGGCCGCTGGCACCGTGCGGGCGAGCTTCGGCCCGTTCAACACGGCCGCCGACGTCGAGGCGCTCGTGACGACCGTCGCATCGCTCGTCGGCTGACGGGCCGCGACCACCGCTCATCCCCGGAGGCTCGTCCATGGCCGGCATTCCCAAGCAAGTCTGGTATTCCGGCGGCCTGCGGTTCGCCTGCACGCAGTGCGGCGACTGCTGCTCGGGCTCCGAGGGCTACGTGTGGGTGAACCAGGAGGAGATCGACGCGATGGCCGCCCGGGTGGGGCTGTCGCCGGCGGAGTTCGAGGAGCGGCACGTGAAGCGGGTGGGCGTGCGCCGCTCGCTCAAGGAGCGCGCGGGGGGCGACTGCGTGCTCCTCGACGAGAAGACGCGGAAGTGCACGGCCTACGACGAGCGTCCGCGGCAGTGCCGCACGTGGCCGTTCTGGGACTCGAACCTCCGCACCCCCGAGGCCTGGGCCGAGGCCGCGGAGGCCTGCCCGGGCTGCAACAAGGGCAACCTCGTGCCGCTCGAGACGATCGTGGCGCAGGCGGCGAAGATCCGGATCTAGCTGGCCGTGGAAAAAGTCCTCCGGGACTTTTTCCAGGCACGAAAACCTCCGGTTTTCACGGGAGCTGCGCTCCCGTGATCGCATCCATGCGATCACGCAGGCTGTTTATCCACAGCCTGCTCGTGTCCTGAACCAGAAGTTCATGACACTAGAAGTTGCTGGATTCCCGGCCTGAAAGGCCGGGAATGTCGTGTCGTGAATCGAAACGAACTTCCGACTCACGACACGAGCTGGCCGCGTACCGGCACCCTCGGCCCCGAAGCCGGCGTCAGGTGCTTGCGGCCCCGCCGCGATCAGATCAGAGGACGCCGCCGTGCGTGCGGTACGGCGTCATGTGGGACGGCTGGTCGAGGAACCAGATCCGCTCCCATTCGTCGGTGATGGCGCGGAGGTCTTCCGACGTGTAGATCAGCTGCTCGGCGCGGCGGACGGGGTCGCCCGAGTACATCGGAATCAGACAGCCCGTGCTCGTGGAAACCGCGGCCGCGGCGAGAACCATCCAGACCGCGCGACGCACGATCATGGCCGGCGGCTTCGCCCGGGGCACGACGCGCCCGACATGCTCGCCACCCGCAACCCGATTGCCAGCGGTGTCGTTGGCCTTCATCGCCTCGCCTCCATGCTCCGGGAACTGCCGTGGGCAGATGTAGCCGACGGCGATCCTTCGCCGCGACGTCGATTTCGGGAACCCGCCAAGGTCGCCGGACGGCCCAGAATGCCGGTCACGCCCGCTCCGGCCCGCCTTCCGCGTCCGGCGGAGAGGCCGAAGCCCCCCCGGATTCCTCGGCTTCCCTGCGGGCCGCGGCGGCGGGGTCGTAGTCCTGCACCCGGGCCTCCATCTCCTTGCCCGGCTTGAACGTGACGACACTCTTCGCCTGCACGGGCACGCGCTCCCCCGTCCGGGGGTTGCGCGCCATGCGGGCGTCGCGCCGCTTGATCTGGAAGACGCCGAAGTTCCGCAGTTCGATCCGGCCGTCCCGCACCAATGCCTCGATCAAGGCGTCGAACGTGCGCTGCACCAGCTCCTTGGTGCGGAGCTGCGGCAGGTCGATCTGCTCGGAGATCGTCCGCACGATGTCTTTCTTCGTCATGGCTCCGACGCTCCGCACGAAGAATGCGAGTCGGAAGTCTATTGCTGACAAGCACTAGTGTCAAGTTTCACGTCCCCGGAGAGCCCGGATGCGGAGCCACTGTCAGGGGTGTTATCGGCGGTGCAATCCGCATACTTGACAGAATCGGCACGGTTTCCGGGCACGGCCCACGCGTGGGCGGCGTTTCACCGGGCGAGTCCGTCGCGGGAACGGTGTCGGCCGGGAGCGACGGCGGCCGGCCGGCCACCGTCGCTCCCGGCCAGGCGCCCGGCGATGAGACTGCCTGGCTTGCCCAGTCTGTTGGCCCTGCGGCGAAACCCACTACACTCGCGAGCGGTCATTCCTCGCGCTCCTCCATCGATGCCTCGGCGGTGCCGCCGCCCCCCCGTTTTCCCTCCAGCCAGCCTCCCGACATGCCCTCACTCGAACAGCCGGCGGCCGAACAATCGGCGGCCGAACGGCGACCAGCGTCGGTGGATCTGGGCGTCACGCTCGGCCGCCTCCGGCTCAAGAATCCGATCCTGGTGGCGTCGGGCACGTTCGGCTACGGCCGGGAGATGACGGGGTTCGTCGAGATCGCGCGGCTGGGTGGGATCGTGCCGAAGACGATCACGCCGCTGCCCCGCCAGGGCAACGTTCCCTGGCGGACGGTCGAGACGGCGGCCGGCCTGCTCAACTCGATCGGCCTCGACAACGACGGCGTCGACGCCTTCCTCGCCAACCAGCTTCCCTGGCTCGCCGCCTGCGGCGCCCCGGTGATCGTCAGCATCGCCGGCGGCACGCCGGCCGAGTTCGTGGCGCTCGCCGCCAGGCTCGACGGCGTGCCCGGGATCGCGGCGCTCGAGCTCAACATCTCCTGCCCGAACGTCAGCCACGGCGTCGACCTCGGCACCGATTCGGTCGCCTGCCGCGGCGTCGTGGCGGGCGTCCGCACCGCGACGTCGCTGCCGGTGCTCGCGAAGCTCACGCCCAACGTCACGAGCATCGTGGAGATCGCCCGGGCGGCACGCGACGGCGGCGCCGACGCCGTCACCCTCGTCAACACCTGCCAGGGCATGGCGGTCGACTGGCGGCGCCGGCGGCCGCTGCTCGGCAACGTGGTGGGTGGCCTGAGCGGCCCGGCGATCAAGCCGATCGCGCTGCGGTGCGTGCACCAGGTGCGGCAGGCGGTCGACATCCCGATCGTCGGCGTCGGCGGCATCATGACGCTCGACGACTGCATGGAGTTTTTCGTCGCCGGCGCCTCGGCCGTGCAGATCGGCACCGCGAACTTCGCCGAGCCCGTCGTGTCGACACGGCTGCTCGACGCCCTCCCCGCGGCGCTCGCCGAGCTGCATGCCGCCGGCATGGCCGACGTCGTCGGCACGCTGGCCCTCCCCCCCCGGGCCGGCTGCGGCCCGGCGCCGACGGAAGTCCCCGCCGCACCCCCGTCCGGAGCCAGCGCCCATGCCTCGTGAGGGAGCACCGCCCCCCCCCACCCGCGTCCTGTCCGGCATCCAGCCGACGGGCCGCTTCCACTGGGGCAACTACTTCGGCGCCATCCGGCAGTACATCGACCTGCAGTCCACGGGCGAGTCGTATTACTTCATCGCCGACCTGCACGCGCTCACGACGGTGCGGGATCCGGCCCGGCTGCGGGCACTCGTGCACGACGCGGCGGTCGACCTCGTGGCGCTCGGGCTCGATCCCGCCGTGGCCACGCTCTTCGTGCAGTCGGACGTGCCGGAGGTGACGGAGCTCACCTGGCTGCTCATGACCGTCGCGCCGATGGGCCTGCTCGAGCGCTGTCACGCCTACAAGGACAAGAAGGCCCGCGGGCTGACGGCCGACGCCGGCCTCTTCACCTATCCGGTGCTGATGAGCGCCGACATCCTCGCCTACGACGCCACCGTGGTGCCGGTGGGCGAGGACCAGGTGCAGCACATCGAGGTCTGCCGCGACCTGGCCGGCACCTTCAACCACCTCTACGGCGAGGTGTTCACGCTGCCGGCGCCGCGGCTGGTCGAGGGGGGCGCCCGCGTGCCCGGCACCGACGGCCAGAAGATGAGCAAGAGCTACGACAACACCCTCGAGGTGTTCGAGGATCCGGCGGCGCAGCGGAAGAAGATCATGCGGATCCCCACCGATTCGCGGCCGATGGAGGATCCGAAGGATCCGGCCGACGACGCGCTCTACGCGCTCTACGCGCTCGTGGCCCCGGAGGCGGAGCGGCAGCGGATGGCCGACCTCTACCGGCGCGGCGGCTTCGGCTACGGCGAGGTGAAGAAGGCGCTGGCGGAGGCCGCGGCGGCCTTCTTCGCCGAGGCCCGGGCCCGCCGCGCGCGGCTCGAGGCCGATCCGGCCGCGATCGAGGCGATCCTGGCCGACGGGGCGCGGCGGGCGCGGGAGCGGGCGGGGCAGGTGCTCGACCGGGCGCGGCGCGCCTGCGGCCTGGCGCGGGCCGCCGCCGGGAGGCCGTCGCGATGAACGTGCTCGGCATCGGCACCGACATCACCGAGTGCCTGCGGATCGCGCAGATGATCGAGCGGCACGGCGAACTCTTCGTGGAGCGGGTCTACACGCCGCTGGAGATCGAATACTGCCGCAGCCGGCGGATGGCCACCCAGCACTTCGCCGGCCGCTGGGCCGCCAAAGAGGCGGTGCTCAAGGCGCTCGGCACGGGCTGGCGGCGCGGGATCAGCTGGCGCGACATCGAGGTGCGCAACGGCGCCGGCGGCCGGCCGCAGGCCTTCCTCCAGGGGGGCACCCGCGAGATCGCCGAGCGGATGGGGATTCAATGCATCCTCGTGAGCATCTCCCACTGCCGCGTGCATGCGACCGCCTTCGCCGTGGCCCTCGACGAGCAGCCCGCCACATTCACGACCGATCCGCCCTGGCTCTGACGCGGCGGGAGTGGGGCCGGGCCGCGCCGGAAGCCCTGCGGTGTTCGTCCGTGGGAAAACGTCCGGAGGACTTTTTCCACGGCCAGCTAGTGTCCTGAGTTAGAAGTTCGTTGACTACTCTTGCGCCCTCGGACGCGCTGTTCTACATTCCTCGCAGGATCCCCTTTTTCCTGCAAGGAGGTGGCA
>Ga0209189_1000971_pt1 | contig 22184 bp, 27 predicted proteins | sample C_130820_EF_Meta_FD_187308 | JGI IMG/M metagenome (GOLD analysis project Ga0209189, IMG submission 187308) | Freshwater microbial communities from Lake Croche, Canada to study carbon cycling - C_130820_EF_MetaG (SPAdes) (version 3) | ecosystem: Environmental > Aquatic > Freshwater > Lake... | reverse complement strand
GAGGAAATCCCGATGCAGGATCTCCCTGCATACCACATCGCCGGTTAGTTATTTGGTTTCTTGACTCTTATCCTCCAACTCCAGTGCTTTCATGGATGCCTCAACAATATCCTCCGCCTTAATGTTTCGGAGTGCATTACACCACATCTGCGTCTTCGGTGTCTTGTTGCTCGCGTCCTTGCACTTCGCCTGCGGTAGACCCGCATGTGGGCGGCACGGTGCGTGTGGGCAGTTGTCGGGTTTGAACACTGATACGTTCTTCCTATAGTAAGTCATCCTGTCGGCTGGGTCGTAACTCCCCCACAGCGACACGCAAGCCGTGTCCAGACCCGCTGCTATGTGGTTGACGCTGCTGTCCGGTGCCACCACGAAGTCAGCGTTGGCTATCACTGGGAACAGCGAGCGGATAGCCTTGGTCGTGTTGAATAGGTCGATCACCCTGGGATGATCCACTTTGAAGTTGTTGCTATTGTCTAGGCCAATGATGACAGCGTGATGGTTGGGGTGCGCCTCAAGCAATGCAAGCACCGCTTCTTGACCCATCGCTGGTGGGTAGGTGCGGGTTGGACCACTCGATGACACATGATAGGCGAAGAACTGCTTTGGTAGCGGCCACTTGCCTAGCTCCTTTAATTCGTTGTGGTCTGGATCAATGAGGTAAAGATGCGGACGTTTGTACTTGGGATCTACGTCACCAGCGTTCATCCAAGTGTAGATTCGGTCATAGCAGTTGCCTCCTCCAGTGCCTAGCTTGGTATTCCCAACCTGACCGCTGAATAGGTCGTCTGTGGGCAGATGTGCATCGTAACTATCCCAAGCTTCCAGCGAGCATGGCAGTGGATAAAGCTTTGCGCCAAGTCCAGCGTAGAGCGGAAGGTTGCGTGCGGGCGCGTAGACATCCACCACCCCGCCCGATTCTTGGACTAGGTAATGTACGAAGGCGGTTGCTATAACCGCATCCCCGATTGCACCAGCGCGGTAGACTGCTGTGGCCCCGCCGGTAGAGCGACCTGGGTAGTAAGGTTTAATCTTGTGTGGGCAAGGTATGGAATCGTCCCAGGTCGGTCCGGTCAACTCATCTGGCAACACATAGGTGTTGCGGGTGTGGAGAAGGTTATCGTCAACCTTGTGGATTTGATTTGTGTTGTTGGTCCAGAGTTTCATTTAGTTTTTTCCTCCCATATAAAAAAGATTATCAATGGCATTAAGCCAATCGCTATGACTGCAACAGCCACAAGAAGCTTACCTATTGCTAATCCTGCGCCAACAGCAATCCATTCCATGAGTGTGTTCATTTGTTATCCTCCATTACTTTGTTGATGCATCTGATGATTTCCGCCGCGACTTGCGGGACGATGGCATTTCCGAGGCATTTAATTCGGTCCACCCTGTCTGGTACCCCATAAGCCACTCCACAAATTCCGGATTTAATCCTGCGCCTTTTCCCATCTGGGTCTTCGATATACGCCCCGTCCTTGCTAGTGCCTCTAAACATTTGGATGCCTGACTGTTGCCCTTGAGCCTGTATTTGTGTTCGCTGTAACTTGGGGTTGGCCAAAAATCCAGAACACAACTCTTGGCAGTTGATCCAATCTGACTCTCTCTCTCTCTCTCTCTCTGCGCGAATTGTCATTCCTGGTGTGTCCTTCCAATCCCGCGCGCTTGCTGTTGGCCACAATCCAAACCCTATCTCTTCTGTGTGGAGCATTGACGGCACAAGCTGGAATAATGAAAGATTCGACTTCGTAGTCTTGCGCCTCCAAGTCAGAATGGATTCTGTCGAGTGCCAAGTTGACGATCCCAGCAACATTCTCACCAACGATCCAAGCTGGCCTTGCCTCGCGTATGACTCGGAGCATTTCTGGCCAGAGATAGCGGTCATCTGTCTTGCCTCGCTGCTTCCCGGCAACGGAAAATGGTTGGCATGGAAAACCCCCGGTGAGAAGAGTGACTCCTGCGTATAAGTCGCCTCGTACTTCTCTGATATCTTTGTAGCACGGCACGTCTGGCCAGTGCTTCTTGAGGACGGCTTGGGCGTATGGCTCGCAGTCACAGAAGCCGACTGTTCTATATCCATTCCACCTTGCTGCCAAGGCAAATCCACCGATCCCGCTGAATAAATCGAGGTGAGTCTTTTCATTCATTCTTTCTTTCCTTTTTCCCAACAAGCTCCCATGCGATCACCATCGCAGAATCAATCTGCGCGATGATGTTGTTAATTTCTATGGCCTGACCGTGGCCAACGTCACGCCTTAAATTAACCAGAAGTCTTCTGGCTTCATTCAAAACGTCACGTTGCCACGTCAGACGTTGCGTCTCAGTTACGATCATTTCCCCATCATTCGAAACTTGCGGCCACCGGCCTTGGGCTTAACCCCAGCCGAGCGAAGCGCGATGGCTAGGATCTGCTTCTCGCTGCGAGGCGTACCTCCAGCACCGCGAGCCTTGCCTTTCTTCATGTTATCCGCGCGCAGTTCCTTGATGTTCTTTCCGATGTCTTTTCCTAATGGCATGGTTATTCTCCTGTGGTTCTCACGAATCTACCGGTTAGAAGATCCAACTCCCAACCGTGTCCATGAAACTTGTCGTAAAACATCTGATTCATAATGTAGGCCAGATGTCCCGCATCCTCTCCAATCAACCTTCCTGGCTCGCATTTGCCCTCCGCCAGAATGTTTTCCAGTGCCTTGACGTGTCGCCTGTCTATTTCTTCGTAATACATTTGACGTGTTGTAGGTACGAACAGTAGGTATATCCGTTGAGCCAATAATAGACTGCCGAAGTTTCTGGAGTCGCATCCATGCACACGATCCAGTTCCCGCCTATGACCTTGCGACCATCAATAAGAACGTCTTGTGTGGTGTCCGGTTCATTTTGCTTGGGCATAGTGTGGCCTCGGTTGTTGTGGTACGTCAATACAAAAAGAAGGATTCTCGCACCGGCGGCAGTCCTTAATATCAAAATCCAAAATCTCACCTGAGTTAAGCATGATGGTGAATATTTTGTTATGGTCCAACCCATAGTCCGTAACCAAGAATGCCAACCCCTCTCCCTTCGGTGTCATCATCCAAAGCTCTGGGTTAATCTGGATCATTTGTGATTCCCATAGGACGTGTACATAACGGCCAATATCACAAGCCATGTCGAATAAACCAACCAATCGTTCATCGCCATTGCGGTCCAGTAATCCAAGCAACCAACACCCAGCGCGTTCCATAGATCGGAGCCTTGGCGCAATGCTTCATCCAAGACGGAAAGAAGCTAGCTGCGCCTTGATCGCTTGCTTGGTTTGCGTTGTGCCAGTTGCCATCCACCTGTAAGCCTCCAACAAAATAATCGCTTGGCTTGGACAGGTTGATAACCATCGTCATCTTGCGGATGTCACCCTCAGTCTCGATGGCATCAAAGTGCCACCGGAACCATTGCCCTGGGCGATAGCGCAAGACCTGCAACTGCTGCATGTCGGTAATATCGAACTGATAATGTTCGTTGTTAACTTCGTCTGTGACGGCGGCCACATAATTGTAGAGCCAATCAAACAGACCAGACTTTGGCACCCAGCACGAATCGCAAGTGCGATTCCAGCTTCTTACATTCCGCCCATCCTTACCCAATACCGGAGCGCGCTTCATGCCAATCTTGGTGGCATCGTGGATGACCAGTTCGCACTGGCCTTGCGTCAATACCTTTGGGACCGTTACCGCCGTGAGCGTTTTTTGCTTGAACTTTTTTTGGTGCATTTCTTTCCTTTTGTTTCAATGAATCGCTTTATTGCCTTATTAAATCCATAGTTAAACAATGCATCTCCATCGCTTGTTATCTCGCGCAAGGCGGCATGACAAACTGTGTCTCTGGTCTCATCATCAACCTCGATGTCCAATTCAACCATCTCCACCTTGCGCTCTGCTAGGATTTGAATTTTACCTAATCCATCCATGTTGATTTTTCCTTTCTCGCGCGGTCCAAGAGCCAGAATAGAAAGCCCCCCAGAAACGCTATGATTGCTGTCGTTAATCCGCATAACACGACCATGATTCCAATCTGCGCGATGCAGTCAAGCGCAAATTTTGCATATTCAGTTAACATTGCCTATGCCTCTTTTAATGACCCTGTTCAGCGTGGCCTGGTCAATTCTGACTCCGGCGACCTTGCACCAGAATAACACAGTCCCATTCTTGACATCCCTGACAAGTGACCTGACTTCCTTAGCGTCCCGATAGCAGTTGCAATCCGAAAGTTTACCAATGCGGTTCTTGGTGAGCCTGAGTCCATCCAGCACACCTCTGCGCTGTAAAAGCTTGATGTCCTGCATGGCTCTGATTGCGACTTCTCCTGCAAGTTGTTTGATTCTGTCATCTTCATCTCCTCTGGTGAATTGTGCTGAGATCATCTGCGCTTACGCTTCCCGCTGCGTTCTTTGCACCATAAGGCGTAGGCGTTCCAAAGATCGGCTGCGTCCTGTGCCTTGGCCTTATCCTCAAATAAATCATCTATAGATGGCAACCCATTTGGAGGTACGGCACCCCATAAGCGCGGTCCAATCGGGTTTCCGGCCATGGTGGTCACACGCCACTTGCCGTCCTCCTGCTGAACTCGCACCGAAGTCATCGACCAAGTCCTTTCAATTTTGCATCATCATACTGGATGCTGGTCAATAGTTGAACCATGTCGTTTGACTGCCCTGCGTAATGGATGATGTTGGCATCCTTGTAACGATCCAACCCAAAGTGCTCCTCCACGCTGGTCATGCAGTTGTATGCTGGATCTATGCTGCAAGTAGCCGTGGACCACAGGTGCAGTTGTAGGTTCATCCATGTCTGCTCTGCAAAGTGGTTAGGGAACAGGCCAATAGGCGGCTGTGATAATGCGCCAACAGCCTTTGGCGTGATGACAAACACTCCGGTATTGTAGTAGAAACTAGGTTGCCATCCTGGGAGCCATCCAAAAGCATCAGCCAACCCACGCAACCCAGGCTTGCGGTCTAAATACGACCCCTCATCAAATGCCATGAAAGTGCAGTCTGGTTCCAGCAATGCACCAATGTCATCGCAATCTTCTGTCACCAGAACGTCACAATCCAAAAACGTAACCTGCTCATACCCCTTCGTTGCGATAATGTTTCCTATGGCCAGCTTGCTGTACTGTACCGGCTCGACCAGCGGCTTCTCGAAAGCAATAAGATCAATATTGTGCCGCTGGCAGTAGGACTCCATGCGCGGCTTGGTTAGTTCTAGCACCTTGTGCCACTTGTCTCCGAATGCTTGTGTGACTAATGCTTTCTTCATTTAACGTCCTTCCATATAACTCCCTTATCGTCCAGATTGCTGCTTAAAAGCATTATTTTATTATATAGCGAATAACCGTAGCCATAACGCGACACGCCATAGCTAAGAATGTCGCCGATATGGTAGAGCAACCAAGAAAGCGCGAGCTTCATTTATTGCTGCAATCGTAATCTTCCCAAGTGAAATTCCAGCACGCTTGGACCGCATCATCACGCGTTTTATATGTGTCAAAGTGCGACCATTCCTCTTGGTTACCTTCTCCTGCGTTGTCAATATAAACAGCCCACTCCGGTTTTCCTTCCTCATCCAATTCTTTCTTGATCCATCTCATAGTCTAGGTAGTCCTTTCTTTAATTGCATCCATGCAAACAAAGCTCTTACCACCGCACGCTCCAAGTGGTCAAGCGCATTCTCTCCGGCCTCGTCTGGGTTTGGGTGATTAAGGTGGATCTGCTGCTGGGCTGTGACTGCGTGCTTGATACAACGGGTTATGTGGTAATCATAGGTCGGCTTATCCTTCCAGAACCACTCGCCATAGGCAGACTTGGCGGACCCGTTGCCCATCACCCTCCACACAATCTCGGATGCGGCGTTACCCATCTCTTCGATTGTGGGAGGGTTTTCCATTACAACTTCATCCCTGGCGGATTGTATTTCTTTGACCATGCCCATACCTTGAGCATGGCTTGAAAGGCAATGCCTGCCTCGTACAACTCATCCTCTGACCAACGATGGATCACCAATGTTTCTGGGTCATTCGCAGCCAAGACCACCGAAACGCAAGCGCATTTCGGATTCTCGGATGCGTATTTATAGGCCCATAACTGCGCGCAATCGGAGTCATAGAACGGGTCATATTTTGGATTCACCTTCCTATTCTTTAGGTCGATGATAGCGTCCCCAATCCCCTTCAATCGGACGTAGGCATCGCACCTTCCAGCGTAACCAGGACCGACCAATGCTTTCTCGCACCAGTGGGTTTTCTCGATGTTGTCCTCTGCCCATTCCTTGAACGTCTTAATGTAGGGCTGGAGTTCTGGGTCCTTGGAGCAATCACGTCCAAGCAGGATATGCTCCATCTGTTCGTGCATCTTTGTGCCATGCTCCGCCGCTTTTGTCGTAGCTTGCTTTGAATCTTTGACAACTCGCTTTGCGTAATCTTCAAGTGTTTCACCATCCTCCTTCGGAAGAGTGAGCGATGACATGATAGCCTGCTCAATCTTCCATGCGGTTAGTTGTGGCTTATCCATGATGCCAAGCACGCTGGTGACGGATGGGAGCAACCCCATCTTCCGCGCATCTGCAACTGTGGTGTTGCGCTCGTTGCCATTCTTTCCAATGATAACGTGCGCGGACTCGCCTTGTTCGGTGTACCAATGGCCTGCATCTTCAGTCTTAACCAGTTTGGTTACAAACTTTTTGCCATCCAGATGGAGTTTGCCATCCTCAATTGTTAGTGTGAGTGCCATTAGAATGGCATCGTGTTGCCGTCCACGTCCTTGTTATCAACAGAGGCAGCTTTACCCTGCGGTGCGCTGGCCGCACCGGACAACTCCTTGCTTTCAAGAATCTTTCCCTGTAACCATTCTGGCATGTTGGCAAACGCACCACCTTTGCCTTCCTCGATCTCGTAGAACACCTGGTCGTTCTCGGTGCTTGTAGGAGCCTTGACTGACTTAGGCAACTTGGCCAAGCCTTGGATGGAGCAATACTCGCGCCCAGCTTGGCTGGTCTTGTTAACAAGCGTGAGCATTGCGGCCTTACCCAAGAGATTCTTTAGGTTGAATGCGGCAAGTTCCTTGCTGGTAAATGCCTGTCCGCGCCAAGTCTCCAAGTGCTTGCGAAGTGTGGCACGCTCGCCAAGAGAGCGGGTCAACTCCATGCTGACGATCATAGGCTTGGTAACTTTGGTGGTCTTGCCGTTCTCGGTAACTTCGCCTTCGATGGTTTGTTCTGGAAGTTCGAATGAAAGGCGAACCTTGGGGGTCCACTTCTCTTCTCCGTCCCAGTTTGTTTTCTGCGTGCCAAGATCCACGATGGAGAAACAAACTCCAGTGGTTGCTCCGGCTTCGGGTAGTTGGCGGTCTCCGCCCTTCGATTCGGTTGCGCTGATGGTTAGGCTCATTGCATGTCTCCTTTATTGATTATTGGTTGTTGGTTTAGTTGAGGTGAAGTTATTGAAATTCCTTGGGCTACAGTGGTGGCATAAGGTGGCGGGTAAACCAGGTCAATCTTTAAGTTTGGCGGTGCAATATGACGGGCAATCTCGCAAACGTCATCGGCCTGTAGTATGACTAACCACTTCTTCTCGCCATTGCGCCGAAAGAATACGGATGGAATCTTGCTTGCAGGACAATCAGACTTCGCCTGCGCCATCCACTGCTCTGGCTTAATCTGCTGGCAACGCTTGCCCTCAATGTGGAATGGGAAATTGTCGCAAACCACATCCCCGCTACCGCCTTCGGGATTGCCTGCGTATTGGGCGGTCCTTCTGGCCTTCTGCCAGCCTTGTTCCCGTAGATAACTTGCAAGCTCTCGTTCGCCTGCTGCACCTTTACGCCGTGAATTGATTGCCATGCCCAACGCTGGGGCGATGTCAAATATCAGTCAAGCTTCTTTTTTAGGTCTTCTTTCATCACGGCCATAAGGCCGATGCCTGACAATTTCTTGCAGATTTGCGGGTTGTCTATGACCCACTTGGCGCAAGCCTCAAATGATTCCAGGCTCTTGAGCGCATCCTCAAAGGTGCGCCATGCTCTGATGGATTCTTTTAGAGATCGTTGATTATTCGCCATGACGATCCTGTGCTGGTCTTACATTTTTTATTCTTTGACTTGCATTGATGCGGTTTGAACAGCCAAAATAAATCCTCGTCTATAGCATAACAAACAATGTAATCGACAATGGTCTTGCTGTACAGATTTTTATTCTCGCTTCCAACCGAGGTCATAAATCCGTACCTGTTTCTGGATAAGTCTTGCTTCTCGCTGGTCTTGACTTGGATGCGGTAAAACTCGCCATCCCTTTCAGCCACCAAATCGTAACCGGCAAAATCTTCCATCGGGGTAAGCACGCTGTAACCATTCCTAAACAACACGCCAGCTACCCTGGACACGCCTACGGCCCCTATTTGCCGGTTGGATAATTTCATGCTTGACGGATTGGTTCTTTGGGTAGAGACTTTTTACATGAAAGCAATACTAATCGCGATGGCGGTGCTAGTGGCACCGGTGATGGCGGATGAAGAGGATGTTCTTGGAGTTGTTATTGGAAAATCTGGATTTCAATGCGGAAAAGATTGCGCTATTGGGGGAGATGGCGTTGCTGTTTACGGAGATGGTCACGGGAATTACATTACATCCAGAGGATTCGCATATAAGAGTGGTACTGATTATGTGGCATCTGATTGTACTTATGTGACAAAATCTGATGGTTGGTTATATGGGTCAAAATATGCAATTCCAGCTGGTATGGCATACATGAACTCAGCATCAACCTTTGTCGGAAGGCCGGTTGTTTTACGCAAACCCTAGCCTTGCCCAAAAGCTGACAACCTATTTCTGATTCTTGCCTCAAGCCCAGGAATAAATTTTGTCCTTCTTGGATCTTGTTCTGCTTTGGCGTATTCATCTCGCAACTGTGCATCGCTTGCGGCGCGCATGAGTGCTTGCGGTTGAACTTGGCTGATAGCTTGAAGGGTTTTTGGACCAAGCGATCCGTCAACATTTACACTAACTCCAAGCGAGTTTAATCCCTGCTGGAAATAACGTGTTGCGCCGCCCAGCCCTCGATTGAACGCCATATCTTGTGCGAAAGCTTGCATTTGGCGTGGGAGTTGTGAGACAAGGGGTGCGGTATATCCACGGATATATTCTGCTGCTGCCTCTGATCGCTGGCTTGCTGGTAATTGCGAGATCGCTTTGAATGCTTCAGGATGATACCTATCGTTAATTCCGCTTATCTCTAGGTTACCGCCCATATCACCAGACGGCAATTTGTATACAACAGGATTTCCAGCCGAGTCCATCCTTGACTCCCATTTCACAGTTTGCAATGGAAGCGGAAGCTCTTGTCCTGGTTCTGATTTTACAGGCTCTGGTTGAGCGGTGTATTGTTGCGTAACCTCTGGTGGTTTAGGCGCAGGTTCTTCTTTTCTGGATGCTCCCATAGTTGGCTCAATCTCCCTTCTTATCATGTCAGATTTTAATTGGCTTTCCAAACCGGTTGGCCTTGATGCAGCTGATCCTATGTCAAACTTTGCCATTATTTCTGTTCCTCAAGAATGCTCTGCATGATCTCTTGCCTTCTGCGGATATCTTCAGGAACCTCGCGCATAAGATCACGCATCATTCCGCGACCAGGAATGTATCTTGGAAGTTGTCCAGTAATAATAGCTTGGATATTTTGCCTGCTCATGCTCCCGTTTGCCATTGCACCAGCCGCCTCGCTTGTGTTTAACCCCCAATCAATCGCAGCTTTATATGCTTTTCGCATATCCTTAAAGGACTCCTCGCGAGCCTTCAGCATTTCCTGCGCACCAAACTCAATATCACCAGCGGAAGGCGTACCTCTGCGTTTTAGCTCTGAAGAAAGAAGGCTTGTTGACTTGGCAATGTCTGAATTAAACGTGACAGCCTTCTTTGAAAGCTCATCTGCAAGATTAAGTTTTTGAACCCTGAATCCTGTAAATGAAGAAAGCATGCCTGGAAGTGACGGAACCGGCGCGCGTGGTCCAAAGAAAGGATCTGGTTCGCCTTTGATGGCATAGTAAAGCTGGCGCATATCGGCCACTGTTCCTGGCTCGATTGCCCTTAAAAGGTACTGCGAATAATCCATTGATTGTTTGCCAATGCTGGCTTTTGGATTTGTGATTGGACTTCCATCAGCTTTTTGATTTTTAATCAATCCAAATCCAAGTTCAGTTGCTATGCTTACACCGGCAAAGTTCCCGACAAAGGCGGCAATCGCATTGCCAAGTGCTTTGTCTAGGCTATCAGCAGACAGGAATGCGTTGATTGGTTGCCTGAATACGTCAAACGGATCTGAAAATGACATGTCAATATATGTCACTTCTTTCTTGTCTTTGTTATACCCAACTGGAAGAAGCGTTGAAAATTTCTGATACCTTGGCGCAAGTTGGTTTAACTCATCAATCTTTTTGTAGGTATACGCCAAAGCACCGCCAGTGGCTGCTGCTGTCATTAGCTTTGTGCTTGCCGAAAGTGCTGCAGACATGATGTTCCCAAGTAAAGTACGTATTCCATACTTACGCATGCCAGGTGTCTTCAAGTCCTCAATGCCAGATTTAATTGAATTATATGTATTTCTTATTCTTTCCGCATCCCATGATATAAAGTTCTTTGCAAAAGGATTTTGCCTGAATACTTTTAATGCCCTTCCAATTTTCTCATAGGTTGGGAAAACATTGCTGACCCAATCAGCGGCCTCAATTTCTGCCTGCTCTCTGCTCAATCCCTTTCCGTCCATCAATGCCCTTGTTCTGTATCCCCAAAGCTGCATTTTATGGAAGTTGTCTCCAGACCTATACAAAAAGTCCATAAAATCCTTTACCGTTTTTACTGATTCCCACCCATTGCGTGCAACTTCTGCGCTATTTTTATTAAAATATTTTTCAACAACCTCATCGAGCCTATCATTGCTGATGCTTGCGTCACGCATCAACGCCTCCATCTCATTAAATTTAGCGTTGTTTGCAACGCCAAGCTTGATCGCCCTTCGCAGGCTTGCTCTTATTGATTCCGTGTCTGGCCCAAATCCATAATCGGATTGAATCATTCTTGCAGTTTTTCCAGCTTCCGACATAAATGAAAAATTTCCATTTTGAAGTTGAATTGGAATATTAAATATAAAGTTACGAGCCTGACTTTTTATAGATCCAACCGTTTTTGCCCATTTGATCCAAGCATTCATTGCGGCAAATGTCTTGTAGGCTGCTGTGCTGTTTGTCGCCACATCAAAATTCTTGATCTGATCCGAAACGTCCTTGGGCATGTAAACACCATTAAGAGGCTCAAGAGTCTTGCTGTCCTCTGATGCAAATCTTACTGTGTTTGGTGCCGCGTAATCAAAAAAAAGACCAGCCTTGAATCCTTGATCGCGTAAGTTTTGAAGAGTTCTGTTATTAACCCTAAGGTTAATCATTTTTTGCATTGTTCTTGCGTAACGAATGGCTGGATCTGTGTATTCGCCAAGCAGGTATCGAATCTCTTCAGGTATTTCCTTCCTACCCTTCAGCATTGACAGCGGTTTATTGATACCATACGAACCAGGTTCGAACTCGCCACCCTGACGTTGCGCCAAGCTTCCTTCTTCAACTATGCGCTGAACCTCCCCCATCAACCTGTCTTTGGGAACAACGCCTGTTTCATTTACTTGCCTTAACCACTCAACCGGAGGTCTGTTATTGTCTGCCGCATCCTCAACCTCCATCCTTGCATCGTCAATAATCTGCCTTCTTACAAAATCAACGCTACGCGCAAACTTGACCTGATCCCTTTTCTCAAGGGTTTTCATGTCAAAACCCTTACTCCTAAACTTCTCATAATCGCGAGAAACATACGAGCCGATATTGGCTTCAATAGTTGCACGCTTTTCTGGTGTCAGCGTGTTTAGCTCAAGGGCTATCCCGCGAGACATTGTATCAATATCATTCCTAAATTTTTCAACAGGAAGTTGAAGAGGTTTTGGTAGTGCATCAACGCCAATCTTCCCATCAAGATACTGGTTGATCTGATCTTTGAGTTCTGGCGAAAGTTCTGTGGCTCCTGTTGCCTGCTTCAGTGCATTCCTGTAATCACGCACGGAGGTCTTAATGGCAAACTCCATGCCAGCTTTGTTGTATTTATTGGAAAGAAGCTCATCAGCCATTTCTGGCGACAACGCGCCTTGGTATGTCATGTAGTTTCTAGCAACTCGCTTGGTTCCTTCTGCTCCAATCTTAGCGGCTTGAGCCAATTCTGCTGGACTTATGAATCCCGACTCTGCTCCCCTTCCACCCATAGGTCTTGGAATTGGTTGGACAGCTTGTGCAGCTTGTGCGGTTGGTTGCGGAGCCTCAACCATTTGAGCTTTTTCTGGAAGTGCCGGTCTTTGAGTAGTAGGAAGCTGGGTGCGAGGAGTGATAATTGCACCTTCTCGAACAAGCTCACCTTCCATTGGTTTTGGTTGTGGCGTAGTGATAATAGTTTCTGGAGTAGGAGCAATCGCCACCTTATTGATGCCTTGGGATTCAATGGAAAATATCTTGGTTCTTGGAGCGGGTTCGTCAAGGTTAACCAAGCTTTCTTGCATTGGCGTAATAATCCCACGCCTCTGCATTTCAGCTGTATCCGCTTGCGTTCCACGCACCGCTCCGCGCACTCCAAATTCAGGTAACTGCTCATATTGAGCAGGTATGGCCTGCTTAATTGGACGCTCTTCAACTGGTCTTGCTGCAACCTGTATTTCGGTAGATGTTGGTGACGGCAATGGCTCGTAATACGGCTTGGTACTTGTTGGCATTCCTCCAGCAAGTTGCGTCTTTTCAAGCACAGGCTTGCCACCAAGCTCAACAGTTGTGCGAGTTGCTCCCTCAACTCCTCTCGCTCCTGTCTTTTGCGCCTCGGCCAATATTCCATTCCAATCGCGAAATTCGGTTTCGGTTGCTTTCCCAGATTTAACTCTTTCATTAAGGGCAATAGCCTCATCTCGATTATACCCCTTAACGCGCGAGCCACTTCCAAGGCCAGTGTAAAGCGCGCCTAGCAGTGCATCCGTTGCCACTGTTCCTGGCGTGATCTCTCCTCCAGTAAGCGCACGCACGCCAGTGCCTATGCCTGCGCCAACCGCTGCTCCTTTGGCTACAGTTTTCCCAATCTCTTCTGCTGCTTTTTGTGCTCCAAGCTCCCTGAATAATGTTGTTCCAGCTTTGGCCAAACCAGTGGCTCCAACCCCAGCCGTAAGAACTGCTGGAGCAAGTTCGCCAGCCATTGCCTCTGTGGGAGCAAACTTTTGTGCTTCTAATGCCTTTGGCGTGAATATCTCAAGACCTTTTTGTGCAAGTTTTTCAGCAGCAATCCCTCCGGCAACAGCAAGGGCAGGAACTGCAACTGGTGCCGCTGGGCCTGTAAACATTCCTGCAGCTCCACCAGCTATTGCGCCCATACCAGCGGCAGCACCCTTAACAAGTCCAGCCGCACCGGATGCCATGCGAATATCGGCTGGAACATCAACTGCTTTTGTTCCTATAAACTCATCAATCTGCGCGTCTTGTTCGGGCGAGTATTCTGGCAATGTGGATGCGTAAGCCTTTGTTTCGTCACCCCATTGTTTTGCAAGATTTAATTGCTCTTGATAAGATAATCCCTTGTACTCATCGGATGACTTAATTTCATCCCAAGCTGGAGGTTCTTCTAATTTTGGAACTTCAGATTCTAATGGCATTCCTGCAAGTTGCCGGATGCGATTGGCTGATGATAGCTCTATGGCATCAGCCATTTTATTTTCCAAGTCTTGTTTGAATCCAGCTTTGTGCCTTTGGCTGTTCAGACTCTCCAAAGAAATTGTTTAATTGTGATTTCATAAATGCAGGCGTTGATGGATCTTTCCACATTTTTTGAGCCTGTTCGTTGGTATATGAAATTGTGCTCATTCCGTCCCTGGATGTAAGCACAACTTTACCACTTGATTGAGCCTTAGAAAGATTTTTTGTCACATCTGCTCCGGCCATTTTAACGGCAGAATCTGGATCATAACCCTGGGCAATATATGCTTTGGTTAATTGCGGTACTTGCGCTCTCCAAATTTGCTCATAAATATCCGCGCTGGTCTGACCAACTTGTTCTGGAAGTGTTTGTTGTTTTACTCCGCCCATGCTAACAGTTGCAGTTGGAGTTAATCCCTTTTCGCCCATAAGCTGCGCCTCAATTCCAGCCATCTTTCCTTTTAGCCCAGCCTGCTCAACATTATACAATCCCTGCTGTTTGCTTGCCTCAAGAAGACTCATGTCTTTATCCATTGCTGCTTTTTTAGCAACATCTCCAAATGGAATACCTTCTTGTTGTTGCTTCATTTGCTCCATCGTTTGATAAAGCTCTGCTGCCTTGCTTATCTTGCTTTCTGGTCTTTCTGATAACTTTTCTTCAACATCAAGAAGTGCTTTTTGATATTCAAGTTGTTTTTTAGCTCCTTCGAGTTGTTTTGCCTGTTTATAGGCATCGCTCTCGTAAAGCGTAATCGGTCCGTATGATACTCTATCAGCCATAAATTATCCTTATCCGAATTTAAGTGGACTAAGCAAATTCCCAACACCTGTCGCAATTTGTCCAAACTGCTGTGCAAATGTTGGTCTGCTTGCCTGCGCCGCTGTATATGCACCATAAGTCTTGGCTTGGTAATCCGCCATCGACCCATAAAGATTCGCAAACGTGTTGGTAAGGCTAACTGGTATGCTTTGATCCACCGCCTGATAGAACGGCTGTGCCGTACTCGGAGCCTGACCGAACTGACCAGGCAATGCTTGGTTGGCCTGGATATAATTCTGGAACGCCGATTGCTGTGCGCCAGTGCGTGCTTGGCCGAGGTTATACAGCGAGGGTCCGCCACCAATAAAGTTGGCAGCGGCACCAAGTCTGTTTTGTTGTAATCCCTCACGCAATGCTAAATCCCTCGCCATTGCCGCTCCGGTTGTCTCTCCGGAACCAAGGAACTGCTGCGCCGCCCCGTAACGCGCAAGCTTGCGTTGTTCACCGGCGGCACCAATCTGTGCTGCTTCCTGTACTGCCGGTCCAAGACCGAATATGTTTCCACGGGCAGTCTGTGCGCCACGGATGGCCTGTTCGTAACCACGCCTTTCCTCGGCTCCCAAGGTCGAGCCAAGGCGAAGCTGATTCAGTGCTTCCTGTTCAATGGTATTGCGAAGGTCTTCTGTCTGCTGGGTGGTGGTTGCGCCAAGAGGCTGGGTTGCCATCTGGCGATATTGACGGCCAAGACCAACCGCAGTTCTGTAGGATTCTGGATCAATCTGGCGCAACTGCTGGGTTGCACGCTCTTCGGGTAACTGGAGATATTCGCGGAAAGATGTGATCTGGCTGGCTGCTTCCGGTGATCCTATGGAAACAGGTTTAAAATCCTTGATCTGTTTTGTCGCATCCGTAACTGCGCTTTGTACGCTGGTTAGGTCGGATTTCAACTGATTGACATAAACCTGGCTGGATTGACGGCGAGCGTCACCGGAAGGAAGCTGGTCAAGCAAGGTCTGCGCTGAATTAAGACGCTCTTGAATCCCAGCAATCTGGGCATTCCCACGATCAACAACCGAGTTAAGTTTTCCAAGTTTGCTGGTATTATAATCATTTAAGATTTGAGCGTCTGATACTTGATAATTAAGCTTATTCGCAAGATCGGAAGATCCGTAATTGCTATCAGCGGAAAGCTGGTTTAACGCTTGGTTTGATTGCAAGGCAGGTGTTTGATTTTGCATTACACCTCCGCCAGTTAATGCTTGTATTTGAGATGCCAAGGAATTATAGGTATTTTCTTTTGATACAAGAGGATCTAATTTGCCAGAAATTTGTTCGTTAATTTTTAAGTCTGTAACCTTTGATCTTGCGTCATCCAATGCTTTATTGTAATCCCATCTAGGTTCACCATCCACTTCGCCTTGGTAATCGTTGGGGTTTAGTCCGAGCGATCTAATTCTGTCTTGTATCATTCCAGATACCATCTCTCTTTTGCCTGGAAAATTTAAGACACTGTTAGATGGTCTTGGCCCAAGTCCAGCGTAATACAAAAGCCTGCTTTGAGTGGCTGGATCTGAATCGTTAAAATTTGATGCAGACCTAATGTTGGCATCAAGTTCTTTTGCTGTCATCTCTGCCATATTAAGCCTTTAATTCTGGATTGCTTATGTTGGTTCCAATCGTTCCGTAAATATCCTGCGGAGGCATGGAACGAGGCGCAAATGCAACATTGGGTTCAACCGCACCATAAGGCGAGGTTCCGTAAAGACGCGCAAACTGATGGGTCATCTGCTGGCCTAACCCACGATTCAAGGCATACGCCTGGGGGCTTTGTTCGTAAGAACGGCGCAATCCTTCCAAAGTGCGTTGCGGTCCGTATTGACGCTCCATTTGGAGGCTGGATAAAGCAGCCGCCTGTTGGTCAAGAGCAGAAAGCTGGCGTTCTAGGGAACGCTGTTGGGGCATGTATTGGATGCGAAGCTTGTTCTCCAAGGCAGCCATCTCTGGTGCCTTTTCGATATAAGTATTAACATTCGTCCTATACGCAGCAGCATTAGCCTGCGCCACCGCATTAGGATCGGGAGGAGGAGGAGGTGCTGGAATGGAAGGTCCACCGCCCATATTAAGCCATAGCCTTTCGCATGAATTTCAAGTAATCGTACTCCTTGTATACGCCAGAGCGTTTGAATGTGATCCTCCTGCGCGGACCAAAACGATCCCATAGGATCGACAGCAGGCATTTAAGAGCCTTACGGCTCAAAGCGTTACTTATACCATCAGTATTCGTTATGGTCAAGTCAACAAAAACATTATCACCATCTTCGGCATGTTCATAAGCTTTAGTATCTTGCCCATTATTTACGCACCTAGCAATGGCCACTCCTGTTATCTTATCGCCATCCTTGGCCACACCAACCAAATCCCGTTTTTCATGCCATGCAAACCATTCTCTAAAAGTAGGCCATTTGGACTCTGGAACGCCGGAAAGTTCTATGTACTCAACTGCGGTCATAGGCTCTTTTGCACCTCAATGGTGTCAGGATTGGCCGCAGCCGTGATCTGGCGCACTGCCATCTTATTGGCCGCGCTTGTGATCTTGATGTTAAGCAACCTCCACTTTTCGTATGTCCGAAGATCGCTGGCAAGCCTTTTCTTGACTGATGTGGGAAGGACGGATGGAAGTGTAAATGGCAAGGTCAAAGCCGCGCTGGATATGTTTAGGTTTGGCTGTACATCAATATCCCCAATATCAATATCACGTTGGATTGAGATGGATGCATCGGTTGAGTATGAATCATCAAAGATAACCTCAAAGTGACTGCCATATTTAGCGGAGAAAGGATCGCCAAAGTTAAAGTCCTTGGTGCGGACGTAGGACTCGTAATTTACGCCTGCATCCTGGTAGTCTGCGGTTGTTGCTTGTGCCGGTGTTTTATAACCACTATACTTGTTGATCTGACCAGTGGTTGTTTTTAGCATCAACCTTACGCCTTCATCTTGGAAATTAGTCAGCGCAAACTGCATGACATTCGGAGTCCAGGTTCCCTCGAAAGCTTGTAATACGGCATTGTAAACAAGGATGGTGTCATTAACGTCATTAGCCTCGCTGGGGAAAGCAAGCAGATACCTATTATCGTAGAAATGGGCGGTACATACACCAATCTTGGCCGTGTTGATGGATTGTATGACATCCTTAACAACCTCTGAAATAGGCAATCCAACCGAGGTGAAGTCGTCAGCGGCAGACCGGATCAACGACCTAATGCCATCATCGGATAGGAAGAAGATGTCGGAGTTGACCTGTACAGCCGTAGCCTCGGCCACACATCCAATGTTGTTGGAAATAAGCTCAATCGTCCAATCCGCAGCCGTGGTCATGTCCGGCGGGATTGTCACCTGGAATATGCGCCGTTTCTTGAAGACGATGATTCGGTTCTGGTAGTAGGCAACAATAGCCACAATCTCATCGCCGTCATCCCCATTGATGACTGAGCTATTGGCTGAGTCCCACACCGAAGCATCTAGGATGTCTGATGCGTAAAGCGTGTTTCTTTGCGCTCCAGATCCAACTCCAAACAACCGATTCCCAGTATTGATTAAAAGCCTAAGATTGCTTGGAGGTGGGCTTACGGTTGCCGTGGCGGTTGCCCCAGAGCCATCTCCAATGATTGTTACGGTTGGAGCGGAGCTATACCCAGATCCTCCATCGCCAACGGTTACTCCGGTTACTGCACCACCTGCAACGGTGGTGATTAACTGAGGATAGGTTCCACCCCATTGCGGTCCTGTGATAATAGCTGTTGCGCTTGTATATCCAGAGCCAGCCGTTGTAACCGTGATTGCCCTAACCTTTCCAGCTTGTCTTGTAACAATACTTCCATCAAAATAATAAAGATCACCATCACCATCGGCCATGTACATCTTGTCGTTAAACTGCGCCATCTTGACTTGGGCATCTATTGCGGTTGAAAATCCGTCAGCCCATTTTTGCGCCTCAGATCCCCATGTTCTATTGACCTGTGACCATGTTTCGTCTGCCGGATGAATGTCAGCAGATCCAGTTGAATTAATCGTATAAACTCGACCTTGCGTTACCGTGACAAGTCGTTCAGTCGAGGAAGTGTCATAATACCGCATACCGCCAATCGAACCTTCTTGGCTGGTTGCTGTGGTGCTAAAACTTGTTACTCCTCGCCTTGTTTCAAGACTTCCCTTTGGTGATAGGGTCATGTTCGACAATTCACGAACTTGGTTTTCTGCCAACAGGTCTGATTGCAGACCGCTGGCCTGACCACCCGCAAAACTGCGGATGCCGTCAAAAGCTAACAAATCATCAAGATTGTCGCTATAATATCCCACGTTAAGCAGCCGTAATTTCTTCGGTCATCAAATCGCCAAGGCTGACAGGAGTGATTTGCTTCACACCACCAACCTGGCTTAGTTCGTAGCTTGCCATGGCAGCAAGGTCTGCATTAGCGGCCTGCACAACTGATTGAGCCTTGGCGTACTGCCTCTCGCGCTCAAGCGCATCGGCATGGGTAAGTGCAAGCACAACATGGTGAACATGTGGAAGGCGAAGCTCGTCATCCAATGCGGTTGAGGCCGGAGGAAAATCAACCACAATGTTGGTGCGGGTTAGGCATTTCAGTTTCTCAACCACACGCAAGGTTTCAGTCCCAGCCGTAGCCAGCCTTGGGTAAAGATCAAGCTGTGCAATCCCGCTGGTGTTTCTGCCTGTAAAGTGATAAAGCACTGGCGTTCCAGTTCTGGTCTCCTCGAGCAAATCCGCATCTTGGCTGATGATGGTTGCAAGATCAATCGGGTCTACTTCAGATTGATCGTAAGAAACCGATAGCGGAGTTTCAACATTTGTTCCAAGGGTAATGGTGCGATTTGTTCCAACCGAATAAGTAGAGCTAGTAACGCTCTCACGCCAGGGTGCAAAGTTCCATACTCGCCGATAAGCCAAGCTTGCGGCTTTTTGCAGAAACACCAGGGTGTCGGAGTCGGTCTTGCCGACTTTTTCACCGGCAAATTGGGCGATTTCGGATAGGGTCATTATTCAGTAATGCTTGAATAGCGCGGTATCTCTACAAATGAATAACCATTATATTCCCATAATCCAGCAACTACATTATTTGGACATGGTATCCAGCGAAGCGATGGACTTACATCAAAGGAAGCGTCTTCAACTTGTGCAACTCGTCCGTCTTGTTCTACAAGAGCAAGTCTCATGCGTATTCCTCCACAATGATAATTCCAGCCTTTCCAGATCCTCCATCAACAGATGCCGTGCTTTGATTATTTGCTCCTCCGCCGCCACCAGCACCATAACCACGACCAGCACCGCCAGCAGCTCCAATTGGGCTTGCTTTTCCGCCTCCTCCAAAAATTGTTGATCCTCCTCCTCCGCCTGTTCCTTCAGCACCATATGTTCCTCCAGCGGCAGCGTTACCAGAACCACCGTCAAAATTTATGTCGCCACCAGATCCAGCACCTCCAACACCGCCGTCTGCATTCCATGCAGATGCAGCCGCTGTACCAGCACCTGGAGATCCTCCAGTAGCTGAACAGTGTGTTCCAAATGAAGATGTTGCCCCAGCTATTCCAATTCCGCCACTTTGACCAACTCCACCAGTTCCAATGGTTGCCGTTATGGTTGCGCCAAGAGCCGCAGCTTCAATCAATTTTATAGATGCCCCACCAGAACCACCTCCACCTCCACCAGACTGTTGGCCACCTCCTGTTGCAACAGATGGTCCAGCAGAAGCCCCACCACCAACAACTGTGACTTTAATTCTTGTTAGAGATGCCGGTTTTGTCCATGTGGATGTTGTTGTATAAACTCTTTGAGCCACAAGTCCAGCACTTGAAATAGCGGAAGTCGAAGCTGATGTAACTCTTCCCTTGGCATCAACTACAATACTTGGGATTGATGTTGAGCCGCCATAAGTTCCCAAAGTTGCTCCAGAAGTTCCAAGCGTCCCTGTCCCTTGGCTAATTGTAAAATCACCAGCAAGAGTAGTAGAAAGATTGGTAATCGTTCCAGTTGTGCTGTTAAGCGTGTTAACTGTTCCAGACGTAAAGATGCTTGCAGTGCCAGTTGTAGTGCCTGCGGTAAGCGTTGGAATCAACGCTGTTGTAATAGTCCCATTCGTAATCGTGGCCGCAGTCGATATGGTAGTCCCAGCAGTAAGATTAGGAATCGTACCTATCGTAATCGTTGCGCTGGTTGAAATAGTGCGGTTGCCTGTGGCCGTACCAAAAGTCAACGCTCCGGTTAGGTTTAGATTGGTATAAGTTCCACCAGTAAGAGCATCGTCAAACAAATTGGATACAGTCGTCTGCCTTGGAGCATCACCTGCCGTCAAGCTTGCATCGGCAATAAGGATGCTATCTGCCGGATCAACCGCTGTGAGGCTTGGCTGATCCGTAATCAACGCTTGGTAAATATCCGTACCATCAATAAGATTGTGCAATCCAGCGGCAGTCACCGTACCGTTGGTAGAGAAGGTCTGGGAACGATTGAATTTGATTGCCATATTAAGCTATAAACCTCAGTGCGGTTGCGTAGATTGTTCCTGCTGGAACTGTGCCAGCGGTTGCACCCTTGCTGTTGACAACATATCTTATTACATTTGATGAAATTGGGAAGAAGCTTGTTGTGATCTGGGTTGTGCCAGTTGTAGATCCAAGAGAATCAATTGAACCAATAACTATATCTCCAAGAGCGCATCCAGTTAATGCAAATGTTCCAGTTGTTGTGTCGAATGCATTATGTGCTGCCACAGTAGAAAGCGTAAACGCAGATGTACCATAGCTAACCGCTGTCAGCCTTGGACCAGCCGCACCAACCTTCAGCGTGCCAACTGTTGCAGTGTTCGTTACTGCAAGCGTGCCAATCGTGGATGTATTTACCGATTCAGTCCCAATCGTTACAGTTCCAGTTGAAGCGGTGATGCTGGAGCCAAATGTGGTCGCACCATCCACCGCAAATGTGCCGGTGCTTTTAACGCCAGTAGTCGAAATCTGGAGGGCTGATACACCAGCTTCATCTCCGCTGGATACAGCCGCAAGCGTGGCTCCAACGATATTTGATCCATAGGTCTTGAGAACCTGGTTATAGCTGGTCGAAATGTTTTGTGTACCTAAAGTGGCCATTTACCCTCCGTTGATTAGCTTGGACTTAACAAAGTCCCAGGCGATGCTGATTATAGCACCTAGTCCACCCGCCACAAGTAGCATCTTGGTTTTAAGTCCTTCGATGGCGTTTACCCTGTTGGATAGGTCGCCGAAGTTAGATAAAGACCTTTCAAGCATGGATATCAAGGTTATTTGACGCTCTTCCATCCTTGCCAAACGCTCAGAAACGCTGGCAACCCTGTCTTTAAGATCGTACACCTCATCAAGACTCACGGCCCCGACCCTCCAGATACTTTAACGCCACGGCAAGATGAACAACCGCATCCACAATCTCGTCCCGATCCCTTCCATCCTCGACAATCCTTTTGATGGACCGGTTGACGCTCAAGAGATGTTTCACCTTGCCAATGTACTTGGTCTCCTTGACCATGTTGTTGTTCTCCACGGCAAACTTCAACGCCTCCTTGAAACACTCGTACTCCTTTTGCGTCATCAAGAAACGCAAACTGAAATTGGT
>Ga0209189_1000970_pt1 | contig 22260 bp, 16 predicted proteins | sample C_130820_EF_Meta_FD_187308 | JGI IMG/M metagenome (GOLD analysis project Ga0209189, IMG submission 187308) | Freshwater microbial communities from Lake Croche, Canada to study carbon cycling - C_130820_EF_MetaG (SPAdes) (version 3) | ecosystem: Environmental > Aquatic > Freshwater > Lake... | reverse complement strand
GATTCTGTCGCCTAGATTTGCATCTAGGGGCAATCATTCCTCTAGGCCGGCAGTTACCTGACGGCTCAAGCTCCCTACCCGCAGACTCAGCGGGACGCCTCATCGCCTGCTTACTTGGGATTGCTCCGAGTGGAGGTTACCGCGTTTCACCGTAACTAAATACGCTCGTCTCTGTGGCCCTATTCCTCACGTCACCATGGATGGCCGTTAGCCATCACCCTTCCCTATGGAGTCCGGACTTTCCTCCCCCTCATTAAAGAGGCGGCGATTGCCCAATTGACTCTGCGCCTGCAGTCTAACGCAGTCAGAGAAATTTAGCGACGAAAGTAAACGGTTTGGGCTTTAGACCGGTGACCAGGCGATCGTTTCACCAGCGCGAAGTGGCACGATGGTTGCATCGCCCAATGGTAATTCCATTGGAATACTTTGCGCTTGCTTTACCAAGGTAATTTTTTTACTATTGCGCGGCAATGAATAGAAGTCTGGACCAAAAAAGCTGGCAAAGCCTTCTAGCTTATCTAACTTGCTAGCACTCTCAAATGCTTCAGCGTATAAACCTAGAGCATTAAAGGCGCTATAACAACCCGCACAGCCACACGCAGCTTCCTTAGCGCCTTTGGCATGAGGGGCACTATCTGTTCCCAAGAAAAAGCGAGAGTTGCCGCTAGTGGCGGCTTCTAATAAAGCAACACGATGCTCTTCACGCTTAAGGACTGGCAAACAATAATTGTGCGGACGAATACCGCCAGCAAAAATCGCATTACGATTCATGAGTAAATGTTGTGGGGTAATCGTTGCTGCAATCGTATTTTTTTCACTAGTCACTGCATCGCGCACATAGTGAGCAGCTTGCTTGGTGGTGATGTGCTCAAACACAATCTTGAGTTCAGGAAATTGTTTACGCAAAGGTTCTAATACTGTATCAATAAATACCGCTTCACGATCAAAGATATCGATTTCAGAACTGGTCACTTCGCCGTGCACTAATAGCGGCATACCAACAGTTTGCATCGCCTCTAAAGCCGCTTGGCAATGTTTAAGATCGCTAACACCAGCATCACTATTGGTTGTCGCTCCAGCGGGATACAACTTAAATGCCACAATGCCTGCAGCTTTGGCTTTATGCACCTCATCGGCAGAAGTATTGTCAGTGAGATACAAAGTCATCAATGGAGTAAAGCTAGACACGCCCAATGATTTCAGATTTTCTTGAATCCGTGATTCATAGGCTTTAGCTAAATCCACCGTGGTCACAGGTGGCTTTAAGTTTGGCATGATGATGGCGCGGGCAAATTGACGCGCAGTATCGGCCAGCACATCTTTCATCACTTCACCATCACGAATATGAAGATGCCAATCATCTGGCTGAATCAACTGAATTTGAGCAGGGCTATTAGACATATTATTTTTCTAACAAGATGATGCGGAAATCATTCACATTCGTCAGTGTAGGGCCAGTTTCTACTAAAGCGCCTAATTCTGCAAAGAAGCCATAGCAATCATGCGCCGATAAAAATTTTTCTGGCATGAGGCTAATGTTCTGGCTAGCCTGACGCACATCTCCATCAAACCAAGCCCCAGCATTCTTTTCGCTGCCATCAATGCCATCGGTATCGGCTGCCAAAGCAGCTAACTGAGGTAGGTCTTTAGAGGCCGCAAAAAGGGAGAGTAGATATTCGCTACAGCGACCACCGCGACCCTTAACACCAGTTGGAATAGTCACTGTACATTCACCACCCGAAATCAGGGCAAGTGGTTTATCCATTCCCTTCGCCACATAGTCACGAACTAAAACAGCCTGCTCAATTCCAACGTCTTGGGCTTCACCAGTAATCGTGTCACCCAAAATAATTGGCTCATAGCCTTGAGTGCGAACATATTCAGCGGCAGCCTCTAGGCTTTTATACGCAGTTGCAATGACATGGTTGGTTACTTGAGCATCAAGCAAATCAGCATCTTTTAAAGTCTCGGGCTTTTCTCCAGCTAAACCTTGTTTGAGATGATTGAACACTGATGCGGGAACAGAGGATTCATCTAAACCATATTTTTCTAAAGTATTCAGTGCATCTAAATAGGTAGAGTAGTCGGCAGCACATGGGCCACTAGCAATATCTGCCGGTGAATCACCTGTTACATCAGAAATTAATAAGGCCTCTACTCGTGCACCACGCGAAATGGCTACTCTAGCTAAGTTACCACCTAAGATTGCAGAAAGATGCTTACGTACCACATTCATTTCTTCAATTGGGGCACCACTGCGTAATAGCGCTTCAGTAGTCTTGCGCATGTCTTCTATGGAGATGCCTGCTTGTGGCAAAGTGAGAAGACTCGAACCGCCACCAGATACCAAGGCAACCAATACATCCCCATGCTTTAGTTGATTAGTTAAAGCCAAGACTTCTTTCGCGCCATCCATGCCAGCCTGATCGGGCACTGGATGTCCTGCTTCAATAATTTTGATATGGGACGTTGGTGAGCTATGTCCATAACGTGTCAGTACTACACCTTCTAATGTCACTTCTGGCCAGTGCACTTTTGCATAGGTTTCTAAAGCGCTCGCCATCGAAGCACTAGCCTTCCCAGCGCCGACCACTAAACATCTTCCCCGTGGCTCTTGCCCAGCTGGAAATATCTTAGCTAAATATTGCGGAACAATCACCTGCGGATCAGCAACTGCGACAGCAGCAGCAAAAGCATTTTTAAGGATAGAGTCTTTGTTTGCCGCCATAGATGGTGAGGAAATATTTTGGGTCATCAAGCTATTCTAATCAAGAGCAGCACGTTCTTGCATTTGCCACATTTCTGTATATTTACCGTTAACTGAAAGTAGCTCCTCATGGGTTCCACGCTCCACAATTTGCCCATGATCCATTACCAAAATCTGATCAGCATGAACGATGGTTGAAAGGCGATGGGCAACAATGAGTGTTGTACGGTTCTTAGCCAAAGTCAGCAGTTCCTCCTGGAAAGCGCGCTCGGTTTTTGAGTCTAGGGCAGAAGTAGCCTCATCAAAGATGAGCATAGCAGGCTTCTTGAGTAGGGTTCTGGCTATAGCTACCCGTTGTTTCTCTCCACCAGATAGCTTTAAGCCCCTCTCGCCAACTTGGGTATCATAACCATCTGGCAAACGTTTAATAAAGCGGTCGATCTGCGCCGCCCTGGCAGCCTCATGGACATCTTCAATACTCGCAGAAGGATCTCCATAGGCAATGTTATAGCCAATTGTGTCATTAAATAGCACCGTATCTTGCGGCACTATCCCAATAGCCTTGCGTAAACTGGCCTGCGTAACATCTTGAATGTTTTGCCCATCAATTAGAATCTTGCCTGATTGAACATCGTAAAAACGAAATAACAATCTTGCCAAAGTGCTCTTACCCGCTCCACTTTGTCCAACCACGGCAGCAATCGTTCCTGCGGGAATATTGAAACTCACATCATGAAGAATTTCACGCTTAGCTTCATAGTGAAACGATACATGCTCAAAACGAACATCAGGGCCATGGCCATAGTTTTCAATATGTAACGGCTTAGCATTTGGTGAATCTGCAATTTCTTTATCGGTATTCAGTAAAGAGAACATGCGCTCCATGTCCGTTAGAGACTGCTTGATTTCGCGATAAATCACACCCAAAAAATTGAGTGGAATATACAACTGGATCATTAAAGTATTCACTAGTACAAGGTCGCCAAGAGTCATGGTGCCATCTACTACACCAAGCGTAGCGCGCCATAAAATTAAGACCAAACCAATAGCGATAATGGTTTGCTGTCCAAAATTGAGAACGGCTAAAGATTTTTGCGACTTGATGGCAGCAGCCTGATAGCGTACTAAGTTTTTATCATAACGACTGGCTTCAAAGGCCTCATTACCAAAATACTTCACAGTCTCAAAATTTAATAAAGAATCAATTGCTTTCTGATTCGCCCTTGAATCCATTTCATTCATGGTCTTGCGAAAATGGGTGCGCCACTCTGTTACTACTACAGTAAATACAATATAGAAAACTAAGGCGCATAGGGTGATTGCTGCAAACCAAATATCATATGAGTAAGCCAAGTAGCCCAACACCAAGATGAACTCAACAAGCGTTGGTAGGATGCTATACAGCGAATAAGAAATCAGTGATTGAATGCCACGAGTACCACGCTCAATATCCCGACTAACACCTCCGGTTTGACGAGCTAGATGAAAGCTCAGTGCTAAGGCATGTAAATGTTCAAAGACTTGAAGAGCCACTTTACGAACAGCATTTTGGGTCACTCTAGCAAAGAGAAACTCGCGTAATTCAGCAAACAAGGAAGCAGCCATGCGGAGGAGCCCATACGCCACAATGAGCGCTACTGGAACTACGAGCAACACTTGTGGAGAGTCTGGTTTGATATTTAAATCATCAATCAAACGCTTTAGCAAAATAGGGATGCCTAGATTGGTAACCTTAGCAGCAACCAAGCAAGCTAGAGCAATCGCAACTCTAAATTTATATTCCAGTAGATAGGGAATTAAATCGCGAATGACCTTCCAATCGCTTCCCTGTGAAGGCTTGGAATCTGCGCTACCGTGATGATGTCCCGATGAATGTCTCATCGCTCTATCTTATTCCTTCTTCTCTGAGAATACTTTGAGAATGGCTTCTCCATTACTAGGGGAGAAACATTTTTTAGCAGCCTCTACAAACGGCAACCACTCGTAAGCTACGTGCTCTCTTGGTGCCAGCTTAACCTGTGTGTCATCGGGCACTTGCAGTGCAAACCAATGTTCGATATTACGAGTAACACCCGGAGCATATCGAAAGCGCCAATCAGCATAGATTTCATACTCAATGTGATGGTGCATGTTTTGCAAAGCGTCTTTTGGAAGTCGCTCAACCGCAATACCCGTTTCTTCAAAAACCTCACGAGTAGCCGCCAAAGCCAGATCTTCTTCAAGGGCATCAAGACTGCCGGTCACCGACTGCCAAAAGCCAGAACGATCAGCGCGTTCTATTAACAAAACATCCCTATTCGATTTGTAGATAACAACTAAAACCGAAATTGGGATTTTCAAGGTGAAGCCAATAAAAAAGAGGTAGCCTAAATTACTTTAAGCGGCAGGTGTTGCTTGACGTAAGCGGATATGAAGCTCACGCAACTGACGCTCATCTACTGGACTAGGAGCCTGAGTTAACAAGCATTGTGCACGCTGTGTTTTGGGGAAAGCAATTACATCACGAATCGATTCTGCACCAGTCATCATGGTTACGATGCGGTCCAGGCCGAACGCGATGCCGCCATGTGGAGGGGCGCCATATTGGAGGGCATCTAACAAGAAGCCAAACTTTGCTTGCGCTTCCTCAGCATCAATCTTCAATGCACGGAATACCTGGCTTTGAACTGCCTCTTGGTGAATACGTACAGAGCCGCCACCAATTTCACTGCCATTCAACACCATGTCATACGCTTTTGCCAAGCACTTACCTGGATCAGACTCTAGATACTGCATGTGCTTATCTTTAGGACTAGTGAAAGGATGATGACAAGCAACCCAACGTGCCTCGCCTTCATCGTAATCAAACATTGGGAAATCCACTACCCACAATGGTTTCCAGCCCTCTGTAAAGAGGCCATGGGCTTTACCCCAGGTGGATTGACCAATACGTAAACGCAAATTACCAATCGCATCGTTCACTACTTTTTCTTTATCAGCACCAAAGAAAATGATGTCGCCGTCTTTAGCTCCAGTACGCTTCATGATGCCTTCGATCGCTGCATCATGTAAATTTTTCACAATCGGTGACTGCAAACCATTGCGGCCTTCAGCAACAGAGTTCACCTTAATCCAAGCTAGACCCTTAGCACCATAGATGCTGACGAACTGGGTGTAGTCATCGATTTCGCTACGACTAATTTCAGCGCCGCCAGGTACACATAAGCCCACTACACGACCGCCAACTTGATTAGCAGCTCCTGAGAACACCTTGAAATCAACATCTTTCATCAGATCAGTAAGCTCAGTGAACTCAAAATTCACACGCAAATCTGGCTTATCAGACCCAAAACGCGCCATACCTTCCGAATAAGGCATGGTGGGGAACGGGTTTGGCAACTCCACGTTCATCGTCTTTTTGAAAATATGACGAATCATATTTTCAAATAAATCTCGAATTTCCAGCTCATTCAAGAAAGCAGTTTCGCAGTCAATCTGCGTAAATTCAGGTTGACGATCAGCACGCAAATCTTCATCACGGAAACATTTAGTAATTTGGTAGTAACGGTCAAAGCCAGCAACCATTAGTAATTGCTTAAACAACTGCGGAGATTGTGGCAATGCAAAGAACTGACCATCATGAACACGCGAAGGGACCAAATAGTCGCGCGCGCCTTCTGGCGTGCTCTTGGTTAGCATCGGTGTTTCGATATCGATAAAGCCAGCATCATCCAGATAGCGACGACACTCCATAGCCACGTTGTAACGCAAACGCAAATTCTTTTGCATTTGTGGACGACGTAAATCGAGTACACGATGAGTTAGTCGGGTTGTTTCAGATAAATTCTCATCATCAATTTGGAATGGTGGTGTTACTGAAGCATTCACAATCACCAGACTATGACAAAGAATCTCTACTTTTCCGCTTGCCAAATCAACGTTTTCGGTGCCGGCTGGACGTGCACGCACCAGGCCTTTGATCTGAATACAAAACTCGCTACGTACTTGCTCAGCTAGAGCAAACATCTCTGGGCGATCAGGATCGCACACTACCTGCACAAAACCCTCACGGTCACGCAAGTCAATAAAGATAACGCCTCCATGGTCACGGCGGCGGTTAACCCAACCAGAGAGAGTGACTTCTTGACCAATCAGTGAATCGGTTACCTGACCGCAGGTATGGCTTCGCATCGACATAACAATTTCCTATAAATCAAAAATGGTGTGGCAACTGGGACGCAGTTGAACCACTAGAACTATTGGGAGGAACAGAGCCCATTGAAACAATATGTTTCAGAGCCTCTTCCACACTCATCTCCAATTCGATCGTTTGTGCACGCGGCACAATCATGAAAAAACCAGAGGTGGGGTTGGGGGTAGTTGGCAAAAATACGTTCACGTAATCTTCACCTAATTTAGCAGTGACTTCTTTTGCAGGTGAGCCAGTTTGGAAAGCAATCACCCATGAATCTGCATGGGGGTAGCGGATCAATAAAGCCTTACTAAAAGCTTGACCGCTGCCAGAAAATAAAGTCGATGAAACTTGCTGAACACTGGAGTAAATCGATCGCACTATCGGGATGCGATTAACAAATTTATCCCAGACTTTTAACCACCACTGTCCAGCGAAATTAATAGCAGTCAATCCAGTGAGAAGAATGACCACAATGACAATCAATATTCCAACACCCGGGAGGTCTCGGAAGTGTTGTAAATCTCGAGAGGCATCTTCAGGAAGAATCACAATAATGGCGTGCATTACAGACCCAAAAACACCGTCGAGTAAACCCAAGCCCCATGCAATCACCCAAATGGTGATCGACAATGGTGCCCAAACGAGGATTCCAGCAATAAAGTATTTTTTCATATGTTCTGCCTAACCTACTATTTTAGCGGGTTAGCAAGCAATCAGCGAGAGACTAATAAATACCTAGGCTGATGATCAAAATCCCAGCCAGAAACCCACCGGTAAAGAGTAAAGCGCCTGCCAATAGGCGGTGTGTACGTCTTTCCTGCAATAAAAGGGCTCTTAAGACCTCTAATTCACCATTTTGGTCTTTTATTTGATGTTTCCCTTGGGCTAAACTGTCTGCAATCAAGCGAGGCAAAGTAGGCAGAATTTTGGCCCATGTAGGCGCCTCTTCCTTGAGTCCATCAATTAAACCGCGCCAACCTAGTTGCTTGCTAATCCATTTCTCCAGAATCGGCTTAGCCGTTTTCCAAAGGTCTAAATCTGGATCTAATTGACGGGCCAGTCCCTCGACGTTCAAAAGGGTTTTTTGAAGCAGGGTGAGTTGTGGCTGAATTTCTACCTTAAAGCGACGGGATGTCTGGAATAAACGCATCAAGACAATTCCTAGGGAAATTTCTTTTAAGGGTCGATCAAAGTAAGGTTCACAAACAGAACGCACTGCGCCTTCTAGCTCTTCCACTCGGGTATTGGCAGGAACCCAGCCCGACTCGATATGCAATTCAGCAACACGGCGGTAATCTCGATTAAAGAAGGCCAAAAAATTGAGGGCTAAATAATTTTTATCGGATTCACTCAACGCACCAACAATGCCAAAATCTAGTGAGATAAAGCGGCCAAATGTTTCTGGCTCCAAGCTAATCATGATATTTCCAGGATGCATATCAGCATGAAAGAAACCATACTCAAAGACTTGTGTAAAGAATATTTCTACGCCATCAGAGGCTAACTTTTTAAAATCAACGCCTGCCTCTCTTAACGCTGCAGTTTTGCCAATAGAGATGCCATACATTCTCTCCATAACAATCACGTTGGTATGACAAAGATCCCAGTACATTTCTGGAATCATTAATTTATCTGAATCTGTAAATTGTCTGCGCAACTGGCTGGCATTTGAAGCTTCGCGCATGAGATCTAACTCATCATGCAAGTAGGTATCAAACTCCGCCACGTTCTCACGCGGCTTTAGGCGTCGACCATCTTCGGAGCTTTTTTCAATCACCTTAGCCAAGTCATACATCAATGCAATATCACCCTCAATCACTGGCAAAATGCCTGGGCGTAGAACCTTAATGGCAACTGCGCGGCCTTCCCAATCAGGGTATTTTTCCGTGCCACGTAACACCCCAAAGTGCACCTGCGCAACAGACGCGCTAGCGACAGGAGTTGCATCAAAGCTAATAAAGACTTCCTCGATTGGCCGACCCAAATCTTTCTCAATCAAACGACGAGACTCTTCATTGGAGAATGGTGGGACTTGATCTTGTAACTTAGCCAATTCATTAGCGATATCTTCTGGCAATAAATCACGACGTGTAGAAAGTACTTGACCAAACTTCACAAAAATAGGGCCCAAGGCTTCAAGCGTCAGTCGGATACGCTCACCTCTAGACAAATGACTGCCAGGAGAAAGCCAGCACAGCACCGTTAAGAAACCTCGACGAATTCCTGGTTTCAAAAGATCCCGTAACAGTGGCAACAATCCATAACGCCAAGCAGTAAAAAAGATAAAACAGAGACGAGCAATTCGACGCACGATTTATTTAACCTTTTGCTCTAAAAGTTGAATACGTTTTTCCATGCGATCTACAGATTCGCGCAATTCACTTAATTCGGATTTACGAACCATAAAGTCTCGTTTATTTAACAGCACTTTTTTCTCTTCGCTGACATACTCCACTACATTGTCCAGCAAATCAGTTGCAGCTGAGCGAGTTGCAGACATAAACTTTTTACCCTGCCTTACAGCAAAGTTTGCAGGTGCATCCCCTACCAAGCGAGCCAAATCTTCCTCGTATTCCCAACGTAATTGACCAGCAAGACGCCCTAATAATTGAGCTAAGTCCGCATCACCAGTGATTTTCACGGCTTTAAAAGCCTGCTCGCGTAAGGAACCGGCGCTACCCGCCAAGTCACTCAATGCTTTAGTGGAAACCTCTAAAGTAAGACTAGGAGAATCAATCTCCTTCAGGACAGTCAATAAGCCATTGTCCTTTATCTCAAAACATAGATTACCCAGCGGTAACTTCAACAAAATCGTTTTACTTGCATGACGAGCCAATTGTGCAGATGCCCAAGGCTCGGTGCCCAAAACGTGATTAATCCCCTGACAAGCGGCACCAGAAGCAATCGTATGGGTAGTCGAAAAATGTCTGTTCATAAGTGTGAAAAACCCGCACTAGTGCGGGTTTTCCGACGGAAAGTACCTAAAGCTTAAACCAACTGGGAGATACCCGCCAGTACCCAGCCGCCAGGCCCGTCAATAGGCTTACTTAGATTCCAGATTTCAGAGAAGTCACTCGCAGGAGCACCTTGCTGCTCACGAATCATGCCGCTGAACTGAACGCTACAGTAGTAATGTCCATCAGCCGTCTCAATCCCCAAGAGTTGAGCATTAATCGTGACAACGTCAGTTTGATTACTGCCATCGGTACGGCCAGCTAAATCTTGTTGAATTGTGGCGAACATCTCTGGCGTTGTAAATTCGCGTAATGAAACAAGATCACCTTGGTCCCATGCTTTTTGTAAGGTCGCAAAATACTGTTTTGCATTCTCCAAAAATGCCTGCTGATCAAAGCCCGGAGGCAAGGTTGATTGAAATGGCTCAGGCTGAGCACTGACTCCTCCAAAGGCGTTAGCGGCAGGAGTAAAGGCTGGTTCTTGTCTTGGCGCTTGCTCCAAGCTAGAGCGCTGCATCCCTTGTGGCTCAAGGCTGGGGGATTTTCCGGCAGCAGATAATTTTGGCATTAATTTACGCATCACAAACATGATGACAAAACCTGCCAACACTGCGATGAGTAAACCCGTGATCAATGATGAAGCTGCCTCACCCATTCCAAAGTGAGACAGAAGATAACCAATGCCGAGGCCAGCTGCTAGTCCACCTAAGATGCCGCCCATGCCGCCAAAACGACTAGGTGCAGGCGCTTGTGGCGCTGGGGTTGGAGCCGCAGGCTGAGCTTGCTGTGTAGGTTTCTGCACAGGCGCAGCTTGTTTTTGCATTGGCGCACTTGGTGCCTTACCTATGCTTTTGCCGCCGCCCAAACGAGCAGCCTCAACATGACCTGCCGTTGCAAATATTAAAGTAAGACTTAAAAGCGTTGCTTTAAAAAAATGTTTATTCATGGTTATTTGCTCCCTCTTATAACTACTCAGCTTCTTTAGTTTTTAAAACTTTAAAAACTATACAACCATCAGTATTTAATACCAATATGTAGGGCAACGATACCCCCAGTCATCCTGTGGGTTTCGACTTCATCAAAACCCACTCCTAACATCATTTCTTTGAGGGTTTCGGCATCGGGGTGCATGCGAATGGATTCTGCTAGATAGCGATAGCTTTCTGAATCTTGTGCAATTTTCTCACCTAGCCAAGGTAAAACCTTAAAAGAATAGGTGTCATATACCGGTTGTAAAAAGGCGTCTGGCTTAGAAAATTCTAAGACCAAAACTCGGCCACCCGGCTTAATCACCCGACGCATCTCACCGAGAGCCACATCTTTATGCGTCATGTTGCGTAAACCAAAAGCGACAGTTACCACATCAAAATGATTATTTGGGAACGGGATCTTCTCGGCGTCGAACTGAACACAAGGTAAAGCCATACCTCGGTCTAGCAGTCGATCACGACCCACTCCCAACATGGAAGCATTGATATCGCTTAACCAAACCTGTGCGTCTGAATTACGGCCCCAATCCGCAGCTTTCGCAAAAGCAGCAGCCAAATCACCCGTTCCACCAGCAATATCCAACACCTTTTGACCAGGGCGAACATTGGCACGAGCGATCGTAATCTTCTTCCAAACTCGATGCAATCCAAATGACATGAGGTCATTCATGACGTCGTATTTGCCAGCTACCGAATGAAATACCTCGGCCACTTTACTGGCTTTCTCAGCCTCATCAACACTTTGATAACCGAAGTGCGTTTTACTCATTAGTGACTTCCACAAGAATGGCCTGATGCGCCGCCAGATTGCATCATCGGTGTATCACGATCTACACCAGCAGCAGCTAATTTATCCAAATGCTCTTTCCATAATTGCTCTTGGTTTTCACACAAGAACAATAAGTAATCCCAGGTATATAAGCCTGAGTCATGACCATCCGAAAAACTGGGCTTCAGTGCGTAATGCCCCACTGGCTCAAGGTTGGCAATCAAGACATCGCGCTTACCCGTCTGCAATGTTTCCTGGCCAGGTCCGTGACCTTGTACCTCAGCTGAAGGAGATAGAACTCTTAATAACTCAAAAGGGAGTCGATAAGTATTGCCTCCCTCATAAGAAAGTTCTAAAACTTTAGACGCCTGATGCACTACAACATTACTTGGAATCATTAAACGAGCACCCTCTCAATACCACCTTGGTTTGCTTTGGCTACATAGTCCTGCATCCAATCTTTACCTAGCAACTTCTGAGCCATTTCAACCACAATGTAATCGGCCGTTGTATCACTATCCGCATCAAAGCGTGTCAAGCCTTGCAAGCATGATGGGCAACTAGTCAAGACTTTGACTTCACCAGTGAAATCGCCTTTGCGTAAATCATTAGCGCCTTTTTCCATCTCAATTTGTTTGCGGAAACGGACTTGAGTAGAGATATCTGGACGAGTCACAGCCAAAGTACCAGACTCGCCGCAGCAACGATCATTCTTCTGGATGGCTTTGCCATCTTCCAATTGAATTAACTCATTTACAGTCTTCAAAGGATCTTGCAATTTCATTGGTGAATGACAAGGATCGTGATACATATACTTTACGCCGGTGACACCAGAGAGCTTTACGCCCTTCTCTGCCAAAAACTCATGAATATCAACTATCCGGCAGCCAGGGAAAATCTGTTCGAACTGATATCCCGCCAGTTGGTCATAGCAAGTCCCGCAGGAAACAACGACAGTTTTGATATCTAAGTAATTCAGGGTATTGGCAACGCGATGAAATAACACGCGGTTGTCCGTAATCATCTTCTCGGCCTTATCAAAGTCGCCATTACCGCGCTGCGGATAACCGCAGCAGAGATAGCCTGGCGGCAGAACTGTTTGTACCCCAACATTCCACAACATGGCCTGAGTAGCAAGACCAACTTGTGAGAACAAACGCTCAGATCCGCAGCCCGGGAAATAGAACACCGCTTCAGTATCCGCAGACGTCGTCTTAGGGTCACGAATAATTGGCACGTAATTGGCATCTTCAATATCTAATAAGGCGCGTGCAGTCTTCTTTGGAAGGTTGCCAGGCATCTTCTTATTCACAAAGAAAATCACTTGCTCTTTAACACTTGGCTTACCCACTGTTGCTGGTGGATGTGCAGTTTGTTGTTTTGCAAACTTACGCAGCACATCATTACCCAAGCGTTGTAACTTATAGCCCCAACCAATCATGGTAGTTCGAGCAAGATTGATGCTTTCTGGACTAGTTGCATTCAAGAAGAACATCGACGCAGCAGTGCCAGGATTAAAGCGTTGTTGACCCATCTTGCGCAGGAGATTGCGCATATTCATCGTCACATCACCAAAGTCAATTTTGACTGGACATGGTGTTAAACACTTATGACACACAGTGCAATGTGCGGCAACATCATCAAACATTTCCCAATGACGAATCGACACACCGCGGCGCGTTTGCTCTTCATATAAGAAAGCTTCTATCAATAAAGAAGTTGCCAAAATCTTGTCGCGCGGACTGTAGAGCAAATTTGCACGCGGCACATGGGTTGCGCAAACTGGCTTACATTTTCCGCAACGTAAGCAATCTTTCACACTATCAGCGATCGCACCGATATCGCTTTGCTGCATGATGATCGACTCATGCCCCATCAGGCCAAAACTAGGGGTATAGGCCATGCTCAGGTCAGCATGAGGCATGAGCTTACCTTTGTTGAAGCGACCTTCTGGATCAACGCGGTTCTTGTAGCTACGGAAGTCTTTTAATTCAGCTTCGGTCAAATACTCCAACTTCGTAATGCCAATACCGTGCTCACCAGAAATGACGCCATCTAAAGAGCGGGCTAATTTCATAATGCGATCAACTGCACGATGCGCATCTTGCAACATCTCATAGTCATCTGAGTTCACTGGAAGATTGGTATGGACGTTACCGTCACCTGCATGCATATGCAAAGCCACGAATACACGCTTACGCAAAATGTTTTTATGAATGGCCTCTAACTCAGTCAGAATCGGCTCAAATGCCAGCCCTCCAAAGATGATGCGCAGCTCTGAGCGCACTTCCTCTTTCCAGGAAGCACGCAAGCTGTAATCCTGCAAACGCGGGAAATAAGAGTCCATCTCAGTAAGCCACTCAGCCCAACGCCCACGGACCTTGGTAATTAAATCTAAGGCCTGTTGAACGCGATCACCCAAGATTTCCGCCGTTGGAATCTCATACTCAGCATCACTCTTGCCCAGCGGCAATGCGCTCTTTTTCAAGAAGCCTTCAAGCCCGTCGAGCACTTGTAGCTTGTTTTTGAGAGAGAGTTCAATATTAATGCGATCAATCCCATCGGTGTACTCACCCATACGCGGCAAAGGGATCACAACATCTTCGTTAATTTTGAACGCATTGGTATGACGGGCAATCGCGGCTGTGCGAGCGCGATCTAGCCAAAACTTCTTACGGGCTTCCGGGCTAACCGCCACAAAACCTTCACCAACGCGTAAGTTCGCCATACGAACTACTTCGCTAGTGGCGGCGGCAACAGCCTCTTCATCATCACCAGCAATATCGCCAATTAAAACCATCTTCGGCAAACTATTGCGCTTGGATTTAGTGGAATAGCCAACAGCTCTTAAATATCGATCATCCAAGTGCTCAAGGCCTGCCAAGATTGGGCCGCCTTGCTTACTCAGACCATCTAGGTAAGCTTTAATTTCAACAATGCTCGGAATAGCTTCTCGTGCTTGCCCAAAAAATTCTAAACAAACGGTGCGCATGAACTTTGGCATGCGATGCAAGACCCAAGTTGCGCTAGTAATCAAACCATCGCAACCTTCTTTTTGCACACCAGGTAAGCCTGACAAAAACTTATCAGTAACGTCTTTTCCTAAACCTTCTTTACGGAAACGTTTGCCTTCAACTTCTAGCAGTTCTGTTTTCAGAATACGTTGACCTGGCTCACTATTGCCATCGGACCAAGTGAGTTGAAAACGCACTGTTGCCACATCATGGATCTTGCCCATATTGTGATCGAGACGCTCAATATCTAACCAGTTACCTTCAGGATCAACCATGCGCCAGCTAGCAAGATTATCCAAAGCAGTTCCCCAAAGAACCGCTTTCTTACCACCAGCATTCATCGCGATGTTCCCACCAATGCAGCTTGCATCAGCAGAAGTAGGATCGACTGCAAATACAAGACCAGCATGCTCCGCAGCATCGGATACGCGACGCGTAACGACACCCGCACCAGTGAAGATGGTTGATACTTCGCGGTCTAATCCAGGTAATTTCTTAGATTTCACTCCGCCAATATCTTGTAATTTTTCTGTATTAATTACGGCAGACATTGCATAGAGTGGAATAGCACCACCGGTATAGCCAGTGCCACCTCCACGCGGAATAATTGTCAGACCTAATTCAACGCACGCTTTTACCAATCCTGGGATTTCAGATTCATAGTCTGGCTTAAGAACAACTAGCGGAAACTCAACACGCCAGTCAGTAGCATCTGTAACGTGAGCGGCACGAGACACGCCATCAAAGCAAATATTGTCTGAAGCAGTGTGACGTCCTAGCTCCTTACGTGCACGCTTACGAATGACTTCAACTTCTTTAAAACCATTTTCGAAATTTTCGATTGCGCGATAAGCAGCGCTTAAGAGGATTTCTACTTGATCGGCAGAATCACCACCGTTACGTTTCCTCACCTCGCCGAGACGGTGCCAGAGCGCATCAATCAATTGTTTGCGACGATTCGGGCTATCCAGTAAGTCATCTTGCAAGAATGGGTTACGCTGGACCACCCAAATATCACCCAGGATTTCAAACAGCATCCGCGCAGAGCGTCCTGTACGGCGAACACCACGTAGGCTATTGAGAACGTGCCATGACTCCTCGCCTAATAAGCGAATCACAATCTCTCGATCGGAAAAGGAGGTGTAGTTGTAGGGAATTTCGCGAAGACGGGGGGAGCCCGCCTCAGCATCCAACAACTGGTTTAAAGCTAATGGTGCATTCATAGCGACATATTTAATAAATAAGCATTTTAATTGAGCGAAGCTGATAGTGGCAGGATTCCGAGAAAGTTGCTCCCTAAAGGGATAAACCCTTGCAAATCTAAGGGCTTAGGAGCCATCCGTGGTACGCTCATCGGATGGCAACGAACTATTTAAAGAAAATTTTATCGGCTCGCGTCTATGACGTAGCCAGAGAAACTGAACTTCAGCTCGCTCCAGAACTGACTAAGCGTTTGGGCAACCAGGTTCTACTGAAAAGAGAGGATAACCAGCCGGTTTTCTCTTTCAAACTCCGTGGCGCCTACAACAAAATGGCTCATTTACCCCCGGAAGCCCTAAAACGCGGGGTTATAGCCGCTTCGGCAGGCAATCATGCCCAGGGCGTGGCCCTCTCCGCAGCCAAAATGAAGTGCAAGGCCGTAATAGTGATGCCGGTCACGACCCCCAGCGTCAAAATTGATGCGGTCAAGGCTAGGGGCGGATCCTGGGTAGAAATCATTCTCCACGGAGAATCCTACAGCGATGCTTTCAAATATTCTGAAGTTTTAGGGAAAAAACGGGGCTTAACCTTTGTACATCCTTTTGACGATCCTGATGTTATTGCAGGCCAAGGTACGATCGCCCATGAAATTTTTACCCAATACGAAAAACCCATCGACGCTGTTTTTGTAGCCATTGGTGGTGGTGGCTTGATTGCGGGTATCGGTGAGTACATTAAAGCCATCAGCCCAAAAACAAAAGTCATCGGCGTGCAAGCTTCTGATTCAGACGCCATGAATCAATCACTCAAAGCAAATAAGCGTATTGAGATGAAAGATGTAGGCTTGTTTTCTGATGGCACTGCAGTGAAATTAGTCGGGAAAGAAACATTTCGTATTTGTAAAAAAGTAGTGGATGAAATTGTCACCGTGGATACAGACGAAATCTGTGCAGCAATTAATGATGTATTTACCGATACACGTAGCATTCTTGAGCCCGCTGGCGCGCTTGCTATTGCTGGTATGAAGAAGTATGTTGAGAAGAAGCGCATCAAGAAGAAAACCTTGGTAGCTGTGGCTTGTGGGGCGAATATGAACTTCAGTCGCCTGCGCTTTGTAGCAGAACGTGCAGACGTTGGTGAATATCGTGAGGCTGTATTTGCGGTCACCATTCCTGAAGAGCGTGGCTCCTTTAAACGCTTCTGTGAATTACTCGGCAAACGCAATGTTACTGAATTTAACTATCGCATTGGCGATCAAAGCGAAGCACATATTTTTGTTGGTATCAGCACACAAAAGGCTGGTGACAGTGAGGCAATTGCAAAGCATTTCCGTAAAGCTAAGTTTGCAACGATTGATCTCACCCACGATGAATTAGCCAAGTCGCATTTACGTCATATGGTTGGTGGACACTCTGCGCTAGCTAAAGATGAATTACTTTATCGTTTTGAATTTCCTGAGCGCCCAGGGGCCTTAATGAAGTTCCTGACCAGCATGGCTCCTAACTGGAACATAAGTCTGTTCCATTACCGTAACCATGGCGCAGACTATGGGCGCATTCTGATTGGTATTCAAGTGCCCCAGAATGAGCAGAAAAAATTCCAGGGCTTCTTAGCAACATTGGGTTACCCGTATTGGGATGAGACTAATAATCCGGCTTATCGCCTCTTCCTCAAATAAGACTCAATCACTAAACGTCATTCACTAATGTCCTACTCACTCACCGGAAAACTCGTCGTTGCGATCTCATCGCGCGCCCTGTTTGATTTCGAAGAAGAAAACCGCATCTTCGAATCTACGGACGATAGTGCTTACATGAAGCTTCAGCTTGAGCGCCTGAGTGAAGCAGCCCAAAAAGGGGTGGCCTTCCCATTAGTCAAAAAGCTACTGGCTTTTAATGACGAAGGTGAGCAACGTGTTGAAGTGGTGATCCTCTCCAGAAATGACCCAGTCAGCGGCTTACGTGTCTTCCGCTCAGCCGAACATCATGGCTTACATTTAGAGCGCGGTGTATTTACGAGAGGTCGTCCGCCCTATCATTACCTGCGCTCACTTCATGCAAATCTCTTCCTGTCAGCGAATGAAGATGATGTGCGCGCCACAATTGATGCAGGTTTTCCAGCGGCTCGCGTATATCCAGAATCCAGCAAGACAGCCGAATCTCATCCGAATGAAATCCGTATCGCGTTTGACGGAGACGCAGTACTTTTCTCTGATGAAGCTGAGCAAGTGTTCCAGAAAAAAGGTTTAGAGGCGTTTGTAGACCATGAGAGTAAGAAGGTTGATATTCCTTTGCCTCCTGGTCCATTTAAGCCCTTACTAGAAGCCCTCCACAGGCTACAACACTCCACTAGTGAAAACGGCATGCGCATTCGCACTGCACTTGTAACTGCGCGCTCAGCACCAGCGCATGAGCGCGCTATTCGTACTTTGATGGCATGGGGCATTGATGTAGATGAAGCCATGTTCTTGGGAGGTTTATCGAAGAGTGAGTTCTTACGAGAATTCGAACCAGATTTTTTCTTTGATGACCAAACAGGTCACTGCCAATCCGCTGCATCAGTAGCCCCTACTGGTCATGTTGTATCAGGCGTGTCGAATAAACCTAAACAGTAAGCAAGCAGTAACTTCATTAAGTTGATAGAAAATCATCATGGCAACGTTACCACTCGGACAATCTTCGCAATACCCAGATCAATATGATCCGAGTTTATTGTTTCCCATTCCAAGAATTGAAAATAGAAAAAAGCTTGGTCTCAAATCAGATCAAGCCTTACCGTTTGTCGGTGTAGATATTTGGAATGCCTTTGAACTCAGTTGGCTTAACCAAAAAGGCAAGCCGCAGATTGCTTTGGCAGAATTTCAGATACCAGCTGATTCACCCAATATGATTGAGTCCAAATCATTCAAGTTATATCTCAATAGCCTCAACAGCGCGCGCTTTATAGATGAGGATGCAGTTAAAGAACGTCTTATTGCTGACCTATCTGCGGTTGCTGGAAGCAAAATCACAACACGTATCAATCCCACCGAATCAATCTCCAAAAAAGGGATGCAAGAGATGGGTGGCATCTTGATGGATCGCCTGGATATTGAGGTGGATCCAAGCCTCCCGGCTGATTCAAGCCTACTAGGCGTCAACGAGTCCTTTGGCCCCATTGAACAATGCTTAGTCTCACATCTTCTCAAATCCAATTGCCCTGTCACAGGTCAGCCAGATTGGGCGAGCGTGCAAATTCGCTATCAAGGACGCCCTATTCTGGAAGAGGGCTTATTGCGCTACCTAATTGGCTTTAGGAATTTGGGTGAGTTTCATGAGCATTGCGTAGAAACCATCTTTACTGATATTAAACGTCAATGCAAACCAGAAAAGCTGTCTGTATATGCGCGCTACACCAGACGCGGAGGCTTAGATATCAACCCGTTCCGCACTGATCACAACTCACCTTGGCCAGAGAATATTCGACACGCTCGGCAATAAAACCGATGCAACCTAAAAGCTGTAGACAAATAAAAACCCCTTGTAGGAATCCTAAAAGGGGTCTGTATTTGAATCATCGCAATGCGGTGATGCTTTGTAAAAGCTTAGAAGGGAATATCGTCATCCATGGCGCCAAGGGATGCAGCGTTTGATGATGCTGGGGCAGACTGCTCAGCCGGCTTTGAGCGGCTATAACTCTCGCCACCATCACCGCTTCCGCCTACTGGCTTGCCGCCAAGCATTTGCATGGTTTCTGCAACGATCTCTGTGGAATACTTTTCTTGGCCACTTGCATCAGTCCATTTGCGAGTACGCAAACGTCCTTCAACGTAAACTTGTGAACCTTTTTTGAGGTACTGACCAGCGATTTCTGCAAGCTTGCCAAAGAATGCAACACGGTGCCATTCTGTGGTTTCTTTCATTTCGCCAGTTTGCTTGTCTTTGTAGCGATCAGATGTTGCTACTGAAATATTTGTAACGGCGTCGCCGCTTGGCATATAACGCGTTTCTGGATCACGTCCTACGTTACCTACGATGATGACCTTATTTACCGAAGCCATGTTGTCTCCCGAAGAAAAATACTGCTGTTATTACTGCTAAAAATAAACTGCTCGCTTTAATTTAATCAATGAAGCTGCACTTATGTCGTTGGGCTTAGATCCTTTGATTCTGTTGCTCTCGTTGGCATTTCACCCATCGACCATGCAATTATAAGCCAGCAAACTAGGAGTGCGGCACCCACTGCAAAGACCGATAAATCGCCATGGCTATCCATTAAATAGCCGCCAATAGCCGCGCCAGCAAATAAGCCAATTGATTGTGTGGTGTTGTAAACACCTAAGGCTGTACCCTTTGCTTCTTTCGCAAAACGCGAAACCAAGGATGGTTGCAAAGCTTCCAGCAGGTTGAATCCTACGAAATAAACTAACAAAGCAATTGCAATTGACGTAACAGAGGCGCTGTTCGTAAACAAAAATTCAGCAATCAATAACAGTACGATTGCGATCAGCATAGTCGTGCGAAGTTGCTGCTTCTTCTCACCAAAAATCAGGATGGGCGCCATCAAGCAAAAAGATAGCAACACTACTGGGAGATAAATTTCCCAATGCGAAGACAAGGGCAATCCTGCTTGCACTAGTAAACGTGGCACCACCAAGAACATCGCCACCTGGGTTGCATTCAAAACAAATACACCAACATTCAGGCGCATCAACTCAGGACGAAAAAATACCTCCCTCAGGGAAGCTTGCTGAACTTGGACTGCAGGATGAGTGCTTGGTAAAACGTAATACGTCACCAACATTGCTATCACCCCAAGAATGGCCAACACAATAAACATGCCATTTAAGCTAATCACTCGGTAAATTGGAGCAGCAATCACCAAAGATAGTGCAAATGAGAGTGCAATGCTGCCTCCCACCAAAGCCATAGCCCGAGTGCGCACTTGTTCACGCGTGAGATCGGCAACCCATGCAGAAACTGCGGCTGATATCGCTCCAGCCCCCATAACACCTCGCCCAATAGCGATCCATAACAAATCATCCTTGGCGGCAGAAATCAAAGCGCCAGCAATAAACAAGGATAGACCCCATAAAACCACTGGTTTGCGGCCAATTCGATCGGATAAGCGCCCCAAGGGGATGTGAAAGCAGGCCTGGACAATATTGAAGATCCCAAGGGTCAAACCCACCAAAAAGGCTTGTTCACCGCCCGGCAATCCATGCGCATGAATGCTAAAGATGGGTAATAGCAAGAAGAGGCCCAGCATACGAAGGCCAAAAATGCCTGCTAAGGCCAGAGTGGAGCGAAGTTCAGAAGGATTCATGGGAAAGAGCTATATTAACAAGTTACGCTAAAAAATCATGAATAACGAAATCAAGATCCGCGGTGCTCGCACCCACAACCTCAAAAACATCAATCTAGACATTCCTAGAGAGAAACTTGTTGTCCTTACTGGCTTATCGGGATCAGGCAAAAGCTCACTTGCTTTTGACACCCTCTATGCAGAAGGTCAGCGCCGCTATGTTGAATCTTTGTCTGCTTACGCCCGTCAGTTTTTACAGCTCATGGAAAAGCCAGATGTCGATACGATTGAAGGGCTTTCTCCAGCGATTTCGATTGAGCAAAAAGCCACTAGCCATAATCCACGATCCACTGTTGGTACTGTTACAGAAATTCATGACTATTTACGTTTGTTATTTGCACGCGCAGGAACACCGCATTGTCCAGATCATGATCTACCTCTAGAAGCGCAAAGTGTTTCTCAAATGGTCGATACGGTGTTGTCAATGCCTGAAGAAACGAAGCTCATGATTTTGGCTCCAGTAGTAAGCGAGCGTAAAGGTGAGTTTGTTGATCTCTTTCAAGACCTTCAGGCACAAGGCTTTGTTCGTTTCCGCGTACGCTCTGGTGGTGGCACGGCAAACGTAGCCAAGGCAGAAATTTTTGAAGTCGATCAATTACCTACACTCAAGAAAAACGACAAGCATTCGATTGAAGTCGTAGTTGATCGCATTAAAGTTCGCCCTGATATTCAGCAACGTTTAGCAGAGTCTTTTGAGACGGCCTTACGCCTTGCTGATGGCAAGGCCATGATTGTGGATATGGATACTGGCAAAGAGATGATTTTCTCGAGCAAGTTTGCTTGCCCGGTTTGCTCTTACTCTTTACAAGAATTAGAGCCCCGTCTCTTCTCTTTCAATAATCCAATGGGTGCTTGTCCATCCTGTGACGGCTTAGGTCATCAGTCATTCTTTGATCCCAAGCGCATCGTTGCCCACCCCGATTTATCACTCGCCTCTGGAGCCATTAAAGGCTGGGATCGTCGTAATCAATTCTATTTCAAACTGCTTCAGACACTTGCTAAGCATGGTGGCTTTGATGTGGAGAAGCCATTTGAAACCCTCAACAAGAAACAACAAGATTTGATTCTCTTGGGCTCTGGTGATGTCACCATTCCTTTTGAATACATTAA
>Ga0209189_1000969_pt1 | contig 22268 bp, 21 predicted proteins | sample C_130820_EF_Meta_FD_187308 | JGI IMG/M metagenome (GOLD analysis project Ga0209189, IMG submission 187308) | Freshwater microbial communities from Lake Croche, Canada to study carbon cycling - C_130820_EF_MetaG (SPAdes) (version 3) | ecosystem: Environmental > Aquatic > Freshwater > Lake... | reverse complement strand
CTCAGCGGTTAGAGCAGCCGGCTCATAACTGGTTGGTCCCTGGTTCAAATCCAGGTGCCCCTATTTTTCTCCAACTCCCCCAGCCTCGATAGAGACCGGACAGCATCATCATGAGGTTGCGTCGCCGCTCAGAAACACGATCGGGATTTCGCGCCGCAGCATGGCTCGTCGTGTGCGCGGCCCCGTTCTTTGTCGCGGCGGGATTTTATTCGACCTGGAGAGCCGACCGGTTCGCCACATTGGAAGCGGGAAGCGGTCTCACCTTGCTTCCGGAAGGGGTGATGGAGTACGCGGTCAGGGGTGACGGCCCCGTCGTCCTGGTCATCCACGGATCGCCGGGCGGATACGACCAAGGTCTTGTCTATGGTGCGGAATTGGAGAGGCGGGGCTTCCGGGTCCTCTCGGTTTCCCGCCCCGGATACCTCCGAACTCCCCTGGAAACCGGGGTCACGATGGAAGATCAGGCCGATGCAATCGACTCACTCATGAACTCCCTTGGCTTCAGGAACTGCGCGGTGATGGGAATCTCGGAGGGATCATCCTGCGCCCTGCAACTGGCCGGGCGTCACCCGTCGCGCGTCACGACCATCGTCCTTCTTTCCCCCCTTGCTGCAAGCCTCGGCTACGGTCCCATCGCCTCCCTGGGATACTCCATCTTCCATGATCTCACCGGCGATCTCGGATGCTGGCTTCTCTCCCTGCGGATGCGGTTTGATACCGCCGCCGCATTTGCCTTGATGATGCCGGTCGGTTCGTCGCTCAAACCAAGCCGTTGCTCCTCGCTGGCCGCGGAAGCCAATGAAGATCCCGCACAGCGCGCATTCCTGTGCGGATTGGAGGAAAGCATCACCCCCCTCTCCCCCCGTGAACCTGGAATCATCAACGACAATGCCCAACTCAAGGATATGCCCGCCCTGCCGGCGGGGTCGGTCACTTCCCCCCTGCTCGTCGTGACCGGCGAGGAGGAGCGCCATTCCACCTTCAAGTCGTTGCAGACCCTTGTTCAGGAAATCCCCGGAGCTAGGTTGAGAGTCATTCCCAGGGTGGGCCACATTCTGCCTATCGGAGAGGACTTCAGAACGACTTGGGACGGGATAGCGGCCTTCCTGAAGGCCGGCGGGGAGGGATATCCCGGCACCGGATCCGGGAGCCGATGAACATCGCGACGGGGGCGAATTCGGGGAAGATCGCGTTGGACGGCGACCGCGCTTCATGGTTCAATCACCGCCCGTGAGCACGAGTACCATATTCGAGGCCCCCGACGTGGCGGGCCGTACCCAACAGGCCATCAAGGAACATGGAACCCATCTTCCCGCCAGCGAGCTTCTCGGGGAGACAATGTCCCTGAACTTTGGTCCTTCCCACCCCTCGACCCACGGGGTCTTTCAAATCGTGCTCGACCTTGACGGCGAGTTGATCATGAAGGCCAAGCCCGTGGTCGGCTACCTCCACCGCGGCGATGAGAAGATCGCCGAGAACATGCAGTACAACCAGTTCGTTCCCTATACGGACCGGCTCGACTACCTCGCCCCACTCGCCAACAACGTCGCCTACGCCCTCGCCGTCGAGAAGTTGATGGGCTGGGAGCTCCCGGCGCGCGGCAAGGCGATCCGCGTGATCTGCTGCGAGCTCGCCCGCATCTCGGCCCACCTGCTGGGCTTGGGGGCCAGTTCGATGGACATCGGCGCCATCTCCGTCTTCCTCTACACCTTCACCGAGCGCGAGAAGATCTACAACCTCTGCGAGCTGCTGACCGGAGCCCGCTTCACCACCAGTTACACCCGTGTCGGAGGACAAGTGCGCGATCTGCCGGAGAAGTTTCCGGCTCTCTTGCGCGCGTTTCTGGACAGCTTCCCGATCGCCCTCGACGAGATCACCAACCTTCTCACCCGCAACCCGATCTTCATCGACCGCACCAGGAACATCGGCATCATCTCGAGGGAAGATGCGATCGCCTACGGCCTCACCGGCCCGATGCTTCGCGGTTCCGGCGTCGAGTACGACGTTCGCAAGGCCCACCCCTACCTCGATTACGAAAAATATGATTTCGACATCCCGGTCGGAACCGTCGGCGACTGCTACGACCGTTATCTCGTACGCATCGAGGAGATGCGCCAGAGCCTCCGGATCCTCCGCCAAGCCATCGACACCATACCGGACGGCCCGGTGAACGTCGTCGACGGCAAGAGCCGGCTCCCAGAAAAGGAGGAGGTCCTCCAGAAAATGGAGCAACTCATCCACCACTTCATCATCACCACCGAAGGCGTCAACGCCCCGGCCGGCGAGATCTACTTCGGCGCGGAAAACCCCAAGGGCGAACTCGGCTTCTACATCAACAGCAAGGGAGGAGGCGTGCCTTACCGCCTGAAGATCCGCGCCCCGTCCTTCGTGAATCTGAGCATCGTTCCGAAGCTCCTCCCGGGGCACATGGTGGGCGATGTCGTCACGATTCTCGGATCGATCGACATGGTCTTCGGCGAATGCGACCGCTAGGCTATTAGCGGTTCAGGCGCCAGCCTTTTAAGAGTCCCGCCGTGTTTTGCTTGTTTGCACACGTGCGTTGTTCTGAATCCCTACCCCGCCGGTCGGGCGATAGCGCAATCAAGCCGCCCCGGAAGGGGTAGCTTCACCCCCGCCAATCTCACAAGCCTTACTGCTGGTTGAGGACGACCTTCTCTCCGGCCCGCCACTTCTTGTAGGTCGCGATCGACGCGGCGATGACGGGAAGCGCCTCCTTGGCGGGAAGGATGTCGTCCACGACGACGGTCTTGTGCTCAAGGATCTTGTAGTCCTCGAAGAAGCGGCGGAGCACTGCTAGGCGATGCGGAGGCAGGTCGTGGACGTCGTTGCAGTTGCGGTACTCGGGGTCTCCCACGGGAACCGCGATGACCTTGTGGTCGAGTTCGTCCTGATCCTTCATGAGCATGAGTCCGATGGCGCGGGCCTTCACGATGGTCAGCGGATAGACGGGACCCGCGCCCAGCACGAGGATATCGAGTGGATCGCCGTCATCCGCGAGGGTCTGCGGGATGAAGCCGTAGTTGGCCGGGTAGTACACGGCGGAGTGAAGGACCCGGTCGAGGCAGAGTAGTCCGGTCTCCTTGTCGATCTCGTACTTGTTGGAGCTTCCCATCGGGATCTCGACGAGGCACTGGACGATCCCCTCGGCGGTCTTGTCCCCCGCGGAGACATCGTGCCAGGGACTCGGGCCGTTCTGATGGTAGGGTGCTGGGATCTTGGTCATGGAATGGATCGGTGTTGCTGGAGTGTTCGGGGAAAGGGGGAAAATGGTTACCGGATCGCCACCCAAAGGCCAAGCCTTCTTATTCGGGACGGGAGGGGCGGGAAGAATGGTCCGGCTTCCCGTGCAGGGAGGCCCCCGGCCTCTTGTCCGCATGCTTGCCGAGATCGCGGATCCAGAGATTGAGGATGTAGGTCAGCACCACCGCCACGTAAAACTGGCCGATGATGGCCTGCGAGATCGCCAAGGAACGGGCGATGTGGAAGACGGGAATGATGTCCCCGTAACCCAGGGTCGTCTGGGTCACGAAACTGAAGTAGTAGAGCTCGTTGAAATTCCTCCTCATCGCCTCGATGTCGATCCCCTTGGTCAGCACGTCATGGAGCAGGAAGGCCTGCGGGTTGATCTTCGAGATCACCGTGTAGAGACAGGCGTAGATCGTGGCGATCCAGATGTAGAGATTGAAGGCCCCGATCACCTCGTCGAATCCGGCCTGCTTGGAATGCAGGATTTTCCTGACCCAGGCGATCGCGCACGCTACCATCGTCACCAGCACGCTGACTTCCAGCGAGAGTTCCGCCGATTCCCAGATACCCAGCACGACGGATCCGGAGCCGTTCCAATGGCGCAGGGCCATGATCCCGAAGGGGATCAGGAATCCCATCACGGAAAGAATCAGTGCCCTGTGGATTTTCCCAAACGAGATGATCGCCATCCAGGTCACGATCACCATGAGGACCAGGGTGAGCATGACGGGCATGTAGTGCCCCAGAAAGAGAAGGCACAGGAGGATCAGGCCGCCGATCAGGTGTCGGCGTTCCTCCCATTTTCTGGCTCTGTAGGATGAAGTGCTCACGGTTACCAATCTCCGCTGGAGCCGCCTCCGCCACTGTCGCCTCCTCCGCCCGAAAAGCCCCCGGAGTCACCACCGCCGCCGGATCCGCCACCCCAACCTCCTCCGCCGAGGAAAAATCCGGTGGCTGCCGCGGCCGCAGGGTCGATGCCGTCGGCACGCCGCCTCCGGGCGGAGATGATCAGGACGGCCATGATCAGAAGGAAAAACCCAAGCGGGGAGAAGAGGAAATCAAGGATTGTCATCGGCTTGCCTTTGGCGCGACCAGTTCCCTTGTACTCCCCCTTGGTTGCCTGCATGACGGCGGTGATGCCGGCCGAGAGTCCTGCCCCGTAGTTCCCCGAACGGAATGCGGGAGCCATCTTTTCCCGGATGATCCTGCTGCAAAGTGCGTCCGGCATGGAGGCTTCCAATCCGTAACCCGTCTGGATCCGCACCTTGCGATCCTGGACAAAGACCAGCATCAGCACCCCGTTGGAGGTCTTTTTGGTCCCGATTTTCCAGGCGGAATAGAGCCTTTGGGCATAATCCTCGAGCGAAGCCCCCTCGGGGAGCTTGGGGTAAACCGCCACCACGATCTGGTTGGAGGTCTGCCTCTCAAAGGCATCAAGCCGCTGGTTGAATTGTGCCAGCAGCCCGGGAGAAATCACCCCGGCCTCATCGGTTACATACTGCCGGGGTGCGGGAGGAAGCGCCTCCTCTCCCGACGCCTTGGCCATGCCCCCGCCCGCAAGGAGCAGGAGCATCAGGAGAAGGCGTGCAATCATGGGACCTCTTCCCGCGCGTTACTTCGCGGCGGGAGCGCCGTTGAAGTCAAACTTCACGGCGGGAGCGGTCTCGGAACCCGCGGAGGCCTGGAAGTAAGGCTTGGGCTGGAATCCGAGGAATCCGGCGAAGAAGACGGTGGGGAGGGATCGGATCTTGGTATTATACCCCTGCACGATGGCATTGAATCGCCCCCGCTCCACGGTGATCCTGTTTTCGGTTCCCTCCAACTGGGCCTGAAGGTCGCGGAAGTTGGCGCTGGCCTTGAGGTCGGGGTAGTTCTCCGCCACAACGAGCAGGCGGGAGAGGGCGGTTCCGAGTTGGCCCTGAGCCTTCTGGAACTCCGCTAGTTGGGCGGCATCGGCCGGAGCCTGATTCTGGTTGATCTGCATCTTGCCGACGGAGGCGCGGGCCTCTGTCACTTGGACGATGGTCGATTTCTCGAAATTGGCGGCGCCCTGGACGGTCTGTACGAGGTTCGGGATCAGGTCGGCGCGGCGCTGGTAGACATTCTGGACCTGGGCCCAGGAAGCGTCCACGGCCTGCGAACTGCCTATCAGGCCGTTGTAACTTCCAACGGCGGCAACAAGCAGGACAACAAGGATGCCGAGGATGAGGAGGAGTGTTTTATTCATACGATGATGGGCTATGGGTGATGGGGACGTTGAAAAATTTCAGACCTTGGGCATCTCGACGCCGGGTGTGGTCTGTTGCATGAGCAGGGCGCGGTTGATGGCGTTCACATAGGCACGGGCGCTTGCCTCGATGACATCGGTGGAGGCTCCCTTGCCGGTGATCAAGCGGCCATCGCCGAAGTCAACCTTGAGGGTCACCTCGCCGAGGGCATCCTGCCCCTCGGTGACGGCCTCGACGAGATAGACGGCAAGATGACCTGTCTTCCGCACGATGAGGTCGACCGCCTTCATGGCCGCGTCGACGGCGCCGTTGCCCGGGCTGGTAGCCTCAAGGACGCCATCGCCGTGACGCAACCTGACGGATGCCGTCGGCACGGCGCTTCCTCCGCAGACGACCTGCAGGGATTCCAAAGCATAGGCACCGGTCTCGCCGGCGACCGCATCACCCGCGAGGGCGACCAGATCGTCGTCGTAGACGAATTTCTTCTTGTCGCCCAACTCCTTGAAACGGGTGAAGATCGGCGCGATCTCAGCCTCGGTGAGGGTGAGGCCGAGTTGCTCAAGACGGGCCACCATGGCATGACGGCCGCTGTGCTTTGTCAGGGGGAGGTCGGTTCCGCCCCAACCGACATCGCGGGGATCCATGATCTCATAGGTCTCCCGCATCTTGAGGATGCCGTCCTGGTGAATGCCGGATCCGTGGGCGAAGGCGTTCTCACCGATGATCGCCTTGCTTCGGGCGACCTGCAGTCCGCTCAGGCGGCTGATGAGTCGGGAAGTCTTGAGGATTTCCCTGGTGGCAATGCCCGTGGAGAGGCCCTTGAAGACATCGGGACGGGTCTTGATCGCCATCACGACCTCCTCGAGGGCGGCGTTGCCCGCGCGCTCGCCGATGCCGTTGAAGGTTCCCTCGACCTGCCGCGCTCCGGCCTGCACGGCGGCAAGGGAGTTGGCCACCGCCATCCCGAGATCGTCATGGCAGTGCACGCTGATGACGGCTTTGTCGATGTCACGGACATGGTTGCGGAGGTAGGTGATCAGGTCGGCATATTGCTGCGGCATCGCGTAGCCGACCGTGTCGGGGATGTTCACCGTCGTGGCGCCCGCCTCGATCGCGGCCTGCACGACCTCGGCAAGGAACTCGGGCTCCGTACGCGAGGCATCCTCGGGTGAGAACTCAACATCCGGGGTGAAGCTCTTGGCGTGGCGCACCCCCTTGGAGGCCAGACGGAGGATCTCCTCGTTGGCCTTCTTGAGCTTGTGCTCGCGGTGGATCTTCGAGGTCGCAAGGAAGACATGAATCCGCGCACGGTCGCCGGCGGGCAGGAGGGCCTTGCCCGCGGCCTCGATGTCCTTGGGCACGCAGCGGGCCAGTCCCGCGATCACCGGGCCGCCGATCTCGCCGGCAATCGTCTTCACCGCCTCGAAATCACCGTCACTGATCACGGGGAATCCCGCCTCGATGATGTCAACCTCGAGACGCGCAAGCTGACGGGCGATCTCCAACTTCTCGCGCAGGTTCATCGAGGCACCGGGGCACTGCTCGCCATCGCGCAGCGTCGTGTCGAAAATAAGGACTCTGTCGTTGTTCATAAGGTGTGTTCCTGACATGGCCACCCTTCGCAGGGAAGCGTCACGCACGGTCCGATTAGAGAGCAAGCCGAAGCATGGCGCCAGCGCGGAGTACCATGGAATGAAATGCGGCGGCCTTCACGGGGGGGAAAACCTGCCATGATCGGCGTCCTCCCGCAAATAGCATCTTTGGCCACTCAGGCCCCCCCTCTTTTGAACTCGTCGGCCGACCTCCTGCCACTCTACCATCGCGCCCAATGAAACGTCGCCTCCCCCTCCTGTTTCTTCTCGGTTCCGCACTCCCTCTCGCGGCTCACCCCGCCGTGTTCCACGCACAAGGCATGGGTGCCGCCGCGGAATCGGGCTTCGTGCACCCCTTCACCGGTCTAGACCATCTTCTTGTGATGGTGGCCGTCGGCCTCTGGGCCGTCCAAATCGGCGGACGCGCCCTCTGGTACCTCCCCTGCTCCTTCGTCGGTGCGATGATGCTGGGTGGATGCCTCGGACTCTCCTCCTCCCATGCGGGTCTCGTCGAGCACGGTGTCCTTGCTTCGCTTCTCCTTCTCGGAACCGCCCTCGGGATGGCCTGGCGCCCCCCCTTGTCTATTACCATACCCGGCGTCGCCATGGCCGGACTGTGCCATGGATATGCTCATGGTTCGGAAATGCCCTCAGGCATCATGCCATCGCTCTTCCTGATGGGCATGATTGTGGCAACCTCGCTCCTCCACTTCCTCGGCATCGTTGCCGGAACGACCCTCCAGCGAAACGGGCTGAACCAAGCCATCCGGATCGCGGGCTTCGGGCTGATCGCATGCGCGGCCTGTTTGGCAGCGCTCGCCGCTTGAGGATTCCGGAAAGAGGAGTCCCCGGCCTCCATGCGATGAAACCAGCACTTTCTTAAGACTTCCCCAAGAAGGATAAGGAAAAGCGTGTCCATCCATGAAAGGGAATCCCCTCCTCCGACTCTCGCTTGTGCTGCTGCTTCTGGCAGCGGTGCTCGTACCGGTGTGCATCCTCACCACCCCCCCCCGGAAACCATCCCTCACCCCCGCGACTCCGCAGCACGGTCCGAGCAAGCCGGCAACGATGAAACCCCTCCCGGGAAGACTCCTCCTGCATGCGGCCCCCTCCCCGCTTCGATGCTCCGTGACGCTTCAGGGAAAGCCGCTGCTGACCGAACGTAACCTTCTGGCTCCGGGGGAATACGGCGCCGATGTGTGGATCCCGCCGGACGCCGATCTTCTCGTCACGGCCGAATGGACTGACGGGACCCCCCATGCGGTCCTTGTGGAATTCTTTCCCGAGGGGACGGGCACACTGACCACGAAGAGTTACTGGGCGAAGCGCTCCCTCGAGGACACGCTCTCCGTCACCGTGTCAACGGCGCCATGACGACTCTCCCCGGCCAGTCACCACTCCTGCGCATCGAGGATCTCACGGTGAGCTACCACCGGGTCCCCGCAATCCACCACCTCTCCCTCGCCCTTGGACGCGGGCACTGCGTCGGCCTCTTCGGGCCGAACGGAGCCGGCAAATCGACCTTGCTGAAGGCAGTCGCGGGACTGCTTGTCCCTGAAACCGGGAGCATCACGATCGGGGAACAGGAACTCCCCAAGGCGGCGCCGCTGATCGCCTACCTCCCCCAGCGCGAGTCGGTGGACTGGGATTTTCCCGTCACCGTCCGGGGCCTCGTCGAGATGGGGCGCTACCATCACGTGGGCCTGTTGAAGCCCTTTTCCGCAACGGACAGCAAGGCGGTTGCGGACGCCATCGACCTCTTCAACCTCTGCCCGCTGGCGGAGCGCCAGATCAAGGAACTCTCCGGCGGACAACAGCAGCGCGCTTTCCTGGCAAGGGCATGGGCTCAGGAAGCGGACCTCTACCTGCTTGACGAGCCCTTCTCGGGACTCGACAGGGGAAGCGCCGGGACGCTCGCCGCCGCGATTCAAACACTCAAGGAACGGGACAAGCTGCTGCTTGTCTCCCACCATGCCCTGGCGGAGGCGGCGGAACTCTTCGACATGGCCCTGCTGCTCAATGGCGAGATGATCGCATGCGGCCCCACCTCGGAGGCTCTCTCGCCGCAACATCTCGAGTGCGCCTACGGAACGGCGATCTATTCGGGAGGCCACCGACATCGTGCCCGGCCATGAACTTCATCGCCCATTCCTTCTCGGCCCTGACGGAACCGTTCGGCTACGCCTTCATGCAGCGGGCCCTCCTTTCCTGCGCACTGACCGGCTTCACCAACGGTTTCCTCGGAACGTTCATCATCCTGCGACGCCAAGCCCTGCTCGCCGACGCCCTCTCCCACTCGCTCCTTCCCGGCCTTGCCGTCGCCGCGTTGCTGGTCGGCCTCTCCCCCGGGGGCCTTCTGCTCGGAGGTCTTGTCGCCGCGTTGCTGGTGGCGCTCGGGGGAGAGTTCATGGCGCGGAACTCACGATTGAAGGATGAGACCGCCGTCGCCTCGCTTTACATCATCGCCTTTGCGCTCGGCATCGTCCTCATCCGCTTTGCCAGGTTCAAGGTGGATCTCTCCCACTTCCTCTTCGGGAACATCTTGGGAGTCGGCAACGGCGACCTCTGGATTTCCTACGGTGCCGCCTTCCTGACATTGACAACCCTGGTCCTCTTCCAGCGCCCCCTGCTTCTCACCCTCTTCGACGCCACCGTAGCGCGTGCCTCCGGAATCCGTGTCGGATGGATCGAAACCGGACTGCTCACCCTGACCGTGCTCGGCTTGGTTGCCTCCCTCCAGGCCGTGGGGGTCCTCCTCTCCCTGGGACTGCTGATCCTCCCGGCCGCAACGGCTTATCTTCTGACCGATTCCTTCACCCGGATGCTCTGGGGGGGGGCTTTCCTCGGACTGGTCAGCTCGGGCGGAGGGTTGCTGATTTCCTTCTTCGCCAACATTCCGTCCGGACCCTGCATCGTGCTGGTCATGGCCCTCCTGATGGGACTCGCCTACCTCTTCTCCCCCCGTTACGGCGTCCTGACAAGGGTCTTCCGCGGCTCTCACTTCCATGAGGAATCCCTCGACCGCTGGGAGGGACACCAGGGACACGACCATCGGGTTCCGGGGAAAGATTGAGGTTTGCTGATTGCAGATCTCCCCGGAAAACCTGATTTCTTTCACTTGCCGCTTTTTTCCCGAAATATCGGCAACCCCATGTCCCCTTCGCGACAGCCTCAGGACCTTGTTTCCCATCATCCATGAATCATCGGCCATCGGCATTTGCCACACCCCTCTCCCCTCCCATCGGCGTATTTGACTCCGGAATCGGGGGTTTGACCGTGGTTGCGGAACTCCGAAGGGCGCTTCCCTCCGAGAGGATCCTCTATGTGGGTGACACGGCGAGGGTTCCCTACGGCGGCAAGAGCAGGGAAACCGTCACGAGGTATGCCCGTGAAATCTCCGACCTTCTCGAAAGCGAGCGGGCCAAGCTGATCGTGGTGGCCTGCAACACGGCCTCCGCCCTTGCTCTTCCCTCCCTTTCCAGCGATCATTCGGTCCCCATGATCGGCGTGCTGGAGCCGGGCGCCTCGGCGGCTGTGAAGGCCACGCGTTCCGGAAAGATCGGTGTCATCGGAACCCGCGCCACGATCGCCAGCGATGCCTACGGCAAGGCGATCCGCGCCATTGATCAGGAACTCGATGTGACGGCCGTTGCCTGCCCGCTGCTTGTTCCTCTGATCGAGGAGGGACTCTTCGAGGACGAGGTGACCGGGACACTGCTGGGCCGCTATCTGGCCCCGATGCTTGCGGAGGGAATCGATACCCTGGTGCTGGGCTGCACCCATTATCCGCTTCTCAAGAAAACGATCGCCCGCATCTGCGGCGACGGGGTGACCCTTGTTGATTCCGCGGAAAACTGCGCCCTTGCGGTGAGGGAGCTACTCGCCACGCTTCCGTCGACGGCTCCCGATCCGCGTCTCGACATCCTGCTCACAGACTCTTCGGAGGGTTTCCTGAGGATCGCGGAGAAGTCGCTTGAGCTCTCGATCGACTCGCTTGAGATACGCAGGGTCGGCGGCTAGCGGGGTCGTTCATTCGCCGCCGAACAACCCATGGCCCTTTCCTCTACGGGGAGACCGTCTCGACGTAGGCAAACTTCCCGTTCCTCACCTGAAGCATGACCGCCGGCTTCGTCGGGTTGCGGTGCTCGTCGAGCGTGATCTTTCCCGTGACCCCGGGGAAATCCTTCGTCCCGGCGATGGCAGCGTTCACTTTGGCCGGATCGGTGGAGCCGGCGCGTTTCATCGCATCGGCCAGCAGATAAAGGGCGTCGTAGCCGAGGGCGACCATGGCGTCGGGATCGTCGTTGTATTTTTGACGATAGGCATCGACGAAGGCTTTCACCCGCGGATCGTTGCTCTGATTGGAGAAATGGTTGGAGAAGTAGCAACCCTCCACGGCGGGGCCACCGACTCCGACAAGTTCCGGTGAATCCCATCCGTCGCCGCCGATGAACGGGGCGGTGATGCCGAGTTGACGCGCCTGGCGGATGATGAGCGGCGCCTCGGTATAGTAGGCCGGCAGGAAGATCACCTGCGGGTTGCCGGCCTTGATGGCCGTCAACTGGGCGCTGAAATCCTTGTCGCCTCCGCTGTAGCTTTGCTCGCCCGTGATGATTCCCCCCTCCTTGGCGAACTCGGTCTTGAAGCTCTTGGCCAGTCCGAGGCTGTAGTCCTTCGAGACATCGGTGATGACGGCGGCCTTCGCACCCCCCAGTTTGCGGGCGAACTTCGCGCAGACCGTTCCCTGGAAGGGATCTATGAAGCAGACGCGGAAGATATGATCGCCCGCCTCGGTCACCTTCTCGTTGGTGGATGCGGGTGAGATCATCGGGATACCGCTGCGCTGGGCGATCGGTGCGGCCTCCAGCGAGCGGCCGGAGGCAACCTCCCCGATCAGGGCCACCACCCTGCTACGGGTGATCAGTTCGCGGACCGCCGTGGAAGTCTCGCCGGGCTTGGACTGGTTGTCCTTGGTGATCAGGCGGATCGGTTGACCGAGAACACCGCCCGAAGCGTTGATCTCCTCAAGGGCCATGCGCACTCCCTTGTCGGTACTCTGCCCGAAGGTCGCCTGGGCTCCGGTCAGCGAGGCAAACTGCCCGACCGCGATGCCCGACTCCTGCTTCCTGGAGCAGGAGGAACAGCAGAGGATCGTGCTGAGGAGAGCAAGGAGGAGCGCTGGGTGATTGTTCTTCATGTCGGGGAAGCTAGCGCGAGGGGGTGGGGGTCGTCATTCCTTTTTGTTGGGCAAGAAGCGGGGTTCTCCGGAACATCACACCTGCAAGATTCCACTTCCTCAGATCCTGCGGATCACGGTGTCGTGCAGGAACTTCGCATCGTCACGGGCCGGATAATCAAGCGTGTAGTGAAGACCACGGCTCTCCTTCCTGCTGATCGCGCACTCAACGATGAGTGAGGCGGTCGTGGCAAGGTTGCGCAGTTCCAGCAGGTCGGCGGTGATCTTGAAGTTCCAGTAGAACTCCTGGATCTCGTTCTGGAGGTTGCGAAGGCGCGTCGCCGCACGCTGGAGGCGCTTGTCAGTGCGGACGATGCCGACGTAATCCCACATGAGGCGCCGGATCTCGTCCCAGTTGTGGTAGATGACGACCATCTCGTCGACATCGCTCACCTTGCCGGGGCGCCATTCCGGAAGGACGACCTCGGTCTCCTGGCGGTGATGGTTCCTGCTGGCCCTGGCCTCGGCGCGATGGGCCATCACAAGCGCCTCGAGGAGGGAGTTGCTTGCAAGGCGGTTTGCGCCATGAAGCCCCGTGCAGGCGACCTCCCCCACCGCGTAAAGGCCCCGCAGGGTGGTGGCGCCGTTGAGGTCGGTCTTCACACCCCCGCACTGGTAATGGGCGGCCGGCACGACCGGGATCGGCTGCTTCGTGATGTCAATTCCGAGGCCGAGGCAGGTCTCGTGGATCGTGGGGAAGCGCTCCCGGATGAACTCCGCCGGCTTGCGGGAAATATCGAGGAAGACGCAGGGCTTTCCGGTGCGCTTCATCTCGGCATCGATGGCGCGCGCGACAATATCGCGTGGGGCAAGTTCGAGACGCGGGTCGTAGTTCTCCATGAAGCGCCGCCCCCGGGAATCCGTGAGAATCCCCCCTTCGCCACGCACCGCCTCGGAGATCAGGAATGACTTCGCCTTGGGATGATAGAGGCAGGTGGGATGGAACTGCATGAACTCCATGTTCGCGATCGCCGCCCCGGCACGCCAGGCCATGGCGACTCCGTCTCCGGTCGCGATATCGGGGTTCGTGGTGTAGAGGTAGACGCGACCGCACCCCCCGGTGGCCAGCACCGTCACATCGGTTCTGAGCGTCTCCACCTCCCCCGTGGACTCGTCGAGGACGTAAAGACCCACGCACGAGTCCTGCATGGCATACCCGAGCTTGCCGGTGGTGATGAGATCCACGGCCATGTGATTCTCCATCACGGTGATCTTGGGATGGGCGGCAACGGCGGCGAGCAGCGTCTTCTCGATCTCGAACCCGGTTGCATCCTTGGCATGCAGGATCCGGCGCTTGGAATGCCCACCCTCCCGGCCAAGATCGGGCTCCCTGGTTCCCCCGGGCGTCGTCCGCTCATCAAAGTGCACTCCGCGGGAGACAAGTTCCGCGATCCTCTCGGGCCCCTCGCCCACGATGCCCCTGACAGCTTCCTCGTTGCAGAGTCCATCGCCCGCGACAATCGTGTCCCGTACATGAAGCGCCACGGAATCCTCGCTGCTGGTCACGCAGGCTATACCCCCCTGGGCCCAGGCCGTGTTGGAATCGGCGCGCGATTTCTTGGTGACAATGGCGACGGATCCGCTGGTTGCGGCTTTGAGCGCGTAGGTCAGGCCGGCAATCCCGCTGCCGACAACGACATGATCGAAGGTTTTCATCGGGGAGGCTTTACAGGAAGGTTGTCGATGAGCCTGACCGGGCCGAATCGAACGGCAACAAAGATGCGGGCCCTGGCGCCTCCCTTCAACGCTTTCAAGGATCCGAGCGTTTCCTCGTCCAGGATCTCCGCGTAATCGACAACGGCCCCCGGGATGGCGGCAAGATCCTTCAGCAACCCGCTTCGAAGGCGCGCGACGCGCCCCTCTCCACTCCCCCCCTCCCTGGCGGCGGCCGTCATGGCCTGATAAATCCGGGCAGCCGCCCTTCTGGCCTCCGGCGTGAGCAGGCGGTTGCGGGAACTCAAGGCAAGCCCGTCCTCCTCCCTTACCGTTGGATGGCCGGTGATTTTCACAGGCATCCCGAGATCGCGGACCATCCTGCGGATCACCGCCAACTGCTGCCAGTCCTTCTCCCCGAAAACAGCGGTGTCCGGCCGCACCATATGGAAGAGCATCGCCACGACGGTGCAGACACCGTCGAAGTGCCCAGGGCGGGAGGCCCCGCACAGTCCCGTCGCCAGGGAGGATTCCCTCACCATGACGGAGGCATCCCGGGCGTACATTTCCGCAGGTGCCGGGTGAAAGAGAAGATCAGCCCCCTCCTCCCGGCAGAGAACCCGGTCCCGCGCAAAGGGACGCGGGTATTGGGAGAGGTCCTCCTTCGGACCGAACTGGGACGGGTTCACAAAGATGGAGACCACGACGCTGCCCTTGGTCCCGGCCAACCTGCGGGCTTTCCGGATCAGGGCGGCATGCCCCTCGTGAAGGGCCCCCATCGTGGGAACGAAAACCACCGGGCCGGGCGCCGTGCGCCGCCATGACAGGACAGCTCCGATCCGGGCCGCCGTCTTCACCGGTCGCCTACTTGGCGGGGGCCGAAGGAGCGGCCGGGGCCGAGGCCTTCATCAACTGCTTCTGGATCGCGGTCGGACCGGCGGTGACCTTCACCTGGAGAATCGAGATGAGGAGGGTCAGCGCGAAGAAGAGTCCGCCGAGCCACACGGTGAACTTCGTGAGCACCGTGGTTGTCTGTGCGCCGAAGAGGTTGTCGGTCAGACCGCCGCCGAAGGCGGCTCCGAGCCCCTCGCTCTTGGGGCGTTGCATGAGGATCGCGAGGATCATCAGAAGGCAGATGATCACGAGCAATATGTTAAGGATAGGCATGAGGAGCCACATAGAAGGATTACTAAAAACGGAAGAAGGAATCCTGTAAAGACGGATCGCTTGCTTGACCTGAGGTGAAGCATCCCGTCACAATCATACCCTTCCAAAACCTACACCAGCATGGCACGTACCACCAAGACCTCCAAAAAGTCCTCCAAGGCTCCTGCAAAACAGATTTCCTCCCCCAAAGCATCCAAAACCACGAAGGCAGCCATGTCCTCTGGTTCTGAATTCCCCGAAGTCCGCTCCCTGATCGACCTCCTCAAGAAGAACGACCTGGCCGTTCTCGAATTCGAGAAGGGTGATTTTCGCATCACGCTGAAGACCCCGGCGGGTGCCTCCTCCGGCGCCACCCTGATCCAGGGCCACTCCGCCGCTCCTGTTCCCGTGGCGCCCGCAGCGGCTCCCTCCCCCGCCCACAAGGACGAGAAGGACGACAAGTCCGCCGAGCCAGCCAAGAGCAACTACAGGGAAATCACCTCCCCGATGGTCGGCACCTTCTACTCCTCCCCTTCGCCGGAAACCCCGGCTTTCGTCGAGCCGGGAAAAACCATCAACCCCGACTCGGTGGTCTGCATCATCGAGGCGATGAAGGTGATGAACGAGATCAAGGCGGAGATTTCGGGCAAGGTGGTCGAGGTGGTGGCCGAGAACGGAAAGCCGGTCCAGTTCGGACAGGTTCTCTTCCGCGTCAGCTAAGGCAAGGCAGGAACCTCCGATCACCGTCCCGATGTTCAAGAAAGTCCTGATCGCCAACCGTGGCGAAATCGCGCTTCGCATCATCCGTGCCTGCAAGGAGCTGGGCATCAGCACCGTGGCGGTCTATTCCGAACCCGACATCGATTCGCTCCATGTCCAGCTTGCCGACGAGGCCATCTGTATCGGTCCGGCAGCCGGAAACGAGAGCTACCTGAAGATCGACAGGATCATCAGCGCCGCCGAGATCGCCGATGTCGACGCGATCCACCCCGGTTACGGCTTTCTGGCCGAGAACGCCCACTTTGCCGAGATCTGCGCCTCGGCCAACATCGCGTTCGTGGGCCCCTCCCCCGAGTCGATCCGCCTGATGGGGGACAAGAACAGCGCCCGTGAATGCGCGAAGAAAGCCGGCGTTCCCATCTCCCCGGGCAGCGACGGCATCGTGGAGTCCGAGAAGGACGCGATCCAGGTCGCCCGCAAGATCGGCTATCCCGTCATGATCAAGGCGGTGGCGGGTGGCGGCGGCCGCGGCATGCGCATGGCCCACAACGAGGGAAGCCTCGTCCAGGGCTACCACAGCGCCCGCATGGAAGCCGAAAAGGCCTTCGGGAATCCCGATGTCTACATCGAGAAGCTCATCGTCAATCCCCACCACATCGAGTTCCAGGTCTTCGGCGACACGTTCGGCAAGGTGGTTCATCTGGGCGAGCGCGACTGCTCCCTGCAGCGACGCAACCAGAAGATCCTCGAGGAGTGTCCCTCCCCCCTCATGACCGAGGACCTGCGCAAACGGATGGGAGAAGCCTCGATCCGTCTCTGCGAGACGGTCGGCTACTACAACGCCGGAACCATCGAGTATCTCGTCGATGACGACCTCAATTTCTACTTCATGGAGATGAACACCCGCATCCAGGTGGAGCATCCCGTGACAGAGGAGGTCTACGGTGTCGATCTCGTGAAACAGCAACTGCAGGTGGCCGCCGGGGAGCATCTCTCCGATCATCTGATCAACGCCAAACCCCGCCTCCACTCCATCGAGTGCCGCATCAACGCCGAGGATCCGGAGAGGAACTTCATGCCCTGCGCCGGAAAGATCGAGGCCTACTACGCCCCGGGAGGCCGCGGCATCCGCATCGATTCCCACGCCTACGCCGGGTACCCGATTCCACCCAACTACGACTCGATGATCTCGAAGTTGATCGCCACGGCCTCGACCCGTGAGGCCGCCATGAACCGGATGGCCCGCGCCCTCGGCGAGTACCAGGTCGTCGGGATCAAGACAACCATTCCCCTTCACCGCGCCATCCTCCAGAATTCGGATTTCCGGAAGGGAAAATACAGCACGGGCTTCCTTGAAAAGTTCCTCAAGGACGGCGTCCCGGTCGTCAAAGAATAGCCGCCCGGGAACAGGTGATGGGAAATGGGTTATCGGGATCCTTGAATCATCCCATGAGGCCGCTCTCCCAATGCCGGCTCTACGGGATCGTCGACACGGGTTATGTGACTGCGGAACGGATGAAGGAAATGGCCTCCGCCCTGATCCGTGGCGGGGTCGACATCCTGCAACTCAGGGCCAAGCAGGAAACCGAGGATCAGGTTCTGGACATGGCCCGCGAGATCGCGCCGCTCTGCCGCGCTGCGGGGATTCCCTTCATCCTGAACGATCATCCCGAATTGGTTCGGTCCGCCGGCGCCGACGGGGCCCATGTCGGACAGGATGACCTTTCCGTGACCGAGGCACGGCGACTTGCCGGACCCGGCGCCCTCATCGGAAAATCAACCCATTCCCTGGAGCAGGCGGGCGCGGCGGCGGCGGAAGAACCCGACTACATCGGTTTCGGCCCCCTCTTCGCAACACCCACCAAGCCCGATTACCCACCCATCGGAACGGAGGATATCACCAGGGTTCACCGCATGCTGGAGTTCCCGGTCTTCTGCATCGGGGGCATCAAGAAGGCCAATATCGCCTCGGTTCTCTCCGCGGGCGCACAGCGTGTCGCGATCGTCTCCGATCTCTTGCTGGCCTCGGATCCATCCGCCCACACCGCGGCCTGCAAAGGGCTTCTGGAATCCTGACCAAGCCGTGACGGCAAACGACCTGCTGGTGTTCCTTCGCTCCGTCCAGGAGGAATGCGGCGGCGCGATCCCCTTCGAGCGCTTCATGAAGGAGGCGCTCTACCATCCGATGTTCGGCTATTACTCGGCCCATATCGCCGACGTGGGTCGACAAGGCGATTTTGCCACCTCGGCAACGCTCGGTCAGGGGCTTGGGATCGCCATTGCGGAGTGGATCCAAGCCCGTTCCCGGTCGTCGGGTTGGCGCAGGATCCCTGTCATTGAAATCGGGGCCGGCAACGGTTTCCTTGCCTCGGCGGTGCTGAGGCATCTCGGATGGCTTGGACGACTCCGGACGGACTACACAATCGTGGAGACGTCGCCGATTCTCAGAAAGCGCCAGCAGGAACTGCTTCGCGGCCTCAGGGTTACTTGGGCCGACTCCATGAGGGAGGCCTTGCGGGCATCCGGAGGACATGCCCTGATCTTCAGCAACGAACTGGTCGATGCCTTTCCATGCCGCCTCTTCGAACGAGGAGAGCGCGGTTGGAAGGAACTTGGCCTCTCGATCGGAGGGGACGGCTCGCTTCGGGAGGTGTTTTTGGCGCAGGAACCCGCGGGGGAAAACTGGGATGCCTTCCGGCATCTCCCCCAGGGGCAAAGAATCGAAAGCCATCACGCCTACCGTGACTGGCTCGATTCCTGGAGAAAGGAATGGCACTCCGGAGCCCTGCTGACCATCGACTACGGGGAACGGGCGGAGCACCTCCATGACCGCCGTCCGAAGGGATCACTGCGCGCCTATTGGAAACATCGACGCTTCCTCGGCAGGGATATCTATGCACGGTTCGGAAGACAGGACCTTACCGCGGACGTGAATTTCAGCGACCTCATGGCTTGGGGCGACGCCCTGGGCTGGCGGACCGCGGCCTATACCACCCAGAGGGAGTTTCTGTGGCGATGGACTCGGGGAAAAGAGAGCGACGGGGATCTCTTTCCGTTATCCGGTGAAGGCGCCGGCGACGCCTTCAAGGTTCTCGAGCAGACTCCGGACAGCGGAGGGATTCCGGAATGAGAGACGTCGATGAGAGCATACGAGCATGTGATTTGGATGGAGACGATGCTTTGCGGATGCCATGGGGTGGTGGGCCATAAGCAAGGCGAAGCGGATGTAGTCCCGGTGCCATAGTCCGACTGCCGCTGTCCGAGTGCCGCGACACACCCCAACGCCCCTTTGCCGCCGCCAAGGGTTTCGGCAGATAGAGTAAAACGCCCCAAGGAAACCGGCTCTAGTGTGAAGTCGTCGGGCTCAGCGGGCTGGATCCTGCCTGGGAAGCGCCACTGAAGGCCAGGGGTAGGGTCACTTGGGGAAGGTCCTTGAGGGTGAAGGTCAGGAGGGCACCGTACTGGTTCTGGCCCCCCTGGGTTGCCGTACCCTGATTGGCACGCACTTCGGCGCCGAAGGAGACGATCCAACTGGAGAGATCGCGGTGGATCATGTAGCGCTGGTAGATCAGGGCGCTCCCGCTGGAGTTGTTGTTTGCGGCGGCCTGGTTGTAAATTTCCTGGGCGCTCAACGACCAGTGGTCGTTCACCTTCCAGAAGGCCCCGAACGGATACTGGTTGTCACTACTGGAGCCGTTGTAATTGTTGATGTAGCGGGTTCCGAAGTTGAACGAAAAATTCCTGACCGGCATGACCGAGAAATCGGAGTTGAGTTCCGTGAAACCTTCGGCGACCAGCGGCACCTGCGACCCGATCCGGATGTAGAACCAGCTCACCGGAGCGAAGGTGAGCCTGTTGTTGAGGTTCGAGATGGGGCCGTTGACGTAGGGGTTGATGCCGTTCACATCGGCGAAGGTGTCGAGGAAGAACCAGTCGTAGGTGTCGCCGTCACGACGGGTCTGCAGACGGTTACGGGCACCAAGGCGCCAGATGGCCCACGTGTCGATGGCATCGATGGCGCCGAACTGGGGGAAATCGAGCGGCTCCAACTGGGTGGAACTTGGCTGGTATCCCGACCGGGTGGCGGCGTTCGGATTATTCGGAAGCAGGCGGTCGAACTGGAGAACCTGGTTCGCATTGGGACCCCCGGCATAGACGTAGGAAAGGTTGCTGTAGGGCTGAAAGATATGCCTGAGACCATCCAGGCAGAGCCAGCGGGACTGCACGCCCTCGAAGCTCCGCGAGATCTTGAAGGAGTTTTCCAAACCGGCATTGAAGATCGGGCGGAAGACATTCCCCGTGGTGTGGAGGGTATTTCCCGCCGGCACATTGGCGGCGCCGTTGGTGTAGCCGTTCGCGGTGTAGGCGTACGGGAACGGATCGACAACCCCGTTGGTTCCGGAGAAATATCCCCCTTGGCTGTAAAAAGTCCCGCGGACGCCGACCTTGGGCACCGCCGAGAGCCAACCCCACAGGGTCTGGGGCGCGCTGATCTGGTGGAACGTGTCGAAGCGGGTGGCTCCGTAATCCGTCCCGAAGGAATCCTGGGCAAAGTTCCGGTTGAGTTGCCCGAGAGCCGTGGTGCCGTCATAAAAGACGGGGAGCCCCAGCAACGGCTCCTGCTTGAAATCAAAGGCCGCCTCCGGTTTCCTCTCCGTGGTCTCCTGGAAGCTGTTCATCTGCCATCGGGTGACCAGCGAGAGGCTGTAGATATCATCCAGCTTGGTCAGGGTGACATTGTTGTCGGGCTGCGGGTTGGTCATGTTCTCAGCCGGATAGAAATCCTGCATGAAATCACGGTCGCTCAACTTGGTGATGTCGAAGCTCGCGTAGAGATCGTCCTCAAGGTACATCTTTCCCTGATAGCCGATGCGATAGCGGTTCTGGGAACCGTTCTCCGGCAACTCGCCCGGACCCCCGAGTTTCTGCGAGGACTTCTGGTCATCCGCATAGTACGAGATGAACTTCCCGTAACTGCGGTCGTTCTTGCCGAACTTCAGATTGGCATCGAATCCCGCCGCGTAACCGCGAAGCGTCCGGTAGTCCTGCCGGATTGTTGCCAGGAAGTTGTCACCCGTTCCGAGCGGAAAGGTGTAGGAAGTCAGGAGATACCCGCCCCAATTGGAATCATAGCCCGGAGAGATCTGAAGCCCCTGGCTTCTCAGGTTGCCATAGGCGTAGGGGAGCCAGAAGACGGGAATCTTGCCGACATAAAGGGTCGAGTTGAGCATCACGACACGATCATTGGGATAGATGCGGATGGTTTTGGCCCGCACATGCCAGTCGGGCATCGAGGAATCGGAGGTGGTGAGGTCGGTATCGCTCAGTGTGAACTGGCGGGTTCCGAATCCCTTTGCCGAAAGGGAGCTGAACTTGAGGGGGTAATGGCTTCCGTCAAATTCCAGGGCCCTCACCTGTTTGGTCTCAAGATTGTAGAAGGCGCGTTGGCCATTGAAGAGATCCTCACCGCTGTAGATCCGGACATTCCCCACCAGAAGGATGTCGCGGGTGTCGGGATTGTACTCGGCATGGTCTGCATAGATGGCAATGCCACCGTAACGGATCTGGACATTGTTGTCCGCAACGGCCGTTCCGTTCTCGAAGCGCTGATCCCCGTCCGCGGTGATCTCGACCGGCTTGTCACCGAAGTTCCCGAACTGGGCATGCGCAACCCCTCCCAGGGAGAGCATCAGGATGAAAATCAGGAAAAATCGGCGCATGACTGCAGAACCCAGAGGCTAGGGGGAGCCCCCCCCCGTTCAAGGAGAAAAAAGGGAGCCAGGAACCGCTGGATCACCCTCTCAGACGCTATTTTCCGAGATGCCTGATATCCTCGGCGCGCACCGCGAAAACGACATCCTCGGCAATATTGGCGGAATGATCCCCAACCCGCTCCAGACACCTGCTGATGAAGATCAGGTTCAGATAAGTCGGCAGATTGGCCGAGTCATCCTGCATCCGGTTGACCAGCTTGTCGGCAAGCTCCTTGTTCATCCGGTCGAGCTCCTTGTCCCGGGCCTTGAGTTCCACGGCCAGCACGGCATTGCGCTCGGCAAAAGCCCTCACCGAATCGTTGAACATGGAGAACGCAAGCTTCACCATCGGATCCAGAAGATGGAGTTCGGGCACCTCGGGGTGCTCGTTGATCTTGCGGGCGCGGCGGGCAATGTTGACCGCCTGATCGGCAACTCGCTCGATATTGGCCCCGCTCTTGATCGAGGAAATGACATCCCTCAGGTCGGTGGCCACCGGTTGATAGCGGCTCATCACCTCGATCCCCTCGCGGTCGACCTGCATCTCGAGGATGTCGATCTCCTCGTCGTCGGCGATCGAGTTGTTGCACCAGTCGTCATCGCGCTCCATGAGACCTTTGACCGCGTTCTCAAGATTGCGCTGGGTCAGACTCGACATCATCAGGACGCAACC
>Ga0209189_1000968_pt1 | contig 22278 bp, 16 predicted proteins | sample C_130820_EF_Meta_FD_187308 | JGI IMG/M metagenome (GOLD analysis project Ga0209189, IMG submission 187308) | Freshwater microbial communities from Lake Croche, Canada to study carbon cycling - C_130820_EF_MetaG (SPAdes) (version 3) | ecosystem: Environmental > Aquatic > Freshwater > Lake... | reverse complement strand
AGTTAGATAAGATGGCTGAAGTGTGGCCGAATTCAAGACAAAGAGAGTTGTCTACTCTTCAAGGTTCTCTCCCTTACGGGATTGATGGGCGTGCCTCCAGGCACTCCCACCCTGCGGGTCCCGCATTCGCGGGATCTGACTCGGCCGTTCCCACGGCCTCGGCTCGAACCCGTGTTACTCCCGTGAAAGGGGAGTGTCCTAGGCCACTGGACGATAGGGTCGTGAGCGGTGGGACGATGACCCCGTAAGGCTTGAGTTCGCGCAATCCCGGGAGTTGGGGATCATGCCGCGTCTTGACTAAGGCTGTTGCGGGATGAAGATACCTTGACGTATGGCCAGCACTCCCAGCCTTGATCTTCTCCGGCGGATGCGTCGCAACCGGACAACACCGTCCCTCCGTTCCCTTGTCCGCGAGACCACCCTGCATTCCGAAGACCTGATCCAACCCCTTTTCGTGAAGGCCGGCGAGGGGGCTCCGGAGCCGGTTGACTCGATGCCTGGTGTCGTGCGCCACACGGTGGAGACGCTCTCGGAAGAGTGCCGGCGGATCGGTGATCTGGGAATCCGCGCCGTCGCGATCTTTCCCTGCATCGAACAACGGAAAAAGGATGCCCATGGCACGCATGCCTGTGATCCTTCAAACGTCCTCTTCGCCGCGATCCGCTCGGTCAAGGAGGTGTCCTCCGATCTCACGGTGATCACCGATGTGGCCCTTGATCCGTACACCGACCATGGCCATGACGGATTGCTCGGCGCAGGGGGTGATGTGGAGAACGATCCCACCGTGGAGGCGCTCTGCAGGCTGGCTCTTGCCCAAGCCGAGGCCGGCGCCGACATCGTGGCTCCCTCCGACATGATGGACGGGCGCGTGAAGTCGATCCGTGCCTCGTTGGATGCAAGCGGCAGGCTGGAGACCGGGATCCTCGCCTACTCGGCCAAGTATGCCTCGGCATATTACGGTCCCTTCCGTGATGCGGTGAAGAGCGGCACGGTTGCGGCCCCGATCGACAAGCGGGGATACCAGATGGATCCGGCCAATGTCCGGGAGGCCCTGCACGAGGTTCGTCTCGACGAAGCGGAGGGGGCCGACATGGTGATGGTGAAGCCTGCCGGGCCTTATCTCGATATCATCCGTGCAGTGAGGGGGAATACCCTTCTTCCGGTGGCTGCCTATCAGGTCTCCGGGGAGTACGCGCAGATCCACGCCGCCGCGCGCCTCGGTTGGCTGGACTATGCGGCCACGCGTGACGAATCGCTGCTCGCCATCAAGCGGGCGGGAGCCGACATGATCCTGACTTATTTTGCCACCGAGGTGGCGGAGTCACTTCGGTAAGCGGCCCATGAAACATCGCGTTCTAGTCTGGATATCGGGAGCGTTCATTCTCCTGCTATCCGGGTGCGCCGATACGCACCACCGGCTCATCGTGAGCATTCCCGACCAGAAGATGCTGGTTCTGACGGATAACAGGCCCGTCGCCGTGTATCCCGTCTCGACCTCCAGGTTCGGGACCGGAGACCGGGAGGGGAGCTATGCCACGCCGCTCGGCCATCTCTGCGTTCGGAAGAAGATCGGCGATGGTGCGCCGCTGGGAGAGGTTTTTCGTTCGCGCAGGCCCACGGGCGAGGTTCTCCCGCCGGACGCTCCCGGGCGCGATCCGATCGTGACGCGCATCCTTTGGCTCGACGGGTTGGAGCCGCACAACCGCAACGCCTTCGGCCGATGTATCTACATTCACGGGACGCCTCAGGAATCGCTCCTTGGCACTCCGGCAAGCTACGGTTGCATCAGGATGCGTTCATGCGACGTGGCCCGTCTCTACGATCTGGTGGGGCGCGGAGCCCTCGTGAAGATCACGGACCAACCGCTCGCCCCGTCCGGAGAGTGATCGGATCCGCATCGTTCTTCGGGCGCGTCACCATCGGACACCGCACCAGGGGCTGGGCAGGCCCCGATTCGGGCGTTCCTCAGGCTTCCAATCGCCGTCCGAGCCATCGGATGCAGTCGCCCGTCCAAGGGTGGCCTTCCTTCATGCCGAGCCCGTGCTCGCCTTCCTGGTAAAGATGGCATTCAAAGGGTACGCCGGCGGATCGCAGTGCCTGCACGAAGAGAAGCGCGTTTTCCACGGGAACCACCGCATCCTCCCATGTATGCCAGACAAAGCAGGGGGGGGTTCCGGCGGTCACACGCTTTTCGATCGAGAGATTCCCGATCAGTTCCAATGAGGGATGTTCTCCGAGAAGGTTGTCGCGGGTCCACGTGTTGGTGTGGGTTCCCATGGTGATGACGGGATAGCAGAGGATCCCGAGGTCGGGCCGGGAACTCTCCCTATCCACCGGATCCGGGTTTTCCGGATCCCCCTCATCCCAGTGGGTCAGAAGGGTCGCGGCCAAATGCCCTCCGGCGGAGGATCCGACAACGATGATCTTCCGGGGGTCGCACCCCTCCCCGGGGGCCCGGGATCGCACAAGGCGCAGGGCGCGCGCCGCATCCTCCAGCATGACCGGGTGGCGGTATCCGTCCGACCCCAACCGGTAGTTGAGGACGTACGACTGAAATCCATGGAGACGGAAGAAACCCGCGAAGCCCTCCCCCTCCTGTGAGGAGAGCATGCCGTAGCCGCCGCCGGGTAGGATCAGGACGGCGCAATCCTTGAATCTGCTTCCGAAGGGCGCGTAGAGATCAAGGGTCGGGGTGTCCTTGGGTTCCCGTCCGCGCGCGTGGGGGGTGTTCTCCGGCCATAGGGGAAGGGAGAGGGAGCTATTCATGGCGATGACCATGCTCGCCATCCTCCCGCCCGGTCAAGAATGAGGTTGCTGCGGGGGGTGCTTGCGGCGGCGAAGAGGAGCACAGGCTCTCCGGAATTTGGGCAAAGAGTGGGTTGACGGATCGCTCTCTTGCACGGAAGTTAAACGCTTGAAAAAGCTTCCAAAGACCCCGTTGCTCGTTGCCGTGTTGATCGCGTCGGTCATCTCCCCGTCGGGAGCGGCAAGCCCTGAGGAGCCCCCCCCGAAAGCCAATGGGCCGGGGAACGGGGCCGCCGATTCCCACCACGAGATCATCGTCAGCGTGAGGGATCAGCAGTTGCTGTTCAAGACCGACGGGAGAAACGAGGCCCTCTATCCCGTCTCCACCTCGAAATTCGGGATTGGAGACAGGCTGGGCAGTTATGCGACGCCGCTCGGAAAACTGTTCGTGAGGGCCAAGATCGGGACGGGCCTGCCCCTCGGATCGGTTTTCAAATCACGGCGGCCCACCGGCGAAATCCTCAAGCCGAACGCCCCCGGGCGGGATCCCATCGTCACGCGGATCCTCTGGTTGGAAGGAGCCGAACCCGGAAACCGGAATGCCTATAACCGTGGAATTTATATCCACGGCACCCCGCAGGAAAATCTGCTCGGCCGTCCTGCAAGCTTCGGTTGCATCCGGATGCGTTCGGTCGATGTGGCCGCCCTGTGCGACCGGATCTCGACGGGGGCCGTGGTGCGGATCATTCCCGACCACCTTCCCGAGCATCGGGGATTCGGGGGCTTCCTAAATCCCCACAGCCTCGTAGCGGCGAATACCCGCACTCCAGAGCCCCCGGGCGAGCAGGAAGCAGAGTAGGACCCAGACTCCCTGAATCGTCAGTCCGCCCCAGAGTTGCGGTCCCTGGATTTTTTCCATCAGGACCGCCACCGGGAAGTAGACCTCGTACGGAAAGGGAAGCAACCGCAGCACCGTCCCTGCGACCCCCGGCACCGCGTCGAGCGGGAAGAGTTTGCCGCTCAGGAAATACTCGAACGAGTAGAGGATGAAGACCACGGTCGAGATCTCCAGGATCCAGAAGGCAAGCATGGCGAGCGCGTAGGCGATCAGGAACTGGATCGCCCCCGCCATCAGGAGGCTGATCAGGAACCATGCCCATGTGCGGGCATGGTCGGGCCAGTGGAGATATTGCCGGTACCACCAGAAGACGCCGAGGACCGGGAGCAGTGTGACCGCGGTGTAGAGGAGGCGCGCCCCGATGAAGATGCAGGAGCGGTAGGCCAGAAAATCAAACGGCTTCAACAGGAAGGAACTCAGTTGACCTTCCCGGATCTCGGCCGCGATCTGCCACTCATCCTCGGTCGGGGTGATCAGGTTGTCCACCAGCAGGATGATCAGGAAGTAAAAGACCATCTCCCCGAAGTCATATCCGGCGATCAGTCCGGAGGTTCCCCCGTAGATGGATCGCCAGACAAAGACCGTTCCGAAAAGCGGAATCAGCGCGAAGAGGGAGCGCAGCAGGAAATTCCAGCGGTAGACGAAGGTATTCTGCAACCCGATGGAAAAGACCGCCCTGTATTTTTCCAGTGTTTTGCGAAACTGCATCTTCTTCTTTTACCGGGAAACCAATCCCGCTTAAACCTTCTTTCATGTCGACGCTCCTCGAATCCATCGCCGAGGCGGAAGCCGCGGGAACCCTGCTCGCCTCCTCCGCCGGGAATATCCGCAGGATGCTCTCGCGCGGCTCCTCTTCCCTTGCAGAGGCCGTGGTTTCCGAACTCGCCTCCTCCGGACGATGGGATGAACTCAACAACCGCTTCTTCCGCACCCTGGCCTTCGGCACGGGTGGCCTGCGGGGCAAGACCATCGGCGAGGTGGTGACCCGAGCCGAGGCGGGCCCCGGCCGCCCCGACGGGCGCCCCGAGCATGCGTGCATCGGAACCAACGCGATGAACGAATACAACATCGTTCGCGCCACCCGTGGGTTGGCCACCTATGTCCGCGAGTGGCACGAACGCGAGGGCCGTCCGGGCCGCCCCTCGATCGCGATCAGCTACGACACCCGCTTTTTCTCGCGCGAGTTCGCCGGACTTTCCGCGAAAGTCATGACCGATCTGGGGTGCGATGCCCTGCTCTTCGAGGGGCCGCGCTCGACGCCGGAGCTCTCCTTTGCCGTGCGTTACAAAAACGCCGCCGCCGGGATCAACATCACCGCGAGTCACAATCCCCCCGGCTACAACGGCTACAAGGTTTATTTCGACGACGGGGGTCAGGTTGTCGCCCCGCACGACAAGGCAATCATTGACCTGGTCAATGCCGGGGATGATTCCTACGAGTCTCTTCCGGAGGCCAAGCGGGGTCAGGTGATCAAGATCGGCCGCGAAATCGACGAGGCCTACATGGATCGTCTCGAGAAGCTGATCGTCGATCCCGAACTCTTCGACCGCACGCCGAAGCTCAAGACCATCTTCACCCCGCTCCACGGAGTGGGGGGGGTGATTATCGTCCCAATGCTTCACCGCTTAGGCGTGGAATGCATCCCCGTCCCGTCCCAGATGGTTCCCGACGGCCTCTTCCCCACGGTCAAGTCGCCGAATCCCGAGTATCCCGAGGCGCTCAGTCTCGGCATGGCTCTGGCGGACATCGAGAAGGCCGATCTCGTCCAGGCAACCGATCCCGACGATGACCGCATGGGGGTCGCCGCCCGGGACGCCTCGGGCAAACTGGTCCTGCTGACCGGCAACCAGATCGGCTCCCTCATGGTCTGGTACCGGTTGAAGAGACTCTTTGAAAAAGGCATCCTCACCGAGGCCAACCGCGGCCGCGCCGTCGTGGTAAAGAGTCTTGTCACCACCGACCTGCAGAAGGCGATTGCCCTCGGCTTCGGGGTGAAGTGCGTCGAGACCCTGACCGGGTTCAAGTATATCGGCGCGAAACAGCGCACCTACGAGGAACGCCTGCCGGAGTCTGTCCGGGCCGGTTACCGCGCGCTCTCGGAGGCGGAGACCCGGGAGGCTCGGCTCAGGGATTCGATGTTCTTTGTCTTCGGAGGCGAGGAGAGCTACGGCTACAACACCGGGGACTTTGTCCGCGACAAGGATGGCAATGCCGCCGTCATCTGCTTCGCCGAGGTCGCCGCCTATGCCGCCTCCGAGGGCATCACCGTCATCACTCTGCTCGATCGCATCTACTCCGAGTTCGGATTTTACCTGGAGCGCGGGGAGTCGCTGAACTTCGAGGGGGCCGAGGGGGCCGCGAAGATCAGGAAACTGGTCGACTCCTATGCGTGCGATCCTCCTTCCGAGATCGCCGGGGAGAAGGTTCTCTCCATCCTGAACTACGCCACGCAGGACATCCGTGATTCCGAGGGGGAGCTCCTCCCCAAGGAGGCGATGATCGTCTTCAAGGTCGGGGTGGGATGGAAGGTTGCGGTCCGTCCCTCCGGGACCGAGCCCAAGATCAAATATTACCTCTACGCCACCGAGAAGCCGGCTTCCGGAACCTTCTCGGACGAGGAGTTCGCCGCCACCAAGCAGCGTGTCGCCGCCGGTCTGGAGAATCTCTGGCAATGGCTCAAGGAGGACGCCGCGCAGCGCGCGGGGTAACCGACCATGGGAAATAGGCGGTGGGAAGTATCGGTGATGCCGGCCCCGGGGGTATTCCATGGAGACGCTTCTTGCACTCTGTTGCGCGATGGGGCTAGGGTCTCACTCCCCGGGGCGTAGCTCAGCTTGGTAGAGCGCTTGGTTTGGGACCAAGAAGTCGCAGGTTCGAATCCTGTCGCCCCGAGGTCTTCCCCGCGACAGGATGAGAACTTCAGTTCGACTGCCGGCGCGACAGCGCTTTTCTCGAGCAAAGCCATTTTTGCAGAGCCCGGCATTGCCGGGATAATCGTGTCGCCCCCGATTTTTCGCTTTCCAAGCCTGTTCGGGGGGGAATCCCGCCCATGAAAGCATTTACATGCCTTCCGATTCCTGCGATTTTTCGGAACCAGTTTCCAATGGCCAGAGACCTCTTCCAGAAGTGCCGAGAGTACAGTGATTCCGCCGTTGCCCGCGCGCAGGGATTCTATCCCTACTTCCGCTGCATCGAGCAGAGTTACGGGAACCATGTCGTCTGCGGCGGCGAGGAAAAGATCATGATCGGGTCGAACAACTATCTCGGCCTGGCACAGGATCCGCGCGTTGTGGAGGCCGCCATCGAGGCCACGCGCAAGTTCGGTGCCGGTTGCACCGGTTCCCGCCTCCTGAACGGAACAATCTCCCTCCATAACAGGCTTGAGGAGGCCTTGGCTGATTTCCTCCAGCGCGAGTCGGTCCTTCTCTTTTCAACGGGCTTCTTTGCGAATCAGGGTGCGCTGGCCGCGTTGACCGACAGCGAGGATGTCATCCTGTGCGACCGCGAGAACCATGCCTCGATCATCGAGGGGTGCCAGGTGGCTCCGGGTCGCCTGGTTCCCTACCGCCACAACTCGGTGGATGCCCTCCGCAACCGCCTCAAGCGCGTTCCCGAGGACGCTGGCCGTCTCATCATCATGGACGGTGTCTTCAGCATGTCGGGCGACATCGCCGACCTCCCGCCCATGATCAGGGCCGCGAAGGAGTACGGAGCCGTCATGTATGTCGACGAGGCCCACTCCCTCGGCGTGGTCGGCCCGAAGGGTCGCGGCGTGGTCCACCACTTCGGGGTCAATGACGATGTGGAGATCGTCATGGGCACTTTCTCCAAGTCACTCGGGTCGATGGGGGGATTCATCGCGGGCTCCAACGAGCTGATCGAGTTTCTCAAGCACAAGGCCCGCTGCTTTATCTTCACCGCCTCGCTTGCTCCGGCCGTCGTGGGCGGGGTGCTAAAGGCGCTCGAGATCATGCAGGCCGAACCCGAGCGCCTCGACCAACTCTGGAGGAACACCCGCAAGATGCATGAGGGATTCAAGTCCATCGGATTCAAAATCGGCAGCACGCAGTCGCCGATCGTTCCGATCCTCATCGGTAGCGAAGCCAAGGCCTTCACCTTTGCCCAGCGTCTCTTTGAGGAGGGGGTCTTCGCCACGCCGGCCATCTATCCGGCGGTCCGTTACGGCGAGGCGATTGTCCGGACCAGCTTCATGTCGAGCCATACCGAGGAGGATCTCGACAAGGTACTCGACATCTTTGCCCGGATTGCCCGAGAACTAGGAACCTTTGATGACCCAGCATACACAGAACCAGGCCGCCGCCGGAACATGTTCGATTTTGCCCTGCCGCAGCGGGGCGGAACTGAAGAGGTTCGAGCAGATTCCCGAGATGCTTCACGGAACGGATCCGGCGTTCACGCCGCCGTTTCCCGGTAGCGTCGTAGGACTCATCGGGCCGAAGTCGGTCTTCATCAAAAAGCACGGCGAGATCATTCCGCTGATCGCCTGCCGCGAGGGCAGGCCTGTCGGTCGCATTGCCGCGATCGTCAACCGCTCGCACAACCAGCATAACAACGACACGGTCGGTTTCTTCGGTTTTTTCGATTTCATCAACGATCCCGCGGTTGCAACGGCTCTCGTCGCCGCCGCCGCCAGGATCCTGAAGGAAAAGGGACTGACCGTGATGCGCGGTCCCTACAACCCCTCGATCAACGACGACTGCGGCGTGCTGACCGAGGGGAACGAAAGGCCGACCTTCATCTCGATGCCTTGGAACCCCCCCTATTACGAGCAGGTCTACAAGATGGCGGGACTCGCGAGCGTCAGGACGCTGTACGCCTGGGAAGTTCCGCTTGCCTCGAAGGAACCGCCTGCCCGCGTCACCAAAATCGTCAACTGGCTCAAGAAGAGGAACAACGTCTCGATCCGCACGATCGACATGAAGAACCTGAAGAAGGAGTTGGAAATCATTCATCGCCTCTACAACCAGTGCCTCGACCGCAACTGGGGCTTCTACCCGATCGCCCTGGAGGATCTGCTTCATGCCGCGGACGACCTGAAAGCAATCGCCGATCCCAGCATTATCGTCTTCGTCTGCGCGGATGGTCGCGAGGTCGGGTTTTCCCTTGCCCTTCCCAACGTGAACGAGGTCTTCCATGCCTCCCGCGGCCGAAAGGGGATCCTGCGTTTCCTCGAGATGGCTCTCCGTCTCCAGTTCCAGAAGATCAAGACCGACCGCCTCACCGTGCTCGGCGTGGAACCCGCGTACCGCGACAAGGGGCTCAGCGCCCTGCTTTTCTTTGAGAGCTTCCGCATCGCCCGGGCCAAGTACGGACTCTCCGAGGTTTCCTGGGTCGAGGCCAACAATACCGAGATCCTCGAGGGGGCCGAGTTGATGGGCGGCCATCGCTCCCGTACCTACGAGATTTTTGAGAAGGCTCTGGGCTAGACGCCGCAGGGAAGGAGAGCTTTCACGGCATGGAGTTCCTCCTCACAGGATCGACAGGTTTCGTGGGAAGGAATCTCCTGCTGCGTCTCGTTGATGACCATCGCTGGAGCAGAATCATCCTTCCGGTCCGCGATCCGGAGAAGCTTCGCTCTCAGCTTGCCGATGAGGGGATTGCCGACGAACGCTTTCTGATCTGCAGGGTGACCGGGGACTTCTGGGAGATTCCACAAGGGATCTCCCCGGATCTGGTGATCCATGCGGCGGGTCTGCTCTTCGGGCGCCGGAAGGAGGATTACTTCGGCACCAATGTGGAGGGGAGCATCCGCCTGGCGGCGCAGTTGCCGCGGACGGCCCGTGTCATCGTTCTCTCCTCGCTGGCCGCCGGCGGTCCGACACCGCGTGATGCAGGAGCCCGGGGGATGCATCACGAGGACCGCCCTGTCTCACTCTACGGGGCCTCCAAGTTGGCGATGGAAAAGGAACTCCGACTACGGCTTGGAAGACGCCTCCTGATCCTCCGTCCGCCGATGGTCCTTGGGCCGCGTGATGCCGCCACGCTTCCGCTCTTTGCGATGGCCCGCGGACCGATCCGTATCAAACCGGGCCTTGCTCCCAAGCATTACAGCTGGATCGACGTGGGTGACCTCTGCTCGGCGATTCTATCCGCCTGCGGGACGGGGGAGTGGGAGCAGCACGGCCCTTTTTATTTGGGATCGGATCAACTCATCACCGACAACGAATTGATCGCCACGGCGGCCGAGGTGATCAACGCCAAGGGTGTCACCCTTTCCGTGCCGCAGGTTGCGATCCGCCTGGCCTCCCTGGCCATCGATACGGTGCCCGCATGGCGCGCCGCCGCGCCGAGCCTCGGTCGTGACCGTGTTCGCGAGATCCTTCCCTCGCGATGGGTCTGCGACGGAAAGCCGTTTGTCCAGCACTTCGGCTGGAGCCACCGCCGCACGCTCGCGGAGACCCTCGCGGAAACCGCCGCGTGGTTGCAGCGGCACGGAAAAATCTAAGGCAAGGCCTCTGACCTGACAGTCTGACAGCCCTCAGCCTATCTACCTTAGTTCAGTTCCGGATTGTCCGGTGTCTGCGCCATCAGGTGGAACTCGGGGCCGAGGTCTTTCATGACGCCCTGCCATCGGGCAGTCCCCTCCTCGGAAGACTCCACGGGGAGCAGGAGATCGGCTGTCGGCGGGAGGATGATCCACGACTTTTCCTCCAACTCCCTCTCGAGTTGGCCGCCAGACCATCCTGCATATCCGGTGAAGGCCCGAAGTTCTTCGTGATCGGCCGCGTTGTTGTCCGAGGGCGAGGAGAGATCCTCCTCCCCCTGAGACTGGAACCTTGCACGCTCCTCATGCCAGTGGATCCGCGCCACGATGAGACCCTTCCGCTCGACGGGCCCGCCCTCGTAGACGGGGATCCTCTCGCCCTCTCCGGGAGTGGAGGCGAGATCTCCCAGAAGCACCCCCCGGGGTCGGTTCAGGATGAAGCCGACGCATCCCTCGGCAGGGTTATGATGGCTCAGAAAAAGGATGGTCCGGCGGAAATTGGGGTCAAGCAGGGTCGGCAGTGCCACAAGCAGGGAACCGGTGTGGTTGGGAGTCTGCCGGCGGAGTCGCATGATTCCTTTCTAGCGTTCCCGGGGCGCCGATCAATGGCATCTTGGCCGGAAAGCGTTTTCCGGCGTCCGTTGAAGAAAAAATCAACAAATCTCTTGCCCTTGATGGCATCTTCAGCTTTTATTTCCACCCTTTTTCGCCGAAATCGGCGCAAAAAATCTCTCGCATACCCTTTCCCAATCGTACTATGGCCAAAGAAATCACAGGACAGATCAAGCTCCAGATCCCCGCCGGGCAGGCCAATCCCGCACCTCCTGTCGGTCCTGCGCTCGGTCAGCAGGGCGTCAATATCATGGCCTTCTGCAAGGAGTTCAACGCCGCCACCCAGAAGCAGGCCGGGGACATCCTTCCCGTCGTCATTACGGTCTACAAGGACAAGAGCTTTACCTTCATCACCAAGCAACCGCCCGCCGGAGTGCTCCTTAAGAAGGCTGCCGGCATCGCCTCCGGCTCCAAGGAACCCAACAAGACCAAGGTTGCCAAACTCACCAAGAAGCAGGTCATGGACCTCGTGAAGGTGAAGATGAAGGACATGAACGCCCGTAGCGAGGATGCGGCGTTCCGCACCCTCTGCGGAACCGCCCGCCAGATGGGCATCGAAATCGAAGCGTAGTTTTTTCTCAACAAACCACCACCCGCAGGAGGCCTGACGGCCGCTTGAACTGCAACCGACATGCAAAACAAACGCAGCAAACGCTACCGCGCCGCCCACGCTCTCGTTGAGCAGGGCCGCAAATACCCGTTGAGCGACGCCCTTGGCCTCCTCAAGAAGATGCCCCCCACCAAGTTCGACCAGACGGTCACCGTCTCGATCCGTCTCGGGGTTGATCCCAAGCAGAGCGACCAGATGGTTCGTGGTACCTGCCCCCTGCCGCATGGAAGCGGCAAGAATGTCCGCGTCTTGGTTTTTGCAACAGGCGCGGCCGCCACGGCAGCCCAGGAAGCCGGAGCCGAATTCGTCGGATTTGAAGATCTTCTCAAGAAAGTCCAGGGGGGGTTCTCGGATTTCGACGTCGCCATCGCCACCCCGGCCGCCATGGTCGAGGTTCGCAAGCTCGGCAAGGTTCTCGGACCCCGCGGCCTCATGCCCAACCCGAAGACGGGAACGGTCAGCGACGACACCGCCAAGGCCGTTCAGGAAGTGAAGGCAGGGCGGGTGGAGTTCAAGCTCGACAAGAACGGCAACGTCGCCGTTCCCGTCGGTAAGTTCTCCTTTACCGAGTCCCAGCTTCTCGACAACGGACGCGCCGTCATCGACGCGGTCGTCAAGTCCCGTCCCGCCACCGCCAAGGGTGCCTTCGTCGAGTCGGTCACCCTCGCTGCCACGATGCTTCCCGGCATCCAAGTGGATCAGGCTCCTTTCCTAAAGAACTAACCTCAACCAAGGCAACCAAGGACCCACTACCATGCGCCCCGAGAAACCCACGATCGTTGAGGACATCAAGATTCGCCTTAACAACTCCCCGTTCCTCATCGTCGTCGATTACGGCGGGATGAACGTCGAACACTTTGCCGAACTCCGCACGCGCCTCGGAGCTTCCGGATCGGCCATCACAGTCATCAAGAACACCTTCCTGCGCCGTTCCATCAAGGATGTGGGGCTCCCCGAGCTCGACTCTCACTTGAAGGGGCAGACCGCCTTCGTGACCGGTGACAAGGACATTTGCGGAGCTGCCAAGATCCTCAAGACTTTCGCCTCCGAGTTCGAGAAGCCAAAGATCCGCGCCGGTATCCTGGATAATGCGATCCTCGAGACCTCCCAGGTGATCGCGCTGGCCGACCTTCCCTCCAAGGAGATCCTCCAATCCCAGCTCCTCGCGTTGCTCCTCACTCCGGCGACCAAGTTGGTCCGCACGCTCAATGAGCCTGCCGCAAGCCTCGCCCGTGTGCTCGCCGCCATTGCCGAAAAGGCACCGGCCGCACCTGTTGCCGAGGTGCCGAAGGCGGAAGCCCCGGTTCCAGAGGCTCCCGTGGCAGAAGCGCCGGCTGCAGAGACCCCGGCGGCCGAATAAACACGGCACATTCTTCATTCTCCCCAAACCCTCAACCAACAAAAAAATTTCTCCCGGCGTACGAAGCCACGACGGGTGAAGGAACAACAACACGATGACCAGTCGGATCGGCGGCTGCCGGTCTCAAAAGCCCTGAGGCTTCGGGGCACGACGTCATCAAACTCCAAACAAACACCATGTCCGACAACACAGCAATCGTAGATCAACTCAGCAACCTCACCGTCCTTCAGATCGCCGACCTCGTGAAGGCCCTCGAAGAGAAGTGGGGTGTGAGCGCCGCAGCTCCCGTCGCCGTTGCCGCCGCTGGCGGTGCCGCCGGAGCCCCTGCCGCCGCCGCCGAGGAGAAGACCTCCTTCGACGTCATCCTGACCGATGCCGGATCCAACAAGATCGGCGTCATCAAGGAAGTCCGCGCAGCCGTCCCCGGACTCGGGCTCGCCGAGGCCAAGGCCCTGGTCGAGAGCGCTCCCAAGGCGATCAAGGAAGGCGCTTCCAAGGAAGAGGCCGACGAGATCAAGAAGAAGATCGAGGCCGCCGGCGCCAAGGTCGAGATCAAGTAGTCCTTCCAGGACCACACGTTCTCACGCGAATCTTATCCGGTCACCGTGTTCAACGGGAGAGATCCCTGTTGACACGGCGGCCGGTGACGCGTAAAAGAAATAGTTCTACCCGTCCCGAGCCCTGTACCACGGCATCCCGCTATTTAGACCAGCAAACACTTCCGCCGCCCGTGCGAATTCATTGAAGAATTCTGCAGCAGGCGGCTCTTTTGCCTTCCGATTTTCCTGTCTCCCCCCGGAGTCAACAACCCCTTCTCCTGCTTCAGGGAATCCTTCCCTGAGGTAAGAGGCCGCCGCAACGGCACCACCTGCGAACACCACGCGAACCAACCGCGCGACCAACCCGACCCTGATCCATGTCTGACCGTATCTCCTTCGGAAAACTGCACGAGGCCATCCAGCCGCCCAACCTCATCGAACTGCAGATCAGGTCGTACGAGGAATTTTTCCAGACGGGTGTCGAGCCATCCAAGCGGAAGAACGTCGGCCTTCAGGCCGTCTTCCGGGAGTTCTTCCCCATCTACGGATTCGAGGAGAAGTCCTCGCTCGATTTTGTCAGCTACCAGCTTGAGGAGCCGAAGATCGGGCCCGTGGAGTGCCAGATCGACGGCCAGACTTACAGTGCCCCCCTCTATGTGACCTTCCGATACAAGGACGAGAAATCCACCAAGGAGGAGAAGGTTTACATGGGCGAGATCCCGCTCATGACCAATGCGGGCACCTTCATCGTGAACGGCGCCGAGCGCGTCGTCGTGAGCCAGCTCCACCGATCCCCCGGCATCTGCTTCGAGTCCGATGTCCATCTCAACGGAAAGCTGCTCCACGGCTTCCGCATCATCCCCGACCGCGGTTCCTGGACCGAGGTGCAGTTCGACACGAACGACCTCCTCTACGTCTACCTCGATCGCCGCAAGCGCCGCCGTAAGTTCCTTGCGACCACCTTTCTCCGCGCCCTGGGCTTCCCGACCGACGAGGAGATCGCCGCCCTCTTCTACAAGATCGAGACCCTCAAGCTCAGCGACAAGCTCGACGAGGAGGAGATCAGCACCAAGGTCCTGCTCGCCGACGTCCGCGAGGGTGACGCCATCATTGCCCGCGCCTACGAGCCGCTGACCCCCGCCGTCATCCGCGATCTCATCCGCGCCGGCCACACCACCGTCAAGGTGATCGACACCAAGGAGGACGACACCATCGTCAAGTCCCTCAAGCGCGATCCCGCCCACAACGAGGAGGAGGCCCTCAAGGATATCTACCGCAAGCTCCGCCCCGGCGATCCTCCGACCGTCCAGAACGCCCGCGGCATGCTCAAGCGTCTTTTCTTCGACGCCAAACGTTACGACCTCGGACGCGTCGGCCGTCACAAGATCCAGCAGAAGCTCGGCCTCGATCCCAAGATCGACGACCGCATCCTCCGCAAGGAGGACATCGTCGAGTCGATGCGCTATCTCCTGAAGCTCCGCAAGGGCGACGGGATGCTCGACGACATTGATCACCTCGGCAGCCGCCGCGTCCGCACCGTCGGCGAACTTCTCGCCAACCAGTGCCGCGTCGGTCTCTCCCGCACCGAGCGCCTCGTCCGCGAGCGCATGGCGCTTTACGATCCCTCCGTCGATCACATCACCCCGCAGAAGCTTATCAATCCCAAGTCGCTGAGCGCCGTCGTGCGTGATTTCTTCGGCCGTTCCCAACTGAGCCAGTTCATGGACCAGACGAACCCGCTCTCCGAACTCACCCACAAGCGCCGTCTTTCGGCCCTTGGACCCGGGGGACTCTCCCGTGAGCGCGCCGGCTTCGAGGTTCGCGACGTTCATCCTTCCCACTACGGCCGCATCTGCCCGATCGAGACCCCGGAAGGTCCGAACATCGGCCTGATCAGCTCCCTGAGCACCTACGCCCGGGTCAACGACTTCGGATTCATCGAGACGCCGTACCGCAAGATCGTCAACGGCAAGGTGACCGACGAGATCGAGTATCTCACCGGCGACCGCGACGAGAATTTCTACATCGCGCAGGCGAACTCCCCTGTCGACAGCAAGGGCAAGTTTCTCGGTGAGACCGTCTCCTCACGTTACCGCGGCGACTTCGTCGAGATCGAGCCCGAGAAAGTCCAGTACATGGACGTCTCGCCCAAGCAGCTCGTCTCCGTGGCAGCAGGCCTCATCCCGTTCCTCGAGCATGACGACGCGAACCGCGCTCTCATGGGCTCGAACATGCAGCGCCAGGGTGTGCCTCTTCTGATCTCTGATGCCCCGATCATCGGGACCGGCATGGAGGGCCGTGTCGCCCGCGATTCCCGCGCGGTGATCGTCTCCGTATCCAGCGGAAAGATCGCCTCCGTTGATGCCCAGCGCATCATCGTCACCAAGGACGGTCAGCTCCCCGAGGGCAAGAAGAAGATCAAGAACGACCCCGAGAACGGCGTCCACGTCTACGAGTTGCGCAAGTTCATGCGCTCCAACAGCAGCACCTGCATCAACCAGAAGCCGATTGTCAGTAAAGGCCAGGCGGTCAAGAAGGGCGACGTGCTGGCGGACGGCCCGAACACAGAGAACGGCGAGCTCGCGCTCGGCCGCAACGTGCTCGTCGCCTTCATGCCCTGGAACGGCTACAACTTCGAGGACGCCATCCTCATCTCCGAGCGCGTCGTCAAGGAGGACATCTACACCTCCATCCACATCGACGAGTTCGAGTGCGGCGCCCGCGACACCAAGCTCGGCCCCGAGGAAATCACCCGCGACATTCCCAACGTCAGCGAGGAGGCCCTCCAGAATCTCGGACCTGACGGCGTGATCCGCATCGGTGCCGAGGTGAAGCCCGGCGACATCCTCGTCGGAAAGATCACCCCGAAGAGCGAGACGGAGCTTGCCCCCGAGGAGCGCCTCCTGCGCGCCATCTTCGGTGAAAAGGCCGCCGATGTGAAGGATACCTCGTTGCTCGTCCCCTCCGGCACCTACGGCATCGTCATGGACGTGCGCGTCTCCTCCAAGGAGAAGGCCGCCAAGATCAAGATGACTCCCGCCGAGAGCAAGCGCCAGCAGAAGATGATTCAGGACGATCACAAGAAGCGCAAGGACGAGCTCTTCGAGCAACTCACCGAAGGTCTCGCGAACGTCCTGCTCGGCGAGAAGATCCCTCTCGACGTCGTCAACGGCGAGTCCGGCGAGATCATCATCCCCGCCAACCGCAAGATCACCAAGATGCTCCTGCGCAAACTGGCCGGCGTTTACAACGTGGTCGAGATCGATCCGAGCCCGATCCGCAACAAGATCCGCGAGATCATCGGCCAGTTCGAGCACCGCTTCGCCGACCTCGAGAACGAGAAAGAGGAGAATCTGGGCCGCGTCGAGAGTGGCGATGATGTCGATCCCGGCATCATCAAGCAGGTCAAGGTCTTCATCGCCAGCAAGCGCAAGCTGTCCGTCGGTGACAAGATGGCCGGACGCCACGGCAACAAGGGCGTCGTCGCCAAGATCGTCCCCGAGGAGGACATGCCGTTCCTCTCCGACGGAACGCCCGTCGACATCGTGCTCAACCCGCTCGGCGTGCCGAGCCGCATGAACGTCGGCCAGGTTCTCGAGACTCATCTGGGTGTCGCGGCCAAGGCCCTCGGCTTCAAGGTCGCAACCCCTGTGTTCGACGGCATCCCCGAGACCCGTATCCGCGAGTACCTGAAGGAAGCCGGTCAGAAAGAGGGCTTCTCCTGGATCCAGGAGAACGGAAAGTCCCAGCTCTTTGACGGCCGGACAGGCGAGGCGTTCGACCAGGAAGTCGTCGTCGGCATCATCTACATGCTCAAACTCGGACACCTCGTGGCCGACAAGATCCATGCCCGTGCCGTCGGTCCCTACTCCCTTGTCACCCAGCAACCGCTCGGCGGAAAGGCCCAGTACGGGGGCCAGCGCTTCGGTGAGATGGAAGTCTGGGCACTGGAGGCCTACGGCGCCGCATACACGCTGCAGGAACTGCTCACCGTCAAGTCCGACGACGTGCAGGGCCGCACGCGCATCTACGAGAGCATCGTCAAGGGGGACAATTCCCTGGAGGCCGGCATCCCCGAGTCCTTCAACGTGCTCATCAAGGAAATGCAGGGTCTCGGCCTCGACGTCCGCGTCGGTGGCAAGGACGAAGCCCGTTCCTTCATCGATTCCGCAGCCTCCCTCTAAGGGAAGGTAACCCGAGGCAACCAACTCACCGCCAAGCGCATCCCGCAACCCAAGCAGAATTCCACGAGCCATGACCGACACAGCACTTGCAGCAGCACCCGACATTCTTGCCGATCCCGCAAAGGTTTCCTTTGACGAGGTTGGAATAACCGTCGCCAACCCCGAGACAATCCGCAGTTGGAGCAAGGGGGAGGTCAAGAATCCGGAGACCATCAACTACCGGACCTTCAAGCCCGAGAAGGGTGGTCTCTTCTGCGAGCGAATCTTCGGTCCGACCCGTGACTGGGAGTGCTCCTGCGGCAAGTACAAGCGCATCAAGCACAAAAACGTCGTCTGCGACCGCTGCGGCGTCGAGGTCTGCCTGAGCCGCGTCCGCCGCGAGCGCATGGGTCACATCGACCTGGCCGTGCCGGTCTCGCACATCTGGTTCTACAAGTGCATGCCCTCGCGCATCGGCCTGATGCTCGATCTCACCGGCCGCCAGCTCGAGCGCGTCATCTATTACGAGGATTACATCGTGATCGATCCGGGCAAAACCCCCTTCGAGAAGGGTCAACTCCTGACCGAGACCGAGTTCCGTGAGGCCGAGGACCAGTACGGCGAGGACTTCACCGCCGGCATGGGAGCCGAGGCGATCCAGAAGTTGCTCGAGAACCTCGACCTCCTCGAGGAACAGCAGGTCATCGAGAAGCAGATGACCCAGACCAAGAGCAAGCAGATCCGCAAGAAGCTTGCAAAGCGTCTGAAGCTCGTCCAAGGCTTCATCAGCTCCAAGACACGTCCCGAGTGGATGATCCTGAACGTCCTTCCGGTCATCCCTCCCGACCTCCGTCCCCTCGTGCCGCTCGAGGGCGGCCGTTTCGCGACTTCCGATCTCAACGATCTCTACCGTCGCGTCATCAACCGTAATAACCGTCTCCGCACGCTTCTCCAGCTCAAGACCCCCGAGGTCATCATCCGCAACGAGAAGCGCATGCTCCAGGAGGCTGTCGATGCTCTCTATGACAACGGCCGCCACGGCCGTGCCGTCACCGGTGCCGCCAACCGCCCCCTCAAGTCCCTCAGCGACATGCTCAAGGGCAAGGGGGGCCGCTTCCGTCAGAACCTCCTCGGTAAGCGCGTCGACTACTCCGGCCGTTCGGTCATCGTTATCGGGCCCGAGCTCAAGCTCAACCAGTGCGGTCTGCCCAAGAAAATGGCGTTGGTTCTCTTCGAACCCTTCATCATCCGCCGCCTCAAGGAACTCGGCTACGTGCACACCGTGCGAAGCGCCAAAAAGCTCATCGAGCGGCAGACCCCCGAGGTCTGGGACATCCTGGAGGAGGTGACCAAGGGACACGCCGTTCTCCTGAACCGCGCGCCTACCCTCCACCGCCTCTCGATCCAGGCCTTTGAACCGATCCTCATCGAGGGCGAGGCGATCCGCGTCCATCCGCTCGTCTGCACGGCATACAACGCCGACTTCGACGGTGACCAGATGGCCGTCCACGTCCCTCTCTCCGTCGAGGCGCAACTCGAGGCCCGCACCCTGATGCTGGCCCCCAACAACATCTTCTCGCCCTCCAGCGGCAAGCCGATCACGAACCCTTCGCAGGACATTCCGCTCGGCTGCTACTACCTCACTCAGAATCCCCGCGTGGTAAACGGCAAGGACGGAAAGCCCAAGGAAGTCCGCATGCCGCTTTTCGCGGACACGACCGAGGTCGAGTTGGCGCTCTCCGAGGGAAGCGTGAAGATCCATACCCGCATCCGCCTCAAGAACCCGGACCGCGGTGAGAAGACCGTCTATGGCAACGGTGAACTGCCGGTCATCGAGACCACCGTCGGCCGTGTCCTCTTCAACCAGATCTGGCCGAGCGAACTCGGCTTTTACAACAAGGTCGCCGGCAAGAAGCAGCTCTCGGACATCATCTGGCGCTGCTACAAGGCCGTCGGCCAGGCCCGCACAGTCGAGACTCTGGACATGCTCAAGGAACTCGGATTCCGCGAGGCCACCCGTGCCGGCGCCTCCATCGGCATCAATGACATGATCATCCCCAAGGAGAAGGCCGTTCTCATCGAGAGCGCCCAGAAGCAGATCTCCGAGGTCGAGAAGCAGTACCGCCGCGGTATCATCACCGACGGCGAGCGCAAGAACAAGGTGCAGGACATCTGGACCCACACGGGTGAAGAAATCGCCAACGCCCTCTTCCGAACGCTCGAGCACAACGACGGTCGCCTTGAGGCCAACCCCGTCTTCATGATGGTCGACTCCGGCGCCCGAGGCAACCGCACCCAGGTCAAGCAGTTGGCCGGCATGCGCGGACTCATGGCCAAGCCCTCCGGCGAGATCATCGAGCGACCGATTCTCTCGAATTTCCGCGAGGGTCTCTCCGTGCTTGAGTACTTCATCTCGACCCACGGTGCCCGCAAGGGACTCGCCGACACCGCGCTCAAGACCGCCGACTCGGGCTACCTGACCCGCAAGCTCGTCGACGCCGCCCAGGACGTGATCATCACCTCCGAGGATTGCGGCACCGTCAACGGCATCGTCGTCCGCCCGATCTATGAGGGTGACGAGGAAGTCGTCAGCCTGGCAACACGCATCATCGGCCGCGTCAGCTGCGAGACCGTCAAGGATCCCGTCACCAACACCCCGATCATCAAGGCCAACAACCTCATCGACGAGGAGACCGCCGCCGCCCTAGATAAGGTCGGCCACGAGCAGCTCAAGATCCGCTCGGTACTCACTTGCGAGAACAAGCGCGGCGTCTGCGCCAAGTGCTACGGCCGCAACCTCTCGACCGGTCTCATGATCGGCCTCGGCGAGGCGGTCGGCATCATCGCCGCCCAGTCGATCGGCGAGCCCGGCACGCAGCTCACGATGCGTACCTTCCACGTCGGCGGCACCGCCAGCCAGACCTTCAAGCAGCCCATCATCAAGGCCAAGAACGAGGGTTCCGTCCGCTTCAACGACCTGCGTGCCGTGCAGGCCCTGGACGGCACCTACATCGTGCTCTCCAAGAACGGCACCGTCGGCATCCATGCCAAGGACGGCCGCGAGCTCGAGAGCTATCCCGTCGTCATCGGCTCCGTCATCTCGGTCGCCGACGGCGCCACCGTGAAGAAGGGGGAGACCTTCGTCCAGTGGGATCCCTACAACGTGCCGATCATCACGGAGAAGACCGGCAAGGTCGAATTCCGCGACATGATCAGCGGCGTCACCATCCGCAAGGAAGTCGACGACGAAACCGGTGTCATGGGCACCGTCGTCATCGAGCACAAGGAGGACCTGCATCCCCAGATCGTCATCGTCGATGACAAGAAGGAGATCCTTGCCAGCTACTCCATCCCCGCCGGCGCCCACCTTGAGGTCAAGGAAGGGGAGAAAGTCCAGGCCGGTCAGCGCATGGCCAAGACCCCGCGCAAGATCGCCAAGACCAAGGACATCACCGGCGGTCTTCCGCGCGTGGCCGAACTCTTCGAGGCCCGTCGTCCGAAGGATGCATGCGAGATCGCCCGCATCGACGGCGTCGTCGACATCGGCGGCACCGTGCGCGGCAAGCGCAAGCTCATCGTCCGCGACCCCCAGACGGGTTCCGAGGAGGAACATCTCATCCCGCTCTCCAAACACATCATCGCCTTCAAGGGCGACTTCGTGAAGAAGGGCCAGCAACTCACCGAGGGCCCCGTCGTTCCTCACGAGATCCTCGATGTCTGCGGACCCCAGGAACTTCAGGAACACCTCCTCAACGAGGTGCAGGAGGTCTACCGCCTCCAGGGTGTGGAGATCAACGACAAGCACATCGAGATCATCGTCCGCCAGATGCTCCGCAAGGTGAAGATCACAGACCCCGGCGACACCACCCTTCTCTGGGGAGACCAGATCGACCGCCTCGAGTTCGAGGCCGAGAACGAGCGAGTCGGCGCCAAGGGCGGAAAGCCCGCGGAGGCCGCCCCCGTCCTCCTCGGCATCACCAAGGCGTCGCTCGAGACCGACAGCTTCATCTCCGCCGCCTCCTTCCAGGACACCACCCGTGTCCTCACCGAGGCCGCGACCCTAGGCAAGTCCGACAGACTCCGCGGATTCAAGGAGAACGTCATCATGGGGCATCTCATCCCGGCGGGCACCGGTTTCAAGACCAACCGCGAGATCGATCTCGTCCACCTCGGCGAACCCGCCCTCTTCGAGGGTGACGACGAAGCTGCGGAGGGAGCCCTGTAAAACCGATCCGCCACATTCATCAAAAAAAGCAACGAAAGCCAAAAACCATCCGATCCCATGTCTGTAGAAACAATGACCGAACTCCTTGAAGCCGGTGTCCATTACGGCCACCAGACCAAGCGCTGGAATCCCCGCATGCGCGACTTCATCCTCGAGGAGAAGAATTCCATCCACATCATCGACCTCTCCAAGACGGTCGAACAGCTTGGCAAGGCCGGCGGGTTCCTTTCCGGCATCACCGGTCGCGGGGGCAAGATCCTCTTCGTCGGCTGCAAGAAGCAGGCGCAGGAGGCGGTCAAGGAAGCTGCGCAGGCCTGCGGTCAGTTCTACGTGAACCAGCGCTGGCTCGGCGGCACCCTCACCAACCTTGTCACCATCCGCAAGAGCGTCTCCAAGCTCAAGGACTTCGAGGCCCTCGAAAAGAGCGCGGGATTCAACAAGATCAACAAGGCCGAGGCTTCAGCACTCCGCCGCGAAGCCACCCGTATCCGTCACAACCTTGAGGGAGTCCTCGAGATGGAGAGGCTTCCCGATGCCGTCGTGATCATCGACACCGTCAAGGAGTCGATAGCTGTCGCCGAGTCCCGCAGGCTAGGTATTCCAATCGTCGCAGTCGTGGAT
>Ga0209189_1000967_pt1 | contig 22282 bp, 18 predicted proteins | sample C_130820_EF_Meta_FD_187308 | JGI IMG/M metagenome (GOLD analysis project Ga0209189, IMG submission 187308) | Freshwater microbial communities from Lake Croche, Canada to study carbon cycling - C_130820_EF_MetaG (SPAdes) (version 3) | ecosystem: Environmental > Aquatic > Freshwater > Lake... | reverse complement strand
ACAGTCGCTTTTGCATTACCACGAGCATCTTTTTCAACACCAAAGGCATTGAGCACTTGTGCTGCTGGGGACACAAAGCCCATTGCCAAAAACACTAGATCCGCCTTAATTTCGAATTCAGAATTTGGCATTTCTGTCATCTTGCCGTCTTTCCACTCCAAGCGCACACAGATCAACTTCTCAAGTTTGCCGTCTTTACCTTCAAAACGCTTAGTCGCTACAGACCAATCGCGCTCACAACCTTCTTCGTGCGAAGAGGATGTACGCAATTTAGTAGGCCAATATGGCCACACCAAAGGCTTGTTCTCGACTTCTGGTGGCTGTGACATTAATTCAAACTGAGTAACCTTGCTAGCACCGTGACGATTAGAGGTTCCGACACAATCAGAACCAGTATCACCACCACCAATGACCACTACATTCTTGCCTGTTGCAGAAATCTCATTTTTGAAATCGCCTGCATTTTCTTTGTTCTGTGGAATCAAAAATTCCAAAGCATAGTGAACACCCTTCAATTCACGGCCAGGAACTGGCAAGTCACGTGGCTGTTCTGATCCACCGCTAATCACTACGGCGTCAAAGTCTTTCATCAACTGATCAGGTGAAACTGTTTTTGTGGAATAATTTTTTACTTCAGCACCAATCGCCTCTTTACCTACAAATACACCAGTCTCAAACTTCACACCTTCAGCTTGCATTTGCTCTACACGACGATCGATCAACCACTTTTCCATCTTGAAATCAGGAATCCCGTAGCGTAACAACCCGCCAACACGATCATTCTTTTCAAATACGGTGACGTCATGGCCGACGCGCGCTAATTGCTGCGCAGTCGCCATACCAGCAGGGCCACCACCAACAACGGCAACTTTTTTACCTGTTTTAGTTTTAGGTAGCTGCGGTTTAACCCAACCATTTTCCCAGCCCTTATCAATAATGGCGTGTTCAATCGACTTAATACCAACTGCATCACTATTGATACCTAAGGTACAGGCAGCCTCACAAGGCGCAGGACAAATACGGCCAGTGAACTCTGGGAAGTTATTGGTGGATTGCAAAACATCTAATGCATTCTTCCAGTCATCATGAAATACCAAATCATTAAAGTCCGGAATGATGTTGTTAACTGGGCAGCCATTGTTACAAAACGGAATGCCACAATCCATGCAACGTGCACCTTGCACTTTAGCTTCATCATCTGTCAGTGCTGCAACAAACTCTTTGTAATGATGCAGGCGCTTGACGGGAGCTTCGTAGGTTTCATCTACGCGCTCAAACTCCATAAATCCAGTGACTTTACCCATATCGAATCCTTAGTATCTTTTCTTAATGTCTTTATTAATTAAGCAACTTATTAGTAACTTATATAGTTACAGTTTTGTTTTGTGCTTTTTCCCACAGCTCGCCTAAGGCACGTTTGTACTCAGTTGGAAGCACCTTCACAAAGCGACTACGAGCCTTATCCCAATCAGCTAAGAGTGCTTTAGCGCGCTCAGAACCAGTATGACGGAAATGACGCTCGATCAAGCCCTTCAAAATTTGCTCATCAGTCATGCGCTCGCCACCATCCTTCACATCAATAGGGGCATGCCATTGTGACTGAGGCATCTGGGCAATCTGCTCAGCGGAAGGCAATACTTTTTCCAAAGTTGCCATGCTGGTATTGCAGCGCTTTTCAAATAGGCCATCTTCGTCGTAAACATAAGCAATACCACCACTCATACCTGCTGCAAAGTTACGACCAGTTGCGCCCAACACCACTACAGTGCCGCCAGTCATGTATTCACAACCGTGATCGCCAGTACCCTCAACAACCGTCGTGGCACCAGAGTTACGAACCGCAAAACGCTCACCAGCTACGCCATTAAAGAATGCCTCACCACCGATTGCTCCGTAAAGAACGGTATTACCAACAATAATGTTCTTGGCTGTATCGCCACGGAATTCATGTGGTGCGCGCACAATTACGCGTCCACCAGATAAACCTTTACCAACATAGTCATTGCCATCACCAACTAAATCCAAAGTAATGCCGCGTGCCAAGAAGGCAGCGAAACTTTGACCAGCAGTGCCATTCAATTGAATATGAATAGTGTCGTTCGGCAAACCAGCATGGCCATAACGCTGAGCGATTTCTCCGGAGAGCATTGCGCCAACAGTACGGTTTACGTTCTTGACGGGAACAATAAAGGAGACTTTCTCGCCACTTTGTAATGCTGGCTCACTCTTTTCAATCAGAACGTTATCCAAGGCACTACCTAAGCCATGCTCTTGAGTCAGGATCTGGTAGCGGGGAGTATCTTTAGGAACATTAGGCTCAGCAAAAATCTTACTGAAATCTAAGCCATGTACTTTCCAGTTCTCAATACCTTTACGCGTATCTAAGAGATCAACGCGCCCAATTAAGTCATCAAACTTACGAATACCGAGTTGAGCCATGATCTCGCGCACTTCTTCAGCAATAAAGAAGAAGAAGTTCACAACGTGCTCTGGCTTACCAGAGAACTTTTTACGCAATTCAGGATCTTGTGTAGCAACACCAACTGGGCAGGTATTTAAATGACACTTACGCATCATGATGCAACCTTCCACAACTAGTGGTGCTGTTGCAAAACCGAACTCATCCGCACCCAATAAGGCACCGATCACGACATCGCGACCAGTTTTCATTTGGCCATCAGCTTGTACACGAATGCGGCTACGCAAACCATTGAGCACTAATGTTTGCTGAGTTTCAGCCAAACCTAATTCCCATGGGGAACCAGCGTGCTTAATAGAAGACAGTGGTGATGCACCCGTGCCGCCATCATGTCCAGCAATCACAACGTGATCCGCTTTCGCTTTCGCAACACCGGCGGCAATCGTGCCAACACCGACTTCAGAAACCAACTTCACAGACACGTCAGCAGCAGGGTTCACGTTCTTCAGATCGTGAATCAACTGGGCGATATCTTCAATAGAGTAAATATCGTGGTGTGGAGGAGGAGAAATCAAGCCAACGCCTGGCACGGAGAAGCGCAGCTTACCGATGTAATCGGAAACCTTACCGCCCGGCAATTGACCGCCCTCACCAGGCTTAGCGCCTTGAGCCATCTTGATCTGAATCTGATCAGCAGAGCGCAGATACTCAGTAGTGACTCCGAAACGACCGGAAGCAACCTGCTTAATTCTGGAGCGTAGTGAATCGCCTTCAAGCAAAGGAATGTTTGCTTCAACAACGTCATCACCCAAAATACTCGCTAAGGTTTCACCTTTTTTAATTGGAATACCTTTAAGTTCATTCACATAACGGTTTGGATCTTCGCCACCCTCACCAGTATTGGACTTACCGCCAATACGGTTCATGGCAATTGCCAAAGTAGCGTGCGCTTCAGTAGAAATAGAACCCAAGGACATTGCGCCCGTTGCAAAACGCTTAACGATTTCTTTCGCTGGCTCAACTTCGTCCAATGGAATCGCTTTTACTGGATCAATCTTGAACTCAAACAAACCGCGCAAGGTCATCTGACGCTTGGTTTGGTCATTAATCAGATTGGCATACTCTTTATAAGTTTGATAGCCCTTATCGATACCAGCGCGGGTAGAGTGCTGCAACTTCGCAATCGTATCTGGAGTCCACATATGGTCTTCACCGCGGATACGGAAAGCATATTCACCGCCAGCCTCAAGCATATTGGTCAAAACAGGATCATTACCGAATGCAGACTGGTGCATACGCAAAGCTTCTTCAGCCACTTCAAATACACCAATACCGCCCACGTTGGATGGGGTGCCCTTGAAGTAATGATCAATCACATCCTTATTTAAACCAATTGCTTCAAAAATCTGGGAACCGGTGTAAGACATGTAAGTAGAGATACCCATTTTGGACATCACTTTTTGCAAGCCCTTACCAACCGCTTTCACAAAATTCTTGACCGCTTTTTCTGCTGACAAATCGCCAGATAAACCTTTAGCCATCTCAGCCAAAGTTTCCATTGCCAAGTACGGATGAACTGCTTCAGCTCCATAACCAGCCAAGAGTGCGAAGTGATGTGTCTCACGTGCGCTACCGGTTTCAACTACGAGACCAACGCTAGTACGCAAACCTTTTTCAACCAAATGTTGATGAATCGCTGAAGTTGCCAACAATGCCGGAATAGCTACATGCTGCTCATCAACTTGGCGATCGCTCACGATCAAAATGTTGTAACCAGAGCGCACGGCATCGGCAGCTTCAGCACATAGGGATGCTAAGCGAGCCTCAATGCCATCCTTGCCCCAAGATGCTGGATAACAAATATCCAACTCATATGAACGGAACTTACCGTTGGTATAGTGGCCGATATGACGAATCTTGGTCATATCGTTAAAATCTAAAATCGGCTGATTCACTTCCAAACGCATTGGTGGGTTGATATTGTTGGTATCTAATAAATTCGGCTTAGGTCCAATAAAGGACACCAAAGACATCACCATGTTTTCACGAATAGAGTCAATCGGTGGATTGGTGACCTGTGCAAACAATTGCTTGAAATAGTTATAGAGTGGCTTGTTCTTATTAGAGAGCACGGCTAGTGGGCTGTCGTTACCCATCGATCCGATTGCCTCTTCACCATTCATGGCCATCGGTGCCATGAGGTACTTGATGTCCTCTTGGGTATAACCAAAAGCTTGTTGACGATCTAATAATTTTGCAGCAGGTCGTATAGTATTTTTTTCATCTACTAAATCTGCCTTGCTGGCATCGACTTCATCGAGCTTTACACGCACGGCATCGATCCAACTCTTATATGGCTTAGCTTTAGAAACGGCATCTTTCAATTCCACGTCATCAATAATGCGGCCCTGTTCCATATCAATCATGAACATCTTGCCCGGTTGCAAGCGCCATTTTTGAACGATCTTGCTCTCTGGAATTGGCAGAACACCAGCCTCAGAGCCCATGATGACTAAGTCATCATCCGTTACGTAATAACGCGCTGGACGTAAACCATTGCGATCTAAGGTGGCACCAATCTGGCGGCCATCGGTAAATGCCATTGCTGCTGGACCATCCCATGGCTCCATCATGGCGGCGTGATACTCATAGAATGCGCGACGATTCTCATCCATCAATGTGTGCTGTTCCCATGCTTCTGGAATCATCATCATCATGGCTTGAGCTAATGGATAACCTGACATGACCAATAACTCTAAACAGTTATCAAAACAAGCTGTGTCAGATTGTCCTGGATAAATGAGTGGCCATAATTTTTTAAGATCATCACCGAGTACTGGGGAGCTGATTGCCCCCTCTCGTGCATTGACCCAGTTGACGTTCCCTTTAACAGTATTGATTTCACCGTTGTGGGCAATCATGCGGTATGGGTGAGCCAACTCCCAAGCTGGAAAAGTATTAGTGGAGAAACGCTGATGTACTAAAGCCAATGCAGAAACCGTACGTGAATCTTGCAAGTCTTTGTAGTACGCACCCACCTGGTTAGCCAACAGCAAACCCTTATAAACAATGGTTCGTGCAGACATCGATGCCACAAAGTATTCTTTACCGTGCTTTAGATGTAAATCTTGAATTGCATGGCTTGCAGTTTTACGAATCACATATAACTTACGCTCAAGTGCATCGGTTGTCATGATGTCTCGGCCGCGGCCAATAAAAATTTGACGGATAAATGGCTCTGTCATTCGAACTGTTGGAGACATCGGCAACTTCACATCAACTGGGACATTCCTCCAACCCAAAACTACTTGGCCCTCAAGGCGAACGGTGCGCTCTAATTCTTGTTCACAAGCTAAACGCGATGCCTGTTCTTTTGGCAGAAAAATCATACCAACGCCGTATTCACCAAATGGCGGCAACTCGATACCCTGCTTTGACATTTCTTCGCGATACAAGGTATCGGGCACTTGGATCAAAATTCCTGCGCCGTCGCCCATCAGCGGGTCAGCACCAACAGCGCCGCGGTGATCCAAGTTCTCAAGAATTTGCAATCCTTGAGCAACGATCTCATGTGATTTCTTGCCCTTGATGTGGGCAACGAATCCGACGCCGCAAGCATCATGCTCATTTTGTGGATCGTAGAGACCCTGTGCGATTGGACGAAGGTCTGTATTCATATGTGTAGTCATAGTATTTCTGCTTGCCCTAGAGAGCCTGATTACTTTTGGAGGGTCTAATATAGGGGAATACCCATGTCGATGCAATAGAAATAAAATAACTCTGTCCCATTTAAATTAAGGAGAATTGAAGATACATCCTTATAAAAGGGACATAGTCAGAGTTTAATGACGGTAAGGCTAGGGATAAAACCCCTTTAATAAAATCTAAGCCATTGAATTAGTTAAAATTAATTTTTTTGGTCGCCCACGGCGCCGTATTAATACCTGCTCAGGATTGTCTTTAAACAGCTTTTTTGCGTAGCTATCACTTATCCAAGGCTTAGATCTGACTAGAGCCTCGGTAATTTGCTGATCTTCCCAGTGAGGTGCACCCTCTTTCACAAATGCTGCCCATTTCATTTGCCTCTCAAAAGGAGTATTACCCAAGCTCCAAAAGTGCTGATGGTCAACCAACCAAGGCTCTGCATTACCGCCAATATGAGAAGCAAAACTGGTCCAAGTAGAGGTCTGCAGACTTGACTCAAAACCAGACCGTACAGGATTGAGTTCAATAAAGCGTTGGCAGCGTAAAAAATAATCTGGATCTATTAAGGACGAGCGGTAGCGTCCCTCCCAAATCGTTCCTGACCGTTGCTGCTGTTGATTGAAATACTGGGCATAACGCCTGCCTAGCGACTGCATTGTTTTTGCGAGCGAATCAGCATTCTGGGGAGTGACTAAGAGATGCACATGATTTGGCATCAAGGCAAATGCATGTACCGCACTACCAAATTGCTTGGCAGCCTCTCGTAACCAATCTAAATAGATGCGGCGATCTGCATCACTAAAAAAAAGTGTTTCTCGATTATTGCCGCGGACCATCACATGCATTGCTTGACCGGGAATAATGGTGCGCGCTTGCCTTGCCATTACAAAAACGAACTACTGCAGTTCGCGCACACCGCCATTATTAGAAAACTCGGGGATAAACCAATCGCCATCCACCTGGGTAACGCCTGCAGGCACTTCGCGTGCTTGTTGTGGCTCATCCCTCAAGGCGGTACTCATATAAGAAATCCACATTGGTAAAGCAAGACCTCCACCAGTTTCACGATCACCTAAACTTGCGGGCTTATCAAAGCCAATCCAAGCAATTGCCACAACCTTCGGGTTATATCCCGCAAACCAAGCATCGTGCGAATCGTTCGTAGTACCTGTTTTACCAGCGATATCATTCCGACCCAATTTCGCTCTCGCGCTAGCTGCAGTGCCGGTTTTCGTAACTTCTTGCAACATACTGTCCATTACAAAAGAAGTTCTTGCATCTAGCACGCGGGGCGCATCTTCGCGCGCATGAGTAGGCCTGGCCTCGAACAGCACCGCACCTTTTGAGTCCGTCATCTTATTAATTAAATAGGGATCTACACGATAGCCCCCATTAGCAAAAACACTGTAAGCAGATGCCATTTGCAATGGTGTAACAGAGCCTGCACCTAAAGCCATTGTCAAATAGGGTGGGTGCTTCTCTGCTTCAAACCCAAAGCGTTGAATATAGTCTTGAGCATAGGATGGTCCGATAGTACGAATTAATCGCACTGAAACCAAGTTTTTGGATTTTGCTAAAGCGGTGCGTAAACGCATTAAACCTTCATACTTCCCATCGTAGTTCTTTGGCTCCCAAGCTTGGCTACCTGTTTCCAAGCCACCAATGGATAGCGGGGCATCATTGACCATTGTGCTTGGAGAAAAACCTTTCTCAATCGCAGCGGCATATATAAATGGCTTGAAAGAAGAGCCCGGTTGGCGTTGGGCCTGAGTGACGTGATTAAATTTGTTTCGACGGAAATCAAAGCCGCCCACTAAAGAGAGGATCGCACCCGTCTCGGCATTCATTGAAACAAAGGCAGCTTCAACTTGAGGTAACTGTGCCAACTTCCAAACCCCTCCGTCCGAAAGTAACCTAACGATCGCCCCAGGACGCAAACGTTTTTTTGGTTGAGTACTGTCAGTTAATGCAGCGGCGGCAAGCTTCATGCTCTCACCTTTGATGGTGATCGTATCTCCAGTAGCAATCATGACTTGCATTTCTTTTGGCTTGATATCGAGCACGACGCCGGACTGTAAATCATCCAATTGCGGATAAGCCAATAAAGCTTCGTCAATTGCACGTTGACGCTTTACAGTATCCTCCGGCAAATCAATGAATCCCTCAGGACCACGATATGCGTGACGTAAGTCGTACTCGAAAATACCACGGCGTACTGCTTTATATGCGGCGTCTTGATCTGCTTTCAAGATCGTGGTGTATACATCTATTCCCTGCGAATAGATTGCCTCACCATATTGTGTAATCAGGAGCTGACGAACCATCTCAGCAGGAAAATCTGCGCGAGTACTAAACTCATTGCCAAGTCCCCGGATATGTAACTCTTCAGCCATGGCAATTTGATATTGCTCGGGAGTGATGTATGACAAATCACGCATGCGCTGCAAAATATATTCCTGTCGAATTTTGGCTCGCCGAAAATTACTCACAGGGTTATAAGCTGATGGTGCTTTTGGTAAGCCGGCTAACATTGCAGACTCAGCGATCGTAATGTCTTTTAGATCTTTACCAAAGTAGATTTGGGCTGCACTAGAAAATCCATACGCTCTCTGCCCCAAAAAGATTTGATTCATATAAATCTCCAGAATCTTGTCTTTACTTAATTGGGACTCGATTTCCCAGGCTAGAAGAACCTCGTAAATCTTACGACTGAAAGTTTTCTCATTGCTGAGGAAGAAGTTCCGTGCCACCTGCATTGTGATGGTTGACGCACCTTGGGAAAGATTACCTCGTAGATTGGTGAGCGTAGCCCTCAAGATGCCTACGTAATCCACTCCACCATGAGAGTAAAAGCGATCATCTTCAATAGCTAAAACTGCATTACGCATGCTCATTGGAATTTCGTTTAAAGGAATTACCTTACGACGCTCCTCCCCAAACTCACCAATCAGAACTTTGTCGGCCGTATAGATACGCAATGGCGTTTTCGGGTTGTAATCAACCAATGCCGAGATCTTCGGCAAATTCGGCTTTGCTATTAAAAAAGCATAGCCTAGCATCAATGTAAATATCACTGCAAAGAACACGCCGATAACCAGCATCGCCTTAATTAGGGGATTACTTCCCGATTTATTGGGCGAGAAACGCTCCGCTCTTTGCTGACCGGGACGTCTATCAGGCTGTCGGTTAAACCTCCGGTTTAAAGGCGGCTTGTCTTTTGGGGGTAGTGCCATATTCAAATTATAGGGGGCTTACGTAATTTGCCCTCCAGAACCAAACCTCCCCTTTCAATGCCCACCTAGTGCTTTTCTGACGCTCAATTCCGCTTTCCCTGATGGTCTTTCTCCTCCCCGAGACGAACAATATGGCATGCCTCCACGCCACATTTCTCCCCAGTCTTTTGACGACATACTGAGTGAGCTGGGAGATGACCCTGCCATTCCAGATCCCCACGGAATTCGTAAAACTAGCTCTCCACCAAGGATGGATGCACCACCCCAAGCCAAGACCCCAAAGCCCTCTTTTTCGACTAAATCGTTTGAGCTGAGGGGGCTCAATTTAAGCCCGATTTGGATAAGCGCAGGAATGCTGTTGATCAGCGCTGGCGGCTTCTTTTTTTATTTTGAATCCAATAAGCAGGGGGCTGAACATGAAATAAATACACTTCAAAGCCAAGTGTTGGCCCTAAAAGAAGAGCTAGAGTCCTCTCAAAACGAATGGCGTTCTGAGAGAGAAGATCTATATGAAATAATAGATGAAATAGAAGTAAGTATTCACTCATATGAGATAAAAGCACCAATACAAGCTACTCAAAGTAGGGTTGCTGCAATCCCGCATGAAGCAGAGCTTCGTCGCTGGAGGTATTTGGGTATTACTCGGATGGGGTCTGCGGAGCAGGCTTTTTTTCATACCGGTAAGTCTACGAAGATGGTGAGTAAGGGGGATCTGGCTTTAGGGGAATGGCGCCTGACTCAAGCTGAAAAAGAGCTGGCCATCTTGACTCATTCCAAAGGTAAATCCATCACCTTTAAATCCACCAACTCAGAGTGACTCTATTGAAGAACTTACAGAAATCCCACGCCACCTTGCTCCCCTTGATACTGATTTTTTTACTCAATTCGGCCCAAGGACACCTCCCTGAAGCGGACCCTCTTAGCACGCTTAAAGAGAGTCGCATTAGCCTTCAATTTAGCCAAATTGAAGTAACTAAACTTTTGCAAGTTTTAGCCAAAATGGGAAATACCAATTTTCTCCTCAGCGAATCTATTGAGGGCAAAATCTCGGTCGATCTCAAGGACACCCCTTGGCAAAATGCCCTCCATTCCATACTTGCTAGCAGAGGGTTACGCTTGGTACGAAATGGCGATATTTACTGGATTGGTCCTCACGCAGAAATTCAAAGTTTTCAGAAATATCGTCGGGAGGATGCCGCGCTACCTTTTGGAGGCGATCATATTAATAGCCCACGCCAGATCCTCATAGAGGCTCGCATTGTCGAAGCTGACCAGCGCTTTGCCCGAGAATTGGGTGTCAAGTTGGGATATCAAGCCAATGGCATTGGCAATCACCCAGACCAAAATGCAAGCGCAAACCTTGATCTTGCAGGAACCGGCCTAGCTGGCTTTAATCCAGCCACACTAGCTGCCACCTTAGTTTCTAAGAATGCGGCTCGTCTATTGCAAATCGAGCTCTCGGCCCTGGAATCCGATGGACAAGGCAAGATTCTCTCGAACCCCCGCATCATGACTGGCGATCAGGTTAAGGCCACGATTGAGCAGGGAACTGAACTACCCTATCAAGTCAGCTCTCAAAGCGGGAGCAAATTACAGTTTCGCAAAGCCAATTTACGCCTCGAGGTCTTACCCAAGATTCATCCCGATGGAAAGATCTCCATGTTGGTGGGGATCAATAAAGACACCATTGGAATGAAAACTGAACAGGGCTATGCGATTGATACCAAAAATCTCAGCTCTGAGGTCACCGTTGAAAATGGGGGAACGGCCATTATTGGAGGTATCTTTCAAACCACTGAACGTGATGACGAAATCAAGGTTCCACTCCTAGGTGATATTCCTTTAATAGGGCATTTATTTCGCCACAAATCAAAATTGGCAGATAAAACTGAACTATTGGTCTTCTTAACCCCCACCGTGCTGGACAAACACTAATAAAATCACAGGGTGAACTCTTCATCCAACAACATCTTTCTAATTGGCCTCATGGGCGCTGGGAAGTCGACCGTCGGTAAATTGCTGGCCAAGAAATTAGGGCGCCGCTTTTTAGATGCTGACCATGTGATTGAAGATCGTTGTGGAGTCAAGATTCCCGTCATCTTCGAAATGGAGGGTGAAGAGGGGTTTCGCAAGCGCGAGGCTCAAGCCATCAATGATATTACGGCCGAACATGATGTCATTTTGGCAACTGGTGGCGGCGCTGTACTGCTGCCTGAGAATCGTCAGCTACTTGGTACAAGAGGTGCGGTAATTTATCTCCACGCCAATCCCATGGAGCTGTGGCATCGCACTAAAGGCAGTGAAAGTAGGCCGTTACTTAAAAATGGTGATGCAAAAAAGATTCTAGAAAACCTGTACGCAATTCGCGATCCCCTTTATCGCGAAATCGCTGACTATGTTATTGAGACTGGAAAACCCAGCGTCAATCAGCTAGTCAATACTTTAATCATGCAACTCGAACTCTCCGCATAAATTTATCCATGAAAACATTAGAAGTTGATCTAGGCAATCGTAGCTACCCCATTCATATTGGTACGGATTTAATCGATCAAGCAGAATTATTTAGCGCCTGTGAAAAATCAACATCGATTTATATTGTTAGCAATACGACTGTTGCCCCCTTGTATGCGGAACGTCTGACTAAGACTTTAGAGAAACTAGGCAAGCCTGTCAGAACGATTGTCTTACCTGACGGAGAATCTTATAAAGACTGGAAAAATCTTCAGTTGATTTTTGATGACCTCCTCAAGTTTGGCGCTGATCGTCAAACTATGTTGGTGGCTTTAGGTGGTGGTGTGATTGGAGACATGACTGGTTTTGCTGCTGCCAGCTTTATGCGCGGCATTCGCTTTATTCAAGTTCCAACAACCTTATTAGCGCAAGTGGACTCCTCTGTTGGCGGCAAGACGGGCATTAACCATCCGCTCGGAAAAAATATGATTGGGGCGTTTCATCAGCCAGTCGCAGTGATTGCTGATCTCAATACCTTGAAGACATTGCCTGCACGCGAACTGTCCGCAGGCCTAGCTGAAGTAGTTAAGCATGGTGCGATAGCAGATGCTGAGTTTTTAAGCTGGATTGAGGCAAATGCAAAGGGATTGCTAGCCTGCGATACGGAAGCAATGGCACATGCAGTGCTGCGCTCTTGCGAAATTAAATCAGCCGTAGTATCAGCCGATGAAAGAGAGGGTGGTATTCGTGCCACATTGAATTTCGGGCATACTTTTGGTCATGCAATCGAAGCGGGCATGGGCTATGGTGAGTGGTTGCATGGTGAAGCGGTTGGTTGCGGTATGGTCATGGGAGCAGATCTCTCAAGACGCCTGAATTTCATCACTCAAGACGAGTCTAGCCGCCTCACTCAAATCATTCAATCCATGAATCTGCCAATTGCACCACCCAAGTTTGGCGCACAGCGTTATATGGAGTTAATGCAAGTGGATAAAAAGACTGAGGGTGGACAAATCCGCTACGTCGTTTTAGAAAAGATTGGTAAAGCCCAAATTAAAAGCGTTCCCGATGCTCAGGTTATCGAAACCCTAACAGCGACCGGGGCAGCTTAATTCCTGATTTACTTATTTCTGCAGCAGGCCAATAGTGATCGCCTGGCCTGCTTGAGCACTGGCAAATTCGGATAAGTCACCTAGTATTTCGCGCCCAGTTTTAGTATCCAGCCATAGTGGGGAGGCTACAGTACCCGCCCAACGGTAGTGATAACCGCCAGATTTAGCCGCTACCCAAATCTCATGCAAAGGGGGCTGGGTGTTGACTACTATTACGCTGCGATCTCTGAAACGAATATTGATCACGTTTCCACCCTGGCGCTCTACATCCAGATCGAGGTCTAGTGCATCGTCTGCAGCCTCTAGGGCTACTTCTATCGACTCCAATAAATTACTACCCAACTGATGAAATTGCTTATCGTCAATGGTTTCTACAGTTAAATTGCTTGGCTTCATATTAGAGTCCTGCATGCTATATTCAATCATTCGTTTTAGAGACATTCATGATAGCGATTCTTAAAAGAACTCTTGGTATTGGCCTTCTAATATCCCTTGTTGGATGTGGGGTTAGAGGTCCCTTATATTTGCCAAATGTGCCCCCAGCACCTAGTCCTCCTGCTGAGCCAGAACCTAAAGGCAAGCTCTATCCACCCCAAAGCCCTGTTACAACTAATCCATCACCGGCCAAGCAATGACAAGTAAAGCGATTCCACTCCCCGACTTAGCTGGATTTACAGAGCGAAATGGTGCTTGGTATGCAGAGGAAATCCCTTTGTCAGATTTGGCAAAAGAATTTGGTACTCCACTTTATGTGTACAGCAAAAAAGCATTAACTGAAGCTTATCAGGCCTACGATAAAGCTTGCGTAGATTCTTCCGGCAAAAGACGAGCTCGCGTTCACTATGCGATGAAGGCAAATAGCAACTTAGCAGTAATTGATTGCTTTAAAAAATTAGGCTCTGGCTTTGACTTAGTCAGCGGCGGTGAATTAGCGCGCGCCCTTACTGTTGGCGCAGATCCAAAAAGTTTAGTGTTTGCAGGTGTTGGTAAATCTGCTCATGAAATTGCGCAGGCCTTAAAAGCTGGCGTTAAGTGCATCAACGTAGAATCGATTGCTGAGCTCCATCAAATTAATCGGGTTGCCACTAAGCTCAATTGCCGCGCCCCAGTTTCTTTGCGCGTGAATCCCGATGTCGATGCGCAAACGCATCCTTATATTTCTACTGGATTAAAGGGCAATAAATTTGGTATCGCCTATCACGAGGTTTTAAAAACATATCGTGAAGCTGCATTACTGTCACAAATTGATGTGGTTGGTATTGATTGCCATATTGGCTCGCAAATCACCAACACGGCGCCCTATCTTGATGCGCTTGATAAAGTGCTTGAGCTAGTGACTCAATTGAAAAAAGAAGGTATTGAAATCCACCATCTTGATTTAGGTGGAGGTCTTGGTATTTCTTATGGCGACGACAATCCGCCTGATATTACGGAGTTCACTAACACCCTACTAAATCGTGTTGCTGAATGTGGCTTTGGGCACCTCGATATAGTCTTAGAGCCTGGTAGATCCTTAGTAGGTAATGCTGGCGTGCTCTTGACCCAAGTGGAATACATCAAGCCTGGAGCTGAGAAAAACTTTTGTATTGTGGATGCAGCAATGACAGAGTTGATGCGACCAGCGCTCTACGAGGCTTATCACGCGATCGTTCCAGTACAAACTAAGCAAGTTACAAGTTCGACTTATGACGTCGTCGGGCCCGTATGTGAATCTGGTGATTGGCTTGGAAAAGATCGTCAGCTTGCGGTTGAAGAAGGCGATCTGTTAGCCATTCTATCTGCCGGCGCCTATGGCTTTGTGATGGCATCTAATTACAACACCAGACCAAAACCTGCAGAGATCATGGTTGACGGTAAGAATGTATTTGTCATTCGTAAACGAGAAAACATTGCCGATCTCTTTGCTGGTGAAGCCACCTTGCCAGATTAAATTTAATTCATTTCTCTTGGTAAATTCTAAGTAATAAAAAACCCCGCTATATCAGCGGGGTTTTTGTTTGTACTTCAGCAAGAATTAATGCAAACCTGCCATGTAATCAGAAACAGCTTTCATCTCTTGATCAGAAAGTTTCGTAGCAATTGATGTCATCTGAGTACTATTTTTACGAGTACCTTCACGGAAATTAACTAACTGGTTGTAGGAATATTCAGCCCACTGCCCACCTTGACGTGGATATTGCGCAGGGATGCCTGCACCATTAGGGCTATGGCAGCCAGCGCAGGCTGGAACACCCTTCGATGCAATACCGCCACCATAAATACTCTTACCTAATGTAAGAGCATCTTTGTTTTGGGCAACGCCCTGAGATGGAGCCTGCTGAGACAGGAAAGTGCCGATATTGATCATATCCTGCTCATTTAAAGGCATAGACATGCCCATCATGATGGCATTGACCCTAGCGCCTTCTTTAAAGTTCTTCAACTGTTTTGCTGTGTATGCGGCATGTTGAGCAGATAACTTGGGCCAAGTAGCTACAGCACTCTGACCCTTGGGACCATGGCATGTAATACAGGCTACAACTCCGCGAGTTGCATCTCCAGCGTTATAGAGTGCTTCACCAGCAGCGACATCCACTTTTGGCTTAGCTGGAGCAGCAGCCTTGGCCTCTGCAGCTGGGGCCATAGGTGCTGGATCAGCGGCAAGAGCTTGGGGCGCAAGCCCGCTAAGAGCGAAAATAGACAGAACTGCAAAGCCAGCACGTAAGCTAGTTAATTTGGAGATTTGAGGGGTTTGACGCATTATGTTTACCTTGGCAAAAATTCTTAAAAATGTTTGGGCCCTTCTTTTTACAACTTTCACCCAGCATTATGAGATATTTATTGATTTTGCGTGATTTTACAATAGCTTCTGGACATGTCTAAACTCTTTCAAGCCCGCTTTGCGACCACAGTCAATGATACCCATTGCCTACCTGCCACTCCACTCCGAGAGGTAGCCTTTGCTGGGCGCTCCAATGCGGGTAAATCTAGCGCAATTAATGTGCTTTGCAACCAAAAACGCCTTGCTTTTGCCAGTAAAACGCCTGGGCGCACCCAACACATTAACTATTTTGGCCTTTTTGCAAAAGATGATCTCTTAGCCTATTTGGTGGATTTGCCTGGCTATGGCTATGCCGCCGTCAATCATGAGACCAAATACCACTGGAATGCCCTTCTCAGCGATTACCTGCAAGAGCGGGAGCAACTGGTTGGTATGGTGCTGATTGTGGACTCTAGGCGCGGTATTACCGAACTAGACGAGCAAATGATTCAGTGGTTCGTCCCAACCGGCAAACCCATTCATATTTTGCTAAGTAAGTGCGACAAACTCAATAAAAGCGAGTGTAAGCATGTCCTAGAAGCGGTACGCAAACAATTACAACAATACGATCCGGCGCTACCTGATGGCAATGGTGACTCCAAGAATCTTACGGCACAATTATTCTCAAGCACCAAGCGTATTGGTCTTGAAGAGGCCGACAATATTGTTATTCAATGGTTATTTGCAGCGGAGACTCAAGAAGATGAAATCACATGCTAACTCTACATTGAGCTTTCCGGCTCATCGCCCACGTCGCATGCGACGCGATGATTGGTCCCGTCGCCTCATGCAAGAAAATCAACTCAGCGCAAGCGACCTAATTTATCCAGTATTTTTACTCGAGGGTACAAATCAATCTCAAGCCGTTGCTTCTATGCCTGGGGTTAATCGCGTATCACTCGATTTACTTTTTAGCGTTGCTGAGGAATGTGTCTCTCTAGGCATTCCTGTGTTGGCAATCTTTCCGGTGATTGATGCATCTCTCAAAACACCTGACGGCAAAGAAGCGTTTAATCCGAATGGCTTAGTTCCAAACGCGGTGCGCGAGCTTAAGAAACGCTTTCCTAATTTAGGCATCATGACTGATGTAGCACTTGATCCTTATACAAGCCACGGTCAAGATGGCGTCTTGGATGATCAGGGTCGAATTCTGAATGATGAGACTGTAGCAATCTTAGTGCAACAAGCTGTTGCTCAAGCTCAAGCTGGTGTTGATATTGTTGCGCCATCAGACATGATGGATGGCCGTATCGGAAAAATTCGTGAAGTCTTAGAGCAAAAGAATCTGATTCATACCCGCATCATGGCTTATTCAGCTAAATATGCCTCAGCCTTTTATGGCCCATTTCGTGATGCAGTAGGCTCAGCAAAAAACTTAGGAAAGGCCGATAAAAAAACCTATCAAATGGATTGTGCCAATACTAACGAGGCTTTGCGGGAGGTTGCGCTCGATATTAGCGAAGGTGCTGATATGGTGATGGTCAAACCTGGCATGCCTTACCTAGACATCGTTCGCAGAGTGCGTGATGAATTCAACTACCCGACTTACGCCTATCAAGTGAGTGGTGAGTACGCTATGCTCAAAGCTGCCGCACAAAATGGCTGGCTTGATCATGATGCGGTGATGATGGAGTCCTTGCTCGCCTTTAAGCGTGCCGGTGCCAATGGTATCTTGACCTATTTTGCAATTGAAGCTGCGCGCCTTTTAAAGGCATCTAAGTAATTAGTAGTTCAAGAACTTAGATGGATACAACCCATCTAACTTTCAAGCAGCTCAATTTGCCAAGGCTTTTTTCAAGCGCTCGATAAAACGTTGTGGCGGCATATAACCAATTACCCGTTGATCCTTTAACTCTTCTGAATTGAAATTAAAGATCAAAATTCCAGGTGGGCCAAATAATCCAAAGCGTTTTAATAAAGCCTGATGCTCAGGACTATTCTTTGTTACATCCGCTTGTATCAAAATAAATTTCTGTAACTCTTGATTTACTTCAGGGTTAGCAAACGTGTTCACCTCCATCTCCTTGCAAGAGATGCACCAGTCTGCATAAAAATCCAAAAGTACTAGTTTCTTTTGTTCTTTTGCTTGGATTAAAAATTGGTCTAACTGCGCACTAGAGTCAATCACCGCAAAACTAGCTTTTCCAATCTGGTGTTGGCGCTGACCATTGGCCATCGTCTTGCCCGCATCACTATTGATACCTTGCAATAAGGGGGAAGCAATCCAGGCAGCGGTTGCGACCAACAAAACACCTAATGTTCTTTGCAACCAAATCATCCAAACACCGGTAGACGGAATCAAGATGCGAGCCTCAATGGCAATAAACAGGAGTGGTAATCCCATACCTAAAGCCATGACAAAAAGAAGTCCTGCCCCCAGAGTCATTGAACCTGTTTGAGCAATAAATGCGAGGACTCCAGCCAACGGAGCTGTAATGCAAGGGCTTGCGACTAATGTGGAGATTCCGCCCAAAGCAAAGGCACCCGCAAAGTTGCCCCCCTTGTGACGTCCTGCTAATTGATCTATTTTTTGCTGCCATGATTGGGGCATTCTGAGCTCGTATAGGCCAAATAGACTCCCTGATAAGGCCAATAGCAGCAATGCAAACCCAATCAGCGCTATAGGGCTTTGCAAAGCTCTCTGAACGCTGCCGCCTAAGGCAGCCATCAAGACCCCCGCTAATGCATAGACACAAGCCATTCCAAGTACATAGGCGGTCGCTAATAGACTTGCACGACCCTTAGTAATGGATTGCTTGCCCTGCGCTCCAAACACGATGCTCGACAAGATTGGCAACATTGGAAGAACGCAAGGCGTAAAAGCTAATGCCAGGCCCAAAATGAAGAATGCCAAGAATAGATATGTAGTGGGCGTGCTCTCTAAAAAACGACTAATGACATTCACATCATCACGCTCACGCCAAACGTCCATCAAACTCAATGCTGTTTTTGAATCCCTGCTTGCCTCAACCCCATCTAATACTTCAGGTATCGGCCTAGCTTTTACTCCGGGGCCTGAAAGTAAAAATTTCAGGGTCATTGGCGGATAACAAATCCCAGCTTCAGCGCATCCTTGTAATTCCAACTCCAGGTAGAGAGGCTTTCCTGCTTCTGCTTTTTTATTTAGCGTGAACAGAAAAGCCTGCTTATAAACCTGCATTTTCTTTTGAAAAGTTTCGTCATACTTTTCAATCCCAGCGGGGAGTGATGCCTTTACAATCCCTAATTTATTGGGCTCGGAGCCCATCTTGAAATGCAGTGATTCTTGATAGATGTAATAACCCTTGGCCGGAAAAATTTCCAGCTCAATGTCATTCGTATTTACCGCCCATGTCGCTTCAGCCCGAAATGCTTGCTCAGGCGGGAGGAATTCCGGCGCTGCAAATACATTACCAATAACTACAAGCAATGCAGCAACTAGAAGAATAAATTTACTTAGGAATCTCATAGAACTACTTTACCTCGGACGTTATCCATTTGCCATAATGCGCTTCATATTGTTCAGGGGCATACGCAATTACCTCGGGTAAATCATAAGGGTGATGCCCTTTGATGAAACTAGAAATATCTGCCCATTTATCTGCAGTTGTTTTTGCTGATAATAGAGCTTCCTTTACTTCGCAAATCTTACCTTCCCACCTATATATTGAATGCATGCCCTCTTGAATTTGTACGCAGGCAGCGAGCCGACCATTAATCAACTCATGAGCCATTTTCTTTGCATCCTCTAGTGATGCAAATGTAGTGACAACTATCAGTAACTCAGTAAATTTATCAGGGGTCATGACGTATTAATAACTGTATAAATGAAAAAAGCCAGACCGAAGCCTGGCTTTTATTCTGACTAAAGGGCTTAAGCCTCTTCAGCTACTGCTGTTTCTTCAACTTCTGGACGATCCACTAACTCAACCAAAGCCATTGGTGCATTGTCACCATGACGGAAGCCAAACTTCAAAATACGAAGGTAGCCACCTGGACGAGTTGCGTAACGTGGACCGAGCTCTATGAAGAGTTTGGTCACGATATCGCGATCGCGTGTGCGATTGAATGCTAAGCGACGGTTTGCTAAGTTATCTTTTTTACCCAAGGTAATCAAAGGCTCGACAACCATGCGCAATTCTTTTGCTTTTGGCAAAGTGGTTTTAATCACTTCGTGCTCCAAAAGAGAATTGGACATGTTGCGCAGCATCGCCAAGCGATGTGATGATGTTCTATTTAGTTTGCGTAAGCCGTTTCCGTGACGCATGATGCTTCCTTTCTAATTATTTCTCGAGGTTAGCTGGAGGCCAGCTTTCGAGTTTCATGCCAAGACTTAAGCCACGAGCCGCCAATACATCTTTGATTTCGTTCAAAGACTTACGACCTAAATTAGGCGTCTTCAACAATTCATTCTCTGTACGTTGAATTAAGTCACCGATGTAGTAAATATTCTCAGCCTTCAAACAGTTTGCAGAGCGCACTGTGAGTTCGAGATCATCAACCGGACGCATCAACATTGGATCAACCATTGAAGAGCGGCTTGGCGCGAGATCACCAGAAACTTCGCTGCTTTCGAGGGCTGCGAATACAACTAACTGATCAACCAAAATGGTAGCTGCTTGACGAATTGCCTCCTCAGGAGACAACACACCGTTTGTTTCGATAGTCATTACGAGACGATCGAGGTCAGTACGTTGCTCAACACGGGCAGATTCAACAGCATAGCTAACACGGCTTACTGGGCTAAATGAGGCATCCAACACGATACGACCAATGATCTTGGTAGTTTCGTCATGGTATTGACGCATATTACCTGGCACATAGCCACGACCTTTTTCAACCTTGATCTGCATATCCAATTTGCCACCAGCTGACAAGTGGGCGATAACGTGATCAGGATTAATGATTTCTACATCATGTGGCAAGTCGATATCTTTTGCAGTAACAACGCCTGGGCCTTCTTTACGCAAATTGATGGTCACTTCATCACGTGACTGCAACTTAAATACGATACCTTTGAGGTTCAATAAAAGGTTAACTACATCCTCTTGAACGCCATCTAATGTGGAGTATTCATGAACAACACCAGCAATTGCTACTTCAGTTGGTGCATAACCAACCATTGAGGACAACAAAACACGACGTAATGCATTACCGAGTGTGTGGCCATAACCACGCTCGAACGGCTCCATAACAACCTTAGCTTGGTTGGCAGTAAGGGCTTCAACAGAAATAATTTTTGGCTTGAGCAAATTTGTTTGCATATTTTTCCTTGAGAGTGCCTAATTAGCGTGAATACAATTCGACGATCAAACTTTCATTAATTTCGCCGCTAATGTCTTCACGGTCAGGCACCTGCTTAAATGTTCCCTCCAGCTTCGCTGCATCGACTGATACCCAGCCAACTGCCGCCATCTGCTGAACTAAATTGAGTGATTCTGTAATACGTGTTTGCTTCTTCGCTTTTTCACGAATCGCAACTACATCACCAGGTTTAACCTGAATAGATGGAATATTTACTGGGCTACCATTGAGCAAAATTGCACAGTGGGAAACCAATTGACGCGCTTCAGCACGAGTAGAACCAAAGCCCATACGATAAACAACGTTATCAAGACGTGATTCCAACAACTGAAGCAATGTTGAACCAGTATTGCCCTTACGACGCTCAGCTTCAGCGAAATAACGACGGAACTGACGCTCTAAAATTCCGTACATACGCTTAACCTTTTGCTTTTCACGCAATTGATTACCGTAGTCAGATGTTCTTGAGCCAGATGTACGGCCATGTTGACCAGGCTTCGTATCTAACTTGCACTTGTCTGACAGGGCGCGACGGGCGCTCTTTAAAAATAAGTCGGTACCTTCCCGACGTGCTAATTTGGCCTTAGGCCCTAAGTAACGTGCCACGATGCTTTCCTTTCTTTGCCGCAGCCTTACGACTGACGGTGAGTTCACCCTTTAATTCAGATGAACAGTGGGCTTTAATAAAAAACTACTAAAACTGTTGTACTGCCAACGTCCAAGCTTAGATACGACGACGCTTAGGAGGACGGCAACCATTGTGTGGAACTGGAGTTACGTCTTGAATCTCTGTGATCTTGATCCCTAAAGAATTCAATGCACGAACTGCTGATTCACGACCTGGGCCTGGGCCCTTGATCTGAACTTCTAAGTTCTTGATTCCGCACTCAACTGCAGCTTTACCTGCTACTTCTGCCGCTACCTGAGCAGCAAAAGGTGTTGATTTACGTGAGCCCTTGAAGCCCTGGCCACCAGATGTTGCCCATGAAAGCGCATTACCTTGGCGATCAGTGATCGTAATAATGGTGTTGTTAAAAGAAGCGTGAACGTGTGCAATACCGTCAGCAACGTTCTTTTTAACCTTCTTGCGTGCACGCTGTGAAGCTGCAGAAGCGGATTGTTGTTTTGCCATGTCAATAAACTTTCTTGATTATTTCTTGAGTTGCACGCCAGACTTACGTGGGCCCTTACGGGTACGCGCGTTAGTCTTCGTACGTTGACCACGTACAGGCAAGCCCTTACGATGACGAACGCCGCGGTAGCAGCCTAAGTCCATCAA